>Ga0164310_10002287_pt1 | contig 10983 bp, 10 predicted proteins | sample GuaBasSedimGuay1_FD_121795 | JGI IMG/M metagenome (GOLD analysis project Ga0164310, IMG submission 121795) | Subseafloor sediment microbial communities from Guaymas Basin, Gulf of California, Mexico - Guay1, Core 4569-9, 0-3 cm | ecosystem: Environmental > Aquatic > Marine > Hydrothermal vents... | reverse complement strand
GGCTCTGATGATCTCGTGGTCCCTCAACTCAAAACAGGGCTTGGGTTGGACCTCCCACCTGATCCCATCGTCGCTGAAGGCAAGTCCGATGTTGGTGCCCTCGATACGCTTCTCTTCGAGGCAGCCGTAATCGTTGCGGAAGACCATCACATACCTGCCCTGAAAGCGGGTGACCCCTGGATTGAAGACCAACAGGGAGTCGTAGGGAACATCCTCGGACGATAGGATCGGATTTCCGGGATAGCGCTTTACTACGGGACTGGATCTCAGCTCGCCGATTATGAGGTTCATCATCCGCAGCTATTTTTTGGAACTTGCTGACGAATATAATCCTTATCTCTGTTCCTGTCAAGAAAGATCTCGAAGGAAAGCCCACGTGTCGAAGGTCGGGCGAACGCGGTGAGCGAAGCGGTTACGGCCTTAGTCATACCACCGGCTGCCACTGCCATCCCTCCCCCTTCCGGACGACGTGGCCCAGACCTGGAAACGGGAAGTGGAAGGCGAGCACCAGAGCCTTCTCGGCCGCACCTCTGTCCAGAAGTCGGCGCCTGGTGGCCACGACTTGCTCGGGAGCGAGATCGACAGCCGCATACCATTCCGGCCGCTCCAGATGGAAGGGATGGAGCACCGCATCGGAGATGTACAGCAGTTGCTCGCCCCCCGAGGAAACGGCCAGCGCCATGTGACCAGGTGTGTGGCCGGGCGCCGCGACGGCTCGGATGCCGGGCAGGATCTCCGTCTCGTGGTCGACGAGGTCGAGTTGGCCCTGAATCGGTGGGAGGTTCCTGCGAGCGAATTTCAGGAGGACTCCTCCGACGTGTCCACCAAGTTCCAGTTCCGCCCGTTCCGAGGTCCAGAAGTCCCACTCGTCTTTCCACATGACGAAGCGGGCGTCGGGGAAGGCCGGCTTGCCCTCGGCATCGGTGTTCCCGCCGATGTGGTCCGGATGTCCATGTGTGAGGATGACCGTATCGATGTCCTCAGGAGCGATCCCTTCGGCCTGCAGGTTCCGAAGAAGTCTTCCAGTGTTCGGACCGAGAGCATCCGCACCCGTATCCACAAGCACCCGATGCTTACAGGTTTCGATCACCAGACAGATGTACGGACTTATCCACTCTGCCCACCTTTCCGGCTGAAGGTTGCGTTCGCGAAGCACCTGTTCAAGGTCTTCCTTTGGCGCGTTGGCGAAGAGGAAGGTAGCAGGGGGTGGAAAGGTAGGGGGTGCGTATGTGAGGGTGCCGTCGCTTACCGCCGTGCATTCGAAGGTCCCTACCTTGAAGCGATAGATTTCAGCGTTCATAGTCGCCCTCCTCATCTATGTGTATCGTCGATTGGGCGCACCATTTCGCCCAACGTCTCCCATGTCGCGAAGTAGGGTGCCTTTCAGATTCTTGTCCTACTTAGCCTATAAAAGACAAGGGAGCGAAGCTACCGTAAAGTTTGCCCGCTCCCTTGGTCCATATCGGCCCTTCGGGCTGCGCACTACTTTTACTATCCACTGACAGATGGGGTCGTCCTTGGGGATGAACTTGGTCAGGACCCACCTATACTCCGGGCCGAGCAGGACGTTACAGCTGAACCCTCTGCCGCCCAAAGGCCCAGTTTATCGCATCACCTCCTCGGAAAAATTTAGATGCTCAAAAGTAACACTTCCTCTCACCCTTGTCAAGGAATTTTCGACCGAGGAAGCGACAAGTAGCTGAGCAAGGGCGTCGAGGAACGTTCGGTCGGATCCGATAGATCGGGTGTCAGACCTGTCCCTACTGACACATCCGCTCGATTACAGTTACTTCGGTTCCCTTCCAGGGCAATATCTGTCAGCCCGCATGGTCAGGACTGAGACGGGGTTCCCGACCTTTTCGGGAGGAGGTTATTTATAAATTCAAGTATATTAGTTAAAAATGTCCGGAAGGGCCGATGTAGCGGGGGATTCGGCATATATTTTGCTTATTTTCATAGCAATGCCGCTCAGATCATTCGGAAAGGAGGTGTGAAGCGATGTTCAGAAAGGCTTTCCTGTGGAGCGTCCTGGCGGGTCTGGTCGTAACGGCCTCAGCTTCCGTGGACCTTACAGCCAAGGGGAAAGAGGGAGAAAAGGGTCCCCCTGAGGGGAAGAGGGGGCCGAGCATGAGGATCGTCCCTCACAGGACCCGGGTGCTGGTGGGAATGACCCGTCGGTTCAGGACGGTGGGGATACCCCAGGCAGTCACCTGGGCAGTGTTGGACAGCAGCGATGAGGGGGTCGGAAGCATAGATACGACAGGGTTGTTCACCGCCCTTAAGGGAGGTTGGGTTATATTAGGTGTCAAGGACCCTGAGACCGACAGTACCCTCGCCTCCACGGACACCGTCTGGGTGATGGGAGGTCCGACCAAGGTTGACAGGCGCAACGGCAGGGTGTTCGCAGCTGGGGACACCTTCGTGGTCGTGCACTTCCCTCCCCAGGCCAGGGAGCGGGCTATCACCGTGCTGATAAAGAAACGGGGCATCCATGAACTTCCTCCCAAGGCCAGGGGAAGGGGGGTGGCGGTAGCCGTATTTGAGTTCGAGGCGTTGGACCCTGAGACAGGGGAGGATGTGGGGAAGAAGGGGTTCAAAGCGAAAGTGCGCCTCACCCTCCACTACAGGGATGAGGACATCCCGGAGGGGGTAAAGGAGGACGACCTGACCGCGGCCTTCTTCGACGAGGATAAGGAGGAATGGAAATTAGTGCCGGATGAAGATGTGGTAGAGGTGGACCGGGATGCGAACACGATAACGGTGGAGACCGACCACGCCTCCTTCTGGGCTGTCATGGATAGAACTTCGTTGACGGCGTCCGTTCAAAACCGGAGCTGGGGAAGGATCAAGGTCGAGCTTGGCCGCTGAAAGGCTCTTCGTTTACATGATCAGGGCATGGTCCACTGGACCATGCCCTTTTTACTTAGCTAATTAGGTAGACTTTTTAGCGCAGATCTCATCCCCAATAGTAAGGATGGTAAGATCTATGCAGCTTAGAAAGGTCAAGTTCGTGGGAAATTTTTTCTTGACAATTGAATCAGAGTCCGTTACATTTGGGTGGACAATCCGAAAGCTTCGGTATAGTATTAACCGACCCGACAAAGGCACAACGTCCGAAAGGGCGTTTCGCAAAGCTATGAGTCCTCATCTAACCGGCGAGGGAAAAGGGCAGACAGGTCAGAGGGAACACCGGTTACCTTAGGACGGCCGAGCTGCCGAAGGTTGGAATGGGCAGCTCGGCCTTTTGTCGTTAAGGAGGTGATCGAGATGCCGTTGATCCAGATGTATTTTGGAAAGGGTGCTCTCACAGATGAGCAGAAGGCCGACTTGTCCAGGAAGGTCACCGACTTGATCGTCAAGGAGACGAAGCAGCCACAACACTACACTTGGGTCATAATCCACGAGGTTCCCGTGGAGAACTGGATGGTAGATCGCCTCACCTTGCCGGAGCTTAAGGCCAAGCTTATGGCTGAAAGGGGGTGAGGAGGGATGTCCGGGACTAATGTAGAGGAATTACAGGAAAGGGTGGTACGATATTTCTGCGACAGACCCGGTAACTTTCCTACCGGACGGCCGTATAACTGCTGTGAGAGCGTTCTGCTGACACTGACGGGATACCTCGGCACGGACTCCGAGTTGATCCCTAAGATCGGTACGGCGATAGGTGCAGGGGTTAGTCTGAACGGACTTCTTTGTGGTTGTATCTCGGGTGTTGCGATGGCTATCGGTATCAAATATGGGAGAAGTAACTCGGAGGAGGACCCCGGGCCCGTATGGAAGATGATGGATGAGTATGTGGCGGCCTTCAAGGAGAGATTTGGACATGTAAATTGTAGACAGCTTACCGGCTTGAACTTAAAGACGCCGGAAGGACTAAGGGAATACTTTGAGAGGGTTCATGATCATGAATGTACCGAGAGGCTAAAATTTGCGGTTGAGAAGGCAGTAGAAATTCTGGACAAAGCGTCAACGAGCAATGTCATCTAAGTGTCCGATGCAGTTAAGCCTCCTTCCAAGGGTTTGAAGGAGGCCTTCCCCGAATGGCCCCCCATTTCAAGTTCTCAGGAAGGACGGAGGAAGGTTGAACCCCATCGGGCTTCGCCTACCTTCCCCAGACGGTCACCTCATACTTAGGGTGCTCCTCTCGACGGACTTCAACCGAGAGAGGTACGAGGCTCGGTTGAAAGTTCGGATCGGGCTCATCCGGTAGGCTTCCTAATCATGGAGCCCTAAGATCCTATTGACATCCCCCTTACGATTTCCTATAATTTAAACAACCGTGCAAAAATTCCGAAGTAGGAGGACCTCAAAGAGCCTCTTTTTTTAAAAGATGCTGACGCCGGAGGTGATGAGGATGTCGTCGTTGCTTTACAGGTTCCTGTGGTTGACCTTCGGAGTTGTGATCCTTTCCCTGGCCAGGGCGGATGCAAGGGAGCTCGTGATCCTGTCGACCCCTGCTGTGGAGGCTCGGGTATACATCGTGATAGTTCAGCCCACACGATGGGTATGTCCCTGGTACGGCGTTCCCTCCGTGCTCTTCGTGAGGGAGGTAACGGTGGTATCCGTGGTACCCTCCGATCGCAGGGTGATACGGATGGACGGGTGGAGGAGGTACAGATGGAGGTCCTCTATAGTTACCTGCCGGAGGTGGTGGAGGTATAGGTCCTTGGAGAGATGGGTTTATCCCAACTCAAGGACGGTTCCCATGGGCAGCCGGCCTGCCCGGGGTCGTTGGAAGTGGAGATGACGACCTCGATAGCTAAACTGGTAGAGATGTTGAGGCTAGGATCCGTCTTAACTTTAACTTGAAAGGATCCTTGGCTGGGAGGGGGGCCATGGAGAAGGTGATAGGATTGTACCTGGGAAGCGGTATCGTAGTGGAGGATCCGGAATACTTGGACGTCCTCAGGGAAGACGTAGGCCTTAACCTCATCATCATGGGAGGACCCTACAAGCTCTCCGAGGAGGTACGGGCCAGGAACCCCCTTCCCGGCGATCGAGCTCCAGGGATAAGCTTGACGGACGACGATACTGTCCTGCGCAGGGCGATAGATATCGCCCACAGCAAGGATATCGACGTGTGGTTGGGGGCCGACGGTTGGCATGGAGGGTATAGGGATTTTCCCGATCTGTGCATAAAGGACCTAAAGGGACGACCGATCACCGAGGTCCCCGAGGTGAAGTACGCTATGGAGTGGGGTTTGGTGCCCATTTGTCCATCGGACGAGCGGATCAACGATTGGTTCAAGGCCGCATATTCTGAGTTGGTGCGGGTCTACCCTGTGGAGGGGATAGATCTATCTCACATGCGCTACACCTCCCCCAGCTTCTTCCACAACCTGTTCGGCTGCGGGTGCCCTCGATGTGCTCGGAAGGCGGAGCAGTTGGGTTACAATTTCGAGGGGATGAGGGAAGCCCTCCTGGACCTGATGGAAAGGTTACAGCATCTAGACGCACGGAGTGTAAGGGAGGTAGGGAAATTGGACCTGCATCTTCTAGACTTCCTCCAGACCCCGGACGCTCGAGCAGTTGTGGATTGGTTCAACTTCCGCGCAGATGTGATATCGGAAAACATAGGAGCATTTGGGGAGGCAGTCCGCGGTGCCGTGGATCGGGAGATCGTCTTCGGGACGGACAATTTCCCACCTTCTTTTGCCCTGCTCGTAGGCCATCGGTACAGAGATTTCGTGAGGAGCTGCGACTACACCAGCCCTCTGCTTTCCCACGTGGACTACTTCATCCTCTCGACCTTCGGAGCGTGGGCCAACCTCCTCTGTGAATGGACGGATGGCTTGGAGGAACGGGAGGCCCTGAGGGCCCTGTACAACTTTTTCGGATATGGACACCTTTCGATGCCGGAGAGGATCGAGGACTTGGGGATCGGGACCTGGCATCGGATACCGGTGAGCGAGAAGGTGCCGCTCCTCGAGATCGTGGAGATGGAGATGCGGAAGGCGAGGCTGCTCAACCCGGGGATAGTCCCTTCCTACCCGGTGATCAAGGGAGCGTTCTGGCCCAAGGATGTGGTGTCGAAGCTCGTTAAGGCCGCCTGGGAGATGGGATATGAGGGGATCATATTTCAAGGGACCTCAGCTATAGTTGACCATAACCCAGGGGGGAAAGGTGGAGGCGAAGCATAACGGATGGCTCGCGGACGATGCGGTATGCATATATATGCCGCAGCTCGATTTCCCTCCGCGTTGGGAGGACTTCGCTCGGTCCGCATACGCGTTCCTGAAGGCCCTGCATCCCCGACCGCCCGACGGCAAGAGGGTGGTCATAAAGCCCAACGCCCCGGGGTACGAGCCCGACTCCGGAATGATAACGCATCCCGGGTTCGTGGAGGGCATCGTCGAGTATTTTGAGGAGATAGGGGTAGAAAAGGACCGGATGATCATCGCGGAGGGGGTCGGCGATCTGGACGAAGCCGGGAACTGGCGGACGAGCGGTTATGGTGCCATGGCCGCCCGGAAGGGCGTGAGGCTCGTAAACATCCATAGGGACAGGGTGGTCGCGGTTCCTCTGGTCGACGGTCGTATATTTAAAGAGGTTCATATAGCAGAGACGGTTAAGAACGAGGACACCTATCTGGTCAACGTGCCCAAGCTGAAGACGCATAATCTGGCCGTAACTACCCTATCTATGAAGAACCTCCAGGGAACCGTCGTCCCTCCCGACGAGAGGCATTTCTGCGATCCGGGGGAAGGGAACAGAGAGCGCAGGATGGAGATAACGGAATCAGGTTTAACCCTATGGGAGGAGGTGTTCTGCCATAAACTCTGCGACCTATGCTCGGTGCTGCGTCCGGACCTGAACATCGTGGAGGGGATAGTCGGCAGGGACGGTACTGGATTTCGGAGGGGCAAAAACATCCAAACGAACCTCATCGTCGCCGGGACCAACGTGGTGGCGGTGGACACGGTCGCTAGCTACCTTATGGGCTTCGATCCGAGGGGGATAGGATATCTTAAGATGGCCGCCGAGAGGGGATTAGGTAGGAATAACCTAGAGGAGATAAGGCTCTACGAAGTCCGCGGTGGGGAGGTGGTACCCTGCGACGACCTGAGGAAGTTCATCTCGAAGACCCCCTTCGACATCATCCGATTCGCCCACTAAAGGAGCGTGCCATGAAGTGGCCTATGATCTCCATCTACGACGGACAGATGGGTCGGACCTCCAAGGAGGAGACGGACAGGGTCCTCTCCGAACTCAAGGGATACGGGATAAACACCATCCACGCCTTCCTTGCCCTCTGGAGACCCGATCCGGCTCGTTACGAGGGGACGAGGCTCAAGCCCGGGTGGGACGTGGACGAGGAGAAGGTGGCCTCCTCCGAGTACTTCCTCGCCAGGGCCCACGAGCTTGGATTCGAGGTCCACGTCCCCCTGTCGCCCTTCTCGACCTCCCATCACTTCCGGATACCCTTAAAGCACAAGGATGTGTTCTGCGAAGATCTCTACGGTCGGCTGGACTGGAGGTGGGCCTGCCCCAACAACCCCGACGTTCGGGAACGGGCCTGCGCCTTCATAGAGGAGTATTTCTCGAACTACGAGATAGACGGAATTATTCTGGATTTCATAAGGTTTCGGGAGATGGCCGTCGGACCGGACAAATATAACATCTGTTTCTGTCCCCACTGTCGTTCGAAGGCAAAACAGCTCGGTTACGACCTGGACAGGCTGCGTGAGGGGGTAAAGGCCTTCGTCGAGTACCTGTACAACCTGCCGAGGAAGGACCTGATGAAGTTTATATCCTCGCCCAGGGGGCCCGGTGATTTCCTCCTGGACTTCTACTTCCGCTTTCCCGAGGTCTTGGAGTGGCTGCGCTTCCGTTGTGAGTGTATTACTGAGGTCGTAAGGGAGCTCAGGAACGTGGTCAAGGCCGCCTCGGGCGGCAGGGGGGCATTGGGCGCAAACACCTACGAGCCCTTAGGAGCGAACTCCTATCTGGTGGGCCAGGACTACAGGAGCCTCTCCCGGTATCTGGACTACTTCGAGCCCATGGTGTACTACAAGGACATGATCCTCCATCCGGTGGGCTCCATGGTCTCCATACTTCGGCACAATCCCGAGATAGGGGAAGGGGAGATCCTGCGGGCCTATTACAAGATGTTCCATCTGGGGGAGTACGATAAGCCCACGACCTTGGAGGAGATCCTTTCGACAGGTGGCTTTCCGGCCGGGATAGTCTACGCCGCATGTGAGAGGATCCGGGAGATGGTCGGTCCGGATGTGCGGGTCTGCGCCCTGTTATATACCTCGAAGGATGAGCCTTCGTACAACTACTGGGTGGACGGAAAGGTCGGCACCAGGCCCCGGATAAACGTGGAGTTCGTCAAGGAATGCGTCAGGATGGTGAAGAAGGCGGGCTTCTCCTCGATAGGGTATTTCACCTATCAGAGCACCCCCAAGGAATTCCTCGAGGCAGCGGTGCAGGCCTGGAACGAACCTTAAAATGGTCATCGTCCCCGGTGAGTCAGTTGGAGTAAGGGATGCGCACGGCGATCTGGTACGGGATGAGGCCCGAGCTGAGGGCGGAGGAGCTGAAGAGGGATCTGAGCCAGGTCAGGGAAGCAGGTATAGAACAGGTATTAGTTTACGTCTATCAGGAAGATGGTATAGCCAGATACGCCAGTCGTATCCTTCCCTCAACGAATACGGACATGTTGGCCATAGCAGTTGAGGCAGGGTATAAGTACGGCCTGAAGGTTCAGGCGGCGTTGGTAACCCTGAAATGTCCTTCCAAGAGGGTCATGGAGGGCCACCCGGATTGGTATATGGTCAACATGCAGGGGATAAGCTGTATCGAGGCTTCCCCCTATATAGAGGGATACAGGTGGCTCTGTCCCTCCCGGGAGGGACCGAAAAGGTATCTGATGGAGATCGTGGAGGAGATCGTCTCCGGATACGATGTGGACGGCATCCACTTGGACTACATCCGGTATCCGGATGTGATCCTCCCGGAGGCCCACCGGAAGCGTTACGGTCTGGTCCAGGATGTGGAGTTGCCCCAGTACGATTACTGCTACTGCGAGGTGTGCCGGAGGCTTTTCCAGGAGGGGGAGGGAGTAGATCCGCTTGAACTGAAGGACGCGGAGGCCCTGGAGAGGTGGAGGCGGTTCCGATATGAAAGGCTGCGCCTATTGGTCGAGGATATAGGCACGATCGTCCGGCGGAGGGGGGAGGTCCTATCCGCAGCGGTCTTCGCGACGCCGGAGCTCTCTCGCAGGTACGTACGGCAGGACTGGCCGGCGTGGCCGCTGGATATGGCCATGCCGATGATCTACCAGAAGAGCTACGAGAAGGGCTTACCTTGGATTCGGACGGCTGTCGAGGAGGGTGTAAGGGAAGTGGGGGGAGGTTCCCGATCCTAGCAGGGTTGCAGGTGGTCGACATCGCCCCCGAGGAGCTAACTACGGCCTTCCACTATGTCCAGGAGGGAGGGGCAGACGGCGTAGCTATCTTCAGCTTCAGCGGCGCTCAGAGGTGCTGGAGGGCCTTAAAGGAAGCCCCCTGGAGCTCAAAGCCGGTTTAAGATCGCAACCTTAGCTGGCAGCCCATCTTTCCCGAAAGGGTCGAGGCTTTGCCTCGGCCCTTTTTATTGGGATGCCGGACAAGTTACAAGTGCCCCACGCTCGGGCTTCGGATACACTCGGGATATCATGTCTCCGCCGACCGTATTGACAAAGATCGGGTTTGGAAGTACTATAGGACCAACTCGGCCTCGCGTCAAGGGGGAGATATGCGCTTTTTCGTGGTCGGTCTGGGTTCCATGGGCAAAAGGCGGATCAGGAACCTCTTAAAGCTCGGGGAGAGGGACGTAGTAGGTTACGACGTGAATCGGGACAGACTCCGGGAGGCCCAAGAAAAATATGGGATAAGGCCGGTCGGGAGCGTGGAGGAGGGCCTGGCCGAGGACCCCGACCTCATGGTGATAAGCGTGCCTCCGATGCACCACTCGGAATACGCCTTGAAGGCCATGGAGGTAGGCGTTCCCTTCTTCTGCGAATCGCCCCTTGGCCGTACATCCGGGGAAGTAGAAAGGCTCATCGAGGCCTCTGAGGAAAGCGGGGTCCTGGGGGCACCGAGCTGTAACATGCTCTTCAACGCCGGGGTGAAGAGGATCTTCCACATGGTGGGCCAAGGGCAGATAGGTAGGGTCCTCTGCGTGCAGTACGAGGTCGGCCACTACCTGCCGGACTGGCATCCGTACGAGGACTACAGGACCACGTACATGGGAGAGGACCCCATCTTCGGTGGGGGGGCTGACCTGGTCCCCATGGAGCTGGTATGGCTAACCAAGCTCTTCGGGAGGGTGAGGAGGGTGACGGGCCTGATGCGGGACCTTAGGAGGTTGGAAATAAGGGCGCCCCACGATACCTTCCAGATGGTCATGGAGACCGAGAGGGGTGTCGTGGTGGAGTTCCACGCGGACGGTGTGAGCAGGGATCCGTGCCGTCGCTGCAGGGTGGTCGGAGAGGAGGGAACGATCGTGTGGGACGGTGTGGAGAACTACGTCAAGTTCTACAGCGCGTCCGAAGGGAGCTGGACGGTCCGCTACGAGCCGAGGGGGTTCGTCTACACAGAGGGTTACTCCCACGAGAAGATGTACGAGGAGGAGTTCGCCCACCTGCTCAGGGTCCTGAGGGGCGAAGAGGAGTACCGCCACGGTCTCGGGGACGAGCTCCACATCCTCAGGATCTGGGAGGCTGCCCTGCGAAGCTCGGAGCAGGGAGTTCGAACGGAAGTTGCGATGTGAAGGGACGACATCGGGAGACCTATCGCCCGGAAGAGGCGGACATGAAGATAGGGCTTTCGGTCCTGGTGGACAGTTCCGACGAGGAGAACTACAAGGTGGCCGAGGAGATCGTCTTTCCCTTCTTAGGGCACTTCGGCATACCTTACAGGACCTACGACCTGGCGGGAGGAAGGGACCCTGAGTTCGATGCGAGCGGCGTCCTCGTGGCACAGGAGGGGTTGGGAG
>Ga0164310_10002286_pt1 | contig 10985 bp, 9 predicted proteins | sample GuaBasSedimGuay1_FD_121795 | JGI IMG/M metagenome (GOLD analysis project Ga0164310, IMG submission 121795) | Subseafloor sediment microbial communities from Guaymas Basin, Gulf of California, Mexico - Guay1, Core 4569-9, 0-3 cm | ecosystem: Environmental > Aquatic > Marine > Hydrothermal vents >... | reverse complement strand
TAAAGATCTACTGTCCTTCCGATCCAGAAATCGTTGAAAGATGTCTTATTATAATTAGAGATCTATTCAGAGTTGGTTACATAGATAAAAACGGAATGTTAATCGTAAATAACGCAGTTTTAGTAGGGGTGATTGAGAAATTCGGTATTCCAGCTAAAAACAAGGCAGCCACAGTAGATATTCCCCCAGAAATACTTCGAATGCCAAAGAGACATATATCTGAATACCTCCGAGGATTGTTTGATACTGATGGCACTGTAGGCATAAAGAAGCCCTATGGTGGTTGTATATCGTTCTCAACAATCAGTCCTGAACTGGCTAGGAAGGTTCAACTCCTCCTTCTTAGGTTAGGAATAACTTCAAGGGTTTACTTTTCTAAAAAGAATAAAAGCTATTGCGTAGAGATAGCAGATAGAACCAGCGTTCAAAAATTTGCTGAAAATATAGGATTCTACTCAAAGCGTAAGAAAGCAAAACTAGTCAGGCTTATTTCAAGGTATAGAGGAAATGCTCGAACTAAAACGTTTGTCGTGCCAGCTAACATAGCAAGTCCTCTCCTTGTAGCTGTAAGAGAAAGTAAGGGCATTAGTGCTAGCGTTATGCATAGATTCTTCTCAAAGAGCAGTAGATATTCGTGGGAACACGGTCTTGCATCGATTACAAAAAAGAACCTCAGAAAGTACACCCAAGTTGCGGAGAAGCTATCAGGAGAGGACAGCACACCCCTAACGATTGCCAGAGGTTTGGCAAATAGCCCGTTGCTTTTTGAGCGCATAGTCAACAAGCGCATCCTTCGAGGAAAGTTTGTCGTATACGATATTCTGGTTCCTAAAAACCACAACTTCATAGCAAATGGATTCTTGGTTCACAACTCTGGGATGGTAGAGCCTCTTAAAATAGCCATGGAACATGGTATCATTAAGTGGGAGACGGCCAGGCAGACCATTGGTCCCTACCGCTTCACCTCCTTCCTTAGCGTTAACTACAACACAAGGGTTTTCGAAAGGGGGTATGAGGTCACGATAAAAGATCCTAACTTCAGCGCAATAGAGGAGAGGATGTTGTGCAGGCTCCACAGATTAACTAAAGAGAGGTATAGGGAAATTGCCGAGAAGCAGATGGAGCTAGTGCTTGGAAAACTAAAGATGGAAAAGGCCAGTGAAATCAGAGATCACCTTACCTTGGTTCACGCAATAGAGACAGAGCACCCTCTCGTCAAGGACAGGTTCAAATACAAGCCTGTTTTACTTACAGAAAGAGTTTTTGAGGAGATTACTAGGGCAAGAGAGGCCATTCTCGATACTATAGCCCAAGAGAGGCTTGACTTCTCCCCAAGATTAGAGAGAAGGGCTATTCAGCTAATGTGTGCCATGTCACTGATGAGTTACTTCAAAGAACAAGATGAAAGGATAAGGGTTGATTCCGAAGCCATGAAACTTGGAGTAAGATTCTATGTGGAGGAGGCTGCCGTCAGATCAAAGGAGAAGTTTAATCCTGAGGATGTGCTTACAAAGCTAGGACTTTCCTAGTTTTATGGCTTTAACCGCAGTAAACGTGCCAAACATAGCCTTTTCGACTTTTTCTATTCTGAAGTATTTTCCTATCAAGTTTACTAGCTCTAGAGATGTTAGCATCTTTTCGTAGGTTATATGTAGTGCATTCCATGGGGATCTCATGCCCATGGGATAGAAGATCTTGCTCAGAGGAGGTACAATCCATTTTATGTAGAATCCCACCATAAGGCTGAGTTGCTTAATATCTGGCTTTGTTAGATCAAGCATTAGGAACTTCCCTCCTTTTTTGAGGGTTCTTCTAAATTCTTTGAGAGCAGATTCTCTGTCTACAGCATCTCTAAAGGAATAGGAAGTAATCACGGCGTCCAGACACTCATCATCTAGCGGAATATCCTCAAACCTTCCTTTCCTGAATTCAAGATTTACTCCAGACCCCGAGTACTTTGATAGGTTCCTGTGTGCCTCATTAAGCATTGATTGGAGGGGATCTAGGCATATCAATCTTCCTCCAGGTCTAATCTTTTCTATTATCAGCTCGGACATGTTTCCAGGACCGCAACCAGCATCAAGAACGACATCGCCGGCCTTTAGGTCTGAAATCTCGATAAGAACTCTCCTCATTTTGCCAGAATGGCCTAAGGTTATGAGATGGTTTACTCTCTCGTAATACGGGATCGTTCTCTCTAATTCCTCTATCACTCCTTTCCATGTGCTTTCATCCAGCCCTTCTGGCAAGGAACCAACCTCTTTTGTTTGTCCTAGTCTTAAATTCAATATTTTTTAGTACTGCCAATGGCGCGCTTGCTATTGAAAAAGTGGTATAATCCATCCAAGGAAAAGGGTGTCCGCTTTGCTATACATCGTACTAACTACAGGTCAGTGCAATCTAAAATGCAAGTACTGCGGGGGAAGCTTCCCAAAGGAGATAGTTCCCTGGGAGGTCCAATATTCGATTGAGGACCTAGTGAAGTTTTTATCTCAGGATAGGGAGGCAATAGTGGCGTTTTATGGAGGAGAACCTCTCCTAAATCCCGGTTTTATCGAAAAAGTGATGAAGAAAGTCCTCGCTAAGCACTTTCTGATCCAGACTAATGGTATTTTAATTGAGAACCTCAAGCCAGAGTTTTGGAGAAGAATGGATGCAGTTTTGCTCTCGATAGATGGGAGGAAGGAAGTAACCGATTACTATAGGGGGAAGGGGGTTTATGACAAGGTGTTAAGGGCTGCAGCTAGGCTTAGAGCCATGGGGTTTGAGGGAGATCTCATCGCAAGAATGGCAGTTTCTGAGAGAAGCGACGTCTACTTGGATGTAACCCACCTCTTGAAGCTAGGGTTGTTCGACCATGTCCATTGGCAGCTCGACGTAATATGGAGCGACTCCTGGGATGATTTTGATTCTTGGGTTAAGAACTCATACAAGCCAGGAATCTCAAAACTCGTTGCTCTTTGGCTGAATGAAATGAGAAAGGGCAGGGTTCTGGGGATAGTTCCTTTTCAGGGCGTTATGAAGGCAATACTTCAAGGAGGAATTAGCTCGCCACCGTGTGGTTCAGGAAGAGATGCCTTTGCCATATCCACAGATGGGAGGATCTTGGCATGTCCCATAGCCGCGGATGTAAAATGGGCCTATCTGGGTGACATCCAGCAAAAGAGGCCAGAGGACTTAAGGGACTCGATTCTCATAGAGGAGCCATGTGTGTCCTGCGATGTATTCAGATACTGCGGCGGAAGGTGTCTTTACACATACAAAGAGAGGTTGTGGGGAGAAGGGGGATTTAGAAAGGTTTGCGACCTCACGAAGCACATGATCTCGGAACTTCTTAAGATAAGCCATGAAGTCAGACAGTTGATGAAGAGCAGAATTGTCAGACCTGAACAAGTCCTTTACCCCAGATTCAATAATACAACTGAAATAATCCCGTAAGCTCCGGCGTTTTGTGAGTTCAGAAAGACATTGTGTGAAATCACAATTAATCCACGTACCTTCCACCGTTTATGTTGATGACTTCCCCAGTTATATGGTCGTTCTCGGCTAGGAAGATTATGGCATGAGCTATCTCCTCAGGTCTGGCTATTCTGCCTTGAGGTGAAAGCTTTGCTGCCTTCGTTTTGAATTCTGGAGTAAGAAAATCGGTGTCGACAGGTCCTGGCGCCACTGCATTGACCGTTATTCCGTAAGGCGCTAGTTCTCTAGCCAGCGCCCTTGTAAACCCTATCAATCCGGCTTTGGATGCAGCATATGCTACACCAACCGTTCCTCCGCTCTTACCCGCTATCGATGCCACGCTAATTATCCTTCCAAGCCTTCTTTTGACCATCCCTGGCACAACAAGCTTTGTGACGTTGAAGGCTCCCTTCAAGTTAATTGACAACATCCAATCCCATTCCTCTTCAGTTATCTCAGTTATCTTGAAGTGTTTTGGGAAAACACCGGCATTATTTACAAGCACGTCTATTCTCCCGAAGGCTTCAATGACTTGTTCTACCATTCTTTCACAGTCTTGAAGGATAGAAACGTCTGCTTTAACAGCTATTGCTCGTCTTCCTATGTTTTCTATCTCCTTAACAACTTCCTTAGCTTTAGCAGCGGAGTGAAGGTAGTTCACAGCTACATCACAGCCTTTATTTGCAAAGGCAAGAGCTGTTGCTTTACCTATGCCTCTACTCCCTCCCGTGATGAGAACTTTCAAATCTCGCAGCTCCATCTCAGATCCCCATATTAGATGTCCCCTCTAAGAAAAAGTAATCTGAGCTTAGCTCAGAACAAGGTCCCTCCTAGATTTTGTTTAGCTCACGAGAAAAAGTCTTTATCAAATCACGATTCTGGAACAATGCAATGATTGTGGACTACCACATTCACACATATCTCTGCGGACATGCTAAGGGAAAGCCCATAGAATACGTTAAAGAGGCAGAAAGGAAGGGGATCTCCGAAATAGGCTTTTCAGACCACATAATGGTGGATAAGTGGAGACCAGAGTACGCGATGAAGGTAACTCAAATCGAGGATTACATCAGGTTAGTTGAAAACGTTGAGAAGGAGTCAAGCATTCCTGTGAAGCTAGGGGCTGAGGTCGATTACTTTCTCGGCAAAGAAGAGGAGATAAGAAGGGTTGTCGAGGAGTTCTCTTTCGATTACGTCATAGGTTCAGTCCACTTCTTAGATGATTGGGCAATAGACGACCCTCGCTACGTAAGGGGATATTATGAAAGGGACATTAACGAGGTTTACTTGCAGTATTTCTCTCTTGTTGAAAAGATGGCATCTTCGCGACTCTTCGACATAGTTGGCCACTTGGATTTAGTAAAGAAGTTTGGATTCAGGCCAACAGTTGACATAATGCCTAAAATAACTGCTGTTCTTGAAAAAATCAAAATAAACAGGCTCTGTGTAGAGATAAACACTTCAGGATTGGAAAAGCCTGCTAGGGAGGTCTACCCTGGAGAAAGAATTCTGAACATTTGTTGGCGCATGGGAATTCCAGTTACACTTGGATCCGATTCCCACAAACCTTGGGAAGTTGGAAGGCACTTTGATAAAGCCCTAGATCTGATGAAAAAAGTTGGCTACAAAGAAATTGCGACCTTCACAAAAAGAAACCAAGTACTGAGGAAATTATGAATTTGGATTAGAATATCTGGACGATCTAACGATCTCTAGAAGAGCTATGAGGGCTTCTTTTACTTTCTTACCCTTTATTGCTATCGTCTCAAAAACTGGGGCATTTACTCCCAGTTTCATAACGACTTCTCGTCCCTTAAGAGCTCCTTTAAGATCCTGCTTGTTTGCTAGAACAACCATAGGCGTGCCTTCATCGAAGTAGGTGCCTATTTCTTGGAATATCTTAAGGGCCCTCTCATCGAAATCCGCGCTATCAACAACATAAACAATTGCTGAACATCCTCTAACAAGAGACTCTCTTACTGGGGCAAACCTCTCCTGACCAGGGGTTCCTACGAGAACAACCTTCCAGATATCCTGATCAGAATACTTATCCTTTTTCCTCCTATATTCTTCTAAAGGAATCAATTTTTTCTTTCTTGGAATCCAGTAGACGATTCCATAGTCAAACCCTACAGTAGTTGACCCTCCTGAGCCTGAATAGTCAATAGTAATCGCGTCTGGATCCAAATAGTGGATTACGGTAGTCTTACCAGCTTTATGTGGGCCTGCGACGTATATCTTGATTTCCCGCATTGTTCACTACCGTCTCATAACCTACCAAGGAAATAACATAAAAGCAAGCTACCTATTATAAGAATGATATATCGTTGATAGACGAAGAAAGAATAGAGAACAGGTACCGGGGTCGTGCCGTAGAGATCCTTTTCACAATTACTACCATAGCATATTGGGTGCCTATATTTGTTCTAAACTTCTGGAGTTTCCTGCTAAAACCAACCAACTTCGAGCAGACGCTTGAGTGGTTTGTCACATTCCTTCCGAAGTGGGTTATAATCACCTTCGTTTCCGTCGCTGCTGGCGAACTTATTGGAATGCTTCTTGGGAGAAGAAAGGTTAGAGAGCTGTTAAGAAACGCTAGACAGCTTGAAATGAGATCTCTTCGCGAGTACAGCGATGTAAGAATGTCTGTTAGCAAGGTGGGCGAGTACATCTTCCTGAAAATTGCGCCTAGAATCTCTGGTACAATAGAGGAGGAGATAGAAGACATAGAAAGGTCTATCAATGCTGTAAAGGAAGATTATGGGATTGTAGATAGGGATTTCATGTCAGCAACCGTTTACGTGTCAAAGAAGGAATACGTTGAGAAGGCAACTGAATGGGCAAGGTCATTGTTCGGAAGTAAAAGGCTCAAAGTTCTGCTAAAGCCACCTGAAAAAGGCGATATATCTGTTGATATCGTTGCCTACAGCCCTGAGAAGAAGAGATAAGGGCAAATCTCCTGCATATGGCTTTGAAGACCTTGTGTTGCTGCCTTAGGTTTTTCTATGTTACTTAGCTCTAAGCATGCCTGTTCCACGAAATCTCATCTTGATGCAGAGTTAAAGAACCACAACTTTCCCAGGGTTAAGGAGATTCTTGGGGTCAAACAAAGATTTGATTCCCTTCATCAGCCTGATTTCCTCCTCGCTCAAATAAGATAGCAGATCTTCCCTCTTTATCAACCCTATCCCATGTTCTGCGGTTAAGGTGCCCCCAAGTCTCCTGGCTAGTGCAAATATCTCTTTTTTCAGATCAGGGTAGAATGCTCTCCACTCTTCCTCTTTGAAGCCAGTCTTTAGTGGGTGTTGATGGACGTTTCCATCTCCAGCATGACCGTATTGGACTATCTTCATTCCGTACTTCTTTCCAATCTTCCTGCTCTCGTTAACGAATTCAGCTATGCTGGCAATAGGCACCCCTACATCTAATATCTCAACAGTCTCATCCTTCAGTCCCTCATAGATCAGGCTTCTAACTTTTAGTATCCTCTCCTGTTGCCTCCTCGTATCTGCCAAGAATATGTCAGTTGCACCGTGTCCCTGACATATTTCTGCAACCTTCTCGCTCATGCTCAAAAGCTCCTCCTCGCTCATGCCCTCCAGAACAATCATAAGGAAGGCCTGTCCCTCTTTTACTGGCCACTTCTCTCCAGTAGCCTTCTCTCCAGCCTCTATCCCCTCTTTCTCTATGTACTCTATGGCAAGAGGGATGACTCCACTCCTTAATATTGGAGGAACCGTTTCTATTGCCTTATTTGGATCCTCATACGGGACGACCAATGTATATGTTCCCCAGGGTTTTGGTCTTAGCCTGAAGGTCACCTCAGTAATTATGCCTAAGGTTCCCTCACTACCTATGAGGAGATGCATCAAGTTGTATCCTGTGACGTTTTTCACCATCTTCCCTCCGAGCCTGAGCACTTCTCCTGTAGGGAGCACCACGGTCATTCCAGCAACGTAGTTTCTCATTACACCGTATTTCACAGCCCTAGCTCCTCCTGCATTGCAAGCCGCTAGACCTCCAATCGTGGCTCCTTCGTCCCCAGGGTGAAGTGGAAACCATAGATCCTCAACGTTCTTTTCAAGGTGCTCTAATATCTCGCCAAGAGTAACGCCAGCATCGCAGGTCATTGTCAGATTGTCCTTGTCAACTTCGATCTTCTCTTTAATCCGTTCCAAAGACAAGATTATCGATGGTTTTATTGGTACAACGCCTCCTGCCAGCCCTGTTCCTCCTCCTCTTGGCACGACTGAAATTTCATTGTTGTAGGCGAATTTCATCACCTTTGAGACTTCTTCTGTATTTTTTGGCTTAACAACAACTACATCTAAGAAAGGTTCAGGACATATGTTCTTAGACGTCTCGTCAAGCAGGTATGGCTTTACCCCTTCGGGATCGCTTATCACGTAATCTGGCCCGACGATGGATTTCAAACCTTCTATTACCTTTGGATCCATGATAGGTCACTCATTAAGTGAGGGTCTTTTATTTTACTTTATTTTGGACTCAGAAAGACTGATTGAATTACCACCAAGCGCGTATAAGACATGAAAGTAACGACCTAGGTTAATAAGGAGGAGTATGGATGACTTTATACATCCTAAAAAAGGAAGCACTACCGAACTGGTATGATCGCTGCTAGCCCCATGAGGACGTAAGGAGACAAAATGGACGGGGTTCGGACCATAGTCTGTCTAAAGCAGGTTCCAGCTACTCAGGAAGTAAAGATAGATCCAGAAAGAGGAACGTTGATAAGAGAAGGAATTGAGGTGGAAACAAATCCCTTCGATCTGAACGCACTAGAAGAAGCGGTAAGGCTCAAAGAAAGATTTGGAGGAGAGGTCGTAGCCCTAAGCATGGGACCCCCTCAAGCCGAGTCTACGCTTAGAGAAGCTTTAGCTATTGGAGCAGATGAAGCAATACTCTTGTCTGATAGAGCTTTAGCAGGTGCAGACACTCTAGCCACCTCTTACACTTTAGCATGCGCCATCAGGAAAATTGGTGAGTTTGACCTCATATTCTGCGGTGAAAAGACTACTGATGGAGACACAGCTCAAGTGGGCCCTGAACTCGCTGAAAACCTTGGAATTCCATTTGTTCCCTACGTAAGGAAGATAGAAGAGATTGGAGACAGGCACCTAATAGTTCACAGGGAGATAGAGGAGGGTTTTCAAGTAGTTCAAGTTCCAATCCCTTGCCTCCTAACAGTCACAAAGGACATTAATGAGCCAAGGCTTCCATCACTTAAGGATAAACTCAGGGCAAAAAAGGCCGAAATTAAGGTCTGGACAGCTGATGATCTTTCTGATGTATGCGAAAAAGGCAGGTTTGGGCTCGAAGGCTCTCCAACGAGGGTGATAAAAGTAGAAACCCCTCCAGAACCATCTAAAGGAGAAATTCTTGAGGGAGATCCAAAAGAACTTGCTAAGAAGCTAGTTGAGAAGCTGATTGAACTTGGGCTTGTGAGGTGATGGAATGGCTGGGACGTTAAGAGTTATAGAGGAGAAATGCACGGGATGTGGTGCCTGTGTTAGCGCTTGTCCTTATGGTTGCATAACCCTTGTCGAGGGAAAGGCTACTATAGACGAGAGTTGCTGTCAGCTATGCGGGGTATGCATATCTGCCTGCACAGAGGGGGCATTAGAGCTATCGGAAGCTGCCAAAGAGTTTGAGGACAAGTCCAAGTACAAAGGAGTTATGGTTGTAGCTGAGCAGAGACGCGGGAAGATCCACCGAATAACGTACGAACTCCTATGGATAGGAAGGAAGCTTGCTGACAAGTTAGGAGAGGAGCTAACGTGTGTTCTTATAGGAAAAGATGTTAGAAAGTATGCTGAGGGTCTTGTAAGAAAGGGAGCCGATAAAGTTCTAGTTTACGACGATGAGAGGCTTGAGATCTTGAGAGAAGATCCTTATGCAGATGTCATAGTGGATGCCGTTAAGGCAGAGATGCCAAGCATATTGCTCATGGGTGGAACAAGCTTTGGAAGAGCTTTGGCTCCAGTGATAGCGGCAAGGCTTAAAACAGGACTAACGGCCGATTGTACTGGTCTAGACGTTGATGAGGAGGGAAATTTGATCCAGACTAGGCCAGCTTATGGAGGGAACATAATGGCTACCATCGTATGCAGAGAGAGGAGGCCCCAGATGGCTACAGTTAGATACAAGGTAATGAAGGAGGCAGAAGAGGATCCAAACAGGGAAGGCTTGGTCATGGAGATGGATATACCATCTAACTTAAGAGACAGAACTAAAGTGTTGAAGGAGGTCATAGAGGAAGGACAAAGCATCGAGGACGCAGAAATTATTGTTGCAGGAGGTGGCGGGATTAGGGCTCCAGAAGACTTCAGGCTCCTTGAGGAACTGGCAAATCTCCTTGGAGGGGTAGTAGGGGCAAGTAGAAATGTCGTTGATAAGGGATGGATGCCAAAGAGCAGACAGGTGGGATTAAGTGGGAAGACCGTTAGGCCTAAGCTCTACATTGCCTGTGGAATCTCAGGAAGCGTTCAGCATCTTGCTGGAATGAAGAACTCGGAGGTGATCGTCGCGATAAACAAGGATCCTAGCGCGAGAATATTCGATTACGCAAGGTTTGGTGTTGTAGGAGACCTCTACGAGATTGTGCCAGAGATGATAAAGATCTTGAAGGAGATTAAGAGATAAACTAAGGGAAGAAGATCCTGACTCCTTTCGATGGGCGGTAGAATAAAATAAAAGATAAGCAGATAGATTGCTCCAAGTATGGAAGTCTTCGATGTCTTGGAGGTAAGAGACAAAGCTGGAAATTTACGGACGATAGAGATCAGGGAGCCAAGGAACTGGGATGAGATTGAGGCTTTCGAAGAGGCTCAGATAGGAGCATGGGGCATGGATCCCATTGAAGTGATCCCTGGACACATGGTACGAGGAATTCATGATGCAGGGGGGGTAGTGCTAGGAGCTTTTGACAAAGAATCGGGTAAAGTAATTGGTTGCGTTGTCTCCCTACTAGGGGAAAAGGAAGGAAAGAAGTTCATCCTCTCCCACATAACTGGCGTTATAAGAGATTTTCAGGGCTTAGGGATAGGATATAGGCTAAAACTTGCCCAGAGAAAGGCAGCTCTCAAGAAAGGAATTGACCTTGTTGAGTGGACATTCGACCCGCTTCAAGGGTTGAACTCCTACTTCAACCTATCAAAGCTTGGTGTAATCTGCAACACGTTCTTATGGAACTACTACGGAACTATAAGGGATGAGATAAACAAAGGGATGAGAAGCGACAGGTACAAGGTTCAGTGGCACTTGACTAGTAAGAGGGTTCTAAGGAGGATAGAGAAGGGTTTGCCCAAAATTACGCTAGAAGATTTGCTTGAGAAGGGAGCAGAATTCGCTTACAACACTGAGGGAGAGGAACCGCTTAGGAAACCTATTCCAAGTGAAGAACTTCCGGGTTCGGATATAGTTCTCCTTGAGATCCCCTGGAGCATTGGAAGAACCAGAGAAAAGGGAGGTCTAGAATTTGTGAGGGCTTGGAGGGATGTATTTGC
>Ga0164310_10002285_pt1 | contig 10990 bp, 10 predicted proteins | sample GuaBasSedimGuay1_FD_121795 | JGI IMG/M metagenome (GOLD analysis project Ga0164310, IMG submission 121795) | Subseafloor sediment microbial communities from Guaymas Basin, Gulf of California, Mexico - Guay1, Core 4569-9, 0-3 cm | ecosystem: Environmental > Aquatic > Marine > Hydrothermal vents... | reverse complement strand
TGGGTCAATATCGGACAAACCCGTCTGGGTAAAGCTTCTTCCCGTATCCTTGGGACTTATTTCTAGGTCTTGTCCGATACCCTCGGAACTGAGCGGGCTAGCATATGGAGATTGTCGGATGATCGTTCGAAGCTGCAATGCCTGTCGCTCTATGAAGTTGACAAGAAAGCCCATAGTTCGGGAATGGTGCTTGCCACAGAAGCGCTTCCTTCATACTTCAATGCCTTAATGTCTGATAGCCGGATATACGTAGAAGATGCTCAGTGCGATCCACGCACATCTGAATTGACGGAATCTTATCTGAGGCCGCTCGGAATAACATCCATGCTGGATGTGGGCATTGTAGCAGAAGGAAAGCTGATAGGTGTTATCTGTACAGAACATATCGGAGAAAAACGAAAATGGAACTCTGATGAGGTGTCTTTCGTCAGTACACTAGCGGCAATAGTCGCTCAGCTTTATGACATCACCGACCGCAAACGGGCGGAAGAAGTCAATGCCCGGCTTTCAAGGGCCATCGAACAAGCAGATGAGACGATTGTTATCACGGACGCAGAGGGAACGATTCAGTATGTCAATCCGGCTTTTGAGAAAACAACCGGCTATACGACGGAAGAAGCGATAGGCCAAAACCCGAGAATCCTGAAAAGCGATCAACATGATGACGTTTTCTACAAAAAAATGTGGGAAACACTGTCGAGCGGAAATGAGTGGAGTGGTGAGATTATCAATAAGAAAAAGGATGGCACCCTTTTCACAGAAAACGCCGTAATCTCGCCTGTCTTTGACTCGCAGGGTGAGATTGTCAATTATGTTGCCGCCAAGCATGACATCACTGAAACCAAACGATTGCAGGCGTTGGAATCCCGTGCCGAACGGCTTGAAACAGCAGGCACCATTGCCGGGCAAGTTGCACACGATTTCAATAACCTGCTGGCGCCATTAATGGCTTACCCTGAATTTATTCGAGAGGAACTTCCGAAGAATCATCCTACTCTCAAATATCTTGACCAGATTGAAAAAGCGGCCCAGAAGATTACTGATATTAATCAGGATCTATTATCTTTGGGGCGAAGAGGTCATTACAATCAGGATGTACTGAACCTGAATACGGTCGTTCAACACGCCTTATCAGAGCTGGAGCCTTATCCCGGGACGTTGGCTTGCGAAATCGACCTCAGTGACGATTTGATGGACATTCTGGGAGGTGGCGCACAGCTTCATCGTATGATCAGCAATCTGCTGCACAATGCGAAAGATGCCATGCAGGATATCGGACAGATCACTGTTAAGACAGAGAACTACTATGTTGATGACGTTTCCATTATCTACGGTCGGGTACCCAAGGGAGAATACGTCAAACTCACAATATCGGATACAGGTTGTGGCATACCTGATAACATAGTCCAGAAAATCTTCGATCCATTCTTCACGTCCAAGACTACCGACAAGAAACGCGGCTCCGGGCTCGGCATGAGTGTCGTGGATGCCGTAGTCAGGGATCACAAGGGTTATATTGACCTGAGTACCAAAGTTGGTGAGGGTACCTCGTTCTACATGTATTTCCCTATTACACGGAAATCAGTGGATAACCGGGATGCGGATGAAACCTGTGGCGGAAGCGAAACGATATTGGTTGTTGATGATGATGATGTTCAGCGTGAGGTATCTTTGCTAATGCTCAGGAAGCTGGGATATAGTGTCAATTCTATTGAGAGCGGTGAAAAAGCCATCGAGTTCCTACGGGAGAATCCGCAGGATCTCGTGATTCTCGATATGGTAATGCCGGATGGAATTGACGGAGGAGAAACCTACCGAAGAATGCTTGAGATCAGCCCGTATCAGAAGGCTATCATCCTGTCCGGGTTCTCAGAATCGGATCGAGTTCTTGAAGCTCAGAAGCTGGGAGCCGGTGCTTTCGTGAAGAAGCCTGTTACAAAGAAAGCCATCGCCGCCGCTGTCAGAACAGAACTTGACCGGCGTCGTGATTGTCTTGTGGCCTCGTCGTCAGGATCAGTTCCCGTTGAGATCCCTGGGTGAAACCTGTTCCTTCACGGTCAAGGCTTCCAGGAAAGTCGAATACTACCAAGTAATCGTGCTATTTTTTTGCCTGTACTTTCGGATTATCCTCTTTGTCCCGTCCATGTAAGAATCTCCAGAAAGCAACGAAGCTGATCAGGTAGCCGGCTGATAAGAGATAGAGCATCCCTTTAGTCTGCGTCATAAACTCTTGAAGTGTGTGAATATATTCGTTCATGCCATAATTTCCTACTTAATGTGTTTTCTTGTAATCAGGGTGTTCATAAAGAATCGGCATCCTGGTGACAATAAAACGATAAATCACAAGTCCTACGGTTATCACAAAAATGGATATGCCAATTTCCATCCAATGCGGAAAATACCGTTGATCCGCAGGTAACTGCCAATTGAAACAGATCAGGACGACATTGAGACGGTTAACTACAATCCCAAGGACAGTAAGAAATGCCGTCCATCGGATCAGTTTGACGTTTTGCTCACGCACACCAATAGCAAACAGGAAACAAGGTAGTAAGATAAATCCGAACACTTCCACGAGGAACCAAATACCATAATTTGTTCCCAATAGATGCCAGTTATTGCCCAACGCAACTCCAAATACCTTTATTGCAAAATACGCTGCCAATACAAATGATGCCCCTTTGCCAAAACCAAGGGCAATATGGTCTGCCGATTTCAAGTGCTGCTCATCCATTTTGTCTTTGAAACTGTTATGAGCAAGTGTGCCCTCAAAAATAACCATCGAAAGTCCGGCGGCAATACTGGAAACAAAGAAGAAAACCGGAATATATGGAGAATACCATAGTGGGTGTAATTTTGACGGCACCAGCAGGAACATGGCACCCAGCGACGATTGGTGTAATGTAGATAAAACTACACCCATAATTGTAAGCAAGACTGTCAGTCTTACGGCAATCCGCCTTAGTTTTTTTGCACCTATCCATTCCAGGGCAGTTGGAGAAAATTCCAGAAACAACACGGTCAAGTACAATGCTACACAAGCGCCAACTTCAAACATCACGGATGTTACACCAGGGCTTACAACAAAAGGGTATGGTAAGCGCCAGGGACGGCCTACATCATATAGCAACGCAAAGGCAACCATGGAATACCCAAGAAAACCCGTAAGGATTGCTGGTCTAAGCGCTGCGTGAAACTTTTTCATACCGAATATTTCCACTGCCGCGGCTGTTGTATATCCGCCGGCGGCCAGTGCAACGCCGCACAACAAATCAAAAGCGATCCAGAATCCCCACGGGTTATAGTGATCAAGATTGCTCACGGCACCCAATCCGCCGGTGAATCTCAAATAAGTAAGCCACAGGCCAATAGTGATGAATATTCCGGCAATAATATTAAAGCGGCAGAATAGTGGTCGTTCTACAGTAGGATTAGACTCGGTCATTACGATGACTCCTTGCCGCTCTGTTTTGTCGCCTTGTCGAGTGCTTCTTTAACAGCTTTCTCCACAGCCTTTTCCTTATTTTGTTTGGCCTTTTCAGATGCCTTTTTCATCTCTTCATTAGCCGTTGCTTGCGTGGCATCTACTGCGTTTTTGACTGCCTCGGCTTTTTCTTCCGCAGCAATTTTCTCTTTCCTCTGTGTCATTACATATATGCCGCCGAGTAGAGCCGGCCACACACCGATGACAATGGGAACCATTGATAAGGCACCAGAAGTTAATTCCGGGGCAGGCGTTGTACCAAGACTGGCGTGGAAACCGATCTCTTCAAATGGAATACCGGAAAGGTATATCCAATTGGTTCCACCAACCTCTTTTTCTCCGTAAACATGGTCAATATAGCGATCGGGATGTTTGCGAATGCGTTCGTGCGCTGTCTTAATCAGATCTTCACGTTTACCGAATGTCAACGCCCCCTGTGGACAGGCTTCGACACAACCTGGCAGTTTTCCATCAAGAAGACGAGGATGACACATCGTACATTTCATCACTCTTGGCTCTAGCGCTTCATCATATTCATAGGTCGGAACATAGAATGGACATGCTATGAGACAGTAGCGACAACCAACACATACGGTTGCGTCATATACTACCGCACCTTCTGGTGTTTTTGTAAAGGCACCAACAAAGCATGCCGAAGCACACGCAGGTTCTTTACAATGATTACATTGAAATTTGCGAAAGACAGGTGACTTCGCATTATTGTCTTTCTCGTATTTATTGACTACGGTATAGCATTTATCATTTGTCTGCCGTTTCTCATCAAGAACCGATTTGTCATCAAATGGCTTCTCCGGTTGTGGAAAGTCATTTACTTCATTGCAAGCGGCTTCACATGATCTACATCCAATGCAAAGCGTAGTGTCATGAAGGACTCCGTAACTATTGGGATAACCGTCAAACTGTCCATGTGCTTTGGCACCCTTAGGCAGGATAGCAGCGGTTCCTGCGACAGTAATCCATTTCATGAAGTTTCTGCGTGAAGTACTACTCATTAATTACTCCTTCATCAAATCGATCAGGGGACGTTACCCCGTCAGAAATACTCTTTTCTGCATGACATTTGACACAATCTGAAGTTTGCTCGTTTTTCATACTTTGATGACAGCCAAAACACTGCTGATGGTATGCTCCCTGAAGCCGTAGTTCAGGCAGATGCGTCTCATCAAATTGTATATTATGGCAACTTGCGCAACGCGGCGGCTTTTCTCCCACCGGGCTATTATGATGACATCCCTGACAAATAACGTCCTCATGGCGATGAAAATGTCCGGCGAGTTTGCTACTTTCAATATTTGTCATCAATCGTTCAATGTGCTTTTTATGCGCCATAGACACCGGCTCATATTTGTCTGATAGAATGCCAATTATTGTTGTGTCCGGAATGTCATCATCTGAGAAAGACATTTTGACACTTGCCGGTTCCGGTCTGAAAGCATCAAGCGAACGATAATGAGAATTGACCGAAGCAAGGTCTGCTGGAGACGGTCCGGTATGACAAACGGTGCAAGCATACTCGGAAAGACGTCCCTGCTCCATTAGGGAATGGCAACCGGAACATTCAAGTTCAGATTTCTGTTTCTCATGACAACCGACACAACTATGATCCGATGACAAATCGTGCATTGCCCGCCGCAAGGTAATTCCTTCACCCAGTTCGTTACCGGCTAAGGTATGGCAATCCTTACATGCTTTCAGGCTGTTATGGTGGCAATCACGACAAGTATTTGTAAACCGTTCGTGAGCGTCATGAGCAAAAGGAACGGTATTAAGTTTGCCGGATTCTAAATCAGGTGCGGCGACACTAAGCAAGACGAAATCTGGCTGATTGCGGTTTATTCGAGGAGGATCTTCTATTGTCTTTATTGCCATTTGCATTTTTTTATCATGACAACCAGCACAATTCTGGGGTCCTTTGTCCTTTCCCAAATGACATGAGACACAGTATTGATGCGATACTTGCCGCATAGAAAGAACATTGTCCACAGCCTGGGGCAGGTGACAGAAACGACAGGAAGTTTCCTGTCCCTTAATATAGACAAGTTCCTTTTTCTCTTCATCGTAGACATGATGACAAAGGCTACAATCACTATTGTTTTCAGTCTCATGCCGATTGTGAAGCGAATAATCAAAACCCATTTGTTGACGCGATGATACCATAATCGGTTCCCCACGATGGCATTCACCGCATACAACCGGTCCCGATGACATGTTGGCAGACTTTCTTTCGTTGTGACAGGTAATACAATTGTCATGATACAGATCAATGACACTCTGTCCACGGTCATCAGATAATCTCATATACTTAGTTGAAAACTGATTGTCAGTATCTTTGAGATGACATCTTGAGCAGTCTTTGCCCTGTTCTGCGATTCCATCAGTATGCATATCGTGTGGGAATAAAACGGCAGGTCTTGTTGTATCCCCAGCAGATAACACTGCATCGATTTCAATAATATCGGGGCGCATTTCTAATGAAGTAGCTTCCGATTGCCCACATCCCGAAAATGATACAACGCATAAGACAATCAATATACTTATGATACCTAAGAACCCTGTAATGCTTCTGCCTTTTATGTCCATCGTAATCATCATTCTCAAACCTGCTATGCTTTCAAATCTTCCGGAATTTCCATAACTTCAACCAGTATTTCGCTTATGAATTTTACATGCATACCCAGACTATAGAAACCGACAATATCTTCAATTCCGCTGTGGCAGTTATGGCATGGTGTGATAATAATATCAGCTCCGGTATCGGCAAATTGCTCTGCCTTAATACGGTTAGACATCATTCGCGAACGTTTCCACGGCGGTCCGCAGTTTATAGTGCCACCGCCTGCCATACAGCAGTAGTTATGTTCAAACCGTGGATTGACATCAGTGAAATTGTCGCATAGGGCGTTAATGACATAACGGAGCTTTTTGCCAAGCCCCAGACCACGTACAGTATTGCACGGATCCTGGACAGTTACATGCTCTTTATACTTTTCTCGAATCTTGATTCGCCCGCTCTTGAGCAAATCATAGTAGAATTCTATCGCGTGTTGCATCGGGATTGGCGGATATTGCCAGCCAAGCCACCGGGGACCATCATAAACTGCCCCCCTGAAGGCATGACCGCATTCACCCATAACAACTTTCTTTACCTTAAGTCTTGCGGCTGTTTCCCAGTGAAGACGTTCCACTCTGCCCATAATCTCAAAATCCCCGGAATACATAGCCATATTGCTATTATCCCAGCCGTCGGTGGCAGGCATTGTCCAGTCAAGACCAGCGACAGTCATAATCTGAGAGATGTTTCCAAGCAGTTGAGCCAGGATTTTTGGTTCCGGGGCAATAACCGAATACATAATATCTGCGCCTTCCTTTTCCAGAGGAATACGCGCGCTCGGTATTTCAGACTGCGCCTCTTCTTCCTGCCACTGAAGAGTATCAATCCATTCATCCTGTTGCACCCACATCTGGTTCATAGTTGCAGCATGGCTGTTGGTGGTATCCTGCAAGTATTGTGGAACCACTCCCAGTAGTGAGCAGATTCGTCTGGCCGTCATGAGCAAATAGGCTATATCAATTCCAAACGGGCAGTACATGCTGCATCGGCGACAAACAGCGCATTCAGTGAAAGCGATCCGAGCCATATTTCGGACAAATTCACCGTCCACTTTGCCTTTACGCTTGATAAGTTCCCAAATGGTATTCTTGACTTTAGCTACCGGAGTGAACTCAGGATCTTTATCTCGCGATAAGTACGTTTGACAGGCTTCCCCACATAAGCCGCAATGAACACAAGTATCTACATATACTTTGAGCCGAGCGGCACATTCCTTATCAAAAACGTGATTGACGACCTTCTGGATTTCATCAACAGTAAGATTCTTTGTTGTTTCATCCAAACCGGAGTCAACAACCTGGCTTTCGGGGCTTTTATTCATCTATAGCAACCTCCAAAGTATCACCTCAATCATTTACCAGTCCTTAGAATTGCGGACTAATCCAAATTCGCAACCCATATAGGCACGAGTAAATGGGAAATAGAACATGTGACTAAGCCATGTTAACGGGATAGAAATCAGCCATATACTGCCGGTCCACATATGTATGGTAATAATTGTCATATAATCAAATATCTGATAATATGCCATTAAGCCTGTAACAAACGGTGCCATAACAAGAATAAGAAGAAGATAATCTTTGAAACCAGACACGTTCCTTACGGCTGGATCTGCTACTCGCCGTAGCAGGAAAATAATACCTGTAACCACCACCATAATAGTCATAAGATTGGTCAAGCTCTCGGGGAGTATCCACCAGCTTATACCCCATGATTCTTTCCACATCATTACATGGCCTAATGCGAAAATCGGTGTAAGCAACAGGCAAATGTGAAAAACAAATGACAAGAATGTAAATATCGGTCGCATTCTCATATTGACACTGGCGTATGGTATTATCCAATGCATTATCGAACGCATGCCAAACTTGAAGTTCATGTATGGAAGAACAACTTTATCCTTTTTAGCTGTTCTAATCATTACAGCAATACGGATTAAACTGCCGACAAAAAACGTCAAGAGAGCCATCCATACCAATGGACCTCGGGCGAATTCATACATTTGTGTCTTTTCCTTCTATTTGACCAGACGAATAGATACTACCCGATCATTTCACCAATCGGGACAACTTCTCTACAATACTTATTATCTATGACATATCTGAGTAAGACATATTTCCCATCAGGACTAAAAGCCGGTTCCCAGAGATTATCAAAACCTCGTCGCATTGTTTGGCCGTTGGTGACAATTACATATTTGTCACCTTCTCGGGCCTTGGTAATTATATGTCTTCCGCATGGGCTGAAAACAGGATCCCAGATCATATCAAAATCTTCATCCCAGATATTGCTATCGACTGCAATTGTCCAACGGTTGTTGCTCTTTACAATTGCCGCAACTCGATTACTGTCGGGGGAAAAAATCGGTGCCTGTACCATATCAGTAAAGAGCTTTTTCCAGGGGATATCATCGACAACAACTGTCCACTTGCCAAATTCAGGAGAACAAACAGCCGCAATTCTTTTTCCATCAGGACTAAAACACTGAAGCCAGAGTTGAGAATAGTTCCTTTTCCAGGCTAGCTGACCATCTTTGGCAATAGTCCAGCCCCCCCCACATTTTACCGGAGCAATAACTGACGATCCATTATTTGCAAATAGTGGTGTCCAGACAGATCCGAATTTCCCAGGCCAGGTTTTGCCATTCACAGCAATGGAATACTCGCAGATATCTGTACGTACTTCGGCAGCAACTGAATTGCAATCAGAACCAATGATTGGATTCCATGCATTAATATATTTCTCATCCCACGCTTTACCGTCAATCGCCACAGACCAGACGCCATCTCTAAAACCGAATATGTCAGCCTCTTTTAGTGACTTGATTTGAACTGTCGCGGCCGCCCGCTTTCCGTCGGGACTTAGACAATAGTCACGAATACCAAGGAAAGTGTTTTCCCATGGTTGATCGTCAATAATGACTCCATACTGGTTTTCTCTTTTGAAAAGAAGGCTGATCGCATTACTATCGGAAGCAAACCTCGGATTCCAGAGATATTCAAAACGGGATTCCCATGGCTTGTCATCTACTGCCAGCGTCCATTCATCATCGATTCTTCCCAAGACAGTTAATTTACCTCCCGGTGCAAATCTCAGGTGCCAGGCCAGTTCAAAAGATTCCTTCCAGCGGTCTTCATTTGTGAAAGCAGTGTATTCACCCTCTTCAGTTACAACAAGCAATCCGATTTTCTCACCGTCGGGGCTAACTGTCAACTCATGAACACTTTTATTGTGACTCTGGATTTTGCCAACATCGGTAATGATCTTTTTCCCTTTTTGCCAATCCCACTTATCGATATCTATCATTCAATTACTCCCTTGTCTGTCTAGCTCATATTCCAATAGAATCGAAATAGTGTTACACCTAAACACCAATCTATTTGCCAATCGCATGTTTCAAGGTTCTTGCCAGCAATTCTTCATCAATTGGTTTTTCAAAAATTACAAATGGTTTGGGGATAGCAAGGTGATGTTCGGGTATACCACTGACAACAATAGCGGGAATGTGACTTAATAGCTTGTCATGATGTATTCTGTGGTAGAAATTCGTGCCGCGATTATCAAGCATTTGAATGGCTATCGTGATGACATATGATTGTTCTACAGCACTGGTCAACGCCAACAGCGATTATTGCTTCCCCTTTTTTCAATACCTCAGCAGAATGACAATCCTTGTACTGTTTCTCTAATTTCTTATTGACGGTATGACATTTCCTATTTCTCCAGTCGCCGAAATATCCGGTGAGATTATCGTTTGCTTCGACAACATCATAATTGCGATCAATAACAGCGACATTAAAGGGGATCTGATGAAACAGCTTTTGAAATATCATATTCTTGAGACTTCTTGGGGGGCTACTCTTTGTTCTTGTAATGCTCTATTGCTCACACCTACATACGCCCAAGTGACCATTCAGATTTGTTTGCACACAATAAGAGGAGCACTTCTCCCATATGCAAGTCCTTTTCAAGGAATACAAATCGGCCCGGCAAGCGGTGCGTCCGATCCAGCGCCACATCGCAAGCTTCCATGAATTCAAAACCCTCAGCAAGTGTACGTCTTCAGACAATCCGGACAAATGGTAGTTGAAACCTGAGCCATAGATTGTTCTCTGGCAATTGCACACAGCAGCAATGGGGCCTGTTGATAAAGTCCTCTCCTTAAGTTGAGTCAGGTCCTTTCCCGCCAACAGCGGGATGAGACCTGACTCTGTTCTGTGACATGACGTTACGTACCGGGTCACAATCTCCCGCCCAAGCGGGAAATCAAGACCCGACACAACGCTGCTGTGGGGTTTATCACCCCTACTGGGTTGACGCAAGGGTGATAGAAAACTGACTACACCTGATTCAGATCGTGACCTGTGATGAAATAGTCCTGCCCGGCTCATATGGTCCCGTAACAAAAAGTTGACATTCCCGCCCGAAGGCCATAGGTATTAGAATAAGTTACCTGATCGGATTGGCAGTAAGAGGTTTACCATGGGCAAACCGGCCACAAGAATGGGAGATATGACCGCTCACGGCGGCAGTATTGTCGCGGGCGCTCCAACGGTACTGATCGGCGGGCAACCGGCCGCCAGGGTCGGCGATATGCACGTCTGTCCCATGCAGACTCCGGCCTTTCCATCTCCAATTCCCCACGTTGGCGGACCAATCATGCCACCCGGAGTCCCTACCGTACTGATATGCGGAATGCCGGCTGCCTGTGTGGGTGATATGGTCACCTGCACCGGCCCACCTGATACAATCGCACCACCCGGCTGTCCCACAGTCCTTATCGGTGCCGGTGGAGGAGGAGGGGGCGGCGCTGGAATGGGCGGCGGCGGGAGCGCCAGCCTGGAAGAGGCCGAGGGGAGCGAGGCGGCCGAAGC
>Ga0164310_10002284_pt1 | contig 10990 bp, 20 predicted proteins | sample GuaBasSedimGuay1_FD_121795 | JGI IMG/M metagenome (GOLD analysis project Ga0164310, IMG submission 121795) | Subseafloor sediment microbial communities from Guaymas Basin, Gulf of California, Mexico - Guay1, Core 4569-9, 0-3 cm | ecosystem: Environmental > Aquatic > Marine > Hydrothermal vents... | reverse complement strand
GTTATATAATGCGAGGATGGTAATAGATGGAAAGGTGGTGTGCGAAGATGGGGAAGACAAGGCGTGAGGTGATAAGGGACAAGATGGAAGCGATAGAGAATGCTTTGGAGAGATGCGAAGCGCATTTCGTTGATGTCCTTTCCTTGATGGACGGTGTGAATAACCGTCCTGTTCAAGTAGTTGCGATGACAGCGACGCTTGCGAAGGAATTGCGTGAGCATGTGCGGAAAATGAGGGAGGAATTTGGATGGTGATGTGTGATGGATGAATTAACGCATGCGAGGTTATTGACGAAAATAAGGGAAATCAGAAATACCGCAGACGCTTTATACAGTCTTGTAGAATTCGTCGCAAAGTGTTCAGAAGTTGGAGAAGAAGAATTAGTGAGACAGGGGAAATTTCATATACGGGAGAGACTTAAGCAACTACAGGGCAGATGTGGAGAGTTAGAGGAGTTAGTGAGGAAATGGGAGAGGTATTTGGAAGGGTGAGAGGGGAAATGAGTGAAGATATAAATGAGCGGGTATTGGGTCGGTGCGAATGCTTCCTCACATACTCAAAGAAGGGCATTCGTTTCAGGGACGGCGAGGTAATATATGTTGCGTCGGTGGAGAGCATCAAGGCGTTGCTCAACGGAGAGGTTGAGAAGATATATTTTGCGAAATTTCCATACCGCAAAATACCGCTTTCGGACATGGAGAGGGATGCCATCGCAACAAGATGTCAAAAATGCGATAAAACAACGATTTGGCGTAAAGTGAGGGAGGACATGTGGCAGTGTGAAGGATGCGGGACAACGAAATCAACAACCGAATTGATTAGAGGGATAAGGAGTATAGCGGAAGGGTATTGAAGGTGATGGAAGAATGAAACTGCGGGATATAGTGGTAAGAAACAGGATGATGGAGCATATGGAGGTAACTGTGAGGGTGGAGACAGAGTTGAAATCGGTGTTCGTAAATGCGGGGAAGGAAAAGCGAATATCGCTCAGGGAGATGGAGGAAGAAGGGACGGATATTCTGATTGAGGTAATGGAGAAATGGGGGGGAGAAGAGTGATGGAGCGAGAGGAAAAGGTGTTGCGGATAAAGAAGGTAAAGGAATTGCGAGACTTCATCAAGGAAATGCTTATAGAACATGCGGAAAAGCGAGCATCCGCTCTCATTTCAAATAATGCGAACATGTTCTACTATGAACAGGGATGGAATGATGCTCTTAAGACAATAAGGGATGCTGTGAGCAAAGAGGGACTATTTCTTTATCGCTATGTTGTGAATGAGAAGCGAGTGGAAGATAACACAAATGGGAGTTATCAGTGAAGGTGTGAGGGAAGATGGTGAATGCGGTTGAGTGTCTTTGGAGCAAAGAGCAAGCGAAGGCGTTGATTACATTCTTGTTGGCAGAGCGAATGAGACACCGAAAGGATATTGAGGGAATAGATAAAGCGGTGGAGCGACTGAAAAACAGTTATGGAATGAGCGATAAGGAAATAAGGAGATGCGAGGAAATGGCGAGGATATTCATAAACTTTTGAAAGGTGAGCGGAAGATGTGTGTGCGAGAGTGTGATTTTCCCTATTTTTTACTTTCTCACTATGTAGGGACAGGGAAGCGAAGGAAACAAAAGTGTGTGAAGTATGTCGGTATAACGCCCAACAACGAGAAATTCGGTAAAGGCGTAATTCTTCCCGCAACTGTGGAATTCAAATTTCCAGTGAAACGGTATTGTCCGACGACAGAGGAATTAGCGAAACTTGTCGCATCCTTTTGCTTTTTGTATGGGGACTTCTTTTGGGAAGATTTTTGTGAGCGAGTGAGGAAGCATTATAAAAGGATGGTGGAATGTGTGAGCGGGAGTGAAGATGTGAGGGAGGTAGATGGAGATGGTAACGCTTGAGGAGAAGCGAAATTACCTTGAGAGATGGTTTCGGGGATGGACAGCGAGGGGATATGGGAGCGGACAGGCGTATGAAGAATACCTGCGAGTAAGAGAGTATATTCCGAGAGAGTATAGGATAAGGAAAACCGACTTTCTTCGGTTGTATAGGGAGTATGCGGGAATTGAAGCGAGACAGCAGAGGTTGAGAAGTGTCCCAATAAACCGTGTTCCATCCGAAAGGTTATATACTCCACGCCGATTATTCACAGGAAGGCGTTATCACACCATCCTCAAATTTGAAGGGTATGATAAAACAACGGGAGAATGGGAAACTCGCTTTTATACCTATGCTCACGATACGCTAATGAAGCGAGGGGAATTGGAGCAAAATGCGTTGGAGTGGATAAAGACAATTGAGGGAGGTAGTCCGAAGGAATGGGTGAAAGCAACGGTATGGGAAGGATTTCGCAATACAAATGTTCCATAAATGTTGGAAGGCGACGCCCTCACACACTCAAGCATAACAAGACAACCGCCATTCCTCGCTATTTCTTGTTCTTTGACACTGAAACAAGGGGGGAAGACATAGGGAATGGAGAGCGAAGGGAAGTTTTGAGATTAGGATGGGCGGTGAGAGTTTATAGAGACAGGCGTGAGGAAAAAGTGAGGGAGAAATGGTGTGAGTTTAGGACAGTGGAGGACTTTTGGAATTTCGTTGAAGCATCCGTCCCTGATAAATCAAAAATCTGGTGCTTCGCTCACAATTTGGATTTTGATTTCAGGGTGCTTCATGGGTTCAAGGTATTGAAAGAGCGAGGGTGGAGTATTGAGACATTCATATATGATAGTAAAAACATCATTCTCTCCTTTCGCCGAGATGGAAAGACACTACTATTTCTGGACACTTTCAACTTCTTCAAAGGGTCGGTAAAGAAGATGGGCGAGAGCATAGGTTTAGAGAAATTGGAAGTGAATTTCGGGAATGTGAGTGATGATGAACTTTCACGGTATTGTAAAAGGGATGTTGAGATTATAAAGGAATTCATGTTACGGTTTATTGATTTCATAGAACAAAATGATTTAGGTTCATTACAAAAAACTCTCGCATCACAGGCGTTTTCCGCTTTCCGACATCGTTTCATGAAGCATAGTATTTTTATCCACAATAATGTTGAGGTTATAGAATTGGAGCGGGAGAGTTATAGGGGAGGAAGGACAGAAGCATTCTTTATCGGGAGGAAAGAGGGCGAGAAGTTTTACAAATTAGATGTTAATAGTATGTATCCTTTCGTTATGCGAGAGCGGTTATATCCGACTAAACTTATTAAATTGGAGAAATCACCGAGTATAAGCGGTTTAAAACGAGCATTAAAGAGGTTTTTTGTTATCGCTTATTTGCGAGTGAGAATAGATAAACCCGTTGTTGCGGTGAAGGGTGAGAGGTTGATTTTCCCAATTGGTGAATTTGATTGTTATCTGTGTTCGCCTGAAATTGAACTTGTTTTGAAGCATGGGGAAATTGTAAAGGTTTATAAATATGCGATATATGAACAGCATCCTATTTTCAGAGAGTATGTGGATTTCTTTTATTCTCTGAAAGAAAAATACTCCCGTGAGGGAAATTCCGCCTTAAAACAAATGAGCAAACTTTTTCTTAACTCGCTCTATGGGAAATTCGGACAACGCACCCGCCTATTTGATAAAATTGGTGAGTATGACAGGGAAGATGGGTATGAAGTTGTTTTTGATATGGAGACAGGGAAGCGAATTACATACCGTTTCCTGAATGGCGAAGTATGGGTGGAAAGCGAGGATTACATAGAGGGAGAGAATAGTTTTGTCGCTATTGCGAGTGCTGTTACCGCTTATGCCCGTTCTTATCTATGGATGCTTATAGAGAAGGCGGGAGAGGAAAATGTCTATTATACCGACACAGACAGTTTAATTGTAAATGAAGAAGGGTTTAAGCGATTATCTGATATGATGGATGATTACAAATTAGGATATTTGAAGTGTGAGGGTGTGAGCAACTATATAGAGATAAGGAATGCGAAGGATTATAGTTTTGGTGAGGAAGTTAAGCGGAAGGGTGTGAAGAAGGATGCGGTTGAAATTGCTCCCAACACTTTCAAACAAATTCAGTTTGAGCGGTTGCGGACAGCATGGCGTAAGGGTAGAGTGAATGAAGTTGTTGTGAAAGAGGTTGTTAAGGAATTGAAAGTCGTTTATCAAAAGGGTATTGTAACCGAAAGCGGAAGGGTTAAACCCTTCAAATTAGGATGATTTCTCTGTCTTCTCTTTTTCTTTCTTAACCTCTTTCCCGACTTCCTTCGCCTTCTCCACTATTTTTGCGAATTTCTTTATCGCATCCTCCAAATCCCTCTTTGGCATTTCCACATCACCTTATTTCATCTTCTTTCCTAAATATAAATCATGGAATTCTTCAGGTATATTTATGCGTGAGAGTAATTCCCTCGCTTTTTCCTCTGTGATTTGCTTATTACTATACCATTTGAGGATGTCTTCTTTGGAGGGTAACCTAATTGAGCGTTTTTTCTTTCTCACAGCATCCGTTATAATCTTATCCCTTCGGGATGCTCTCAAACCCAATTCATCCAACTTTTGTGTTAATTCATCCTCACTCATTAAACCCTCAACAAACTGTGTTGTATATACAGACACCATATCATTTACAACACGCTCATTCTCTTTATACTTCTCAATCGCTATAAGGAAATCCGCTTCCACTTCATCATACCCAATTTCCATCAACATATTCTTACATTCTTCCTCTGTGATTTCACCTATTTTGAATAATTCCAATATCTGTGAGCGGGTTAAGTCCTTTTCTTCGCTCACCTTCAAGGATTTGTAAAACTCCAACAATTTCAGAGCATCCGCTTTAGTATATCCGACTTCCATCAGGCGAGCAACTAATTCTTCATCATTTATTAAACCCAAATCATATATGCGACGCAAATCCACCCTTGTGAGCGGTGAATATGATATTGCGAGCAACCGCTCTCTCCACCGCTTATCATAGTCCGCTTGCTTTAAGTAAAACTTAACCGTTTCCATATCTGTTTTCAATTGCTCCACATCTAATCCCATCTCCTTGTAAGCGTCTCCCCTAATTTCCAGCACTTCGGGATTAAGACGGTGGAGCATTTCATAAACCTGCGTCGGTGAAGGTAACTCCCAGTGTGCCATCCAATACCATCTCAACACATCTTCTCGCATTCCCGCCTTCTCCGCATATTCCACAATATCTTCGGGAAATTCCGCAGATAACGCTTCCTTCGTTTTCTGGTCGGTTGTAAATACATCTCTCACGGCAAACCTTATAAAGTCGGTTGGAGATGGATACATCCACATAATTTCCTTAATATAATCAATATCCCGTTGTGATAATCCATGTGTGGATAACAAGTAATCCAATTGTTTTTCATCAAATACTCCTCGTAGATATGCTGTTATAATTTCAGTTATTGTTAATTTAGGAGAATACATTTGGAGAAGCCAGTGATGTTTATCCACATCATATCCGTTTTGTTTGAGCCATAATTCTACTTTATCTGTGTCGGTTGGATTTCGGTTAAGATAATAAGCACATTCTTCTGGAGAAAGGGGTCTCACAGGATGAAGGACATTAAAATAATTTTGTATGTCTTGAGAAAACCCGCTTAATCCCATTCCAATACCTGTCCCAATAGCAGATGAAGCGACCAAACCCAATAACTGAAATGCTCCCGTCTTTCCACTCTTTATGTTCTCTTTCTCCTTTTTCCATAATTCATTCACCTGCGGACAATTCTCAAATAATCCATCATAAACATCTTCAATAATATCTAAATCATCACTTAAAATTGAATACAAAAACTTTCGCATACCCCGCTTTATCACATCTCCGAAATCATCCGCTAATTCAATTATATAATCTATTGCGGACTTCAAAGTCCCCAAGACCAAATCCCCTAAACCCATCTTCCCTCACCTTCTCACCATATCGCTTCAATTGCTTTCAATATAAGGTTTCCGAATTCCTCTGGCGTTGTGAGCATCTTATTAAGAGAATTGACAACATCTCTAATCCCATCTACAACGCTTTTAACATTATCAATTGAAACCTTTATCGTTTCTTCAAGATATGTGGATATTGAAGATGAGATAGAAACAACATCATCAATTGTCGTTTTTATGGTGTTCTCCAAATAGGAATATATATCTCCCGCTTTAGATAACACATCATTTATCGTTGTGTTAATGGTGTCGGTAAGATATGTGTAAATCTCATTTCCTTTCGCTAATACATCATCAATTGTCGTTTTTATGGTGTTCTCCAAATAGGAATATATATCTCCTGCCTTTGTTATGATGGTATCCAAATTGGTCGCTATTGCCCCCGTTATTTCGTTCAAAATGTCGGTTGCGGTTGTTGATATGTCCGAAAGAGTAGATGTTACTGTTCCGCTAATCTCATTCCATATATCATCTACCGTTGTTTGAACACTGTCAATTGAAGATTTAATAGTGTCTTCCAAATATGAGTATATATCACCCGTCTTCGTTATAATGGTATTTATATTCGTTTCTATTGTCCCAGTTATCTCGTTGAATATATTTGTCACATCTGTGGATATGGTATCTAATGTAGTTGATATTGTTCCAGTTATCTCGCTCCATATGTCATCTACCGTCGTCAGAATATCTGATATGTTCGTTGATAGTGTGCCTGATATTTCATCCCATATGTCATCTACCGTCGTCAGAATATCTGATATGTTCGTTGATAGTGTGCCTGATATTTCGTCCCATATGTCATCTACCGTTGATAAAATGTCTGATATGTTCGTTGATAAAGTGCCTGATATTTCGTCCCATATGTCATCTACCGTCGTCAGAATATCTGATATGTTCGTTGATAGTGTGCCTGATATTTCGTCCCATATATTCCCCACATCTGTGGATATGGTGTCAATTAAACTTGATAACTCTGATGGAATTAAACTCTCTATTGAATCAAGGGTAGATGATATACTATCAAGCGTTGATGTTATTGTGTCTGAAATTGTGGAGGAAATACTATCCACTGTAGAGGAAATACTATCCACAACCGTTTTTATTGGCTCAATAATGGAATTTACCGCATTCTTTACATCATCCACTATCCCGTTTATTGCGTCCTCAATTTGTCCAATAGGGTCAAGCAAACCCATATCTCACGCTCACCTTCCCCTTCCATAAACATCTAATATCTTCGTTACACGCTCCTTCGCCATCCGTAACCTCGCTTTTAACTCTGCGACATCTAACCCCGCCTTTTCTGCCCTCGTCACTTCTGCCTCTATATCCTTGAATTGCTCTTTATATATTTTCAACTTATCAAGCAAATCTTTCGGAACACTTATCTTAAACTTCTCCACCATCTTTCTCATCACCTCCCTTTTATAGTCCTATATTCAACCCTAATAAAATACATATCACTGATATACCCCATTTCAAAACCGTTTTTATCCATTCCACATCTCTTTCCAATTCAACTACCCTATGAGACATATCATTCACATATTCTAATATTTTCCGAACTTCTTCCTCAATTCCCATGATTTCCTTCATGTTCTCCTCTCACCATCGTTAATAGAATGTTATCGTAACATGATGATATATGTCAAAACTCACATCAGTTCCACTAACATAATAAGTTATCCTAATATCTCGTGCCTGATAAACATCATCTTCCCTTCTATCCAATCCCGCAGATGTCATAGTGGCGTGAGGAAAATACCGTCTTGTCCCGTTGTAATCAAGATATGAAAAAGTTAATGTAACATCTAATTCTGGGTCCGTCCCTGATACGCTATCTACATGAAGCATACTCTCTACCCTTGCTCGCCCAAAAAACGAGTAAGGCAAATACTCCATCGTATTGGATGTAAGATTTTCTAAGTGCTTAAAATAATATAATACAATCCCCTTAATACTCTTTAAAGGAATTAATTTTACTTCATCAATATAAAATGTGGATGGCAACTCTGCTCCCACTATAAAGTAATGTCCAATTTTAAAGTGTGTTATATCCGAAATACCCCTCAATAAAACTACATGTTTTGTCCATTTATCCTTCTCTCCACTTATCGCTAATATATATGTTTTCATTAAATTTCCTTTATCATCATAACAACAGAGAAGAGGACCATGATAAAACCCTTCCACCATTTTGGCATACATAATTCCTAAATATCCCTCATATTCCTCAAAAGAGCAAGTTTTATCATATACCAAATAACCTTCTGCTCCCCCAAATTCTGTATATAACTTACCCCCATAACTCCCTCTATACTTCGCTTCCGAGGTTACGGAAAGAGTGAATAGTGATGGGGAAGACAAGTTTTCATCCCCCCACAATTGCCAACCCTCTGCGCTTCCTCTCTCAAAATCCCCATTTAATAGTAAATTCCCTTTTAATGCCATTAAACCTCACCTTCTTCTATTGTTACACCTAATTCCTTATACTCCTTTTCCAAATCCATTTTCTCCTTCTGTAACCCCTCCATTTCCCATTCCAATTCATCTATCCGCCTTTTTAAATTAACCGCTCTTACAATCTTTTCCGCTTCTTCCTTCTTTATATTTAGTCCCATTTCCCCTCTCGCTCACCTCCATCCTATTACCCTTATATTAGCGTTTGTACCTCCCGCCCTTCTCCCCCTCACGCCTACACACGATATTTCAAATATTCTTGTCTCCTCTCCACCTATATAAATTTCCTCCCCCCATGATTTATCCGTTTTCTGAATACTTATATAAGCGGGATAATCTAATGATTTAACCTCAACCTTTATATATGGAATTTCCCATGTTACAATTTCCTGAACATCCGCTGATACTTCCGCTTCCGCAACATCATAATTCTCCAAACCTCCTCCCGTTGTTGCGGTTCTTAATGCTCCCGCAGAAGTGAAAATCGGGACCTTCAAAAACTCAAACCTTTTCCTTTCAGGCGAATACCTCACTGGAAACGAAATCACGGGAGTAATCCTGTTCGTTAATATCCATCTATTCAATAACGCATCCGACGGCACACGCATAAACATATCATCATCCAAAATCCTTACTTCATCTGAAAATAGTAATCCCTTCGTTTTATACCTTTTAGGTTTGTAACTTTCCAATACCCCTTCCACCTTTATAGTTTCCATCTCCCATCACCTATTGAAAAAATAAATAAGAAAAACGCCTACTCTTCCGACACTACAACCTCTACTACAAAGTTTGTTGAAGTCCCATCCGTTTTCCCGCATAACCTCAACTTAACGGATGCGGGAATTTCTATATCCGAAGGATATGGTCGTTGATAAGCATTTGCGTTGAGTGAATTCATCTCCATAAACCGCTCTGTCCTCATATATAAATATGCTTCTACATCCGAATTCTGACGGGAAAAGTATGGTCTCACTTCCAGCACTGTCCATTTTTTTCCCGATGGGACCGCCTCCGTATCATATTCCTCTTCCGATGTATTAGATTTGCTCAAACCCTTTAAAACTATTGTCTTCAACACCATTTCCCATCACGCTCCCTCCTTACATCTTCGTCTTCAACATCACCAATATCAAATCCGTATAAATCGCTGTCGTTATACCCGTCCCAGTCCCGCTTCCCTTAATCTCTGCGGTTATCCCTATTTCAGTCCCTTCCTCAAAAACGAAATCTCCACAGTCAAAGTATGCTCCCCGTCCCAAATCTATTCCCGCTATATTCTGTCTCGGCGTTGATGTCTCATCAACGCTGTCCTCAACATGAATACCATACATGTTCAAGGGCGAGAATATCTCAAAAGTATCTTTCTTTATGTGAATAATGTTTTTATCATAAGATTTTGTCCCCGAAGAAGTGAAATACCCATCCGCAATAAGTGTCTTTAGGACAAACTTAATACCCGCTGGCACAACATATCCATCTTTTATAAGCGGAAGTCCATCCATTTGAGAGACATTTGTCATACTCACCGTTGTGTCAATTGAAGCGTTATCTCCAGTTTCTGATTTTTCCTGATAAATTCGTGGCATTATAATAAAATCATCGCTCCCTGAACAAAGCAACCTTGTCTTATCAATACCTGTCTCAATTACCTCATACACAGCAACAGAATGCCCACTTATATTCTTTGCGTTACCGTCCTTATCATAAACCCTTATAAGTATATCTTCATCTTCATCCGCTTCCACAAAAACATCCTCCCCAAACAACTTTCTGATAAACCCGAATATGCTCATTCCGTTTAATCCGCCCTCAAATTTTTGAACAAGCGAGTAATTCACTGTCTTGAGCGGTATTCTCATTATTCCCTTTGTCCCAACTTTAACCTCCATGTAATCCCCCCGTGATAACTCCGAGGGGTCAATATAAACATCTATTAAACGATGTCCTTCTCCACTCTCCTTTTGAATGTCCAACTTACCGTTACTGTCTCCATATACAAGGCGAATGTCCTCCAAACCCATTTTCCCTTCACCTTCTCCTTACACCAAAAAATATTTCCATTCTACTTCTTCCGCCTGAATGTCGCCATATGTCTGATGAATGTCTCCATCCTGCGAATGTTGTCCTCCAAAGTAACATCAGGCATACCCTTTATCTTCGCCCTACCCGCATCTATGTGGGGAAGCAATTCTCCCATGAATTTCTCAACATCCCCCTGTGCTTCATCAACACCAGCACTAATCCTCCCTAACCCCTTATCAAGCATCGCCTTCTTCCAGTCATCCAGAGTAACCGCCTTCAACCTCGCTTCCCACTTGTCTTGAACATCCTTTGATGTCATCCTCGCAACCCATTTGCTCTTCTTCTCAACCGCCTTCACTGCGGGATTCTCGGTTACCGCTTCAACACCAACCCTGATGTCTTCAGTTGCTCCCTTCAACCTTCTCGCCCACTTATCCGCAACCGCTTTAGCATCCTTTGGCATTCTTCCATCACCTCCCTTTTTATACCTATTTCGGCATCCAATACTTCTTCCCCTATCTATATAAATTTTCGCTTTCTATATACCCCCCATACACCCTCTACCCTTCTTCACATTTTTAGACCAATTATGTAACCCCCTGTTTAAC
>Ga0164310_10002283_pt1 | contig 10996 bp, 14 predicted proteins | sample GuaBasSedimGuay1_FD_121795 | JGI IMG/M metagenome (GOLD analysis project Ga0164310, IMG submission 121795) | Subseafloor sediment microbial communities from Guaymas Basin, Gulf of California, Mexico - Guay1, Core 4569-9, 0-3 cm | ecosystem: Environmental > Aquatic > Marine > Hydrothermal vents... | reverse complement strand
TCCGGGCGGTGGGATGCTCAGAAAGAAAGTCCCCTTCAAGGGTGTTCAAATAGGTGGACCCTCAGGTGGATGTCTCCCCGAAGAACTACTTGACACACCAATAGATTTTGAATCTATCCCACCCACCGGTGCAATAATGGGTTCGGGTGGAATGGTAGTGATGGATGAGGGAACCTGTATGGTTGATATAGCCAGATACTTCTTGAGTTTCACCGTGGAGGAATCGTGTGGTAAGTGTGTTCCATGCAGGGTTGGTCTTAAGAGGATGTTAGAGATACTTGAGAGAATAACCAGGGGTGAAGGAAGGGAGGAGGACATCGGTTTTCTGAGTGAAATGAGCGAGACCATAATTGATACTGCTCTATGTGGACTTGGAAACACTGCCCCAAATCCGGTTCTAACCACTCTAAAGTATTTTATGGATGAGTATAAGGAACATATTTACAATAAAGAGTGCCCGTCCCATGTTTGTGTTGACCTGATAAAATTTGAGGTGATTGAGGAGAAATGCATCAAATGTGGACTTTGTTATAAGGCATGTCCAGTTGGCGCAATAGAGTGGGAGAAGAAGAAGTTCCCCAGGATTGATAAAGATAAATGCACAAAGTGTAAGTCCTGTATAAATGTATGTGAGTATATGGCTATAAGATGATGAAAAGTATTACGATAGATGGTAAGAAGATAGATGTAGAGGAGGGAAAAACCGTTCTTGAAGCAGCTCTTGAAGCGGGTATTTATATTCCAAACCTTTGCTATCACCCCGACCTATCACCAACAGGTGCCTGTCGTCTCTGCATAGTAGAGATTGAGGGCTGGAGCGGTTATCCAACTGCCTGCACCACAAAGGTGGAGGATGGGATGGTAATCCACACTGAGACAGAGAAACTCAAGAGGTTAAGGGAGAACATTATCTGGTTAATACTGAGTGAATACCCATTTGAACTGGAGGATAATACGCAGTTAAGTGCTGTTGCGAAGTGGATAGGCATAAAGGATATGCTATCTGATTTTAAGCCGGTGCATAAGGATTTTCCCGTGATAACCGATGAACCGCTTTATATTAGGGACCTTAACAAGTGCGTACTATGTAGACGCTGTGTGAGGATTTGCCACGATGTTAGAGGGGTGGGTGTTATTGGCTTTGTGAACCGTGGTATTGAGACCATTGTTGGAACACCTTATAACCTTCCTATGATGGATGCTGACTGCAAGTTTTGTAGAGCATGCGTTGAGGTTTGCCCCTCTGGTGCATTAGTAGATAAACTTGAGTATGATGAGAAGACAAAGGCGGAGGTTCTGGTTCCCTGTAAGTATGCCTGCCCTGCTCAAATTGATATTCCCCGATATGTGAAGTTGATAGCACAGAAGAGATATCAGGATGCTCTGGAGGTGATAAGGGAGAGGGTTCCACTCCCGCATATTCTCGGCTGTGTTTGTAATCACCCCTGTGAAGAGGCGTGCAGTAGAGGTGAGGTGAACAAGCCAATAGCGATTAGGGCATTGAAGAGGTTTGTAGCAGAGCGTGACAATGGCAGGTGGCGCTCCAAGGTAAAGGTTGCGCCAGATACGGGCAAGAGAGTAGCAGTTGTAGGTTCTGGTCCTGCAGGTCTTACAACCGCTTGGTATCTGAGAATTCTCGGTCACTCTGTAACGATATTTGAGGCAATGTCTGAACCAGGTGGAACAATGAGAACGGGAATTCCTGAATACCGCCTTCCCAGGGAGGTGCTTGATAGGGAAATAGAAGAGATATTGAGTATAGGCGTTGAACTCAAGACGAATACAATAGTTGAATCAACAGATGATTTATTCAATGATGGTTATGACGCCATATTCTTAGCGCTTGGGGCGATGGAAGGGATGAAGATGGGGATAGAGGGCGAGGACGATGAAAGGGTTCTGGATGCTCTCACCGTTCTCAAAGATGTAAGTTTAAGGGGGAAGGCGGATATTGAGGGTGATGTGGTAGTGGTAGGTGGGGGCAACTCTGCCATAGATGTAGCAAGGACTGCCCTGAGGGTTGGAGCAAAGAAAGTTACAATTATGTATCGCCGAACCCGCCAGGAGATGCCTGCACTTGAGGAGGAGATTGAGGAGGCGATAAACGAGGGTGTTGAGATTGCATATCTGACATGCCCAGAGAGGGTTATCAGAGGTGATGGTAAGCTTAAGGTAGAATGCATCCGTATGGAGCTGGGTGAACCCGATGCCAGTGGTAGAAGGAGGCCAGTTCCAATTGATGGTAGTCAGTTCACTGTTGAGGTTGACCGGCTGATAATGGCTATTGGGCAGAGACCGAAGGTTCCCGAGAAGTTGGGTCTTCCATTGACAAGGTGGAATACGATTAAAGTGGATGAGGAGACACTTGCCACGCCAAGGGAGGGGGTCTTTGCCGGAGGTGATGTTGTGAGTGGTCCTGCTACGGTCATTGAGGCAATAAGGGATGGTAGAAGAGCAGCTATATCAATAGATAAGTATCTTGGTGGGGAGGGCAATATTGATGTAATGTTCATACCAGAAGATGAGGAGATTGCCTGTCTGGGAAGGGATGAGGGCTTTGCATACTGGGAGAGGGTAGAGATGCCATCTCTTCCTGTTAATGATAGATTGAAGGGCTTCAGTGAGGTGGAGCTTGGATATAGTGAAGAGCAGGCAGAGGTGGAGGCACTCAGATGCTTGACCTGCCATATAAGGTTGAATATATCAAGGGCTCCTATGCCACCCGAGACAAGAAAATAGTCATCTGTGAGGTTTGTATATGAAGGTGCCATTTGAGAGTAAGGTTCCAGTGATTTCTCCGAAGGCGTTTGTTGCACCATCCGCCGAGATAATAGGCGAGGTTGAGATTGGCGATTTTGACAGCATCTGGTTCGGTGCTGTTCTAAGAGGCGATATAGAACCAATCAAGATAGGCAGGTATACCAATATACAGGACAATACAGTCATACACATTGACCATGACATGCCGGCTATACTCGGTGAGTATATTACGGTGGGACACAATGCCATATTGCACGGTTGTGAGATTGCCGATAGGTGCCTTATAGGTATGGGGGCAATTGTCCTCAGTGGTGCGAAGATTGGTCGTGGTTCAATCGTTGGCGCCGGGTCTGTCGTTCCAGAGCGAAGGGAGATACCTGAGCTATCTCTGGTTCTCGGTATCCCTGGTAAGGTGGTCAAGAAACTACCAGAAGATACACTGAAAAAGAATGAGGAGTGGGCGCTGGGATACTGGGAACTCGCTCAATCATATCTCAGATAATCTCGTTAATTTTTAATCTCATCAGAAAAATAGTATAATCTTCTTGTATGGCAAAAAAGATACCGTTTAGAAAGATAGCATTGATAATGAACATCAGTGCATATCTGGTTGGTTCCATATTTGGTGGTCTGGTTTTAGGATTGCTGATTGATAAAATGACGGGGAAGGAACCATTATTCACACTGATATTCCTGTTTGTTGGAAGCGCCTATGGAATCTATAAAACAATAATGATAGGGATTATGTTGAAATGATGCTTATGATGAAGAAGATTGATGTATTGATAACAGTCATCCCAGTTGTTCCTATGGTCATAATGTCAATAATCTTTGGTTGTTTTGCGTATAGTGTTCTAATAGGATATATTTTATTCCTGCTGGTCGTGGGAATTCTGGTATATTCAATATATGGAGTTATTAAGAGGAAAAGGGCGAGATATATTATTGCTGGCATTGGATTGTTGAGATTTTTATTACTGGGTGCTATACTATATCTCCTATTTAGATTTGGGAGGATTGACCCTCTTGCGTTGGTTATTGGTGTAGTGATGTCCAGTGCTGTTGTAATATTGGTTTTGATTAGAAGGTTGATAAGGTTTCCAAAAGAGGCATAGTAAGGGGGCTCGTTGATTGAGGGTTTACCAGTAGGGCTTGAGTTTGGAATTCCCTTCCCTGGTCTTGGGTTTCACGACCAAGTAATATTTACTAATGCACTTATTGTAATGGCTTTGATATTCATCTCATCGCTTTTCATAGTTAGAGGCATATCACTAAAGAGACCTACGCGCTGGCAGATAATACTGGAGGGCACGCTCAATTGGCTCGCAAATACTATGGAGGAGACGATTGGCAGTGGAGGCAGTAGATATCTTCCTCTGATTGCCAGTTTGTTCATCTATGTGCTGGTGGGAAATCTGATAAGCATTATCCCAGGTTGCGTGAGCCCTACCAGCAATCTAACCCACAATCTGGCTCTTGCGCTTATCGTATTCTTCGCAACGCCTGTGGTTGGTATTATGCACATTGGTTTTAAGAACTTCCTTAAGCATAGAATGGGTCCAGTTCTCGCTCTGTCTCCCCTCTTCTTCGTCCTTGAAACCATAGGTGAGTTCTCCAGACCCGTGTCACTTACTATCCGTCTCTTCGGTAACATAAGGGGTGAGGAGATTTTAATTGCAGTGATAAACAAGATTGCCTCAATGATATACTATATACCAATAACGGTAGTCATTTTGCCTCTTACACTAATAACTGGTTTTGTTCAGGCGTTTATATTTGCACTTCTTCCAACAATATACTTTGCTGGAGCTGCTGGATGGGGCGAGGAGGAACATAAATAAGTTTATTTTTATCTTGAAAGGAGCGTGGTTATGAGAAAAGCACTAACTATTACTTTACTTATTATGATGTTGTCAATCCCTGCAACCTTGACCCTGGCTCAGGAAGAGGCATCAGAGACAGAGGTGACGACGCATTCTGCTGATATCAAACAGGAGAAGACGACTGAGGCGGAAGAGGGTGAGTTTTCACCCATCATATATTTTATGAGCATCGCCGTGGCATCTGCCTTTGCTATGGCGATTGCAGCCATTGGCGCTGCCATAAGTCAGGCAAGAGCGGCGGTCTCGGCAATGGAGGCAGTTGCCAGACAACCCGAGGCGAGTGGGAAGATTCAGATTCAGATGATACTCGCTCTGGTATTCATAGAGACGCTTGCTATATACACCCTGGTCGTAGTGTTGATACTCCTGTTCGCAAATCCGTTCACCAAGTATGTGGTAGGTTGACCGTTTATGTATGTAGAGGGGGGTATGTAAGTCCCTATGATAGAGATACACCCAGTACTGCTCATCTACCAGATAGTCGTCTTCCTCATATTCGTCTATCTTATGTATAGGTTTGTCTATAACCCTGTAATCAGGATGATTGACGAGCGGAGAAGGAAGGTGGAGATGGAGGTTGAGGATGCGGAGAAGAAGATTAAGGATGCGGAGACATTGAAGGGTCAGTATGAGAAGAAGATTTCAGAGATACACAAAGAGATAGAGCAGATGAAGAAGGATGCAGAGTTCAAGGCGAATGAGATACGCAACAAGATTATCTCTGATGCCCAGGAAGAAGCAAACAGGATTATTGAATATACCAAGAGGAGGACCGAGGAGGAGAGAAAGCGCCTGATGGAGGATGTAAGGAACTATGCGGTTGACCTTTCAATCATAGTGGCGAGGAAGATACTGGAGGAGAAGATAGATAAGAAGTCGGACAGAAGGTTAGCAGAGAGGTTTCTTGATGAGATGAGCGGTATGCAGTTCAAGGAGTGAGATGGAAGAGATTGTGATAGCGAGAAGGTATGCGAAAGGGGTATTGAACCTGGTTGAGGACAACAGGAAGGTTGAAGAGTATATTACATCTTTGAGGTCTTTCTGGAAGGATTTTCAGGAAAGGGTGCCGGTAAATATTTTGAAGAGCTTTAATCTCCTGGGTGTGGAGAAAAGGTGGGATTTTCTTAAGCCATTTGTGAAGGGTTATGATAGAACACTCAGACGATTCATATATGTGATAAATGAGAATGGGAGAATATTTCTCCTACCTCTAATAGCCGATGAGATGGAGAGGATGATGTGGAAGAGGAGGGATATAGCACTGGTGGAGGTTGTATCGGCGAATAAGGTAGATACGGATATCTTGATGGATTTGACTGGAATGCTCTCGGCGAAGCTGGGGAAGAGGGTGAGGTTGAAGGAGACGATAGAAGCATCAGTAGTGGGGGGGATGCTTATAAGATATGATGACATTGTAGTTGATGGAACTGTGGTTGGCAGGTTGAACAGGTTGAGGAAGGAGGTCTATGGATATAAGGGCTGATGAGATAAGCAAGATTATCAGCATGGAGATTGAGGGAGCGAGTGAGCGCCTTGAACTGGAAAAGAAGGGAACCGTCATCTCTGTTGGTGATGGTATAGCCAGCGTATATGGTCTGTGGGGAGTTATGGCATCGGAGATGGTGCTGTTTGAGAACGGTGTTTATGGTCTTGCCTTCAACCTTGATGAGACCATGGTAGGTGTCGTAATACTTGGCGAGGATGTAGGCATACAGGAAGGTGATGAGGTAAAGGCGACGGGGAGAATTCTGCAGGTTCCTGTAGGTGAGGAGCTTGCCGGCAGGGTGATTGACCCGGTGGGTAAACCACTTGATGGTAAGGGTGAGATTAGGACCGATAATTATAGACCGGTGGAGGGCGAGGTTCCCAATGTGGTTCAGAGACAGCCGGTTAAGGAGCCACTTCAGACAGGGATAAAGGCGATAGATGCAATGATACCAATAGGTAGGGGTCAGAGAGAGCTTATACTCGGCGACAAGGGTATAGGAAAGACGGCAATATGTATAGATACCATAATAAATCAGAGGGGCGGGGATGTGAGGTGTATCTATGTTGCTATTGGTCAGAAGAACTCTACTGTAGCCCGGGTTATAAAGACGCTGGAAGAGCATGGGGCTATGGACTATACCACAGTGGTTCATGCTGGCTCATCTGACCCGGCAACACTGCAATATATTGCACCGTATGCGGGCTGTGCCATTGGTGAGGAGATAAGAGATAAGGGGGGTCACGCCCTTATAATCTATGATGACCTGATAAGGCATGCTTGGGCTTACCGCCAGTTGTCGCTTCTTTTAAGACGACCACCCGGTAGGGAGGCATTCCCCGGCGATATATTCTATCTGCACTCACGGCTCCTGGAGAGGGCGGCGAAACTGTCGGATGAGCTGGGTGGGGGTTCTCTCACCGCAATACCAATTGTAGAGACCCAAGCGGGCGATTTGACTGCATATATACCCACCAATGTTATATCCATCACTGATGGTCAGATATATCTGGAGGCAGACCTGTTCTATGCTGGCATAAGACCTGCTATCAATGTTGGTCTCTCTGTGTCAAGGGTAGGTGGTAATGCACAGGTTGAGGTGATGAAGAAAGTTGCGGGTGGTTTGAGATTAGACCTTGCGCAATATAGAGAGCTGGAGAAGTTCATAAGTTTCGGAACAGAACTGGATAAGGCGACACAGGAACAGATAGAAAGAGGAAGGAGATTGGTTGAACTGTTGAAGCAGGACCAATATGAGCCGATGGCGGTGGAAGAACAGGTGATGGTGATAAATGCAGGTGTGGAGGGCTTTCTTGACCGAGTGGATGTTGATAGGATAAGCGAATTTGAGAGCAAGTTCATTGACTATATGAAGAAGAACTATTCTGAGTTTGGTGACAAGATAAGAAGATTTGGTAAGCTTGAGCCAGTAGAGCTGGAGAAATTGAACGATATCACCAGAAAGTATGTTTATAAGAATTTTATATCTAAGGAGAAGAAGGAGAAGATAGAAAAAAAGGAGGAATAAGACATCATCAGGTCTTGTTGTATCCTTTATTTTATGTGGAGGTTTGATAGATGAGAGGTGCATTATTTATTCCAATATATGCTCTGATAGCACTTTTGGGATGCATAAATATTGAGCAGATTTCACAGCAGGATAATGTAAAAGCAGGTGAGAATTTCAAGGTAGAAGTAACAGGTCTGCTTGGGGACACGACCGACCTGGAGGGTAGTGTTTACTATGGAATAGCGGGTGTTCTTATTCCACAAGGATGGGAGATTGAAGATGCTTACTTTGAGGGGACAGTAGAGGGACAACTGGACGAAGTGAAGCGGCTTGGAACCGCATTGGACCTTGAATATCCAACGCCTGAGGGGTATGAGTGGTTCGGTTTCATCACAACAAAGGGCTATGAAGTGACCGAGAAGATGAAGAATGGCAAGGTGAATGTGGTATTCAAGATAAAGACCACAGAGGAGAAGGGTAGTTATTCCCTTGACTATCGTCTGGGGACATGCACAGATGCGACCATAATATCTTCAGATTTGATGTGGGGCGAGCATCTTGAGCGGATGGTTATTGATGTAGAATAAGATTTGTAGTTTTAATTCAGGCAGTTTGATTTATATAATCTTCTTCCTTTTGAGGTTGAGATGTTGGGAAATCTGAGAAGATTGAGACAGAGAATTAAGGGGGTGGAGAAGACCCACCATCTTACAAGCGCTATGAAGGTGGTTGCATCGGTTAGGGTGAGGAAGGCGCAGAATGCCCTTTATGCTATGAGACCCTACTCCGACCGCCTTATGTCTATGATTCAGCGTCTGGTTAGATACGAGGAGGAACCACACCCTTTATTGAGAACCAAGGAGGAGGGAAAGATATTACTCGCTGTATTTACATCGGATAAGGGTCTTTGTGGTCCCTTCAATTCAAATATCATAAAGAAGGCGGAGTTGGTGATAAAGAACTTTAGGGAAAAGGGTGATGAGGTTGATATTATCGCCATCGGTAAGAAGGGCAGAGACCACTTTCGCAAGCATGATTACCCTGTGGTAGCAGAATATACCGGCTTTCAACCCAGGATTGACTATGAGGATGCGGTGGCGATTGGAGAGATATTCATAGATAGCTTCGTCGCTGGCGATTATAAGGAGATAACCGCCCTCTACCACCAATTTTATAGCGCAGGAAGGCAGGTGGTCATTGAGAGGTGTATCCTGCCCATCAGGACATTTGTTCCTGCTGAACCACCTCCAGTAGAATATATCTATGAGCCCGACAAGACCAGTATCCTGCATGTCATTTTACCGATGTATGTAAATGTTACTATATGGAGGGTTTTGCAGGAATCGACGGCGAGTGAGCATGGTGCGAGGATGGTGGCGATGGATATGGCTACAAGACGCTGTGAGGAACAAATTGATGCACTGACATTGAGATACCACAAAGAGAGGCAGGCATCTATAACTATGGAATTGATTGATATTGTTGGTACCGCTGAAGCGGTGAGTGGAGGAATTTAGACAGTAATTGGTAGGGAGTTTCATTTATGGCAGAGAAGAAGATAGGTAGAGTAGTTAGGGTTATGGGACCGGTGGTGGATGTGGAGTTTGAGCCCCAGTATTTGCCTGAATTAAATTATGCACTTGAGGTGAAGAAGAAAGGCAAGACCATTGTGGTGGAAGTTGCCCAGATGCTGGGTGAGAACAGGGTGAGGGCTATATCCATGGCATCCACTGACGGGGTTAAGAGGGGGGATAAGGTTGTAAATACTGGGGCACCCATAAAAGTGCCGGTGGGGGCAGAGACACTGGGTAGAGTGTTCAATGTTCTGGGTGAACCAATAGATGAGTTAGAACCGGTTGAGACCAAAGAGATGTGGTCCATTCATAGACCTCCCCCTGAACTGGTGGCACAGGACACCAGACAGGAGATTCTGGAGACGGGCATCAAGGTGATAGACCTTTTAGAACCGTTCTCTAAGGGTGGCAAGGTGGGTTTGTTCGGTGGTGCAGGTGTGGGTAAGACCGTGCTCATTATGGAGATGATAAGAAATATTGCTACCGAGCATGGAGGTTATTCTGTCTTTGCCGGAGTGGGTGAAAGAACAAGGGAGGGAAACGACCTCTGGCTGGAGATGAAACAGTCAGGTGTTATTGCAAAGACCACTATGGTCTTTGGGCAGATGAACGAGCCGCCAGGCGCCAGGTTCAGAGTGGGGCTTTCTGCTTTGACGATGGCTGAGTATTTCCGCGATGAAATGGGGTGTGATGTTTTGCTCTTCATTGACAATATATTCAGGTTCGTCCAGGCGGGCTCGGAGGTCTCAACGCTTCTTGGCAGGATGCCCTCAGCGGTTGGCTATCAGCCCACGCTCTCAACTGACCTGGGTGAGCTGGAGGAACGAATTACCTCTACTCACAGGGGCTCTATAACCAGCGTTCAGGCAATCTATGTCCCCGCAGATGACTTCACTGACCCTGCACCCGCTACAACCTTCGCCCACCTGGATGCATCTACGCACCTCTCCAGAGACCTCTCGGAACTGGGGCTATATCCTGCTGTTGACCCGCTTGAATCAACATCACGAATTCTGGACCCCAGGGTAATTGGCACCGAACACTACAGTGTTGCCAGGAGGGTGCAGGAGATACTTCAGCGCAATAAGGAACTTCAGGATATCATAGCCATACTTGGAATTGATGAACTATCAGATGAAGACAAGATAATTGTAGCCAGAGCGAGGAGAATACAGAGGTTTCTGTCTCAGCCGATGTTTGTGGCGGAGGAATTCACCGGTAGGGAGGGTCGGTATGTGCGCTTGAAGGACACAATTGATGGCTTTAAGGCGCTGGTGGATGGGGAGTTGGACCATCTGCCCGAGCAGGCATTCTATATGGTAGGAACGATTGATGAGGCGGTGGATGCGGGAGAGAGGATGCTTGAGATGCGTGGTGAGAACAGGGGGGGTGAGTAGGTAGTTGGCAGAGGTGAAGAAGACCATACATCTGGAATTGATAACCCCGTCTGAGATAGCCATTCACCGTGATGTGTATTCAATTATAGCGCCTGGAATAGATGGTTATCTTGGAATACTACCGGGGCATACCAACCTGATAACCTCGCTCAAGCCGGGGAAGTTAATATTGAAGTTCGGTGAGGAGGAGAAAGTATTGAGGATTGGTTCTGGTTATCTGGAGGTGACGCCTGCGCAGGTGATACTATTGACCGAGTTTGTTAAGGTGAGCGAGGAGGAGAGGGAGGAGATGGAGAAGTGGGCTATTGAGTATGAACCGCATGAGTAGTATTAAGTAAATTTATATATTGTATATAGATTTATATTAAGTTTGTATGATTTATTGG
>Ga0164310_10002281_pt1 | contig 11001 bp, 9 predicted proteins | sample GuaBasSedimGuay1_FD_121795 | JGI IMG/M metagenome (GOLD analysis project Ga0164310, IMG submission 121795) | Subseafloor sediment microbial communities from Guaymas Basin, Gulf of California, Mexico - Guay1, Core 4569-9, 0-3 cm | ecosystem: Environmental > Aquatic > Marine > Hydrothermal vents >... | reverse complement strand
TTCTTGAAGAGGCTGCTTATCGCGGTCAATATGCCTACGAGAGCTATAATCCCCCTAGAATTTCAACGGCTGTCCAGAAATTCATATGTCCTTGTGTGATATATTATGGGGCCCATGTCACACGGCTGCCCAGCTATATGTCCGACGATCACAGTCTTCGTCTTCTCGGTTATCCACTCCTTCAGAAACTTCGGGTCCATGTTGAAGGTCTCTGGATCTGCATCGGTGAAGATGGGTATGCAGTTCTGAAAGAGGAATCGGAGCGACGGCTCCGGTTCCGTGATCGGCGAAGAGACGACCTCACATCCGACATCGAGCCCTAAGGCTCCGAGCGCCGAGTGGATGCCGTTGAGATCATGTCTTTCATGAAGGCTGCCCTGAAGTCTGCTATAGAAGACGAAACCCAATGGAGTCTTCCAACGTAGCGGGATACCATTGCTCCACTTTTGCTCATTCTCTCTGACACTACTGACAAAGGCAGTGGATACTACGAGAGGAAAGAAGCTGACGTATAAAAGATAAAGGCGTCATAGTTAGACTTTATGCTTTTCCCATCCAGCTCTTGTTATAATGTCTACTTTTAGAATTTTAGAATAAGTTTCAAATAAGCCTAACCTCCTCAAAAATTTAGGTTATCCTAAAATGGTAGATTGGAGGGAACAATCTTGGAAAAGTCAGGAGGAGATTGAATGAGAAATAACATTAAGCCAAGTTCAGAGGGTTATTTTACGCTACTACAAAAGAATCGAAACTTTCGCATTTTTTGGCTCAGCAGAATCATCTACCTAACAGGAAACTTTTTCCGCTCAATCGCCGTTTCGGTAATGCTTTATCAATTAACTGGTTCCGGGCTCGCTCTTGGCGCATCCTTCGGCTTTAGTACGCTGCCACTTGTGATAGCCAGTCCCTATGCAGGTGTCATTGCTGATCGACATGACCGAAGAAAGATTATGATCGTTTCCATCCTGAGCACCGCAAGCATTGTCCTTGGCTTTCTTTTGATAACTAGTGTTGAGCTCGTTTGGTTGGCCTATCCAATCATTATTTTACTCACTATCGTAGGAACGTTTTCCGTTGCGGCACATGACGCATGGATGCCAGATCTTGTCACAAAGAAGCAGTACTCACTTGCAAATGCGTTAGATATCTCAATTTTTTTCATTTTAATGGCATTTGGAAGCCTTTTTGGAGGTTTGATTATCGAAAACTATGGTTGGGAGTCAGCCTTCATTTTCAATAGCCTTTCCTCCGCCCTTTCGGCGTTGTGCCTTTTCTGGATTCGGACACCCACCCAAACTCTTAATTACAAGCGCAGACCCCATTCCGTCTTGTATGATTTTATTGAAGGTGGGAGACTGGTTTGGAGAGAACAATTATTGCTTGGAGTAATCCTACTGGATGTTATGTATTGTTTTGGTGCTGGTGGCACTGGTTTGGCGATGACATTTTTTGCGTTGGACGTGTACGGTTTAGGTAGTTCAGGGTTAGGTGTATTATATTTTCTATATGGAATTAGTGCCGCGATCGGTGCGCTTGTGCTGTCACGATGGATTTTACATCGGCTAAACTTTCATAGACAGTGCCTACTCTTAGGTATACTCTGTCTCGGTGAAGGCATTTTCTTTGCGCTCTTTGCAGTCGGTCCGTCGGCTATCCATTCTGCCATTGCGCTTGCACTCAGGGCGATGCTCATGGGCATTTTCCCGCCAACCGTTTACACAGTGATTGTGCAGTTGATTCCACCAGAGTTCCGGGGGAGAGTTTTTTCGTACAGAATAGGAATAACCAGTTTAATAGTTGGCGTGATGCCATTTATATACGGTATGTTTATGGATGTTGCTCCCATGGAAACTGGGTTGCTCATAGCATTCTTAATGGGGATGCCCGGTGCAGTCTGGGCAGTCATTATAGCAACTGAAAGATTGAAAGCTGATATGAACACACACTTGTAGGCAATGACAGGAAAAGAAAGTTAATCTTCTTCATAGCATTGGTCGAAGTCAAAGCCAGAACAAGTAAGACTATATCGGTAATTCTAAGGTGAGGCTTATTCGCTACAGGTATACTCCACGATTTATCTGTATGGCTATTACCTGATATTAATTACATTCATTGCATTTTTTTCTTTCACGTTCGCTCTTAAAATTCCTAGATAATCTCCTTTTCCTTTTTCTCACAATACTTTTTGAATTCCTCTAGCCATCTCCTAACGAAACGCGGGTGATCCGCATAGTTTGTTGTAAACTCAACAAACCTAATGAACTGTAATATTGTCTTTGGGTGAAGCCTATGCTCGAGAATATGGGCATCTCTAAGCGCCACATCCTTCGGAACAAGAATCAACTCAAGAAATCTTCTGAAGGTTTCATGTCTTCTTTCAATAACTTCAGCTAGCTCTTTTCCCTTATCAGTTAATCGGACACCTCCGTACTTCTCGTAAATCACAAGTTTCATTTCCTGAAGCTTTTTCAACATCTCCACAACACTGGACGGCCTAACATTTAACTCATGAGCAATATCTCTGACTCGTGCAAACCCTTTACGCTCAACAATTTCGTAAATACTTCTCAGATAATCCTCAGCTCTTCCCGAGAGATCGTAGCTCATCATGGGATCTGTCTAATATTTTTAGAATATTCTAATAAAAACTTACCTTTAAAGACTGATGTTAATTATACTTTAAGGTTTGGTAATCTGGCTTACGTTTAAATATCAATTTAAATTTCCCTTTTCCTGAGATTTTACATGTAAAGATTGTTTTCATCTTTGCTTTGCCTTGCACCCAAACTATTAATCTTCTTGAAGTTAAAGAATTACACCGCGGCAATTAGGGCTACTAGAGTCTAGCCATCTAAAAAGAGCAACTTCATACTATCTCATTATTTGCTTTCGTACCTTGTTCCTCAAAAATTGCAATAATAATGGGGATAGTTGGATTTTATGGAGATATAAAGCTAGCTTTTTCTGTTTTGTTATCCTATTAATTGCTGGTTTAATCTGGGCTTTTGGAATTAAAAATTATTCATATAGAAAATAAACCTTTGTTTTTAGAACTGCCTCCTTACAGAAGGCCCTAGATTAAAAATGTTCTTGCTAAAAGCTGTATTAGGATGAAAGATTTTGTATACATAGTTATGCTCTTGTTAGCACTTGGAGGAATGGCTTATGGTATTCTAAACCTAACAGGCCTTACCACCGTTATACTGAAACCCTCTCACCGATCGCTAGTTAACCCCAATTCAAATATATACATTTGGTATGGTATCCGCCATTAGAATTCCATGCATAATTGCTTTAGGAATGCTTATCAAAGAATTCGAATTTTAAAAAGCAGTAGGTTTAACAGTATCATCAATAATTTATGGTCTTTTATTTACTGGTTTAGTTTGGAGAGTGATTTACATTTTTAATAGCATTATGGAAACATTCATTTCGATTATTGCCTCCCAAGAATTGGAAGAGCAAAAGGGATTTGTCTAAATCTGCATATCTGGACGCTGAAGGTAGCGGGCCCGGTGGGATTCGAACCCACGACCTACAGCTATCTTCAAAGTTATTAGGAGGTTCAGCCTTGTTTATTGTCTGCCGCCCTATCCAGACTGGGCTACGGGCCCACCTACAAATTTTTAGCTACATAGAGATTTATATATTCTGTAGAGATAAAATTGGAAATGTAGGTTTGGTGCGAGGGTTGCCGAGCCAGGACAAAGAGGCTAGAGCCTTGTATGCGCGGGACTTAAGATCTTAAAAGATATCCCGTCCCGTAGGGGTTCGTGGGTTCGAATCCCACCCCTCGCACCATCTGTTGAGGTGTTGTTTGAATATTGGTGTTGAAGAGAATTGGCTGAAATTCTGTCAGAGCAAACTTTAGGCTGATATTTCTGGAAATTTTATATGTAGTTATACTTATGTTTGCAATAATTTCAGGTTTTATTTTTCCTCTTTCTAGTTTATTGAACATTTATATTTCAAATCTCGGGTATCATCTAAGAGAAAATGAAAATAGTATCTGGCCCAAGTTCGCCTGCATTATCTGTGAATATAAGCCGTCTCCTGAATGCTCCAATTGCACGTATCAAATATAAACGATTTCCAGATGGTGAATTCTATTTCAAATTTGAGGAAGACATTTCAGATGAGGATATAATCGTTATTCAGAGCCTATATCCTCCTCAGGAGTCCCACATCTTTGAGCTTCTTGTAATCCTTCATACAGCACGAGATCTAGGTGCAAATAATATCCATCTCTTTATACCCTATTTAGCATATAGCAGACAAGATGAGCGATATCTTTCTGGAGAGGCAGTAACCTCACGAATGTTAGCTGATATTATCCAACAATTCGACATAACTTCCTTTTATACCATTGATATCCATAATAAGAAAATTTTATCCTTCTATAAGGCCCCTGCCTATACACTCTTCGCTTCTCTTGAACTCGTTAACTATGCATTAAAACATGGGATAAATGATCCTATAATAATAGCGCCGGACGATGAAGAAGATGCTATAGAACGTGTGAAATATGCTGCCTCTAACCTTAGTCTTGAGTATAACTTTCTTGGTAAATTCAGAGACAGATATACTGGTGAGATAACAACCATTGAGAGAGAGTTTGAGGTTAAGGAGAGAGACGTTGTTCTAATAGATGATATAATAAGTACTGGTAAGACTATGGCTAACGCTGTAAGAATCCTTAGACGTCGAGAAGCTGGTAAGATATATGTAGGTGTCTCCCATCTACTTCCCTCTCCTCATGCTATTCAACTGATATATGAAGCTGGTGCCGATGAGATTTTTGCTTCTGACACGATTCCAAGCGAACTCTCTAAAGTGAGTGTCGCCCCCATTTTTGTGCAGTCCTTCAAGAAAAATATTTAGGACATCTCAGTCTCTTTTAGCCATTTCTCCAATTTGTCAATTTGAATTTTTCCCTCTTTTCTCGTTTTTGTATCTCTAATTGTAATATAATTACCCAATATCTCTTTATCTCCTACATAGACAATATATCTAACCCCTCTCTTGAGAGCATACGTCATGCCTGCACGAACACGTCTTCTCATGAGATCCATAAGGGTTCTTATTCCTCTGTCTCGAAATATCTTAGAAATCTCAATAGCTTTCTTGACGTTTTTCTCCCCAACAGCTATGACCATTACCTCTTTGGGCTCTTCAAGTTTGAGGGCTTCCTCCAGTTTCAACATAACCCTATCAACTCCTACAGCACATCCTACTGCAGGGACATCATATCCAAATATCTCACAGAGCTCATCATATCTTCCACCTCCATCCACTGCAATGTTTAATCCCTCAAGATAGACTTCAAAGATCATTCCCGTATAATACTCCAGCCCTCGTGCAAATCCCAGATCTAAATAAATGGTTCCTTCCCTAAAGCCTGAAGAATAGGCCATTTCAACTATCTCTCTAAGGTTCTCAATTGCCTTTTCTGCGTCTTCAGAAAATGAAATTAATTTCTCTGAACTCTCCAATATTTCTCTCCAATCGTAGCCTCTCAAATTTAGGAGTTTCCATACAACACTGCTAACTTCCTCCCTTATGTTCTTCTCCATAAGTCTCCTAGCTTTTCCATACTCTCGTCTATCTAGATATCCCAAAATTTTATTTATTGTACTTTCATTACACCCCCCTTTTCTAAGGAGGCCCCTTAAAACTCCTTCATGTCCCATCTTAAACTCATACTTTAGATTAAATTTCTCAAAAAGCCTCCTTGAGATGTCCAATATCTCGACATCAGCTTCCGGGTACCTTGAACCAACTATCTCATATCCGATCTGCGTGAACTCTCTATATCGCCCCCTCTGTGGTTCATCAAATCGAAATACATTCGCTACATAGAATAACTTTATTGGAAGTGGTCTCCCTCTGTATTTCTCTGCCACTAGACGTGCGATGGATGCTGTTACTTCTGGTCTAAGAACTACGTGCCTCCCGCCTAGATCTTTAAATTCATACATTCGGTGTACTATTTCCTCCCCTGATTTTGCTGCATATAGCTCGTAAGGTTCTACAGTAGGAGTCACTACTTCCTCAAACCCATAGATCTCAGATATTTTTCTCGCTTCCTCGATGAATCTTTGTCTTATTTTTACATATCCTCCCGTCAGATCTCTAAATCCTTTTAATGGTCTTAGTTTGATTTTCCCTTTCAATGTATGTTCACCTCACTAACATAAGCTAACATAGCAGTTAACATCCATAACAAGACCACCTTTTTCTCCCTCAGTGCCCTCAATGGGTCTGGTTTTAGAAATATCCTCAATCCAGAGATTAAAAAACCTATATCTGTAATTATTATAAATGAAACATATTTTATTCCAATTGGTTCATATACAATCGGCAGCCAACTATCCATGACTGCTATTACAAAGAATACGAGAACCAATAAGCCGGCTACTTTTCTTCCATACCTGACAGCTACAGTCCGTATTCCCTTTGCTCTGTCCCCCTTTATATCTGCAATTCCCTTTAGTATTTCTCTCCCTAATGTTGCAAAGAATGCTGCTGTGCTGAGTGACCATATAAATAAATTTCCCCCTCTCCCAACCGCTGTAGCTCCATAAATAAATGGTAAAGAAACCAAACTTGAAACTATCATGTTTCCCCATATTCCCGTCCTCTTAAACCATCTATTGTAAATGTAACTTAGAATTGCTGCTAATATCGCTATGATGAAACATTCTATACTCACTACACCACTTAATAATATTCCCACAGAAAGAAGTATTGCATATAATGTCCATGCTACTCTAACAGAGATTCTCCCTGAGGGTATTGGTCTTTCAGGCCTATTTATCTTATCTATCTCTAAATCTCTAATATCATTCATGACATTTGCCGCAGCTGTTAGAAGAGCGGCACTTAATGCTGCCAGCCCTAAATCCTGAGAAAACATATAAGTTTTAAGCGCAATAAAGCCCCCAAATATAACCCCAATTCCCATAAGAAGAAGGTTCGGAATACGAAGAATCTCTATATATGCCCTCATTATACCATCAACTTGCTTACTGTATAGTAAACTACCTCAGTTCTTCTGTCAACCACGGCAAGGATAAGTGTTTTTCTTAGTGCCTGTGTGTGTCTCAATAGTTCTGTTAGATCTCCGAAATTGAATACTTGACCTTCAAATATTCCATATATGATATATTTAGCTGGTTTTTTATCATATTTTCCTCTTTCATATACTCTGAAGTCGTTTCCAAACCTGTATCCCTCTCTTATTACATATCCTTTGCTTCTTATATCTCGATAAATCAGATATTTTATCATGAGAAGAGGATCTTCTTTCAAAAATTTTGATATAAAATCCTCAATTTTTTCTATTTTATTTCCTTTATCGTCAAACATCTCAATTTTTCCATTAAATAATAGATAAAGTGCCTCATAATTCTTCAATTTAAGATAGTTTCCTTCTTTTATGCCATATCCCTTCTCTACTAACTCATCCATATCCCCCTCTATTTTTATCTCTCCATTCTCTATTCGACCGATCATTTTCTTTGTCCATCCAATTTAGGAAGAAGGCTCAATTTTTATCTTTATCTTATCTCACTCAAGGTGCGCAATAGAATAAACTTCCACCTCTTCCTTACCTAAAGTTCTTCTCCACTTACTTCCAATCGTCAAGAGTACTGCTATTCCTCTTACACTCGCCTTCGCTTTTTTAACAAGTCTTACAAGTGCAAGTTGCGCTAACCCCTCTCGCATAATGTCATCCACAATCACGATGCTATCTCCCTTGCGGATGGATCCTCTGGGTACATATAACGTCTTTACTACTGCACTATTTCCCAATATGTAGCTCTCCTCATAGAAATCATGGACTCCTGCCTCCTTCTCTGTTTTCGCTATAACTAACCCTCTCTCCATCTCGTTGGCCAATAATGTCCCAAAGGGGACTCCATCTACTGCAGATGCAACTATTTTCGTTATGCGCATTCCCTCATATTTTTCTATAATTTTATATGTTGCCAACCGAAGAAGATTTATATTGCTCACTAATCGAGAGTTATCAATATATCCATTCTCATCAATAGAAACCAAATTCTTTACGTACTCCTCGATTCTCAGATAGGGAGAAAGCTTACGAATTATTTGTCTAGCTCTCTTAGTTGTTGGGAGAACCTGTCTCTTAACGTACCTATGTATTACATTAATCGGAAGATCCAATATTTCAGAAAGTTCTCTATATGTTTTCTCCTCCTTAATTAAAGTGAGTAATGAAACTGCCGCCATACGTCTCTTGATATCCGCATATCTTGCTGGTTTTACCAACACAATATTTCTCCATTTTATTGTATATATGTAATTTTCTTATATTAAAAAGACAACCTTTTAAAATATCTCATAAGAGAGGGTTTAGCAAATTGCAGAGCCATCTTCAGAGACCATCAATTTTAGATACTACTTTACGGGAAGGTATGCAAACTCCAAATGTGATGTTCCAGTTCGAAGAAAGGAAGGATATTTTGATCTCTTTAGATTCTGCAAACATAGACTACATTGAAATAGGCTCTCCTTACGCAAGTAAGGAAGAACAAGAAATATGCAATAAGTTAGCAGAACTTTCAACAAACGCCTCTAAAGTTGTGCACTGCCGTGCCCTTGAAAGAGATATAGATCGTGCTCCGGAAGATGTAGATTGGGTTGCCTTATATCTTGCCACATCTCACAAACATCTGATAACGAAGTTCTCAAAGTATGCCTCTCCTGAGAAATTTGTCCTTAAACAAGTTCCAAAGGCGATAGAATATGCAAAAGATATGGGTTTCAAGGTGAGGTATACTGCAGAGGACGCTACCAGTACTGACTTAAACTTCCTCACTAAAGTTATTCTACTGGCCGCAGAGGCTGGAGCCGATTCGATAAGCATACCTGACACACGCGGAATAGCAGACTATGTCCAAATCGGTGAGTTATATAAAATGGTTCGAAGAATTCTAGATGATGCTCGCTTCAGAAATGTAATGCTAGAAGCTCATTTTCATAACGACCTCGGCTTAGCTCTCTCTAATACCCTCAGTGCCTGGTTTTCGGGTGCTGATATACTTCACTCCTCTATTAATGGACTGGGTGAACGTGCAGGCATAACAGACACACTCCAGCTGGCTACCGCACTCAAAGTGAAGTATCAGACAATAATCTATGAAGATGTAAACTATGATCTGCCCAGCCTCTATGAATTATCCCTTAGGGTCTCGAGGTATAGCGGCGTTCCTATCTCTCCTCACTGGCCGGTGTCAGGGGCAAACGTCTTCACTCACACTGCAGGTACACATCAGAAAGCTGCTTCCAAAGATCCCTTAACCTATCAACCCTTTTCTGCCTCATTAGTAAATCGAATAACCAAATTTGTATTAGGCCCGCTGTGTGGAAAAGAGGGTGTAAGAGCCTATCTGAAACAGATGGGTATAGATGTTTCTAAGATTCCCGAAGAACTAATAATAACTTTAAGAGACGCAATAAAGCAAATTTATTTCCTCCATGGTGCATCAGCTAAAAATTTGGAGAGAAGAGTTATCTCAGAAGTGTTGGAAGAGGGTGGATTCCCAATTTCATGGCATTCTCAAGAGCATTTCGATTCTATAGTACTGGTATCTACGCTAGCCTCTTCTTCCGAGGACTCCATCTTAGACGATTTTTCAACTATTCACAAAAAATGTAACTATGTTAAAGCTATATACGAAACTTGGGGCTCTCTCTATGACTATGTTTTTCTTATAAGAAATGTTCCATCTATAGCTGAATTGAATAATATTATCGATATGATAAGAGAGGTTGAAGGCGTCACTAAGACCGAGACTCTGATCATCGGGAAAGAATGGAATCAATAAATATTTCTTACACAGGAACTAGTAAGTTAGCAACTAGTGGAGCTACTTTAATACCCATATATACGAAGATGGTAATTATCATAAGTTCAATTCCACTTCTTATGTTGATACCCCCCATCAAAAAAGCAGCTCCTATATCTAATAATGCCGCTGCCAGCACTGCTGCTGCTACTCCAAATCGCTGTAGAATATAATACAGTATAATAAACATAGGAATACCAAGTAATGATCCTACTGCGATGGTCAGAAGAGGGTTGATTCCAGTGAGTTTAGCCTGTGTCGCTATCATTGCTGTCATCCTAGGACACGTAATGTAGAGTGCAAATGCTAAGGCTGCTATTAGGAAGGCAATATAGTCCATTCTTCACCTCCTCTCTACTAGCAACATTGAGCTTTTAAGAGTTCCTCCATTATGTTCTAATAAAACTTCGACACCTTTCCTTGCTCTACTGAAATTTGAAGTGGCGGGCCCGGTGGGATTCGAACCCACGACCTTCGGCTTAGAAGGCTTACGTCTATGTCGACGCCCTATCCGTCTAGGCGACGGGCCCCCTCATTTTTACTTTCCTCAAGGATATTTTTATCTTTGGGCGCCTTCTTTCTGTTCCACAAATATTGTTGGTCTATAGGGTTCTGCCTCCCTTGCTTTGTCTTGCGGGTCATACCTTTCTGGATCCTCCTCTCGATATATCTCGACTGGTATTTGAAGCTCTTCCTCAATGTACTCTCCGTTATCTGTAAGTATTGCATATTCATCTAAGATCCCTGTTCTCATTCTTCTTCTCCTCAATCCCTCCTTGCTTCTCATTATCTTTCTCTTCATATGAGATGCGAATTTACCTACCTCATCCTTTTGCTCCGGCTTTATCTCGCTAAGAATCTCCCCTATCTCTTTCCCTTCTAGAAGTTCAAGATACACCTTCCACTTCCACTCAGAAGCTGTATATATTATTACCTTCCTTCCTCCTCTCAATAGTTTCAATATCTCTTTGCAGTCTTCTACAACTTGTTGCAGATACTCTTCTTCCTCTAGGATTTTAATGTCACTGTCCTTCATCTCCTCTAGTGGCCACTTTGCTGTGGCTACGAATTCTCTATGTCCCGTTCTCTTCCAAAGCTCTTCAGCTAGATGAGGCACGAAGGGTGA
>Ga0164310_10002280_pt1 | contig 11002 bp, 13 predicted proteins | sample GuaBasSedimGuay1_FD_121795 | JGI IMG/M metagenome (GOLD analysis project Ga0164310, IMG submission 121795) | Subseafloor sediment microbial communities from Guaymas Basin, Gulf of California, Mexico - Guay1, Core 4569-9, 0-3 cm | ecosystem: Environmental > Aquatic > Marine > Hydrothermal vents... | reverse complement strand
GAAGTCCACGAAGTGGATTTGGGAATTTTTTGCAGGAAAATTCCAGATAAGCGCTGTTCAACGCCCTGAGCGGAACGAAATGGAGCGAGAGTGCAACGCGGTCGAGGAAACCGAAAGTTTCCAAAGAAGTCGTAGGCGGATAGGCTCATAGTGTTGTATCTAATAAGTGGCAAATAACCGAAAGGTTTAAATAGTAGTTGTTACTAAAGATAATTATGATGACGAAAGGATTAGAAAGAATGTTGTTTGAACATGGCAATTTTGATAGACTTGATAATAGTTTTGTTTATAGAGGGTTTGATAGACTTGATGATAGACTTGATGATAGTTTTGTTTATAGAGATGAGTTTACAGTTGATATGAATGATGGCAAATATATTGAAGATAACGGAAGACTTAAAACATATGGCTTAAGTGGATGTTATGCTACACTTATTTATACCAGAAATGGTGATAAAAAACAAGGGATATTGACTCATTATCCGCCAACAGCTATAAGTATGAATATTTCAAAATTAAGACAGTTAGTTGAAGAACATCCAGAAATGAAGGATGCGGATTTGAAAAGAGCAGTAATTTTACACGAAGATGATTCTTTTTCCCCAAAATCAATAAAACAATATAATTCTCAAGTATTGAGTATGTTGGAGTGTGGAATTAAAGTGGCATTAGGTAATGATATAGAAATAGAAAAAAGAAAATATCATGGGCCTCAAACTGCGGGAGAAGGTCATAGAGAAGTATATTTACTACTAAAATCTAAATCTTGGGCTTCTTTTATTGGTGGAGGAAAATTTGAATAAGCCCCGAAACCCATGATTGCGTTGAACATTCAATTATATTTAATTATACTAAAATAAGGAGACTTTGGCATCAACAAAGGTAAATTGCTAAAAGAATTAAAAAAATAAAAAAAACAAACTAATTGGCTAAACTATAGACTAAATTACATCTAAGCGATGTTTATTTAATCTTTTTCTAGCTTCACATTCTTTGCCTGTTTTCCTTTTTCAGTCTCAACAGGATCAAAGGACAACTTATCGCCTTCATTGAGTATTGTTTCTTCGGGTAGAGCGCTATGATGCACAAAATAATCTGTGCCATCTTCGCCTTCAATGAAGCCAAATCCTTTTCGTGGATTAAACCACTTTACTTTTCCTTTCACTTTACAAACTTCCTTTTATGTTTATTTTGCCTAAGTTAACCCCAGACAATGATAAATTATTAGTTAGTTGCCTTTTAAACGTTTTAAAATGCTTGGATTGAGCTATAAAACTAGCTTCAACCATCTAATAATCAATAGTTAATACTGCAATAACTAACATGAGTATTAAACTTACGCTAAAATTATTACCCTATTCATATCTTAATGCAGTCGTCGGTTCCATCTTGGCCGCGCGCATGGCCGGATAAACACCTGAGATAACTCCAACAAGCATTGAAAACAAAAGTGCACCAACTAAAAGCTGCGGAGACAGAACCGTCTTCATCTGAAAACCGGTGTAAACAGCAACAGCATGGCTCACGCCGTAAGAAACCAAAGCACCCATTAATATTCCGACAGCACCGCCAATCATTCCGATAAATGCGGCCTCTGCCAGAAATATGGAAAGTATTCTTTTATTTGTCGCACCAATAGCCTTCATTACGCCTATTTCCCTTGTTCGCTCAAGCACAGACATGAGCATAGTGTTCATAATGCCAATACCACCAACTACCAGAGAAATAGCAGCAATGCCGATAAATATCGCATTTATAACACTCAGAACACTATCTGCTTTTTCCATTATCTGTTCAGTTGTCCGCAATTGAAAACTTTCCTCCCCCTCTTTCTCGTTTTTTATCCTTCTTAGTTGTCTTTTTATAACATCAGCAACATCACTGGGGTTGTAACCTGGTTTGGTCTGTGCAAATATCATATCAATATCTTCTGGCTCGTTAAAAATCTTACGCGCAGCATCAAGAGTCATTAATATTGATGCATCATCACTTTTAGAGCCTATTTTTTTCATTATCCCTGCTACCCTGAATTTGTGGCCATTGATTGTAAGCGTATTTCTCAATGAAACATCTCTTGAGAAAAGGTCCCCGTTTGCAACAAGATAGCCTATCACTACTTTATTATCGTCCCCTTCTTTCAACTCGTTTCCTTCTGCTATTTCATAGGACTGCATATCCTCTATTATTTTACCAGTCTTGTCAACAGGAAATCCAGAAACAAATGTAAGCTGGCTCTCTCCCCTGAATTCAACCTTTGCAAGCCTCATTATCAGTTCAGCTGCTTCATCAACCCCTCTCACAGCCCTGACTGCCCTTAAATCTTCTTGCTTAAGTTTTACATTAGACGTCATGCCTGTTATCATCGACATTTGCCCAGCTCCGCCGCTTGGCATAATTATTATTTTATTTGTTCCCATTTTCTCAAACTGTTCATTAACAAATGCTTTCATCCCATCTCCCACAGAAACCAAAGCAACTATGGCAGCTATCCCTATGATAATGCCCAGTAATGTCAGAAATGTCCGTGCCTTCTGCTGATTAAGATTTTTAAAGGCTACATTTATCAGTTCACTCATCTTTTATAACCTTTTTTTGTTTTTCTTTGGGAAAAAAATTCATAGGTTTTCTTAATCCAGTTTATAACAAAGAACTTTAGTAGCAAAATGATGACAACCGCATAGATTACATACATGTATGTTGGAGTTTTCTTTTTCAGGCTTTCAAGTGCCTTTTCTTTTGATATGAGATTTATATAAACTGTCTTTTCTTCTGTAATTTTATTATATTCATCGTCTTTGTAACGCATCACAAGGTTTATCGGATATCTTCCTGGTGTTACATTGTCAAAAGTTGCTGTCAGCTCAACTGTATCAAAGTCATCTGCATCCAAAGTCCCGATAAATGTTTTTTCCGGCTCTAATTTAGCAACAGGGCTTGACGCTTCAACAAGGAGATAATATGCTGTACCAGGTGCAATATTAGCTATATCTATATCTATGATTGAAACGCCAGTCGGATAAGCAGATGGCTCAACAGATGAAAGTATAGGCTCCAATTCAGCTTCTGTTGGTGTTTTATTTATATATAATTCAAATTCTCTGGTTGCCCAGCCACTTGAAGCTGTTTTTATACTCAGTTTTAATGTATTGTAACCGTCAACAGCATTTGAATCAGCCCTTACTTTATATTCAACGACCACGGAATTGAGGCCGGGTATTTTTGCAAATGTTTTTATTTGCTCTTCATTTGGATCCAAGGAAAATGGATATTCCGGATCTAGCCTGATAGAAACATTATTGGCTGTCTTTGTTCCATAGTTCTCAATTTCTAGCCATAATGTGAAGTATTTGCCAGGCTCAATTGGGTATGGGTCGTATTTCGTCTGACTCAGCTTTAGAGCTACATCATCTATAATGTAGGTTTGCGTTACAGCATATGCTGGCAACGCCATCATTAATACCAAAAATAAAGTTCCCATCTTATACAAATTTTTATTCATTTTTATCTCCTCCTGCTTAATTTGCCATCTATTAACTTATATCTTGTTTTTGCTATTTTTTCAATCTTTGCATCATGTGTCACAAGTATAATTGTTTTATTCTCCTTTTTATGAAGCGTTTTCAGCAAATCCATTATTTCTTTGCCTGACCTTGAATCAAGGTTTCCAGTTGGCTCATCTGCCAGAATTATGTCTGGATTATTGGCCAATGCCCTGGCAATCGCGACGCGCTGTCTTTGGCCTCCTGATAATTGCGATGGCTTGTGCTTTATCCTCTCCCCAAGGCCAACTTCTTCAAGCAGTGTTTTTGCTCTCTCGCGCCTTTCTGCTTTTGGCACACCATTAAACCACATTGGAAGCATTACGTTTTCTAAAGCTGTCATCCTTCCTATAAGATTAAAAACCTGAAAAACAAAGCCAACCTTTTTTCGCCTTATTGTTGCTATCTCATCATCGCTCATAGTTTCAATATTTTTTCCCTCAATTATAACAGAACCTGATGTCGGGCGTGTAAGAAGTCCCATAATGTCCAGCAAGGTGCTTTTTCCAGAGCCAGATGGGCCCATTATTGATATCAGCTCATTTTTGGAAATAGAAAAATTGATATTTTGAAGTGCGTGTATCTGGATTTCACCAAGCATATAGGTTTTTGATACATTTTTCAGTGTAATAATAGTTTTAGACATATTAGTCTTTTACCACTTAATTTTTAAAACTTAAAAAACTACAGAATAGAAAGAAAATTAAATAAAAAATAAAAAAATTAAAAAATGTTAAATTAATCTTACTTCTTTTTCATTACGAAATAGAGAATGACTAAGATTATTATTATAATCAATGCCCAATAGTACCATACCATCTCCATTTCACCTCCTTTCACTAACTTAATTATTATAATTCTATTGTTTTTACACTATTTTAAGGTTTTGTTTTGGCTAAAAATCAAAAAAAATGCGCGGGCCGGGATTTTCACCAACCTTTTCTTTTCCCATCCAAGGCTTTTCTTTTTTAAAAGAAAAGGGTTGGGTTTGAACCCGGGTCATTAGCTTTCTCACAAACCTTTCAGGTTTTTACATCGAAGCTTTTTTCTAAAAAGGTTCGGTGGAAGGCTAAGGTCCTAACCAGATTTTCCAAACCTTTCTCGAGTTTCTTTAGATTGAAACTTTCTTTTTGAAAGAAAGGTTCACTAGACTACCCGCGCTTGACTATATTCATTTTAGAATGATTTATTTAAATGTTTTCTTTTCCTGACTTATCTCCTAGGTTAGTTACGAAAAAATGTGATGCTGCTATTTATATATGAAAAGGTACCATAAAATTTTTGGATATAAAAATAATGATCTTTACTGACCATTGTTGAAAATTGGTTCTAAGCAAAATTAGAAGAAAGGTCTGAAATACGTCTGAATAGTTAAAAATTCTTAATTTTTTAAGGTTCGACAAATACCGAAAACTATATATATATCCTACGATATATATATGGCATTAACGGTGATTTCTTGGGAAGAAAACCTAAATATGCCAAAACATTCACGCGAATTTGGAAGTGCTCTAATTGCGGATTTGAGATGTATTACGATACTGTGAGATGCCCTCTTTGTGGCTGCGAAGAAAAGATACCTGTCAATTAGAATCATTTTCTTTTAATTGTATGGAAAAATTTTAAATATTTTTAGTTACTAGCTTGTAATATCAATTTTGGGTGATTATATGGTAAAAAATTATGTAAAATCTGGTTTTAAATATTTAACAGTTGGTGCAATTGGTGCTGTCATTGGACGTGGCATGGCTTATCTCGGAAAGGAAATAGCAGAATCTAATATTGCTGTCAGGCCTGAATTGGCACATGTGGGATTTAAAGACGCGCTTTTTTCAGGTCATCCTTACACATGGCTTATGCACAACCATGAGGAAGGTACAACTGCAGCAATAACAATAGGTATGGCAGCCATAACCATGCTAAATTATTGGATTTACAAAGACCGAACTAAAAAAACAATTTAAACCAATGCAGTTTAATTAAATTATGCTCGTAGCGTGGTTGGCCGTCTTTATACTAAGCCTCTCTGTCTTAGTCAAATTCTCAGAATATTTTACAGATTCTGCTGAAAAATTGGGCGCTTTTCTTCACATTTCGCCGTTTCTCGTTGGCGTGACACTTGTAAGCATAGGCACATCACTCCCAGAACTGACATCATCTATATTCGCAGTTCTCGCGAATTCATCAGAAATAGTAGTTGGTAATGTAATAGGCTCAAACATCTCAAACATTCTTCTCGTTTTAGGCGTAACAGCCATAATTGGAAAGCAGGTCAAAATTGGATATGAATTTATACATGTTGATATGCCTGTTCTTATAGCATCTGCACTTTTATTTACAATCAGCGTCATAGACGGTCAATTCGTCCTGACAGAAGCGTTGCTCTGCTTAGTTGCATTTTTTGTGTATATAGATTACACAATAAAAACGCAAAAGAGGTATAGGGATATAGAAATAAAAAAAGAAATGCATGGAATCGTAAAAAGAAAACTGGAATATAAAACAATAATTATTTTTATCATAAGCATTATTTTCATCTATATCGGTGCAAAATACACTGTACAGTCAATTATTCACCTGTCAGAAATATTGAACATAGGAAAGGAGGCAATAGCTGCTACTGCTGTGGGTCTTGGAACATCTCTGCCAGAGCTGACAGTTAGTATCGCCGCAATAAAAAGGGGAAAAAGAGAAATAGCAATTGGAAATATATTGGGCTCAAATATATTCAATACATTTGTTGTTATGGGGGCGTCTGCTTTAGTTGGAACTATTATCATACCAGCAACTATTATTTCTTTTGGGCTTCCGATGATGATAATTTCAACCTTCCTTTATTTCCTCATAGCCCAAGATAAAAAAATCACAAGCTGGGAGGGTTGGATGCTTCTAATATTTTATATTTTTTTCATAGGGAGAATGTTCGGACTAATCTGATAAATGTCTAGACCGATATCTTCCTGCTAGCTGAACTTCTTGCCTAATTTGCGAAATCGCCGCCTTTGGTTTACGGCTGTGAACTGGTTTTGGCCTGAAAATTTTTCAGGTGCCTAAAGTACAGAGCCCATTATGTTTTTATAAAAACTCTTTTTCTGTTGCAGACAAAAAACTGGAATGTGAACTGCCTTTCACATGGCATGCAATTAGTTAAGCAATAAGCTTTTATTGAGCATAGGCACAATTAAAGTGTTAAATTAACGCCACTCTTATGTTTCAAGTGTTCGTCTGCATAATATACTATTAATAATATAGACAAAAGAAGAGAAATCTTTTTATATGATTACCACTATATAATAGTATCGAAACCTTAATAAATAATCATAATCTATATAAAAAGGTAAAAATTACCCATTTCATGGTATAAAAAGCCATTAAAATTGGCGTCAAACTGAACGAGGTGTGGTCAGTGAAAAAAACTACTAAAAGAACAAAAAAAAGAAAAACAACTAAAATAAAGCATTGTAAGAAATGCGGAGACGGTAGACTTGTTACTACGGTTGTACATGGTAGAAAATTAACATTTTGTGGTTTCTGCGGAGCAGAATTCAAATAGGCCGCTACAATATCCGCATTCTTCTACATAGTTAGATAATAGTAGATTTTATTAAATACCTTAGACAACTATTTTAACTAGTTGAATTAGTAAGTTTCATAAAGCCTTATTATATTTGATGACCTTTCTAAACAATATACCAACTTTATCAGTTGCTCATAAAAACCAGCAGAATAAAAAACTTTTTATTCAGCGGTTTGGAATATAACTATATGGCAAAAGATTCAAAAAAATTAAAAAAATTGATTCTGCCGAGGACAAAAACATATATCCCAGGATTTGACAAAATTGTTGACGGTGGTCTGCCAAAAAAGGACACAATACTTTTGGCAGGGCCGACCGGCATTGGAAAAACTATCTTTGCACTCCAATTCACGATTAATGGGATTAAAAAAGAAAAAATACCAACAGTATTTCTGACATTTGAGGAAAGTGCAGACCAGATTAGAGAAACCGCTCTCACACTTGGCTGGGATTTAAAAAAATACGAAGATGCTGGACTACTGGTCTTAATAGAATATGATCCTTATAGAATTGAAGACATAATGGAAATAATAGAAGGATATATAAAAAAATTAAAGGCAAGGAGGTTGGTTATAGATTCTATATCCTCGCTAGATATGTATATAAGAGAGGAGTCAGAGATAAGGGACATGATAATACAACTTGATAATATTGTCAGAAGAAATGAATGTACGGCATTATTTATATCTGAGATGAATGATGAAAAATTAAGCAGATTCGGTGTCGAAGAATTTATAACAGATGGTGTCATAGTTATGAACAGAAGACGGGATGGAGACAATTTAACAAGAGAAATTTATATACTAAAAATGAGGGGAGTAAACCATTCGACAAAAATTCATACATTCAAAATAACACATAATGGGATAGCTGTCGGTTAAAACAAACTATATCATCTTGATGTTGATTGCACCTTATTTATAGTGTGAGATAATGTTAGACAAATTTTATAAATCACTAATCAGGTTTTTTGCAAAATTTGGACTGAAGCATTTTTCAGGTTATTTAGATCCGATTAAAAAGGAGATAGAGCAGTCTGACCTAAAAATAGTATATGAGACTTATGTCGGAAAGATGTTCTTATTTTCATTTTTGTCCGCAATTTTGATTTTTGACTATATGTTTTTTTTACTTTCATTTATTGCCAAAACCTCAATCTCAACAGCTATAGTTGGAGCCATTCTGGTCGGGGTCATATCATTTTTTTTGGTATTAACCATTTTTCACTCATATCCATTCCAGAAAATAACCAGAAAGAAAGCAAGCATAGAAGCAAACCTTCCTTTTGCTGTGAACCATATGGCAGCAATAGTTGGTGGCGGGGTTCCGCCATATTTGATGTTTAAATTGCTTCAAGACATAAAAGAGTACGGAGAAATAGCAACCGAGGCTGGAACTATCGCAAGAAACGTAGAAGTTTTTGGTATGGATATAACACAGGCTATAAGACAGGTTGCTGACACAACCCCTTCCCCCGAATTTAAACAAATTTTACTTGAAATAATATCCATAATAAAAACCGGCGGGTCTTTAGAGCAGTTTCTAAAAAATATTGCAAAAGAAGCACTGTTTGATTACAGATTAAGAAGAGAGCGTTATCTTTCAACATTATCAACTTACGCTGACTTCTATACAGCTGTACTGATAGCTGCGCCATTATTTTTTGTATCTATATTGTCTGTTATGTCGTTAATAGGCGGAAAGATTGCAGGCATGAGCATACCAGACGCAATGAAAGTAGGTATATACGGGCTTTTGCCGCTGCTTAATATTGTATTTATTTTATTCCTGCACTTTACGCAGCCTCCTTCGTAATAGAAAAAAGTGAGAAATATGAAACTAAAGGAAAAAGAACTGACAATAGCCTTAATCGCTGTAGGCATAATTATATTATCAATAAACTATAGATATTTTCATGAATCCTCCTTCTTTGTATTTGTAAATATAATTACAGCGTTCACAGTTGCTGGCATTCCGCTCGGAATAAAATATATAAAATACAAGAGAAGCAGACAGATTGAGTTAATTTTTCCGACATTTCTGAGAGATATAACATCAAACCTAAAAACAGGCATGACGCTTCCACAAGCTATAAGAGCAACTGGCCGGAATGATTATGGACCACTTAACAAGTATGTAAAGGAGATAATAGCTAAAATAGACTGGGGAATACCATTTGAAAAGATATTACAGATTTTTGCAGATGTTACAGAAAGCTTGACGATTAAGCGAACTGTTAAAACAATAACAGAAACACACAAGAGTGGTGGAAATATAGGGGATATTCTAGATTCTGTAGCCAGATCTGTTCAGGAAATTGAAAAAATAAAAAAAGAGCGGTCAGCAAGAATATATGCGCAAATGCTAAATGGTTACGTAATATTCTTTGTATTTTTGGGCGTTATGCTCATGTTAAGCAGATTTCTTGTCCCTGCGTTTCAGGAAGGTGCAGAAGCAAATGCAGAAGAGCTTACTGCTCTGTTTAATCAGCTTTTCCTCAGATTGACACTTATCCAAGGATTTTTTGCAGGCCTATCCATAGGGCAGATGGCTGAAGGTTCACTCACAGCAGGGATTAAGCATGTTTTCGTACTAATGTCAATAGGTTATACTGTTTTTACAATTTTTTAACACTTTTAAATTTTTCTAATAAAATTCTTACATGCGAAAGAAAATAATTTTGATTTTATTAATCTTAATAATAGTATCAGGCTGTGCTGATAAAGGCTTACATAAAATAACTATAGGCAATACTGTATATCAATTTATTCAAGACATAAAACAAAGCCAGCTTGTTCCTATTGAAAACTCGACAGAAATTTATCAGCTCGTTAAAATATCTGATAAAATAAACATAGCTTTTGAACCTGGAAAGGGTGATGAGGGAATTTTTCAGGTGGTTGCATTCAACATAGTCAGAAAAACACAGCAATACTATGCTGATCTCGGATGGACCAAACAATTTAATACCGTGTTTCTTAATGAGACAAAACTTCCAGACAACGAAACAAATATCTGGTTAAGGGGACCAAATACCGGCGCCACAAACACATCAGTTTATCTTATAAATACAACAATAGTTGTTCAAGGTGAAACAAATAAAAGTCTGGAGATGGCAGCTGACCGATTGTCACTAACAATCCTTGGTATTGATAAAATAAAAAATGGGGAATAACTAAAATCTTTTAATATCTGCTGTCCAGTTTCTTTATATGAAAGTTGATATGCATATTCATACATACAGATGTGGGCATAGTACACTTACACCACAGCTTATAGTGAAACTGGCAAAAAGAAAAAAATTAGACGCAGTTGCTGTAACAGACCACCATTCTGTTAAGCCGGCTTTGGAAGTTACGAAATATGCCAGAAAATCAGGAATAAAAATAATAACAGGTGCTGAATACAGCACAAATTTTGGACATATAGTTTGTTATAATATAAGAGAGGATGCAAATGAAAAAAACTTTTGGGATGTTTATGATTTTGTTAAAGAGCATGGCGGAAAAATCTCAATACCACATGCATTTGATTTCTTCAGGCGAGGCAGTTTCATAAACCAATGCCCAGCTAATGAGAGGAAACGGATTTTTAAAAAAGTTGACTTTATCGAGATAAATGGCAGATCGTTTTTCTTTTCTAATGTATTTGCAAAAAAAATTGCACGATTGTTTAGAAAAAAATTGATAGCAGGCTCTGATGCCCACTTACCAGTTGAGGTGGGAAGATTTTATACAGATATTGATAGCAAATTTAAGCCAGAGTCGATTCATTACAATGAATTTAATTTGTTTTTGCCGATGCCCCTATTAGTATTTTCATTTATGAAAAAAATAATAAAATAACTTCTCACTTAAATGGATGTGGTTTATAAAATTGTCTGAAT
>Ga0164310_10002279_pt1 | contig 11003 bp, 7 predicted proteins | sample GuaBasSedimGuay1_FD_121795 | JGI IMG/M metagenome (GOLD analysis project Ga0164310, IMG submission 121795) | Subseafloor sediment microbial communities from Guaymas Basin, Gulf of California, Mexico - Guay1, Core 4569-9, 0-3 cm | ecosystem: Environmental > Aquatic > Marine > Hydrothermal vents >... | reverse complement strand
TCCTTCTACCTCCCTCAATATTCTGCGTGCCGTAGCAATGTCCCCTGTCCTTACAGCCTCCAATCCCTCGTTAATAAGTTCTTTTACCTCATCTATGAGCAATTTCACTGTGCTAAGGTCCTGTACAGAAACTGCTGTTGAAGAGTTTATCGCTAGTAGGAAAATTCTTTCATATTTTTCGACAATCTCCAGATAAATCTCAAATTTCCGTTTTAAATTCTGGAGAATTATAGAATCTTCCACAGATGTCGCATTTTCAGCTCCTGTTCTATTTAACATATGGGCCAACCATGCGAATCTCGTTATATTGAGATATCTGAGATCAATCGCATTTGGAGGAAGACCGAGAAGTCTTCTTATCTCAAGAAGCTTTGCGAAGGCCTCCTTATAATACCTAAGAGCCTGAAGAAGGAGTGTTTGTGCACCAGTATAGTTTCTCTCCTCTATGAGTGTTTGAGAGTAGTTGAAGAGCCTATCCGCCTCTTCAATGAGGGCCTCACTCTCATTAAGAAGCCTTTCGATCTCCAGCGTGGTAAAAGTTGAGTTCTCTCTAAGGTAGTTTTTTATCATTTCAAAATAGGCGTGTACCATCTCACTTGTTCTCTCAACCAGGGACTGCAGTACTGTAACAAACGTTGAGTCTCCGCTTCCGGAAGCTGTCGGTATTGATGTCCCCGTTAGGAAGGTTGAAAATAGAAATAGTGTTATTACCAACAAACTTAGGGCCTTTCTCTGTCCCTTTCCATTCATCCTTTTTCTCACCATATTCTATCTTCTCCTCTTCGATATTTTAGGGAATTTGTGAAACACCTTTTTCAGGGTGTTCCAGGTCCTCCTTACTTACTGTACTTCAATTCCATATTTCTTCGCTATCTCTATAAATGTCTCACTCAAATACCTCACCTCATCCCAGCTCAAGCCATATGTATTCAATTTCCATATTCTTGTGGCTCCTGGAAATATCCCAGTTATTCCCCTATTTCTCAGCTCTTCATATAGGAAATATCCTCTCCTCTTATGTCCTCTAGCTATCTTATCAAAGCTCTCTCTCGTATCTACACATATGAGTGTATGGCGTCTCGGCATCTCGCTGAGGACTCCGTTTCCAGCTATCCTGAGAAACTGTTGACAGAAGTGATTGGCCTTCTCCACCTCCTCCCCCCATCTTCTCACTCTCTCCTTAACTCTCGGGAATGAAGCCATCATGGCCACAGCTGTACATCCCATGAGGGTGCATCCCAGTATAGAAGTCTCCTTGTTAGGGTATGTTCTTCCCGAGACATCTCCTCTAATTCTAGACCCACTCAAAACTTTTTCTACATAATCATCTCCAATACCGAGTATCCCTGAAGGTGCGGGTGAGCTGAAACTTTTATGTCCTGATCCTACAATGAAATCTACCTCCAACTTCCTTCCATCCACTGGCATAATACCCAGAGTGTATGCACAATTACAGAGGACTGGAATGCCATGTTCATGTGCCACCCTAGACAAATCCCTTATAGGATGAAGATTCCCATATTGGTAATCCACATGATCAACAATTACCAAGTCCGGTTCTTCCCCTATCTTCCTTTTAATCTCTGTGATCTTCTCCTCCAAGTTCTCAGGTCTTAGGACGTTATCCTCCCCTACTGGAATTTCATATACCTTGGCTCCTGCCTCCTCCGCAGCCAAGTATTCCGTATAGTGAGCAAGAGAGGAAACTACGACTATTCCATCTCTTGCCACAGAATTTATAACTGCTTGAAATCCTCTCCTAGCGCCGGGAACTAACCTCGCTTCTCTCATACCGATGAACTCTGCAAGCTCCTTGTGGAACCTCTCAAGTTGTGGTCTTCTTATCCTATCCAATCTGAAGGGTTTCAGACACCAATCGCACACAGAATACCCATCTGCATAGGCTATTATCGCCTTCATTGCTTCTGGCGTAAGCCTTCCTCCCACTTGTATAGGATTAATATTTATGTACTCTTCTTCAATCGTCCTCACTTCTAAGCCTTCTACTATATCCATCCCTCCCACATCCAAGTAATCATCTCTTTCTATTATGTCCTCAACCCTCTTCAGACTCTCCTTAATCTCCACCAATATTCTCATAAGCTCCCCTCGGGGAAGATACCTCCCTCCCTCATGGAACTTATGGGTTCTGAGCAAATACCTGGCATCTGTGAGAAGAAAGAGCATGGTGAAAATCTCCTTGGTTAGGTCCTTCATACTCCCCTTTACTTACCTTATCAGGTATAATATAACTTAAATTCCTCGGAGCAATTTTTTAAATAACTTAAATAACCATATTCTGAGTCTGAGGGGTGTGAAAATGAATCCTCAAGTAGGTCGTCTCGCCTTCAACTTAGGGGTACTCATAGTTTTCCTCTCCATAATCCCCCTACTTTACAGCATTCCCATCGACTCGGCTGAGTTTATAGTCGATATTATAGCACTTTTTACTGGTATAATCTTCCTCATCGTGGTTGCGATACTAGTCCGTAGAGAGGCAGTCGGAGGAAAGTGAGATCAATATAGAATGAAAATTTTTCAGAAACCTTTACCACCTCAGTTGAATTAAGTGTTTTCTGTTAAGATAACAAAACATTCATATAATATTTGAAGGGAAATATTTTGAGTCGTAAGGAGGGAACAACGTGTCAAACTCGCTGTTAAAAGAGGGGGGAGAACTCCATAGGCCAAGAATAAGGTACGATGCCGAGCCTCTTCTTAAAGTCAGAGATTTAACCGTGGAATTTCGAGTTCCAAGAGGCGTTTTGAGAGCAGTCGATGAAATGGACATAGATGTATATGAAGGAGAAGTTCTAGGTCTGGTCGGTGAGAGTGGATGTGGAAAATCTGTGTTTGCACATGCAGTACTAAATATTGTTGATGTGAATGGTTATATAAGGAGTGGCAAGGTGATCTTTGATGGTGTTGATGTCCTTGAATTGGATGAGGACGAGCTCCGTGAATTCAGATGGAAAAACATCGCAATAGTCTTCCAAGGGGCTTTCTCCTCACTCAATCCAGTTCTCAAGGTAGTAGATCACATGATAGATACCTATATAGCACATGGGGAGGCAACACGGGAGGAGATAAGGGAGAGAGCTAGGAAACTTCTCGAGCAAGTGAGATTGGATGCTGATGTAGTTCTAGACCGCTATCCCCATGAGCTGAGTGGAGGCATGAAGCAGAGGGTTGTAACTGCCATGGCAATGCTTCTGGAGCCACGTCTCCTAATACTTGATGAGCCAACCTCAGCACTAGACATACTCACTCAAAAATTCCTTGTAACTATTCTCAGAAACATCCAGAGAAAACTCGGTATCACCATGATATTCATCACACACGACCTCGCTACAATAGCTGAGATCGCAGATAGAGTTGCCGTCATGTACAGCGGGAAAATTGTAGAGCTAGGAACAGCTGAACAGATATTTTACGAGCCGAAGCACCCGTATACAAAAGCATTACTCTCAGCTATTCCTTCAATCGTGGGTGATGTCTCAGGCCTTAAACCTCTTCCAGGTCCTCTTCCAGACCCCATCAATCCTCCACCAGGATGCAGATTCCATCCACGATGTCCGTATGCTAAAGAGATATGTAAAAAAGAATTTCCAGAGCAAGAAAAAATTGAGGATGGATGGTTAATAGCTTGCCACTTCTGGAGGGAGATAAACAAATGAGCGAGAATACTCCTATGATCTCTACGCAAAACTTAACTATGAGATTCGAGGTGAAAGCAGGCCTCTTCAGCCCGCGAAAACATATCACCGCTGTAGATAATGTAAATATTGCAATATATGAAGGTGAAAATGTCGCATTAGTTGGAGAGAGTGGATGTGGAAAGAGCACTTTAGGAAGACTCACATTGGGTCTTCTAAAACCAACAGAGGGTTCAGTATTCTACTATGGAAAGAATATTTGGCAAATGAGTAAGGAAGAGTTCAGAGATTTCAGAAAGAGCGCCCAGATAATTCATCAAAACCCATATAACGCTATCAACCCTATGAGAAAGATAGCTGACACTCTCCTGCCTCCTATCCTTAAGTACAAAATTGCCAAAAATAGGGATGAAGCCTGGGAGAAAGCCAAAGAGTTGTTGTGCATGGTTGGTCTCAGCCCCCCTGAAGACTTCCTTAATAGATATCCTGCTAGAATGAGTGGAGGACAGATGCAACGCATACTCATTGCAAGAGCCCTCTCAGTCAATCCCAAGTACATTCTTGCAGATGAGGCAGTATCCATGTTAGACGCCTCTCTGAGAATCGGCGTAGTTGATCTACTTCTAGACTTACAGAAAAAATTTAAGGTGTCCTATTTATTTGTCACCCATGATTTCGGCATAGCAAGGTACTTTGTGGCGAAGGGAGGTGGGCGGGTCATGGTCATGTACCTCGGAAGCATAGTTGAAATAGGTCCAGGCGAAGAAGTTATACAGAACCCCATACATCCCTATACTAGAACATTGATAAGTGCAATTCCAATACCTGATCCTGTGGAGACTAGAAAGAGAGGTATCCCTCCACTCAGATCACTTGACATACCCAGCCTTACCGAGCTTCCGCCTGGATGTAAATTTAGTGATCGTTGTCCTTATGCATCGGAAGTATGTATGAAGAAGCATCCTGAACTAAAAGAGGTCAACGGAAGGCTCGTTGCATGCCACAAGGCAGAAGAATTTCTATAGTTCGACAATAGCCGATTTAATCATCATTTTATCTTTTTAAATATTTCCCAACATCTTAGGAAAAAATATATTTCCCAAAATCTACTCAAACATGATAGCAATGAGCGTAAATACCTATATAGATAGGAAACTAGTAAAATATGCCTCAATTCTCGTTGTTGCATTAATGCTCTTCGCTATGTTACAGCTTTCTCTAACACCACTAGCTCCACAGGAGGAGAAAAAGGTCTTCAGACTAGCAGGAGGATATAACCCCGAGGTAAACACATGGAACCGATTCGTAAATTGCTATCCTTGGGTAGATATACTCTCACCAAGGTTAGCACACATGTTCTTCATAAATGGCACCTACTATCCTGAATTGGCAGAAAGCTGGGAAGTATATGAGAACGGCAAGTTAATTATAGTTCATCTCCGGCAGGGTGTGAAGGCGCATGATGGTTCAGACTTCACTGCAGAGGACGTAGTAACAACATACTTAGTTAATAAGCTCATTTGGAATGCATGGCCTGTCTACAATGCAGGAAACAACATTAATGAAAGTGGTGCCTTCGATCTGCCAATTGCATTAGACGATTATACAGTAGCATTCAAGTTTGTGAAGCCACATCTGAGTGCACTCTACTACGTCCTATGGTGTAACATTATAATCTCCGATACTCAGTATGGTGAGTTTGCAGAGAGGATACTTGAAAAAATGCATGAGGGTTACAACCTATATGATAATAAGGATCAGTTCCAAGATATTCTCGATGACCTCAATGAGTTCAGACCAGATACCTTTGTAGGGTTCGGTCCTTACAAGGTTAAGAGTGTGCAACAGGATAAGATCATCTTTGAAAGGTTTGATGACTACTTCCTAGGCACACCCTACTTTGATGAGCTCCATATAATTAGACCTCCTGAAGGTGTAAGTTCCTTCGAACTCTTCAAGAACCAGGAGGTCGATTGGCTATGGTCTATTGGACTAACTGAAGACCAGATAAATGAAGCTGAGGGCTGGGACTGGGCTGAAATGCATCACGCAGTGAGGACGATTTCACCCACATTGTACTTCAACTGGCATAAGTATCCACTTAATATAAAGGAAGTAAGACAGGCAATAGCATGGGCAATAGATAGGGATGCTGTAGCCCGACTAAGATTCCCAGGTAGCAGACATGTAATTGAATACATGTGTGGCTTCAACGATGCAGAGCTACCTGCCCTCCTAAATGAGACCTTCATACAGGAATGGCTTGAGGACAGAAAATACTATCCGAGAGACACACAGAAGGCAGAGGACCTCTTAGCCGGACTTGGGTGGGAGAAGAATGCAGAGGGATGGTGGGTCACTGACAATGGTACTGTACTGGAGTTTGAGCTGTCATACCCAACTAGTGGAGGTTGCATGCTTACTCCAGAGTCTGCTGAGATGATTGCCAACAACTTACAGGAGATAGGTATAAAAGTTACATTAAGACAGGTGGAGGGAAGCCTTTACTACAGTAGGGAAGAAGGTGACTTCTACTACGGAAAATACGATATTGGTAATGGTTGTGCAGGTGGTGCAAGCTTCTCCTTCTCCGAATGGGCACGTAAGTACCGTTATGACTTCCCAGGCTCACACATGCCAGAGAACTGGGAGACTCCATGGGGCACATATAGTCTACTTGACCTATATGAGAAGTTCACAGATCCGTGGGCCAGTGAGGAAGAAAGAAGCAATGCAGCAGCTATCCTTGCATATATTGCAGCTGAGTATGTGACAGTCATTCCGATCTGCAGCCCCGGTGTCATAATGCTGGTTCCCAACAAATATGACTGGCCTGACGAAGGATACTTTGCTAGCATGAGCTCATGGGCAGCTGCACACCTAAGCTTTGTGTTCAAGAACTGGTTTGTGGAGAGGAAACCACCTCCACCGCCTCCAGCTACAATGACAACCGTTACTGAAGTATCCACTGTTACTGAAGTATCCACTGTTACAACTACAACCACAAAGACTGTTGAAGTTACGGGAATGTGGATGTACATCGCAATTATTGCAATAATCCTCCTGATAATCGTGGCAGTGTATGCTGCAATGGCTGTGAAGAAGAAGCCTGAAAAAACTGAGGGAACGAAAGAGTAAACTCTCTTTCCTCCCCCTTTATTTTTTCTCTCAATAAAAAAATCTTTAATAATACCTTTTTTGGTTTAAGGTGGTTGATGAATGCAGAGAGGTTAGTAGGAGTATTTCGAGGATGGCTTTTAAGACGGATTTCTATCCTTCTTATCACAATCTTCACAGCTATATCTATAAACTTCTTTCTTCTCAGAATAATGCCTGGAAATCCAATAGATATCCTAATACAGTCCTATATAGATCAAGGTTATGGGTATGATGAAGCAGTTATAATGGTTCAACGGGTAGTCAACTTTATTCCTACAAAACCATTATGGGCACAGTATATCGATTTCCTGATGAATGTCTTTCAAGGCAATCTTGGGAGATCCATGACTGTAGCAACTGGTATAAGTGTCGGTAGAATCATTGCAGGTGCCCTTCCGTGGACCGTATTTCTGCTCTCCATATCTGTTGTTCTCAGCTTTGCAATAGGTGTGCTCCTCGGTATGTATATGGCATATAACAGAAATTCTCTTCTTGATCGATTTCTCTCCCTCTTTGCATCAATTACCTCCGCGATCCCTCAGTTCGTACTTGGTTTAGTTCTCGTGCTGTTCTTGGCATATCGTCTCGATATATTCCCAACGAGAGCACCATATTCTATTCCACCCTCCTTCTCTTTAGAGTTTGTAGGAGACCTACTGTATCATGCAGCCTTGCCAGTTATGACCTATGTAATCACTACAATGGGTGGTTGGATGCTAACAATGAAGAGCAACACAATAAGTGTCTTAGGAGAATATTATGTATTAGCTGCTGAAGCCAGAGGTCTTCCAAAGAGGAGAATAACCATAACTTATGTAGGGAGGAATGCTATCCTACCTCTCTTCACAAGGTTCGCTATTACCTTCGGTTACATGTTTGGTGGCTCAGTATTCATAGAACGGATATTCGCCTACCCAGGTATTGGGAAATATATATCTCTAGGTCTACCACTCCGTGATTATACTCTCCTTTCAGGATTGTTTCTAATTACAACAATTACGGTAGTATTCTCCAACTTCATAGCTGATCTGCTCTATGGTGTACTTGATCCCAGAGTGAGGGTGGGGGGTAGGTAGGATGTTCAAAGATAGAGCTAAAGGTTGGCTTAGGGAACTCAAGATAACCTTCAAGATATTGAGGCGGAATAGGGCGGCATTTGTTGGCTTAATTATATTCATCGGCTTTCTTTTCATGGCATATGTAGGTCCTTATATCCGACCTTATAATGAGATATACTACAACTTTGAGGAACGTTTTGTGTTGCCCTCTCTGGAGCATCCTCTCGGCACAGATTACCGTGGAAGGGATACTTTAGCCCAGATGATAGATGGATCCACAAATATTATAACTGTCGCATTACTAACAGGCTTGTTCAGCACTTTTCTATCCTTCTCCATAGGGATGGTCTCCGGCTACTTAGGTGGTAAGGTTGACAGAGCTTTAATGTTTCTCGCCGATGTCTTTCTAGTTATACCTAGTTTTCCATTACTCCTCCTGATAGCTGCTGTGGTTGGACGAACTCTCTCACCCCTTGAGATAGCCGGTTTGATAAGTATCGTCGGTTGGGCTGGGCTGGCTAGAGCCGTCAGAAGTCAAGTGCTCTCCATAAAATCCTCTGACTTTATAGAAGCTGCGAGATGTCTCGGTCTCTCAACATCTCACATAGTTTTCCGTGAAATCCTATCAAATCTCACTCCCTATCTCTTCATGAGTATGATCACCTCAATGGTGGGTGCGATATATTCTCAAACAGGTTTGGCGTATCTCGGTCTTCTTCCACTAGAAACAACCAACTGGGGCTTTGTAATAAATACTGCTATGTACACTTATCAAGCCTTCTTCTCCCAAAATCTAGGCGTATTGCTCTACTTCTTTGTCCCAGTTTCTCTCATAGTGCTTCTGCAGAGTAGCCTAGTGATGTTGCTCAGCGGATTAGAAGAAGTTTTCAATCCTCGTCTGAGGACTGAGGCATAAACAAAACTCTCTTCCTCTTTTTATTTGATGCCCTCCTTCTTGTATTTATTACTCATTAAAGAAACAGATAAATGGCTACTTCTAGAAAGTTATCTCTAGATGAGGTATAAAGCCCTTGTCCTCATATCCTTACTTACAATCTCCAGTTTTACAGTTCTATCTCTACAGAGATCCGAATCTGGGAATGAAGTTGAAAAATATGTAATTTCTCTCGGTGAAATAGAGATAAAAACCATCCTAAACTACTCCTACATACTTCCTAGGTGGGACGTCAACTTTGTGTATCTAGGTACCACACCTCCACTTCCTGCAGCTTCCTACATATATTTGCTCTCTCCAAGAAGTGAAGTAGTCTCAATAAATTATCAAATATTAGATGAAGTAGCAGTCTCACTACCTCTTCCTCTCATGAATTTCGCCATAAGGCCATTTTCAGCACATCTACAGAACAATCCTCCTCTCAAATATTCCCATCCAAAATTACTTCAATACTCCGAATTTACAGTTAGAGGTCTCCATTTCATAAACATTAAGATTCTTCCTTTCAAGTATTTCCCTGATAATCTCACTCTCATATACTTCAAGAAACTGCGTTTGGAAATCAGAAAAGAAGAATCCACCCGATATATATCTCTCTCCTCAATTCCTGTAAAGTCGGATACAATTCTTATGAATCTCCTGAATGATTCCGATATATTAAATCATAAAATTATAGACACTCTTAATAAGATATCCCTCTCAACATCATCTATAGCATCTCTTCAGCTATCTGCCAACCTCTCCTCCTATGATTCTGTGATAATTACTCCATCAGCATGGTTGTCTCATGCAGAGCGATATGCTAAGTGGAGGAGTGAATTGGGCAAATTAACTTATGTCAAGACTGTTGAAGATATATATGCCGAATATAGCGGAATAGACAATCCTCAGAAAATAAGAAACTTCATAAAGGAAGCCTATACCACATGGAACATCGAAGAAGTCATACTTCTCGGCGATGTTAATTATATTCCCACCCGCTATATTTTCAATAACGACACCGAAGACCCAGAACTTGGAAGCTACTACAAACCAACTGACTGGTACTATGCAGGCCTTTATATAGATACTCAGTATGGTACAAATGATGGTTGGTACGCATACTCCTCAGAACTCGGCGCATGGGGGTGGGGGTATCCACCAAACTTAGCTGACGACGGTAGAGATCACATCCAATGGGTTCCAGATCTGTTGGTTGCAAGAATACCTGCTGCCTCGGACTCGGAACTTACAGCCTACTTAACGAAGCTTATGAGTTATACGAGCAATCCTCCACCTGGAAACTGGTCTGGAACGATGATTCTGGCTGGAGGGGTTCTCGATGATCCCTGGAGCTTTTATGACTATAAGTCCTCTCTGAGGAATCAGGTCCTCAAAAACCACGTAGAGTATTATAAAACATACTATAACTATGTTTGTGGAGATCCCAGAAATAACCTTACTAGAACAAGCCTCATAAATGGGTTAAATGCAGGTGCATCGCTGGTCGAGTGGGCAATTCATGGCAATATAGATATAATAGGCGACTGTGAGGGTATCCACCTCTATGCCTCAGATGCTCTCTCTCTTACAAATACTGGAAGATTATCTCTAGTCTTCTCTATGTCATGCTTAACTAATGCCTTTGATGCATCCACAACATGCATGGGTGAAGCTTTTCTGAGAAATACCGGAAGTGGCGGACTCTGGTATATTGGATGGGCTAGAATCACATGGGCTGTCATCCCCACCTATCTCTTGGAAGCTGGATACTCTGAAACCATTGATACAAAGTTTTGGGAATACTTCTTCTCATCAGGTAGCTGCCAAGTCGGCAAATCTCTATTCCAATCTGTCTCATACTATGGAACTAACTGGAAGTCAAGCAACGATGAGGTACGTCGTAAAGTTAGAACCTCTATCCACCTTCTGGGAGAACCCAGCATTGACGTATGGACTGCCAATCCACAGCATATGATAATGAACGTCCCCTCTGTTGTGGGCATACAGCAGGTTGTGGAGGTGGATACCCTCCCAAATTCGCTGGTTGTTATCTCCAACATTTCAAAGGGATTCTACGTGAAGGGTTATGCTGATTCATCCGGAAGATTTCTCTTTACGGCTCCCTCAGAGCCCATGTCCCTCAATATAATCTCATGGAAACATAACTACATACATGCAAACACATCAATTGAT
>Ga0164310_10002278_pt1 | contig 11004 bp, 10 predicted proteins | sample GuaBasSedimGuay1_FD_121795 | JGI IMG/M metagenome (GOLD analysis project Ga0164310, IMG submission 121795) | Subseafloor sediment microbial communities from Guaymas Basin, Gulf of California, Mexico - Guay1, Core 4569-9, 0-3 cm | ecosystem: Environmental > Aquatic > Marine > Hydrothermal vents... | reverse complement strand
CCTGGCAGAAGAGTTTGCATCTTTGCTTATTTCCTATATACGGGAGGACGGCAACTTCCTTGAGCATGAACCCCTCCAGGCGGGAGCCGTGTGGGCGGCGGGGCGGCTGGCCCAGGCGTGGCCTGACCTAGCAAAGGATGCGGAGTCGCACCTGTTGGCTTTCTTGAATTCTCCCGTGCCTGAAATAAGGGCCAATACTGTTTGGGCCCTGGGATATGTGGGTACCGAAGATTTAAAAGACCAGCTCTTGCCTTTTACCCGAGACAGCAGCATAGTAGAGTTATACTGGGATGACCAAATTAGGCCAACAAGCGTTGGTCAGCTTGCTAGAGAGGCCCTGGTCCGCATTTGTAGTCCCAGGGCCCCTTATAACGAGATTGGTGGAGGTCAGCAGAAGGGCAAAATAATCCCTTAGAGGCTTTTGTTAAGCCGCGGGAACAGATTCCCTTGCATGGGATAATTCCTCTGCCCCATGGACTTCAGGTGCAGAATCACCCTCTTTTGCCAAGTATTCTTCCTCCCATATACGATCTGCTAGACGTGCCCATCTTTCTGCATAGGCATCCATCTGGTCTTTCTTGACTGTATAGATTTCCTCTGCCCCTGGATGGGTAAATCTAGCCTGACAGACCTGGATCACCTCCCGCATGACGTGAGGGTTGTCTATAATCATACACGGTCGCAAATGATTCGGATTATGTGGTTGCCGTGAGCGTATATGACGAAATAGATGACTATTAAGTGCTTCCTTCAAGGATTTCTCATGGATGTTGTCAACCGCGATATGGGTGTAAACGCAAGGTTCAACATCCCCTTTTGCATTAACATGAAAATAGCGCCTGCCGCCCGCAATACACCCTTCCACGTAAGGTCCATCGTTCCAGAAGTCCAGCACAAACATGGGCCTTGTGTTCCGAATCATGTTTACCTGCCTTCTAAGGTGGTCCCTTTGTTTAGGCGTGACCATCAGCGAAAAATCAGCTTTTCCGTTTACTGGTATATATAGGAAGTACATCTGCGCAAAGGAGCCCAGGGAAATCATCTTGTCTATAAACTTAAGGGACGAAACGGTGTAGACGTTATGTCTGGTTACTGTTGCAGAGGTGCCTATGATCACCCTGGCGTCATTAAGGTACTCAAAGGCCTTCATGATGCGCTTGTAAACACCCTTGCCCCTCCAGGCATCTGTTTCTTTTTCACCTCCCTCAATGCTGATAACCACGGCGGTGTTTCCCACCTCCGCAAATCGCTGGGCCTTTTCTCGGGTCATCAGTGTCCCATTCGTGTAGACCTGGAAAAAGATGTTCGGATGCCTTTCCAGTAGCGTAAAGAGATGGCGATAAACAAGGGGTTCGCCGCCGAGAATAGTAACGAAATGTATTCCGAGTTCATCGCACTCGTTTAACAACCGATCGGCGACCTCCAGAGAAAGCTGGGGCCTCATACCATAACCCAGGGTATAACATCCCTTGCATCTGAGATTGCAATGCAGCGTTGGACTGAGGATCATGATGAAGGGCGGACGGAAACCCAACTCCTTCTCCCATTTGTCCCGAAGCTTTCCGCCTTCAAACCATGCTCCGTTGAAAAGGGTCTCAAACAATCTCACGCGTCTTTCAGCAGGGAGGTATTCGAGGACCCTGTGAAACAGGGCCTTGGCAGGGTGGCCTGGGGTTTGTAGGAGTCTACGCACCTTGCGAATTCCATTCAGCACCTCTGGATCACTGCTCAACCACTCAGCAAGGTATGTAAGGCGAATGAGGTTTTCGTCTGAGATTTTGGGGAGTAGGCGGATAATGCCCCGGGCAGCCTGCTGTGTACTGTGTTCCTTTAAACTTTTGCCCATGGTCTGACCTCCTTTCCTCCTTTAGGGGTGCAACAGAGGAAATCAATTGGACAACAATTCCTCCAGAATTTCCTTGGCATCACCCCTTTTGTTATCCTCCACGACAACACCCTTGCTCATCAGCCATTCTTTGTAAACCCGGCCTATGCCGCCGCAGATTACCTTTTCGACCCCCAAATCCACCAACCGGCGCGCAATGTCAAAGGGTGTGTCACCCCCCACGTTCCACTTTGCCTCTTGTTCTATTGATGCATTTTTTATCTCCACCAGGAGTACCTCTGAAGAGGCTCCGAAATGGGGGGCAACCCTATTCTTGAACAATGGAATTGCGATCTTCATTTATCGCCTCCATATGCTCCGGTGTTCTTAGAAGCAAATGTTGTGCCGTATGAGGGAAAGGGGGATGGCCAAATAAACCGTGCTAATTCAATGGGTTATCACTAAAGGGGCGTGATGAAAAAGAAGGTCTGGGGCTTGAAATAGTTTCAAAGTGAAACTGTTTCAAAGAAACGTTTCATGTTTGGCTTGTTTAATCCAGGCCGTATTTCTTGATTTTACGCCATAGGGTGGTCCTGCTTATGCCGAGTTCCCTGGCGGTAGCTATCCTATTGCCCTTGTGCTTTTCAAGGGCTTTTTGAATCTTGCTTGCCTCTTCTATTGCCAATGAACCCTTGGGGGCTTGGGTGACCGGATGCGTGCTGGCCCATTCTCTCACATCAGATGGGAGATGTTCCATCTGTATCACCGGGCCTTTGCACAGTATATATGAGTATTCTATGATGTTTTCCAATTCCCTGATATTTCCTGGAAATGGGTATATGAGAAAAAGTGCCATGACCTCAGGGCTCACACTCCGGATGGCCCTGCCCTTAAGGAGATTATATTTGTGAATAAAATGTTCCACAAGCAGTGGGATGTCTTCTTTCCTGTCCTTGAGGGGTGGCAGACTTATTTTCACCACGTTGAGCCTGTAATATAGATCTTCGCGAAAGGTTCCCTCCTTTACCATTTTCTTAAGTTCATGGTTGGTGGCAGCCACAACGCGGAAGTCTGTTTTGAGGGACTTGGTGTGACCCAGCGGCGTAAATTCTCCCTCCTCTAAGACCCTTAGGAGGTCCGCTTGAAACGCTAGGGACGTATTGCATATTTCATCAAGGAAGAGTGTGCCCTTGTCGGCCAAAAGAAAGCGACCGGGCTTATCCCTCGTGGCACCGGTGAAAGCACCCTTGGTATATCCGAACAACTCGGATTCCAACAGTGTGTCGGGCAGTGCCCCGCAGTTTATGGCAACGAAAGGGCCGTTCCGTCGGCTGCTGAGATTGTGAATGGCCCTTGCAAAGAGCTCTTTGCCAGAGCCGGTTGGCCCCTCGATTAGAACCGGGCTGTCACTTTCAGCTATGTCCGGCAGGAAGGCAAAGATCTCGCGCATCTTGGGATGCCGGCCGACTATGTCTTCTGGGGTATAGGTTCGCGCCACCTGCCTCCTCAGCCTCTCAAGCTCCGAAAGATCTCTGAAGATTTCAATGACACCGATTATGTCGCCATCATCGGTCCTGAGAGGGCAAGAGCTGACGCTAATGGGAATTTGGTCCCCCTGTTTATTGATGATGAAAGCAGGTATATCGCGGGGCTGCTCGCCGCCCTTAAGCACGGTGTCCATGGGGCACCTTTCGGTGCACGTGTTGGCGCGGAATATATCAAAACAGTACTGGCCGATGGCATCGTCTGCCGTGAAGCCCGTCAGGATCTCAGCAGCCTTGTTGAAAAAGGTTATCTTTTTATCCAGGTCAATAGTGATTACGCCTTCACTGATGTTTTCCAGTATGGTGCAGCAGGGATGGAACTGTCCTTCTGCAATTCCACACCTCAGGATGGTGACGTTATGGTCAGGTTTCTTGGCCATTGGCTATCCTGGCAAAAAATCTTTCTTTTATTTTAGCAATAGTGGCAAAAAGCTACAAACAGTTTATTGATTATGGAGATTTTATGCAAATAGGGAATGAAAAAACGCTTGACATATGTTTTGGCACTAAATAATAAGATAAAAACGATCTTATTAGTCTTATAAAGGGGGATGCATTGCGTTTCACGAGGGCCGGAGAATATGCTGTTCGTTGTGTTCTCTATTTGGCCATACAAGGCACGCATCGAATCGTCAGCCGCAAGGATATCTGTAATGCCATGCAGATTCCCGACCAGTTTTTTCGGAAGATAGCCCAGCACCTCGCAAAGGCAGGCATAATAGACATTGTGCAGGGGCCGAAAGGTGGATACAGGCTTATTTCAGATCCTTCACAGTTGACCTTGTTGGACGTGGTCGAGACCATGACCGGCAAGATATCCCTAAATGAGTGTGTAGTTAATCCTGATTTTTGCTTCCGCAGTCCAACCTGTTCAGTCCACAGGATCTGGCTTGCTGCCACTGAACAATTGAGGCAAACGCTCAGGGAGGCCACCTTCTCGAAGCTGGTGGAGGAAGGTTCATGTGCGCCGGGTGAAGTGTGCACGGACAGGGGTGCGCCACGGGCAACGGAGAAGGTTTGATATATGGGCCAATAGGCATTATGTTTGGCCCAAGGCAAACATATATCTGTAAAAGGAGGTAGGAAAGATGCAGCCTGTAGAAATAGCAAAGGACGTGTATTGTCTTCCAAGCATTGATTGGAATATTAGAGACTTTCATGGTTATTCCACTTATCCCGGGAGTACCTATAACGCCTATTTGATCTTGGACGAGAAGGTTACCCTTATTGATACCACAAAAAAGGAATTTGGCGACGAGCTGCTTGATGCCATAAGTCAAGTGGTTGATCCCAAGAGGATTGACTACGTGATCAGCAACCACACCGAGATGGACCATACCGGCGCGCTTCCCAGGGTTATGCACAAGATCGGGGAAGACAAGCCCATCTATTGCTCCAAGATGGGGCAAAAAAACATCGCAAAACACTTTGGGCAAAGATGGAACCTTCAGCCTGTAGAAAACGGTGGCAAGCTGTCCCTTGGAAACAAGACTCTGACCTTTCTTGAGACCCGAATGGTGCATTGGCCGGACAGTATGTTCACCTACTTGGAGGAGGATAAAATCCTGTTTTCTAGTGACGGCTTCGGACAGCACTATGCCTCTTTAGAGCGATTTGATGACCAGGTGGGCGAAGAGATCATGTATCATGCGCAGAAATACTATGCCAATATCCTTCTGCTTTACTCTCCCCTTATCCTAAAACTGATCGAGAAGGTCAAGGAGCTGAACCTTCAGATTGACATGATTTGCCCGGACCACGGAATCATCTGGAGAAAGGATCCGGGCAAGATAATCAATGCCTATGTCCAATGGGGCAAGCAGGAGCCCAAACGAAGGGCCCTTATTGTGTACGATACCATGTGGCACAGCACTGAGACCATGGCCGAGGTGATTGCCGAGGCCCTGTGGTCGCAAGGGATTCCCACTGTTATGAGGAAATTGCGCACCACCCACCGCAGCGACATTGTGACCGAAGTACTGGACGCCGGAGCAATTATAGTCGGCTCACCCACCCTAAACAATGGGCTGTTTCCCACAATCGCTGACATCCTTACTTATATGAAAGGCCTTAAACCAATCAATAAGGTGGGTGCCGCATTCGGTTCCTACGGCTGGAGCGGGGAGGCGGTGAAATTGATCAACGAACAACTAGAAGCTATGAAATTCAATATCGTGCACCCTGGTGTAAGGGTGCAATATGTGCCCGATGAGGAGGCAAAAGCCGCATGTCGTGAACTGGCCAAAAGCGTGGCAGAGGCATTGCCAGCAGGATAACCCAGCAAACGGAGTCGGGCGCCCACAGATTTTACCCCATGGGCGCCTTTTATTTTCCTTCAGATCGGCCGCCCAACCGAGTCCTCGCAAACGGCTCCTTCCTGGGGCAGACCCAATACATCACTATCTGTTTCTCTTGGACGGCCAGCCCCTTGTTGCTTAGACGGTCAATTCTTTCTTGAATATTTGGTTTCCCTCACATAAATTGCCGATGATGAGGGACAGAGGAGGTCAAACCTATGGGTGATATACCGGCCGGGGTTATAAGGACCCTTTTGGAAAAAGGTGTAGAGATTCCACTGCCCCACACGGTGTACGTTGGTCCGGAAGTGGAACCTGACCGTATTTCTGGCAGCGGGGTAGTCTTATATCCGGGGTGCAGGATCTGTGGGTCCAGTACCCTAATAATGGATGACTGCAAGCTTGGGGCACAGGGACCCGTGGTGCTCTCCAATTGCCAATTGGGCAAGGGGGTCAAGCTCGGCTCGGGCTACTTTGAAGAATCGTGTTTCCTTGATGGCGCAAGCGTGGGTCCAGGGGCCCATATGAGGGAATGCTGTATCCTGGAGGAAAAGGCCAGGGCTGCCCATAGTGTGGGGCTGAAACACACCATCCTGTTTCCATTTGTTACCCTGGGAAGCCTGATAAACTTCTGTGACTGTTTGATGGCCGGGGGTACAGACGAAAAGAATCACAGCGAGGTAGGAAGCAGCTACATCCATTTCAATTATACCCCAAATCAAGACAAGGCCACTGCGTCCCTTATCGGTGATGTGCCAAAGGGCGTCATGTTAAATCAGCCTCCCATTTTCTTGGGCGGGCAGGGAGGACTGGTGGGTCCAGCAAAGATCGCCTATGGTGTCGTGATCGGGGCAGGGACCATTATAAGAAAGGACGTCACGCAGGAAGGTACGGTCATGGTCGGCCACCCTACCATAAAAAGCAAACCGGTTCATCAATTTGGTGCTTACTTTAACGTAAGGCGCATCGTCGAGCTGAACTCGCTGTACATAGCCAATCTTGTGGCCTTGCTGAACTGGTACAGGCATGTGCGCAGCCAGTTTTTTTCCGCTAGCCCCATGGGCGAAGCGCTGTTTCGAGGGGCTGTTGAGAAGGTAGAAAGGGCTATAAATGAGAGGATAAAACGACTTGGGCAAGTAGCGGAAAGGATGGAAAAATCCATTAAGATATATTCGGCTGATTCTTTGAGCAAAGGGGCTAGGAGACTTATCGAGAGAAAGAGGGAATTTCAACAAAACTGGCCAAGACTTGAAAGTGCCTTCAGGGAAGTCCTTGATATATCAATGGTTAACAAGCAATTCGATGTTTTCTGGAAGCGCATGGAAGGCGTTGCAAAGGCAGTTGGCTGGGAATATTTGTCCACCATAAAGGCCCTTAAAGCTGAAGACAGTGATAAGGGTAGCACTTGGCTACAGGGTATTGTGGACACGGTAATGGACAGGGTATGGGAAGTGCTTCCTTCTTTTGCTGGGAGAGGCAAGGCATAATGGAGAGGCTTTTCGGCACAGACGGAATCAGGGGTATAGCCAATCGTCACCCCATGACACCACAAACAGGGCTTAGGTTGGGAAGGGCCCTAGTTCAGTTTCTCAGGAAGGGAAACGTAATGGCATTGATAGGCAGGGACACCAGACTGTCGGGACCCATGCTGGAATATGCTCTGGCTTCAGGCCTAATGTCGGAAGGGGCTCAAGTGGGCGCTGCTGGTGTCCTGCCCACCCCGGCAGTAGCGTGCCTTACCAAAGAACTGGGAGCAGATGTGGGGATCGTGGTGTCTGCATCTCACAATCCCTTTGACCATAACGGCTTCAAGGTGTTTTCCTCAGAAGGAACCAAGCTGAGGGAACAAGAAGAACAGGAGATCGAAGAAATAATCCTTTCCTTGGACCCTGAAAGCGGTGTTGAAGAGGTTGGCTCAATCGAGCCGATTGAGAAAGGGGTAGAAACGTATATAGAGTTCTTGGTGGGCCAGTTCCCCAACTTGCCGGATCTGGGCAGTCTAGGGATAGTAATTGACTGTGCTAATGGGGCCACTTACAGGACAGCCCCTTGTCTTTTTGAAAAATTGAACACCAAGTTTATGGCACTGGGTGTTGCGCCTGACGGGAAAAATATCAACGAGGGATGCGGGAGCCAGCACCCAGTAAGTCTGGCAAAGAAGGTGATAGAAACGGGTGCGGTGGCGGGCCTGGCCTTTGACGGAGACGGTGACAGGCTAGTGGCAGTGGATGAAAAGGGTCATATTCTCACGGGTGACCAACTGTTGGTGATCTTCGCCAAGATGTTGAAGGATCAGGGCCGATTGAAGGGTAATTTGGTCATTAGCACGGTGATGAGCAATATTGGACTAAGGATCGCCTTGGAGTCAATGGGTATTGACCACGTGGCCACTGCTGTGGGAGACCGAAATGTTTACCAGGAGATGGTTGGACGCGGGGCAGTCCTGGGTGGGGAGGAGTCAGGGCATATTATTTTCTTGCAATACCACAGTACCGGGGACGGAATGCTTTCAGCCCTTCAGCTCCTCAATGCGATGAAGTATTTTGATAAGCCTCTCTCAGAGCTGGGTGAGCTTATGGAGGTTTTCCCACAAGTGCTTATAAATGTCCCTGTGACCCGAAAGCCGCCGCTATCAGAACTTCCTGCCGTGCAGAGGGTGATCAAGGATGTTCAAAACAGGCTGGGCAATTGGGGAAGGGTCTTGGTCAGATACTCGGGTACTGAAAGCCTCTGCCGTGTCATGGTGGAAGGACAACACCAGGATGAAGTTGAGAATTATGCAAGAGAGATTGCCTCTGCGGTCGCTGAGAACCTGGGAAGGGAGTCCTACTCAAATTCCTCCGATTCCTCGCTGGGATAGAATAAACAAAGGATCTCATGGCGGCTTTCTTGCTCCCAGCTTGCCCGTAGGCACCTGCATGCCTCTTGTCTGAAGGTCCATGCCCGGTGCTCCAGATCTTCCAGCTTCCTGGTGACACCCTTCTCCCGCAGCCAGTTTCTTATCTGATTGAACATGGATTGACTTCCATATAGGAGCCGGCCCTCGTGCATTATCTTGCACGCCACCATGTGCTTGAAGGTGTCAAATTCCAATTGTACCCTCACCTTTCTCGTATCTTTCACAACATAATCGATTTCCTCCCGTATGTGAGGCGTCATGAGCAACCTGTGCTTTTCGGCAAATATGGCCTCGTCTATTCGTTTTGCCAGCTCCCTTGGGAACACGTCGTCGACAATAACCACTATGTCCATGTCTGAGCCTCTGACAAGCTTTCCGGTGCTCCGCTCAGGCCTAGGTACGTCATGGGCCATATCAAAGACTATGTCACCGGCTATGAACACACAAAGGTGCTCTTCAAGCGGAAATTCAGTGTCCAGCTTAGCCCCAAGACCTGAAACCACGCTCTTTGCAAGAGAAAGTTTGGCCCTGCTTATTTCCCGGATACGCTCAGTAATTGCAGAGGCCTTTTCATTGATCAGGTCTTGCTGGTCCCTGGTGCCGATTATAGTGTAGGTAAGGAACTCCCTGTAAATGGATGGCGAGAGGCGAGCAAAGCCAGGTACTTTTCGGTCCAGGCGCAAGTAGTGACGCGCCACGGAGCGAAGGAAAAGATCGGCAGAGGACATGCAGAGGCCCCAAAGGGTCAGGCCCTCAATGCCGCTTGCCTCAAGCAACTCCGAGCCAGTGAGGGGACCCTTTGTCTCAAGTATATTACCAATTGTCTCAAGTTGAATTTTCTTCATGACACGCACGGATAATTCTTGGTCGCTCAAGCAACTCCATCTGGGACAGTGCCGGGGTCACGGGCGTATCCAATTAAGAAGTAACTGATTTTACCGGCCCTTTTGCATAGAATACTATCTTGCATTTTGCACTGAGACCGTGTATGGGTAATATTTATCCATACCCTCCAGTACATTAGCATACAAAGTGCATAGGCAGGTGCAAAGGTTTTTTCCTCATGGAATATCAACTTTCACTCCGCGATGTTACAAAAAGATTCGGCGACGCCAACGTCTACCGGGTGCGCCTCGATAAGGGCTACTCCTTGAAGGATAAGGCCCAAAATGTAGGAATGGCGCAAATGCTCAATAAGGGGGAAAGACAGGAGTGTCGTAGACCTTTCACGGATCGAGAAAAAGGCTATCAGGAGATGCGCTGTTGGGAACATACTCTGGACTACAGCCCTTTCTTACAATAAGAAGGCCCTGGAAGGAAAGGAGCCGGCCCAAAGCTGGGCGGATTTTTGGGACGTGAAGAAGTTCCCGGGTCCAAGGGCATTGCAAGACCAGACCCCGTTCAATCTTGAATTCGCCTTGATCGCGGATGGCGTGCCTATGGATGACCTACACCCGCTGGATGTGGATAGGGCATTTAAGAAGATGGACGAAATCAAGGACCATATCACTGTGTGGTGGAAAAACGGGGCGCAGCAGATACAGCTGCTTACCAGCGCGGAAGTAATCTATTCCTCTGCTTGGGACGGCCGAGTAAACGTGGCCCAGAAAAAGGGGGTACCCCTTGAGATCGTGTGGCAAGGTGGCTGCCTGGACCAGTACAGGAAATTCTTCAGCCATCCCATGTGGCAGAGCGCAGTGCTCACATCTCTGGAGGTTTCAGCCCTCACCGCCATGGCATCAAGCATTCTCGGGGTCCTTGCTTCCATGGGGTTAGTGTGGGGAAATTTCAAGGGCAAAGGCATTATTACCGGGTTTATCCTTTCTCCCATGATTGTACCGCTCATTGTCTTGGGTCTGGCATATTATGTTTTTCTGGCCAAGCTCGGACTTATCGGCACAAAACTAGGGCTCGTGATAGCCTACACACCGTTGACACTGCCCTTTGCGGTTCTGCCCATTTCCGCCACACTGAAAGGATCTGACACGACCCTGGTGGATGCGGCAATGAACTTGGGTGCCACACGTTTTCAGACCTTCATGAAGATTACCATACCCATTATTCGGCCCGGTGTTATTACTGGCGCACTATTCGCCTTCATGGTTGCATTTGATGAGGTTGTTATTGCCCTTTTTATTTGTGGCTCCACGGCAGTTACCCTTCCGAAAAAGATGTGGGATGTCATAAGGTATGAAATTGAGCCAATGTTGCCTGCAATTTCCACTCTTTTACTGCTCTTGGCCGTAGTTCTCCTGGTGAGCATAGGGGTGCTCCAGCGTCGCCAGGCAAAAAGAATTGAAACAAGATAAGGGAAATTTGGTTTGTCAAATGACTAGTGATCCAAGGACGATAGAGGACATCGGTGAATTCGGGTTTATCCGGTCCATAAATAAGGATTGCATATTCCGGAGTGAGAATGTCATCTGCGGTATTGGAGAT
>Ga0164310_10002277_pt1 | contig 11009 bp, 10 predicted proteins | sample GuaBasSedimGuay1_FD_121795 | JGI IMG/M metagenome (GOLD analysis project Ga0164310, IMG submission 121795) | Subseafloor sediment microbial communities from Guaymas Basin, Gulf of California, Mexico - Guay1, Core 4569-9, 0-3 cm | ecosystem: Environmental > Aquatic > Marine > Hydrothermal vents... | reverse complement strand
TATATAATGATGCCGCAGTAGCACACATAATCATGTCCAGCCGTTAAATGACATGTTCATAAGATGAGCATTAATTTTTATAAACTCCTCAGAACAGAGAGAAAAGTAATCGTTTTTATCTTAACTTCGGTTCCAATCTGGGTTTTATAGTATTCCCCGCTACCAATATATTTCCTTTCGATTTCTGTGCGTTTTTCCTGTTTTCGTCCTGATTTTGTGCTTTTTGTGTCCTGACACTCGGAGTAGCTGGGGGAGTGCGTTTGGAGTCAATTTTCAAGAAGTTTTCAAATTCACAATTTTGTACATATAAAATTCTTCTTCATATTCCCTCCTTTTTCATGTATTTAGTTGCCTAGCTGAGAGGTGGCTAGGGGGCATGAAGGGAAAATCGAGTGAAGGCCTGGTACAACGAGGAAGCGACATACTATATTTAGGCTGTTTATTTTTTAGTTTTTGGTTTGATTGTGTCTTTTGGTGCTTTTTCGAAGGGTTCTAGGTATGATTTGAGGGCTTTTGGTATTATTATTGTGCCGTCTGGTTCTTGGAAGTTTTCTAGTATGGCTGTTATTGCTCTTGTTGAGGCGATTGCTGTTGAGTTGAGTGTGTGGACGTAGTCTCTTTCTGCTCCGCCCTTCTTTACGTAGCGTATTTTGAGTCTGTAGCTTTGCCAGTCTGTGCAGTTGCTGCAGGAGACCATTTCTCTGTATCTTCCTTGGGCTGGCATCCATGCTTCGAGGTCGTATTTCTTTGCGGCGACTGCGCCTAGGTCTCCGGTGCAGATGTTGACGACTCTGTGGGGTATTTCCAGCTTTCTCCAGAGTTCCTCTGCGTTTTTTATTAGTTTTTCGTGCCATTTCCATGATTCTTCTGGCATGCAGAATACGAATTGTTCTACTTTGTGGAATTGGTGGACTCTGAATATTCCTTTTGTGTCTTTTCCTCTCGTTCCTGCTTCTTTTCTGAAGCATGGGCTTATTCCTGTTAGTAGTATTGGTAGTTGGTCTTCTTCTATTGCTTCTCCCATGTAGAGGGCGGCCATTGGGTGTTCGCTTGTTGCTATGAGGTAGAGGTCTTCTCCTTCTATTTTGTATATTGCGTCTTCGAAGTCTCCTAGTGTTATGACGCCTTCGTAGGGTGTTCTCCTTAGCATGTAGGGTGGGATGCAGGGTTTGAAGCCTAGTTTGGCCATGTGGTCGAGTGCGTAGAGCAGGAGTGCTAGGTCTAGCCAGACTAGGTCTTCGAAGAGGTAGTAGAATCTGGAGCCTGCGACCTTTGCGGCTCTAAGCGTGTCCCCTAGTCCTAGCATTTCTATTGCGTCTGCATGTCCGACCGGCTTCCAGTCTATCACCTCATAGTCTACCTTAAACCCTTCAGTCTGCTTTAGGAAGGCGTCTAGGTGGCCCTTCCAGACCCTGTGTTTTCCGTAGAATCTTATTGGAACGTTGTCTAGGTCGCTTTCTCCTATTGGGACATCCTCGTGCACGACATTTGGTATGGACCTCAAAAGCTTCTCCCTCTCCATTTCTAGCCTTTTTACCTCTTCTTCGAGTGTTGAGATTTCCTTTTCAATCCTTTTCGCTTCTTTTATTTTTTCTTCTCTTTCCACTCCCTTTAGTTTTGGTATTTCTCTGGAGATTAGGTTGTGTTTGTGTCTTAGGTCGTTTAGCTGTTTTAGGCTTTTTCTCCAAGCGGTGTCGTATTTTAGGGCCTTGTCTATTATGCTTTCGTCTAGGCCTCTGCGTTTTTGGGACCATCGGAGCTTTTCTGGGTTGTTCCTTAGTAGATATAGTATGCTCCACAAGGGCTAAAACCTCCTATTAAAAATTAAAGATTCCACGTCTGTGAGTGTGCAACGCCTTAGCTTAGATGCCGTGATTGGCGATACATGCCGAAAAAGCAGTAGTTCTGGCTATATTTAAGCTTATCGATGCGAGATAACCCGCAAAAGTGGCACGTATTTGTTTAGTTTGATAGAGTATCAGGCTTAAAATTATGCGGGGGTTGTTGGGCTTGAGGCGTCTACCTATTTAACGAGGTTGGTAGACTTGCTATATTTTTTCAGTTTTTAGTAGACGACTTCGTAGATGCAGACTAGTGCGTAGACTCCGCCCTTCGCTGGTCCCGAGGAGTAGTAGACGAGCTTGAAGTGCTGTAGCGACACCATAGGTGTGATTCCTATCTTTGTTTGTGCTCCATAGGTCATCAGCTTGTAGATTACTGTCTGGGTTCCCTTTTCGGTCCATGTCCCTCTGCTCATATCCATGAAGTCTGTTTCGTTATAGCCTGCGATGCGGGCCATCCAAACCCACTTTGTGCCCTCCCCCCAGCCTACAGGTCTGCCGCTCTGGTCTATCGCCATGAAGACGACTACATGCGTTACTCCGTATCTTTTTAGTATTTTTATGGCTTCGGTCTCGTTTGAAACGAACATCGTTGCTATCTGCTTTATCTGCGTGCTGTTTACCGTGCCGTTGTCCGCTAGTGTCGTCTTGTTGCCCAGCACTGTTATCCAGTATCCGTAGTCCCACCAGGCGCAGACGACGGCGTCGTCTGGCAGGTTGTAGCGCATCCACATGAGCGCCTCTATCCAGTCTGGGTAGTATCTTCTGGTCGGCGTGGCGGCGGAGGCTATCGTTGTTGGCGTGTTCGCTACAGCCATGACGTGAGTTGTTGAGAAGAGCAACAGGACGAAGAGTATGGTTAGGAAGATGATGCTGAACTCCTTGCCTACGTGGACTCTAAGCCTCTTCGTTCTCGCTAGCATGTCTGCCTCACGAATTATCTCGGTGAAGGGTGTAGCTAGCCTGATGGTTCCTATAGCCCAGAGGATGCTCAGCGGAGGGGCCAGAAGTAGCAGGAGCCTTATCATTGAGCAGGCGAAGTATAGGGTAGACAGGCCGTAGAGTATGATGAATATGTTGTGCCTCGTCGGGTTCTGGGCAGCGAAATATATGCCTATGATTGACAGTATAACCCCAGCCCCCATCTCATAGAATATGGAGCTCCAGGCCACGGGCCTGTGCTCAGCCACGGACTGAACCAGCGGGTTCTGCAGCCTAGCTAGGGGATTGATAACCGCCAAGAATTTCCCACTTATTGGGGTTACTATTCCGTATTTGGATAGCAGTAAGTATCCGCCAGCCATGAGTGCGAGGGCGGCGGCTACGGTTATTATGCGGATTTTTACGGATTCTATGTGTCTGGCTAGCTCGTAGATGGCTAGTAGAATTAGGACTCCGAGGGCTGGGACGCAGGAGAACTCTGTTAGGAATTTTAGCCCGAGCTTCGGTATGTGTATGGCGATGAAGAGGCCGAGGCCCATCGTTATTGCGTAGGACTTGAGGAGCTCCGTGTTGTATTTGCCTGTTATGAGGAGGACAAAGGCCAGAAGCCAGAGTATCCCCAGCGGGTATCTCGAGGCACCCCAAGACGCTGAAATATAGCCTAAAAGCAGCCCAGCTATCACCGAGTAGAGGAGCCTCTTTTTCGCAGGTATCTCCTCGTTCAGAGACCTGAGAAAGGAGAAGAAGACGACTATCATGGAGAAAATCCCGACTGTTTCGTCGTCGAAGAAGCCGAGGGAGGTTCTCGTTATGTAGGGTGGATTTATAGCCAAGAAGAGTGCGGAAAGTATTGCCACGTTTCTTCCTCCGATGTCTCTTGCTAGGAAGTAGATTGCGACACAGGTCAGCGCCCCCATTATTGGCGGGAATATGACGCAAAGCTGATAAAGCGTGATAGGAACGCCCAGCATTCTGAGAAGCCTATACAGTATGGCTGCAGTCATGGCTAGTCCGGGGAAGGAGGTTTTTCCTATGTCTCGTCCGTAGGGGTACCAGCTTTTGTAGTCGTGCCATGTTAGCCACGAGAAGAGTCCGTGTTTGTCTATGTATTTTGCTAGTCTGTAGTGGAAGTAGGGGTCGAATTCTGAGAGGAAGAAGCCCCACTGTAGGGGGAGCATTCTTATGCAGAAGGCTAGGATTGCGATTAGCACCAGCATTGTGTAGTGGATGAGAACGTCGTGGGTGATTCTTGGGCGCAGGTCCTTCAGACTTTTTAGGGCGTTAAGCGTTTTCCTTCCTATGCTCTTTATCCCAGCTTTGGGCTTCATGGCGCCGTCTATCAAGTGATTTTGAATCCCCCTTATTTAGATTGTGGTTGGCCCGGCTGTGAAGCGTCTACCACAAGGTTATGAAAGTTTATATGCGCTGTTGGTGGCAGATATGGGCCGGGGGCAAAATTGTTTGTAGACGAACTGGCCAAGTGGGTTCTGCGGAAGATTTTCGAATTGGATGCAGATTTGAGCATTAAAGACTACTGTGTATGTTTAAAGTACAGCTACGTCGAGGTTTCTGGGGAGAAGGGGGACGCCCTAGGCCTTGCGCTGACCCCTGTGGAGGATATTTTCGGAACGAGGGTTGGTGCTCCAACACCCCCATCCATCAGCAGGGTTGAAGGCATGGTCTCGTCTACCAATCCTATTGAGAAGGCTCTTGGTGTTGCGTTGGTTAATGCTTTGTCTGGATATTTGATGTGGAATCTCGGCTTTAAGGGAGATTTCGCATTAAGGAGCGGCGAGATAGTTGCTTGTGTTCCTGACTTGGTTAAAGAGCCTGTGGTTGTTGTTGGCAACATGGTTCCCCTTGTTAGGAGGCTTCTGGAGCGTGGCTACGAGGTGGTCGGCGTTCTCGAGAGGAGGCAAAGCCTGAGGGTTGCTGGGGCGCTCCCAGACACGATGGCGCCAAGAGTCATACCGAAGGCACGGACGGTCATCATAACGGGCGCAACCCTCGTAAACGACACGATAGACCAAATCCTCAGCCTAGCTGGAGACGCAGTAAAGATTCTCGTCGGGCCTACAGCCGCAGCTCACCCAACCCCGCTTTTCACGTTGGGGGTTTCCGCCGTAGCCTCGATGGCTCCTGTGGAGGTAGACGGGGTTAAGCGTGTTGTTAGGCTTGGGGGTGGTAGATGGGACTTCAGCAGGTATTCGAGGGAGTATGTGGCTGTGCCTTCTGGGGGCTAGAGGTTTTGTAGGCTTAGCACCCACAGTTTTATGTGTGGTGCGTGTGTGATGGGTGGAGATGCGAAGCCGACCTTGGGCTTCATAGTTAATCCTATTGCGGGTATGGGCGGAGCCGTTGGACTGAAGGGGACTGACGGGCCAGAGATACTTGAAAGGGCGATAAAGCTTGGAGCAAGGCCTGTAGCCCCTGTCAGAGCCAAGGAGTTCTTGAAGGCATTAAGCCCCGTTAAGACAAGAATTAGGCTTGTTGCGGCGGCAGGCAACATGGGCGAGATAGAAGCAAAGGAATCCGGATTCGAGCCAATCGTCGTCGGAGAGGCAAAAGCTAAGACAACCCCTGAGGATACGAAGGATGCTGCTAGGCGCATGGCGGATATGGAGGTAGACCTGCTCGTCTTCTGTGGCGGGGATGGCACGGCTAGGGATGTGCTAGATGCTGTGGGCATGCGTGTGCCCGTTCTGGGTGTTCCTACAGGCGTGAAGATGCATAGTGCCATCTTTGCTGTCAATCCTGAGGCAGCCGCACGCATAGCCATGCGCTTCCTCTGGGGTGAACTTCCGCTGAAGGAGGGTGAGGTGATGGACGTGGACGAAGAGGCCTACAGGGCTGGCAGGCTCTCAGCAAAGCTTTACGGCTACGTGATGACACCCTACGAGCCGAGCCTAATTCAGGGAATGAAAATCCCAAGCCCCGTAGTCGGGGACGAGGAGGACAACAAGCGTGCAATCGCAAGATACATAGTAGAAAACATGGAAAACGGCGTCGTATACATAATTGGCCCAGGAACAACTACGAGACCGATAGCGGAGGAGCTGGGATTAGAGAAAACACTACTGGGGGTGGACATCGTTCAGGACGGAAGGATGCTGGTCAAAGACGCAAACGAGACCGAGATTCTCAGGCAGATTGAGGGGAAGAAAGCAAAAATAATCGTTACGCCCATTGGGGGTCAGGGCTTCATTTTTGGTCGTGGAAATCAGCAGATAAGCCCAAAGGTGATTAGGAAGGTTGGTAGGGATAACATACTTGTGGTCGCCACGAAGGGTAAGATGAGCGGTTTGAAGAGGCTTAGGGTGGATACTGGCGACCCTGAGGTAGACGAGATGCTGAGGGGCTACCTAAGGGTCGTTGTGGACTACGGGGAGGAGGTTATAGTTCAGGTCGAATAGGGGTGAAGCCTACTCCTCTAAGGTTCGGAGATAATCGGCGTATTCAGCTGCGGTCATCAGGGACTTTAGCTCCTCCTTCAGATTCGTTGGCTGAATCTTCGCTATCCAGCCCTCTCCGTAGGGGTCTACATTGACCAGTTCTGGCCTGTCTTCTAGGGTTCTGTTCACCTCTATTATGCGTCCAGAGACGGGCGTGTAAATCTCTGAGACAGCCTTTACAGACTCAACTGTGCCTATTGCTTCCATTTGTTCAACCTCGCTGCCGACCTCTGGCAGTTCTACGTAGACTACTTCGTGTAGTTGGGTTTGCGCATAGTCTGTTATGCCCATCACGACCACATCATCCTCAACTCTCGCCCACTCGTGCTCCTTAGTGTAGTATAGGTTCTCTGGAATCTCATAGTCCTCGGACATTCTACGCCCTCCTATAACCGTATTTCGTGGTGTCGTAGAAGGGGAATTTAACGATTTCCCCAAGAACTCTGCGTTTTCTAATCTGGACGTAGACTTTACGTCCATACTCAGCATATGAAGAGTCTACGTAAGCCATGGCGATTCCACACCGCAGCAGCGGGGACATAGTCCCGCTTGTAACGACGCCTATTTTTTTGTCGTCGCTCCAGACCTCGTGGTGTGGGCGTGGTATGCCACGCTCCAAAAGCTTTATGCCTACACGTAGACGCTTAACGCCTTCCTCCTTCTGCCTCAGCAGGGCTTCTCTACCGATAAACTCCCCCTTATCCAACTTCACCACGAAGCCCAGATTGGCCTCTAGGGGTGTAGTGTCGTCGTCTATGTCGTTTCCGTAGAGGCACATGCCAGCTTCGAGGCGGAGTGTGTCTCTAGCGCCTAGGCCGCAGGGTTCTATTCCGAATCTGCGCCCAGCCTCTAAAAGGGAGTTCCAAACATCGTATGCAGGCTTAGGCTCGCTGAGGCTTGCATCCCAGATGTAGAGTTCAAAGCCGTCCTCGCCTGTGTAGCCCGTCCTCGTAGCTAGGACACGGGCCCCAGCTATCTCCAGCCAGACGCCTGAAAACCTCCTCACCCCAGAGACGTCTACGTTTGAGACCTGATTTAGCACGTCTACAGCCTTAGGGCCCTGAACAGCCAGCATCGCCACCTCGTCAGACACATCCCTTATAGAGACCTGAAAACCTCCAGAATGCCTATTAAACCAGTCCACATCCTTCTCCCTATTTGCCGCATTGGGAACTTGGAGGAATCTATCCTCTTCCAGCCTGCATATTATTGTGTCGTCCACTATGCCCCCGTGCTCGTTTAATATGGTTGTGTATTGTGCCTGAAGGGTTTTTAGCCGAGAAACATCGTTGGAAGTCAAGTAGTTTAGGAACTTTTCTGCATCTTCCCCCTCAATTATCACCCTTCCCATGTGGCTTATGTCAAAAATCCCCACAGAATTTCTTACAGCCATGTGCTCCTCAATTATCCCCTTATACCACAGGGGCATCTCGAAGCCGGAGAACGCCGTCAGTTTTGCGTGTTTCTTGTGGAACTCGTATAATTGTGTTCTCCTGAGCTGCATGGCGCTCTATTGTTTCGTCCCCGCCCCCTTTTTAACCTTTCTTAGAAACTCCCTTCTGCTCCGTCGAGCGGTCAATCAAAATCTTAACTGGGCGTATCGAGAGCTTCCTCCCGCACTTCGGGCACCTCTCCTCATACTGCTGAAGAATCTCGTCAGGGGTTTTAAGCTCCATACCCTCATAGAGGATGTAGCCGCATTTACTGCAAATAACCTTCTGCGGCATCCCGAGACACCAAAGGTAGAGGAGATACACGGCTTTACATAAAGGTTGGGGGAAAAGTTAAATGAGTTCTGGCCTCCCCAATACTATTCGGTGGATTTAATGGGGCTCAAGAGAAGGCTCTCGTCAATCCCCTACAAACTTGGAAAGACTTGGGAACAAATTAAGTCCTTAAGGGCGCCGAGACCGCTTATAACCATACTGCTGGTGGCGTCAGTCATATTCCTGTTCGGAGGCGGAATCTACGACATTCTAGAAAAGCCCATCTCACTCGTACCAACAGAAAGTCAGAGAATCCTATACTACTACCCAAGAACGCTATACGAGCAGTTCCTCTTCGAGAGCCTAGCCGCAATGGTGCTCTACACCATAGGCTTCATCGGACTGCTACTCGCATACAGAAGCACAAAATACTCGAGAAAACCGAGACAAGCCTTCATCCTGCTAGCCGTAGCCATACTGCTTATAACGATATCCGTCTGGGGCTGCAACATGATAATATCTAGGAAGATGGCCTAAGCAGGAGCCGAGCCCTGCTACCAAGGCTCCTTTTTCAGCTTCAGGAGATAAGCGATAAAGTTTGTGAGCAGGTGTATTGGTGGGGTAACTAGGAGTATCCAGATGAGTTGCCTTGTTGTTGGTGTGCTTACGAAGGAGGCCATGAGCAGAGCTCCGGCTACGAAGTCCAGCTGGTCTATTATTGGTAGCGGTGCCCCCGGAGACCAGCCCAGCCTACGCTTGATGAAGGAGCCGACTAGGTCTCCGAGAACGGCTCCGAGTGAGAGGAGGAACCCTTCTATTGGCCTCCTTTGCGCTAAAGCCACAAGCTCCCCTGCTAGGAGCCCGGAAACCAGGCCCTTGTAGGTTTTCCTCGGCCCAAGCAGGGGCCTGCCGTCTCTGAAGATTCTGCCAGCGTCTATGGGTCTACCTCCACCGAAGATTACTGGAGCGGCGTTTGCGGCGTAGGATGGCAGTATGTAGTAGACGGAGTCCCATATCTCGTAGATGAAGGGCTCTAGGTTCATAGTCTCACGTCCCTGAAGCCTTCGTCCTCGAGCTTCAGATAGCGTGTTCGCCTTCCACGAATTTCCGGATGCTTCTCCAGCGTGATTTTTCTCACTCTGGGTCTACCCGTCATTTCCATCTTGAGAATGATGCTCGCCCAGAACTTAAGCACTCTTGTGGATAGGGGTTCCATGCGGTATCCGTCCTCTGTTGGAACTTCGTGAACCTGACTCGTAATTAATACAGCCACATTAAAATCTTTAGCTACCCTCGCCAACACTGCCATCTGCCTATTAAGTTCACGATTAAGCGCAAAGGCGTCGGCACCCTCGCTGAGTGAAACCCTGTATAGGGCGTTGACGGCGTCTACCGAAATAAGCCCAACCTCTTCGTCCACGAAGCTCTCTAGGCGGTCTATCAGCCTGCCCTGAGCCTGAAAATCCTCGGCGCTAAAGACGAGTATCTTTGGGGCTACGTCCTCCCAGTCGAAGGGCGCCATCTGCGCCAAGCGGTCTACGGTAAAGCCGCCCTCAAAATTAAGATAGAGCGCTTTTAGGCCCATTCTGGCGCAGCTTACGGAGCACTGCGTGGCCAGCGTAGTCTTTCCCGTTTCAGCCTCGCCATAAACCAGCGTTATACAGCCTAGAGGTAGACCCCCGTCTAGCATGTCGTCCAGCGAAGCGCAATCAGTCGGTATTACTGGGGGTTTGCGCAACAGCCTTCCCAAAAGAGGACGGTTCATAGAGAGAAAAATAACCCTTTGTGGCATGAAGCAATTTATACTGACAGGCCGTAATTCGTGTTGGTGTTCGAGTTTGGGGGAGGACATCTTCAGCAGGCTTCATGTAGATGAGGAAGGTAGACTGCTCCTAGACGATGTGCCCCTAATACTTGCACCCAGATACTTCATAGCCCAGCTCCAGAAAACGATGGAGGAACTGGCGGGGGAGAGGGCTGCCGCAACAATGGCCTACAAGGCCGGCTTCACAAGCGGATACTACTTCGCAGAAAAGCAGTCGAAAATCTTCGGCGTATCTGGAAGGGAGATACTCCAAACTTACCTGAACATAGCTTCACGCAGGGGCTGGGGAAAGTTCACAATCGTAGAATATGACCAAGAAAAACTAACCGCAAAAATAACAATACAAGCCTCCATAGCAGAAGAGTGGGGCAACGTAGGAAGACCAGTCTGCCACATGTGGAGAGGAGGAATAGCGGGAATCCTGCAATACATAGCAGACACGACAGGAAAGAAAATACGAATAGTCGGAAAAGAAACAAAATGCATAGCCAAAGGAGACCCACACTGCGAAATAATCGCCCAACCCTACACACCCTAAAACCACAAACTTAATACGCACCAAAACAAAAACACTACAAGGAAAAACGGGCCGGTCGTCTAGCTGGTTAGGACGTCGCCCTGACGCGGCGAAGGTCGCCGGTTCAAATCCGGCCCGGCCCACCAAATTTTTTGGGTTTAGTGTCATAGTATTACTTTTCTGCAGAAAAGTAATACTTATATAGGGTTGCCTGTAGTTCTTTTTGGGTGATTTGGAGGTGCACATACCGGACGGCTACCTAGACCCCGACGTTGCTCTGCTCTTCTACGTCCTTTCAGCGGTGTTTCTGGGGCTTTCGCTTTGGAGGGCTAGGCGTATCCTCGAGGATAGGCATATCCCACTCCTTGCAACGCTCTCCGCAGCCATCTTTGCGGCTCAGATGCTAAACTGGCCTATTCCCGGCGGAACTAGCGCACACCTAGTCGGTGGCGCCCTAGCAGCCATCTACCTCGGGCCTTTAGGCGGCGCCCTAGTGATGGCTATTGTGCTTATCGTCCAGTGCATCTTCTTCGGTGATGGCGGAATTACGGCTCTTGGAGCGAACATATGGAACATGGGCGTGGTAGACTGCCTCGTCGGCTACTACCTATATTTACTAGCTACTAGGATGCTGAAGGATACCCCGAGGGCCAAGATAATCGGAGCTTTTCTAGGAGGCTGGCTAGGCATAACTCTAGGAGCCTTCTTCTGCGGCGTCGAGATAGG
>Ga0164310_10002275_pt1 | contig 11013 bp, 14 predicted proteins | sample GuaBasSedimGuay1_FD_121795 | JGI IMG/M metagenome (GOLD analysis project Ga0164310, IMG submission 121795) | Subseafloor sediment microbial communities from Guaymas Basin, Gulf of California, Mexico - Guay1, Core 4569-9, 0-3 cm | ecosystem: Environmental > Aquatic > Marine > Hydrothermal vents... | reverse complement strand
CTGCTCTGTGACATTATCAAGTCTTCTCGTAAATATCTTCACCTTGTTTCCTACCTTGTGCACCTGCATTCTGAAACCATCATATTTATACTCCAGTGCACACGGTTTTCCCACAGTTGAAAAACCTTCCTCTAAATTTCTGACCTTCTGTGCAAGCATCACCTTTATAGGCGTGAAAGGCTCGATCCCCAATTTCTCCAAGTTTTTATCTTTTGCCGCTTTGGCCACAACACCCCAGTTATTGACAAGAAAATATGCGTCATCTATACTTTTTGACGGTACCGAGTAGATCTTTGCAATAGCATCTCTTATTATACCCTCACCCACACCAGTTCTCATTTTTTCCAGTATTATCCTCGATAGATAAACAGCTTCTTTTTCATTGGCTGCCACAAAGAGTTTTGCCAGGTATGCAAGTTTCTTCTCCTGCGATCTTGTGCCCTCAAACTCGACTATCCTGTTTAAAGTATTATATATCTCCTCAACAGATAGTTCTTCAGAAAAAAAGGATACCTGTTTTTTATTTGTTACAGCTTTACCTACTGCTTTGCCAACATCTCCTTCTTCTCTCACCCAATCGTTTATTACACTCTCTTTTATTCCTGTAACATTTGCTACACTTTTTATAAGAAGCTGAGTTCCTATCCCTATCTTTTTGTCCATCCATTTCGGGAAAGTTTCGCCGAGTAAAAGCTGGATCACTATACTTATTAAGTCATCTGGAGTTTCTTCGAGGAGTCTTGCAACTATATCTGTTTTCTCCAGTCTCGCTGGAGTTTTTTCCAGCCTTTCATAAACATCCACTATTTTTTTGAACTTCATTTTATCACTAAAAAAGACTTAAAAGATAAGGTAGAGCAACAAAAGTTCCTATCACACTTCCTACATTTGCAAATGCAACTACCAGAAGTATCCTTGTTATATTATTTTTCCAGTAATCTCGTAATCTATTCAATTTAGAGAGATCCTCAAAATCTTTCACTTTGGGCATTCTCATTTTTGCTTCCGTCAGACCGGCAAACCATCCTGCTGCCAATGCAGGATTTAAAGATGTTATAGGTGCAGCAGCAAACGCTGTTAAAACGGAAAAAGGATGTCCCAATGCAAATACGACACCCAATGCAGATAACGTTCCATTGATAAGAGTCCATGCGATTAAAATATTCAAAGTGAAATTCAATCCCTTAGAGTAGAAACCATAGATAACTAAACTGACAAAAAGAATTGGAATGATATAAGCTATAATCTTAGCTTTACTCCTTTTTTGAGGGATTTTTTCTAACTCTGTTTTGCGATGAGCAAATGTTTCCTTTATAAGATTCTCTTCTATTATGTTCTTTACACCTTTTAAATGTCCCGCCCCTATGACAGCAACTATTTTTTTTCCTTCTCTGTATTTCTCAAGGATCTTCAATGCTATGTACTCATCTCTCTCATCTATGAGAGCTTTTTTAATATTGGGTATCTCCTCTGATAATTCATTTAAAACTTCATTGAGCATGTCTTTATTTTTCAAATTCTTTATAGTTTCTTCGTCTATCTCTTCAAAAAAACCAGAAAATATGTAAAAAATAAACTTGAATTTCTCTTTTATAGACATATAATCCAGGCTTCTCTTAAATGTTGTCTGTATATCCCTGTCCACAAGGACTATCTCTTTATCGAGAGTTTCACCTAATTCAATGGCTTTTAGCATCTCGGATCCAGGAGCAATCCCAAATTCATTTCCAAGCTTTTTTTGGTAATTTGATAAAATTATGTTAGTTAAAAGAAGATAACTCTTTCCTTCCTTTATAACTTTCGGTATACTCATATTCTCCCAGCTTTTTTTGTTTTTCAGAGCATTGAATCTCTGTTCACATAATTCAACACCAACACAATCAGGATTTTCTTTTATAATCGTATTTTTAACTAAATTAACACTCTCTTCCGAGATATGAGATGTACCTATAAGTATGATCTTTTCATTGACTTTTTCTACAAACATAATATTATATCCCAATCTGAATTTATAAATTTAGGTTTGGGGAATCGGAATTTTGATAGTCATCTTTACCCATAAGTTTAAATTTTTCTTTTATATATTCCTTATCATATCCTTGTTTGAGATATTTTTCAATTAGTATTTTATCTTCTTGTTTCATTAATTAGAATTTGATTTACTGTAATAATAAATTAATTTATTCTTCTTCAAATGGACCAATTAATTTTGCCAAATTTATATAATCCCAAAAATATTCTGTGGGATAATATACATAAAAAATCCCCCAGATTCTCATGAAAGATATAGAGATAAAGAAAATAAAAACCTTTTTATTCTCCTGTGAAAAGGAATAAATATGGAAGAAATAGAAGTTATCTACGAAAACGGTGTCTTCAGGCCATTGAAAAAGGTAGATCTGAAAGAGAAAGAAAAAGTGAGAATAAGGATAACATCTGAGAAAACATTGGCAAGAGAGTTTCAGGGGGCTTTAAAACTTGATAATGAAAAAATCATTGAAGAGATAGCAGAAAGTGATGAGATTGTCTAAAATATCAATGATTTTTGATAGCAATATCTTTATTTATTCTGCATTGGATCATCCCAAATTTGGAGAGAAATCAACAAAATTAATATCAAAGTGGAGTCAAGAGGGATCGAAGGATATATTCCTACTATTGTTTTAAATGAAACACTGCACAGATTGATGATAGCTGAGACCATTAAAGAAAGAAAGGCTAAAAATGTAAGAGATGCGTTATTTATATTAAAAAATGATAGAGAAACCATTCCTAGATTGGAAGTTTGCTGGAGTGAGATTAACAAAATCTTAGATATGGACTTCATTATCTTAAAAGAAAAACCTAACACTTTCCTGAATTCTATTGAAATCTCAAAAAGATATTCGCTTCTAGCAAGAGATGCTTATATAGCTTCTTTTGCTGAAGATTATAGTATTGAAAATATAGCTACATTCGATAAAGATTTCGAGAGAGTTGATTTTCTGAAAGTATGGAAATTATAAGATTTTTTGCCTCATAAATAATAAAGAGATAGAAAAAAATAAAAAAATTCTATTTCTTCTTCATTATCTTTACTGTGTATCCTATGACAGCAACAATAGCTACTATGAAGATAATCATTGGAATGTATCCGAAGATTCCAGAAAACTTCTTTTTCCCTTCCAGCTCTGTAATTTTCTGTATGCAGAGATCAACTTTTTCCTGATTTATCTCTGAATAAAAGCCCTTGGCAGTTTCATAGTCTTTTATCGCACCTTCAAAATCTCCTTCTTCTTCCTTTTCTTGAGCCTGTGAAAAATATTTGTCTCCATTTATGCCCTTATAAGCTTTTGAGATGAACTGGTCACATACGTTCACTTTTTCTGTATCTCCTATCTCCTCATAAATAGATTTTGCCTGAGTAAACTTTGCTTTTGCTTCTGTGTAATTTTTATCGTTAAAGAGGCTTCCTCCCTCCTTATATAAATTATCTGCCTCTGTCTTCTTTGCCTCTATATCTACTATTTCTTCCTCTTTCTCTTCTTCTTCCTCTTTTTCCTCAGGAATCTGTTTTGTATACATAAAAACATTCAAAAATCTCCAGCTTGAAGCAATTATTTCTTTTTTCCCGTCATTATCCGTGTCTCTAGTTCTTATCTTAAATATCTCATCACTGGAATACGTAGTGCTGTAATCTGCAACTTTTTTTTCGTTTTCTAAAACTATAATATGATTTCCTATCCCGAGAATGACCTCGTTTATATCGTCTCCATCCAGATCATCTATATATGCAGCACTAAGAATTTTGTAAGTGGGATACTCAAACTCCCATTCCTTTGTTCCTTCTTTATCATAAGCAAAAATCTTGGATTTGCCGAAAACAATTATCTCTCTATTTTTATCAGAATCGTAATCCCCCAAAAAGACATCTGTAGCTTCTTCGTCCAATGTTTCTCTCCAGTACAAAAGCCCGTTATAATTGTAGAAAAGAAGTTCTTTTTCAGCAATTACTATCTCATCGGTGCCATCTCCGTCAAAATCGTTCACCAAAAAAGTATTTGCTTCTGTACAGCAGTACCAGATAGTATTCAGATCCTTGTCCAGCAGATAGAATTTATCAGCTGCTACAATAAACTCTAAATCCCCATCACCATCTATATCTTTGCATTCTAACTTTTTTATTTCCGGAATGCTCCTAGAAACTTTTAAATTTCCATTTCTGTAGAGAATATAAATTTTATTCTCAGTTGCAAAGATCACCTCTTTTCTTGAATCGCTGTCTATATCTCTTATTAAAGCAAATTTAGCATCGTCATCTAATGGGTACTCAAATTTTAGATTTCCAAGATAGTCCACAAGGTAACCTCTGTCTTTTCCACCAATGGCAAAAGAGTTCACAAGATAAACTTTTGAAAAATCGAATGCGTATCCCTTGTATTTAAATTCTTTCAAGAGATTCCCCTCAAAATCTATTATATAAAAAAATTCGCTTCCTACAGCTATATCTTCTTTGCCATCCCCATCATAATCCAGAACTCTAAAATCGTACACCTTTTCCTTTGTCTGATACTTCCAATCCGAACTTGCTAACGGCAGTACAAGAATCAAGATTAAAACAGCTAAAAATTTTTTCATTTTATCCCTCCTCCATATATCTATCCAGTCCTCCTTCTACTTTCTCATTACTCATATAATACCTCAGGAACTCCATCCATGCTTTTTCATAATACCTTTCTTCATCTTTTCTGAACTCATCATTATATATTCTCTTACTTCTCATATATAAATCTTTTACTTCCTTCTTTTTGAGTTCCTTGTTTAAAATAAGATATAAAAGAGCACGAGAATCGTTATTTTCTAAAACAGAGACAAATCCATTGAGAGCTTTTGTATATCCTTTTTCACACTGCGTTTTTATTTCTTCATATATTTCCTTCATTTTTTTAATATCTTTGTTTATTAATGCTCTAAAAAATCTATCCATTAACTCACCAAACTTTCTGCAACCTCTATAGCTTTTTTCCCCAGCTTTTCATTTATACGTCCACTTTCTATTGCTTTCTCAAGTCTGTCTTTATCTATTATTCTCCTGTTGCCTTCTGTATCCTCAACTACATCTATTTCCAAATCATAGTATCTAATTTTATCAGGGTATATTTCTACAGGAGTGCAGATATTATAATAAATACCTTTTAACTCGTCGTCTTTTGAGTAGTATTTATGTGTAAAATACCATTTCTCTTCTTCTATCTCCGTTATCGCATAATCTCTGAACTCTTTTTTTATATTGAGTCCATCATAGTATCCTCTCCCAAGAAAATTTCTTCTTAGAACTAACTTGGGATATTTAAATTCCAAAACTTCAGCCTCACCAAGAATAATAGGATACGCTTTTATATGTTCTATCTCAATATATTCCTGCATGCAGGATTGAAAGACATCCAGAAAGTTTTTCTCAACTAAATTTTTATCTATTCCTTCATTAATAATTTTCTCACCTAGATTTATAGCTGCTGAAAGTTTCATTGAGTTTTTGTATAGATGATGATTCTTCATTGTGGGAAGTATCTCACTTCTTAAAGAATCTAACTTTTTTTTAGAATACCATCCAAAATCTATCTTTAAAACTCTTTTTCCTTTTCTTATTAGGCTTGGTGCAGAAAACAGATCAGAACTATTTAGAATCTTTTCAGCTTCATCATAAAGTTCTTTTATTTCTTCTATTAGTTCCTCTTCTTTCTCTATCGCACTGCTCCTGAATAGTATCCCAAGATTTTTAAGCTGTTTCTTTCCAAGTTCATAGAGTCTCTCTCTTTCTTCAGGATCTTTTATTTTTCTACTTATTTTTACAGCTCTGTTCGGAAGTAAAACTACATTTTTTCCTGGAAACGTAAGTTCAGATCTTAAAATTGGTCTTTTATTTATATCAAAAACCTGGAGTAAGGATTCATCCTTTATGAATTCATAACACAATCCCGTGCCATCCTTTATATCAATAATACTCTTTCTGCCTTTTTTTTCAGATATCTTACCTTTATATATTCCATACAACTGAACCTTTTCCATTTTAAAGAAAATATCTAAAAATTCTTTTTCTAAAGTTTCTTTTAGATTTTTAAGATCATTTTCCTCTCCGATTGCCATCAATCCATTATTTTTATTTTGTCTAATATCTACATCTGCAGGGTCTTTGGATGAGCTAACACCAAGCCTCTCCTCTATTACCTCAGACATCTGTGCGATCTTCCATTTTTTTTCAAGCAAAAGCTTTGTTAAAGCAGTAGCATATATTCCCCTAATTCTTACAGTAGGAGTAGACATCAATTCCACCTCTTTTTTTTCTTTTTAATACCCCATAATTATAAAGCCTATCTAAAATTTCCGAGTTTTTACTTAAGAATCGCGGTTCTATCCAGGCTATTCCCTGCTCATGAAGAAGTAAAATTTCTTCCAGAATAGAAAGCTCGTCATTGTCCAAAAATTTTTCTTTCTCTTTTAAAATCAAATCTGTAATTGTGCTCTTTAATGACGAGACTTGCGTTTTCAATGCTTCTATTTCAGATTCTATAATACTTATTCTTTCTTTCAGGAATTTAGAATCGCTTTCTGTAATTATGGGTTCTAAAACTATTTTTAAAATCTCTTTTTCTATCTCATTACACATTTGATCGAAATAGAACTCTGATTCATTCAAAATTTTCAAATTTAAACGATCCCCAATAGAAAGTTTAAGCTTGTATATGCTTTCAATTGTTGAATCGCCAAAATCTTTTATATTTTTATTGCCAAAAATAACGGATGTAAGACTTGAGATTTTTCCAACCCCAAAACTAAAGTCATTCAGCAGATTCACAATTTTTGATACTTCTTTTCTATTTTTAGGATCGAGATGAAGACTAAGCTTTCTTATCTCCAAAAACACGTTTCTAATTGAAGCGAGTTCTGTCTCGATCTTTTTCATTGCTTCTTCTTTCATCTATCCTATCTCGTAACTTGCATTTATATTTTTAATGTTTCATAACGAAAGAGTTTTAAAGATCGAAAAAGATGTATAATCGCCTATGGCAATAAATTAAATATAAAAATATTAGGAGGCAAAATGATGCTGGAAATAAGATTTCATGGAAGAGGCGGTCAGGGTGCAGTGACAGCTGCGAATATTTTGGCAGAAGCCTGTTTCAGAGAGGGGAAAGATGTTCAAGCATTTCCCATGTTCGGAGTGGAGAGAAGAGGGGCTCCTGTAACAGCATTTCTCAGGGTCGATGAAAAACCTATAAGGATAAAATCACAGATTTACAATCCAGGTATAGTTGTAGTTCTGGATACTACACTTTTGGAAGCTGTAGATGTCACCTCGGGCCTGAAAGAAAATGGAATGGTAATAATAAACACAGACAGAAACCTGGAAGAGCTTAAGATAAAGGCTAAAAAGATAGCTTTGGTAGATGCTACAAAGATAGCTATAGATCATGGACTCGGCAGCAAAGCCGCACCTATTGTCAATACAGCTATTCTCGGTAGTTTTGCAAAAGCCACAGATGCAATTAAAATAGACTCAGTGCTAAATGCGATAAAAGATAAATCACCGGCAAAGTCAGAAGAAAATGCAAAAGCTGCTGAAGACGCATATAAAAATACGAAGGTGTTTGGATGAAAGATGAAATAATTCTTAAAAATGCTTCAGACATACCTCCAATGGCAATGTCTTTAGGAACTACACTTGTCAGCAAAACGGGATCATGGAGATCCATGAAACCTGTTTTTCACAAGGAAAAATGTATAAAATGCGGGACATGCTGGAAGTTCTGTCCCAATGGATCTATAAAAAATGGAGAGTATCCTGAATGGGATTACGAGTACTGCAAAGGCTGCGGTATATGCGCTGAAGAATGTCCAGTTAATGCTATCGAGATGGTGAGAGAAAGGTGATATTATGGTAAAAAAAGTTATAGAAGGTAATCATGCGGTTTCTTATGGAATAAGAGATGCAAGAGCAGAAGTTATTGCAGCCTATCCAATAACACCGCAGACTCATATAGTAGAGCTTTTGAGTGAGTTCTGTGCTTCTGGAGAATTAAAAGCCAAGTTTATTAAGGTAGAGTCCGAACATTCAGCTATGGCTGCATGTGTCGGAGCTTCAGCTGCTGGTGCAAGAGCTTCTACTGCTACTTCTTCTCAGGGATTAGCTCTAATGCACGAGATGCTTCACTGGGCTTCAAATGCAAGGCACCCTATTGTAATGGCAAATGTTAACAGGGCAATGGGACCGCCGTGGAATATATGGACAGATCAAAACGATTCTATAGCACAGAGAGATACGGGATGGCTGCAGTTCTACTGTTCTACAAATCAAGAGGTTTACGATACTACACTCATGGCTTTCAAAATATGTGAAAATGATAAAGTTTTACTTCCGGGAATGTTAGTTCTGGATGCCTTTGTACTCTCGCACACATCTGAGGTAGTCGATATGCCACTACAGGAAGAAATAGATGAGTTTCTACCTCCATACAACGCGAAATACAAGTTAGATTTAGATGATCCGAGATCTTTCGGCGGCTTGATGTTTCCTGACTGGTACTATGAACTAAAGTATAAACAGCAAACTTCAATGGAAGAAGCTTTGAAAGTCATAGAGAAGGTGGGTAAAGAGTTTGGGGATCGTTTTGGGAGATATTATGGCCTTGTTGAGGAGTACAGGATAGAAGAGGCTGAGATTATTTTGGTAGTTTCAGCAACGATCGCTCAGACCTCTAAGGAAGCTGTGGATATTTTAAGAAAAGAAGGAATGAAGATTGGTCTGGTAAGAATAAGAACATTCAGGCCATTTCCAAAAGAGAAAATTAGGAAAATTGCATCAAAAATAGATAAAATGATAGTTCTTGATAGGAATATTTCCATTGGAAGCGAAGGAGCTTTCTTCACAGAAACAAAAGCTTGTTTGTATAACGAAAAGGACAGGCCTGAGATATACGGTGTTATAATAGGTTTAGGGGGGAGAGATGTAACTGTCGAGGATATAATGAAGATAGCAAAAAAGGGCAAAGAAGGAAAGTTTAAAATAAATGAAATTAACTGGTGGGGTGTTAAATTATGAAGCTCACAATACCTGAAGAAGAATTGATGTATGAAGGAACAGTAGATTGCCAGGGATGCGGAGCTGGACTTGCAATGAGATATGCATTAAAAGCGCTGGGAAAAAAGACTTTTGTTGTGATCCCTGCATGCTGCTGGAGTATTATAGCTGGTCCATTTCCAACTTCAGCGTTACAGGTACCGTTATACCACACTGCTTTTGAAACAGCGGCCGTTGTTTCTTCAGGGATAAAAGCAGCTCTGGATATAAAAGGTATAGATGCCACTGTAATGGCATGGGCTGGAGATGGCGGTACATTTGATATAGGAATCCAGGCTCTCAGCGGAGTAGCGGAAAGAAACGAGGATATAATATATGTTTGTTATGATAACGAAGCATATATGAATACAGGTATCCAGAGATCTTCAGCAACACCCTACAAAGCATGGACGACTACAACTCCTAGAAATTATCCAAAAGCAAGGCCGAAGAAAGATATAGATGAGATACTGGTAGCTCATGATATACCTTATGTGGCTACCGCTTCTGTAGCATATCCCGAGGATTTTATAAGAAAACTGCAAAAAGCCAAAAAAATAAAAGGTACAAAATTTATCCATGTACTCGCACCATGTCCTACGGGATGGAGATCTCTCCCTCAGCACACGATAAAACTGGCAAGATTGGCTGTTCAGACTAATATCTTTCCATTATACGAAGTAGAAAACGGAAAGTATAAGATCAATATAAAGCCTAAAAATCCAAAACCTGTGGAAGAATATTTAAAACTGCAGGGGAGGTTCAGGCATTTAACAGAAGAAAATATTAAAGAAATTCAGGAGGCTACCAATAAAAAATGGAAAAAACTATTAAGAAAAGAGGAATTTTTTTAATGGAGGAGATAATATGGAAAAAGAAATGTATGAAGTTAGGTTCCATGGAAGAGGAGGACAGGGTGCAGTGACAGCAGCCACCATACTGGCTGATGCAGCATTTCGCGAAGGTAAAGACGTTCAGGCATTTCCTATATTCGGAGTAGAGAGAAGAGGAGCTCCAGTAGCGGCATTTATGCGAATGGATACAAAACCCATCGATCTCAAAACGCAGATATATGAACCTGATTCTATTGTGGTGCTTGATCCGACGTTATTGGATGTGATAGACGTGACAAAAGGTCTTAAGGAAGGCGGTAAAATAATAATAAACTCTTCAAAAAAGGCGAGTGAATTTAAATTTGGCAAAGCAAAAGTTTACACCATAGATGCTACTAAAATAGCCGTAAAACATGGGCTAGGCACCAAAACAAATCCGATAGTTAATACCGCCATACTGGGTGCATACTCGAAAGCTGTTGGCAACGTAAGCATAGAAGCTATTGAGGAAGCGATCGGTGAAAAAGTTCCCAGAAAAAAAGAGGAAAACAAGAAAGCTGCTAGAGAAGCATATGAAGAAACAAGGGGGGAGTAAAATGGTAAAAATAACTTTAGGAGCGATAAATAAAGTAGCTGGCTCTTCAAAAAACTATAAAACAGGAAACTGGAGAACATTAAAACCTGTAATAGATATGGAAAAATGCAAAAAATGCTGGATATGCTACAAGTTTTGTCCAGAGGGGTGTATTAAAAAAACAGATGATGGGCCAGTAATAGATTATGACTATTGTAAGGGGTGCGGTATATGCGCAAATGAATGCCCATTTAAAGCGATTCAGATGGTAATGGAGGAGAGATAAATGGCAAAAATAACAATAAGAGGAAATATGGCTACAGCTTTGGGCGCAAAGTTATGCAGGCCGGATGTCGTACCTGCTTATCCCATAACACCATCCACACTGTTTCCCGAGAAGATCTCTGAGTACATAGCGGATGGAGAAATGGATGCAGAGATGATCAGAGTGGAATCAGAGCACTCTGCAATGTCAGCATGTATCGGCGCTTCAGCTGCTGGCGCCAGAG
>Ga0164310_10002274_pt1 | contig 11015 bp, 25 predicted proteins | sample GuaBasSedimGuay1_FD_121795 | JGI IMG/M metagenome (GOLD analysis project Ga0164310, IMG submission 121795) | Subseafloor sediment microbial communities from Guaymas Basin, Gulf of California, Mexico - Guay1, Core 4569-9, 0-3 cm | ecosystem: Environmental > Aquatic > Marine > Hydrothermal vents... | reverse complement strand
TTTTTTTTGATCTGCTCTTCCATGCTATTACACGTCTCCCACAAGCTGACGCACACATCAGGGGTACAGTTACATCCGTCATGCCATGTGGCACATTCCTCGGGAGTCTTGTGGGGAGCCCAGGGACCCTTCAGATACTCAGCAAGTTTGGCCTCTGCTTTACCTGCACGTACGCGTTCCAGTCGGGCACACTCTTTCAGATCCGTTTCTATGTCGACAAGTCGCTGCAGCGCCATCCGGATGGCATCCGGAGTAGCATGCTCGGCACAGACGACCATCTGCGGTAGCGCAGCACGCTCGCAGTACTTGTTGGCACACTTCATGGTCTCTCCTTTACTTTTTCAAGTTATTCTTCCCTGTCACACCTCTCCCAATCTCTCTCGAAGTCATCGCGAGACATCGCAACCCCCTGGCTATCATCGTCCGTAACGTCTAGATAGAGATGGATCTCATCCTCATAAATCTCATCGAGGGTTCCAATCTCTCCGCCACATTTGTACTTCTGGCCGAGCCTATGAGTTTCCTGGGCTGTTGAAAACTCCACAATTTCTTCCTCCTCTTTACAGGGGAAGCCCCACACCTTCACATCAGCTTTTGTGCCGCTGCAGCACTCAATGTACTTTTCTGTTTTGAACATAAGTACGTCTTCAACCAGGCGGGCATGGGTGCAGCCTACCATTGCCTCTGTGTGTGGGTGGCAATTCTCTTCCAGCCACTTCATCAAAGGCTCTGCGGCCTCTGCAAACTCGCTTTTCTTTTCGCTGTCCATACTAACCTCTCTTATTTTCTATGCGTGTTGGAGTGCCCACCCTGATAAGTCCCTTCGGAGTGACCCTCACTTCCAGGCATTGTTTCTTCGTCATGACTCTTAGTGTCACGCTCCCTTTGTCACTTACGCAGCGCTCAACTATTGCAGGTCCCCAGTTAAAACCAAATTGTGTTTCAGTCAGGGTATCATCTTCCAAGACGTTAATCATCCTTCACCCTCACAGTATCTACCCACAGGTCTGACCACAAACTATGTGCGACTGAGGACAAGCAATCAGGAGCTCCCAGGCTCCATCCGTCTTCGCGCACGTAGATCACATCCCAGGTGATTCCCAGTTTTTTAGCAGCCTCTGGGGAGACTGCGTATCCCTTCTCGTCAATAACTACACGCGTTGGTGTCATCATTGCCTCCACGCTCCTGTTCCTTCATATGGGTATTTCCACTCAAACGCGAGCCGCTTCTCTTGAGTGTGCATGTCCTTAATAATGAGACGCTCTCCAGCACCGCGCCACCCCAGGGATAGAGCGCGGCACTCGTTACCTCTCTCATCGCAGGCGTCAATCAGCGTACCTTGCGGAGGGGTGTCATTCGCCACTTTCAACCTCCATTCCCTGATCTAACTTCTGTTCGTTAGTCATGGCCGATGCCCTACAGGCGCAACAGCATTCACCGTCCCACCAGTGCTCACAATGAATGTGGTCTTCAGTTTTGGGACAGAATTCCTCGTTAGTGATTTCAGTCATTACGTTCTTTCGCGCGACCTAACGATTGCCTATACACGTCATATGCATGATCCCATGCCCTTGCAAACGCATCTACCGCATCACCGCGTAAAACAGAAATCAGTTTATTTTGTTGGGATAGGTAAATGCACGGTTTGCCGTCTTCTATCCCACGAGTAGCTGCCGGATGTATGTAGGCTTCTTTAGTCATCCCATCACCTCTAAAAGGCGCTGACTATTGTCAGCTTCCCTCTGCAACTTTAACTGCTGCGCCCTCTCACACTCAACCTTACCGATTTCGGTGCAAGGATAATTTTCAGACGCAAACTCCGCGTCCATCGTGCACGGGAGGCTGGCTATCCGATGGAGAGCTTTCAACCGCTCTTTCAACTCAGCGTTTTCGACTTGAAGCTCTCTAATCTCGGCCTCTTTACTTTTAATCACCACTCACCTCCATATACTCCTCAACCGTACCCATTTTCCGGGATGGAACATTCTCCTACACCCTCAATATACCCATACCCGCACATAATGTCGCAACACCACCATTCTTTCGGGTTTTTACTATCCCTGACAAGACCACTCAATCCGCATCTTGGACAAGTGGCAGGAAGATCTTTCTGGAGTCGTTTATTTTCTTTTCGAAGTGCTTTTATAGTGTCGAAACACTTATCAAGACATTCCCCACAAACATGGCGACTTTGAGGGCGATAACAACGTGCTAACGTACCGCAAATATCGCAAATTTCTACACTCTTGTCTTTATCTTCCAAAAGACGCCTGTTTTCTTTTTCTAATTTCTCCGGTAAGTCAGCGTAAGCATGCAATTCTACTGAAAAGTGTAGCCTCCTATCCGACTTGTACCGTGTTAATTTGTCTCCAGCTTTAGCGCCTATCAGAAAATGGTGAATAGCAGTAACATCTGCGTCCTCTATCTTTTCGATTCTACTCCAAATCTCCGCCCTCTTGACTATCTCTACTGCGTATCTACTTGTGAATACCTCGCCACCCCGGAGTAGCGTGATAGCCACACTAGCCTCTTCTGTTTTTTCAGTCATTGAACGTCCTTTGTTCCTTTCTCAATTCCTACTATAACTGCTTACACCTCTTCTCCCCCCTCCCCGTACTTTGCCTTAAGCTTCTCGTACTGCTTTCGCTCCTCTTTTTCTTTACGCAATTCGCGTGAAGCTACCTCTTTTTGCCAGCGAAGCGCATGTTCTTCGTCCGTTATTAATTCAAGACTTAATAAGATATGGTCTTCCGTGATTTCCGAGGGAGGTACGAAGATAGGTGTACCATCATAATCTTCCTCAGCCTCTACTACATATGCTGTCCCGTCTGTGAAATGTATTGCAAGGTACTCGGGATGCGAGGACACTACTATCTTAGCTACGGTCTTCCCCGTTGCTTCCTCTTTAGTTGGCAGTTGTTTTATCACTTTTATCTCCACTTCTAAGCAGTAGGGACGCCATTCGAGCCTCTACCAGGAAGTCCTCGGTAGGCGCATTACGCCGTACCATGTCCTTAATCTCATCTTCAGTGAAAACCTCTAAGAACATGTCCGGCCATACCGACGCCATTACAATCGTGGCAATCTCCAGCCCCTCCTCTAACTGCGCTATCCTCTCTTGATACCAGGACACGCTCTTGACATCAGACTCATTCTCCCCTGCAAAGACATCCATCCGACATTGCTGAACGTAGTCAGGGTCGTACTCATTGCCGTATATGTCGTATGCTTCATCGGTAGATTCCCAAGAAAACTCGCTACAATCGAGGGTCTTCATGTTCTGGTATATCTTGCGGTAGGCCTCTGTAAGACTCGGGGCTTCTACGTCAATTACTATCGTCATTCTTTCCATTTTCTTCATTTTGAGTTGCTCCTAACATGTTGTATCCGCATCCACGAACACGTACTGAGGCTTACGATAACAGTCTGGAAGCTGCTCGGGCTCGTGTTTCCAAGGAGGCACATCGTTAATGTGTACACGTTTGCGGGAAATCACAGTCATGGAATCTACGCCCCAACACTGCTTAGCTCCGCCGAGTCCATAGTTGTACTCATCATTGTAGCATCCACGACAGGATGCTTTTTTGTCCGTAGACGTCTTCGGTTGGCACGTACATGTTGTGCTCTCAGACGCCAAATGCTTACCGCAGTTCTCACAGGCCCATACTTCGACGGTCTTCCGTATTGCCATTTTACTTCTCCTAATCTATCCAACTAAGCGAGCCGCTTTTGAACATATGGTCTGCCAAGTCAGTCTTGCACCCCTCCTCGTCTTTGTTCATACAGGCGTCACAGATCCACTCTTTCCTGTAGTAGGTAAGGTCAAAAGAAATCCTGTCGCAATCGTCACAACGTAAGGGTTTGGCTGTACGTTTCACTCTGGTCATCGACTTTTCTCCAATTTACGCTTAAAGTTCTTACCTTCCTGCTCAGCCGCATGCTTGTTAGCGTTTTCCCCGCCCCCTAACATAGCCCTCACAGGAATTCGCCACGTACGTGAGCCTAAAATATCCATCTTCAACTTTTGGAGAGGATATTCAGGGGTGTACGCGTGCAACTCTTTAACAGTAAACGCTTTGAGAACGCCTGACTCATCTATGTGTCCCTGTCGGTACATCAATACTGGAGAAGGTGTCTTATTGATGAGGACATGAGGCTTGAAGTCCTCAGGTACTAGCTCTCGACCAAGACGCACTTCCAGACACGCGATACAAAGCAGACTTATAGGTTCCGACTTTACAGCCTCCTCCCACACGCTGTCATGTAACATATACGCGTATTGAGCGATGCTAAACACGTCTACCTTACAGTCAAAACACATGGTAGATACTTCAAATTCGCTCTGAGACATTGGTTTCCTTTCTACGTTAGCTTTCCGTATAGTCCCGCGCCATATCGGATAGCTCCACCTTCATCTTCTTTTCGCGCACCACTGATACGTCCCAAAGGGTATCATCGCGATACTTCTTAACTGCCCCTTCTACCAACCCGGCAAGCGTGGCAGGATCGAGAGCGTCTAACTCCCACGAAACTTGTCCAAACTTCTGGATGTACTTATCTGCTCGAGAATCTGTCACTTTCGCAGGATTTGGTGGAGGCTGATACTGTAATACTTGTGCGTGCGTCAATGCAACTCTCGTAAGCTCTACGTCATGCCCTGAAAAGAGTTGTAGGCGTTCGCGGATATCTCTATCCATATCCAGGCCTGAAGGATCGTGGTCTCCCAAGTAAATTGCTACAATCTTCTTACCGCTGCTAGCGTACGCGTTCAGCTGCTGCCCCTTACGGTACATGAAGCTCTGTGAGCTATATCCTTTATTGGCAGTAAAGCTGACGTCGAGTTTACTGCAGACAGGAATAATGACCCCTTCCAACGCTTGCTTCTCCACCATCACCTCCACGTGGTAAGGCTGATCCTCCCACTTATCTATTTGGAAAGAAGAGGCGCAAGTCTGTAGTATCTCCGCGGGGCTCTCCCAATGACTGTTGCGCACCGTACTGCGCCCTCTATCTACAATCATATCCCAATCCATCAACCCTGCTAAACGAGCATCAGATGCAATATCCCCTAAGCGCGAATACGACTTCTGTGTGTTGGGGACGAGGTCTTTGGAGACTAGCTGGTAATAGAGTTGTCGGAGAGACAGGTCGTATCCCTGTTGCTCATAGCTGTGCAAGATATCGTTGCATGTAGATATCAGCTCCAAAGATGCACCCCTGAACTTCTTAACCTTAAACGCTTTCTTCATCTTCTTTAGTCCCTTGCTGCTTAGCCTAGCTTTTTTTACTCATTACGCGCGGTCCATCTAGCTAGAACCTCGTTATTAAAGTGTTCTGCTAGAGTGGAGTACACATCACCTACGTTAAGAATTACCGAACCTTCTTCGTCCACTATCTCCTCTAAAATTTCACGGAACTCTTCATCGGTCATTTTGCTATAATCAGTACGATCTTCTTTATCCACGAGAATCTCCTCCTTACTTTCAACTCTCTTTAGAACAACTCGGACACTTCTCCGGTATTTTACTCCAAGCCCTACCTGCCAAGATAGACTCTCCGCAACGCCTGCACTTGACCCACTCACTACCGGGCCGGGGGTGGTGGACTATACACTCTCCTGTTATCGCGTGTTGTGAGTCTATCTCCCTTCCCATCGCACCTACCCATCCAGGACGCACCTCTTTCTCTTCCACAAGTACGTCAATGCACTCCAACAACGTTGTCAGCTCCGGGTTACGTCCGCCCCAACAGAGATAGTCGTACACACCTTCGGGGAGGTTGTAGCTATTAGCAGCAATGTACTCTTTTGCAGCTTTCTCCGTCAGGAAGATAGTGCCGTGATGTGGCACGTGCTTCTCAGCCCCATCTTTGTCGCTGTACCGAAGATCGTAGTAGTACGGACTCGCTGTCGCCCTATTATCCTGGCTTCGTATCTCTTTCGATAATCCACGGAGCCATTCTAATGCTTCGTCTCTGGTCATCTGTCCCTCCGGTTTGAACAAAGGTATCTTAACAAAAAAGAAAGGGGATGTGAGCCTCTTTCTTTTGGTTCTAAACCTTATACCTGTAATGTGGGATTGTTTTGGCTAGGAAGCGAGCTTCAGCTTTTCTTTTTGGGTCTCTAAGTGTCCTTCTGCAGCCTCAGTCCAGGCGTCTATTGCAGCAGGGGTCCCTCCGAACTTCTTGGCGTGCTTAGCCACAGCAGTGAAGTTAGGCCTACCATAACATTTCTTCTCCATTACGGAGTACGGTATCCCTCGCAACAAACCATAGGCCAACAGGTTGTAACGCGTGTGTACTCTCACCACCGTCGTCCGGTGATGGTTCAGGCGCCACTTTGCCATGCCGCTGGTTTTGTTTGCTTCCTTGCGGATAGTCTTGGACTCATCCACGAGGGACTTCACTTTGATTCTCAAATGTATTAATTGCTCAGACATTGTCTTTCTCCTTGTTGATGTGAAAAAAATTGAACGCGTGAGAAAGACGTTTATGGAGGGCCTCTAGCTATGTATTCATATGAATCTCATATTCGAAGCTTAAGTCTTGCTCGGGGTGTTGTCAAGCGGTACCCCCACTAAGAGTTGAACTTAGTCCCACATGGTTGAAATCATGCGGCTCTCCACTGAGCTATGGGGGTAAATGCCAAGTGTATTGGGATTGTATTTCCGGGGTCTCAAACTTGGCGACAGACCAACGTGAGTTCGTAGAAGTTGTGAGCGATCCTAGCTGTGAGCAACTCCTACTCCACATCCCAACCTAACGGCAAATGGAAAAACCTCACGGCACCAACAGATATACATAAACGAGCAACCCTCCCCAATGGGCCCTGAAGAGGGCTGCTCTAAGTGCCCGTCTGGTTCCGAGCTGTCATCGATCTTTCTGTACGCCCAACGCAACCGAACTTGTTGTGGGACTGGTCCTTGTTTTTATATAGCGGCCAAACCGTACCCGTCCGCTTTAAGAACGAGGCAGGATTCGATACCTGCACATTGACCGTATTACTTTCATACACTCCAGCTAGGGAGTCTTAGGCCAACTACTCTCCCGGAGGGTAGGATGCGCCTACTAGCGTCTATCTTCCGCCACTCATTCTTAGTAAAATATCAAAGAGATTGCGGCACCCTATCGTTTACAGAGTACCGCAATCTCTTTACGGAGTAAACATCAGCTCCGTGTGAACCATATAGTCCAGCCCGGCCCGAAGGCCATTAGGTACTCGGATACAAGGGTCTCAGCCTCTTTTTTCGTAGCGGCGGTATCGACCTCCTCCGTTCCGGCCTTACTCCTGGCCATTATTTTGTACATCACCAAGACACTCCTCTCTTTCTATGTAGCAGGTAACGGTCAAATCATACTTCAATGTCACGCACTTCCAGTGCAGGTAGAATGGAGAGCTCCCCGGCATTCCACGGAGCAAACTCTTTGTGTCCACTAAGCAATAGTTCCATGAGGCTATACCGCAAAAAGAGTGGGTGTTCGTCAAAAACAGCTACAACACCGTCTTCGCACGCTACGTGCTCCACAAGGGGTACCAACACACCCCAGTCCCTGTCCTTAGGACACTCCAGGATAGCATTTCGAACCCACGACAACGCTTCAGTAAGAGGGGCTGTCTGTAAATACTCTAGGATACCCTCCTCTAATACCGATGGATCCCCTGAATCATCCTGATTCTTCTCAAATTCTTCGACAGCTTTCCACCATTCACTTACGGTCATATGCGCCATAGCCCACCTCTCTTTAATTGTTGTATGGTCTTGTGTAGCGCTGCCACTTCAGCCCATATAAGACACAATATAAAAATTACCCCTATCAGCAGAACAACTAGCATTACTACGCCAACAGTCACTGCAACCACTACACTTCCTCCCAATCTTTGATATTACCTACTCCTGCTTGCGCGTAAAGGCCGCTGTCTTTATGGTCATCTCCGTAGAATCCCCAGCAGGAGTCAATAGTCTTCTCTTCTTCATTCCCACAGTTCTCACATGTGTCAATTTTAAACAGCGTGAACCCGTAAACGTTCCCTGTAATTAGGTGATCGTACTGCTCTACTTCTATCCGGAGGTATTCTTCTGCTTTGTCTACGTCAACGCCCAACTCTTTCATGCGCTTGGGTGTGGTGTAGATAAAACCTACTTGACCGCTGTCCCACCGACACGAAAAGGGTGTAGTACGCATCGTGATACCTGAGTGGTCGTAGAGGTACAGAGGGAGTTCAATTCTGTTTTTCGGGAGACCTTCTCGGTACTCTTCAGGGTCTTCTTTCGGCTGTTCGTCCCCCAAGGTGTACCCCCTGTGCCAACAAACCATGATGCCTATGTTGCAGTCAGTCTCCTCTCGGTAGTTTATAGGGTCTGGGTCCATCTCGATACGGAGATACTCATCATCTTTCTTGTACAGTTCAGCTGTCATCCTAACTCCTCACTGAGGCACTCTAGGTACCCTCCTTCTGTGTCTGTTATCTTGATCACCCCATCGGCGCAGTAGGCAATCGTTTCAATAACAAAGGTGCGCGAGCACATCCCGTCGTCTGGGTCATACCAGCGCACGGTAGCGCCTGCTACATGTCGTTTGTTGATTTGGAACGCACGTGCTACGGCGAAATGGCCGCAGGCACAACAGAGGAATGGAGAACTATTCCCCCACTCCATGCTCTCAACATCAGTAAACCCGTCATCGTCCACGCGTACAAACGTGGCGGTGGCTACTATGTCAAAGGGGGCGGCAGAGTGGCAGCGAGGACAGGCGTAGCCTTCGAGGACGTTATCGTTTACCTTCGGCATGCTCCTTCTCCCTCTCTATTAGCCACGAATAACTGTGGGTTGTTTTGATGTCATCTTTCGTAACGAACACTGCGCCACCTCCGAACCCATCAGGCCGAGGCTTGCTACAGGTGTTAGTGTACTCGAATCCAATAGCTTCATCAGGCCGCATTGTGTGCAGCCAGTGTTGTAAGAACGCACAAGCATTCTCCACATTGAAGTTCTCATCGTAGGACAACCACATGTAGGGGCCTATTGTATCATTCTTAACAATAGACAGCCTAAAGCCGAAACCGAAATCAGCATCGGGAATCCCGCGTGCTTTGGCCCACACATCCCGCGTCTCCTCGGATACGTCGAGGATGGCATCCTCAATTTTGATCTCATTCAAGATCCAGGCTTGCTCTTTAGGTGACAGCTTGGTCGCAGCTACTAAACTGGCCAGTGTATAATAGTTAGCCATCTATCCGCTCCAGTTCTTTCCTTACTGCCTCCGTCATTGCACGGAGGGTTGCGAGCAAATCTACTTGTACAAGCGTGTAGTGCTCCAGGCCTTTTACTATCTTGCGTAACGCTATGATACGCGGCCTAGACCGCTGTTGGTGCGGGGACGCATCTTTCCAACGTTCGATGGTCTCCTCGACTTCGCACATGAACTCATTCATTTTTTTCATCTCTCATCCTTTGTGATTGTGCGACGAATTACTCTTCCGTTCGGATCTTTCTCCACAACAATTCGGACACCGGGTACAAAGACCATCGCCTCCGATATAGAACTCTCATACCTTGTCTTCGTACGTACAACACATCCAACACCGCCTATTTCCATTGCCAGAGTCTCTTCAGCAGGCCGTACCCGTGTCGAAGGAGAAATAATCGACACAAATTTACTTTCACTTTTTTTCACTAGACAACTCCTTCCATGCGAGCGCAGCCTGCAGGGCCGTGAGGTGCTCATGCACAATGTTTGATGTAACCATGCCATCAGGGTGCCTACCAGCCCAATGGTCTCCGAAGAACAGGGCGCCGTTAGGGGGATTTACCCCGTAAAGAATCTTTTCTCGACCAGTGATCTCACACTTCGTGGGTTCTGTCAGCCACAGCAACCACTCCTGCTTCGTGTAGGCTGCAGTCTCAGCATTCGACTCTTTGATCCTGTACTCCCAGATCCCGTGAATGTCTTCGGGATAGGTGCTCTTGAGGCAGGCACGCAATGCCCGCATGCACTCCTGTTGCTCCCAGGCATAAGGGCGAGCGCCCTCCGCGGACGCCTCACACTTACTGTGGAAGTAGTCAGGGGTGCACTGGGACACCCAGTCCAGGTCCACAGCTTCACTCCAACAGTAGACCGCCATGGCCGGCGCCGCTCCGGCAGCAACAAGAAGTCGGCCACCGCTGATAGAAAAATCAATGCGTGAAGCGCTGTTCCCCGGCCTTTCCCACCGCAGGAACTCTAAGTCTATCCTCTTACCTATCGTAATCTTCTCGTGGCAAGTTACTTGATAATCTGCCTGTTCCATTATGTCTCCTCTCTCTCAGCAAAGGGTTAGCACTTTGCCTACTTATACCTCTGAATTGTAGATGTTCAGGAAGGCTTTAGGGATCAAAATAAAGGGCTGTTCTTGGTATAAGAATATGTAACGAGCAGCAATGCTCTCGACGACCGCTAAAGGTTGCGGCCACCAAAGGCCGTCCGTAGCCAGGGAAAGGGGTGTATCCCAGTACCTGACTAAGGGGAAACTGTACCTCTCTGCAGTGTAAAGAGAGTGTCTGCACCGAAGTGACACCGCAGGCAAAAGGCATAAAAAACTCCAATCGGTGCGGAGTTTTTTTTTTTTGTTTGGGAGGGAGCAAAATAAAGGGCCGTTCTTGGTACAAGAATAAGTAACGAACAATGTGCTTTGTTACGTCTTTTTGTAAGTCACAGAAAGAATCCCCTAGGAGGACAGAATGACTACGAACTATTCAGAATTAGGTACACCGAAAATGACTGCCAAACCCTACAACGAGTTCGTCTCGTGGGTAGGGATCGACAAGGAAGACGAAGGGCTTCCCCGTCTACACTTTAAATGGGAAAACAAAGAACTGATCGTCGTTCCAGACGAGGTGTCTAACGCGGACTTTCAAACATCTCACCCCGGAGTGACAATAGAAATTGACTATGACGGAAGAAGGACAGTATGGGCATCAAACGGTAAAATCCACCATAGATGGTACTGTAATTTCCGGAGGTACGGATGGCTCTGGAC
>Ga0164310_10002273_pt1 | contig 11017 bp, 8 predicted proteins | sample GuaBasSedimGuay1_FD_121795 | JGI IMG/M metagenome (GOLD analysis project Ga0164310, IMG submission 121795) | Subseafloor sediment microbial communities from Guaymas Basin, Gulf of California, Mexico - Guay1, Core 4569-9, 0-3 cm | ecosystem: Environmental > Aquatic > Marine > Hydrothermal vents >... | reverse complement strand
TGCCAGGGATAAGCACAACGCCCTTCCCCAGGTTCTCAATATCCTCAGGCAAAGGGGCCTCCTCCCATTGCGGTTTAACTCCCCGGCACTGCCCTATCTCCTCAAGATAATGGGTTACATCTTCGGCGATGCCACCCTTTATTTCAACCGGGGCAGCGGCCAGGGGATGGTAACCTTCTATGGGAAGCCTGAGGACTTAGAGGTTATCCGCAAGGACATCCGCAAGTTCGGCTTCTCGCCCTCGGGGCTTTATTTGCGGGAGAGGGAGCATCGGGTTGAGACCCCATATGCCTCTTATGAGTTCACCCACCAGGAAGCCAGCTTCAAAGTCACCAGCACCGCTTTCGCCGCTTTGCTGGCTGCTATGGGGGCTCCGGTAGGCAATAAAGCCAAAAGCGATTTCTCCGTCCCCGCCTGGGTCTTCAGAGCCCCCCTCTGGCAGAAGCGCCTCTTCCTGGCCGCTTTCTTCGGCGCAGAACTCACGGCCCCCAGAACTTTCCCGGAGCGAGATTACAACTTCCAGGTGCCTGTCCTCTCCCTTAATAAGCGGGAAGGAGCTGTGGAAAGCGGACGCAAATTCCTGAAGGACATCGCCTCCCTCTTGTCCGAGTTCGGTGTGGAGACGAAGAAGATAAGCTTGCGGCGTGAGCAGAGCAACAAGGATGGTTCCGTTTCCTACCGCCTGAGGTTGGTGCTCTCTTCCCGTCCCGAAAGCCTCATCAACCTGTGGGGTAAAGTGGGATTCGAGTACAACTTGGAGCGCAGTGCTATCGCCAACGTCGCTGTTCAGTACCTGCGGCTGAAGGAGCGTGTGCTCTCCCTGCGCCGAGAGAAAGCCTTCCTAGCCCGTGATATGTACGCCCAGGGCGAGACGCCTTCCGCCATTTACCGGCAGCTTTCCGGGCCTTATGTCAACCGTCGCTTCCTGGAGCGTTCCATATACCAGGGCCGAGCCTCGGATGTACGGATAAGCGAGGAGTTCCCAGGTTTCCATCAATATTACGAAGAAGCTACCGCCGGGCTGGGTTCCAGCGGGATGGTGTGGGACCACATCGCCAGGATTGAGCCCATCCCTGAATTCGATGATTACGTTTACGACTTCACCGTGGCCCATCACGACCACAATTTCATCGCTGGCGGCTTCGTGGTCTCCAACTGTGGTGTACGTCTCTTGGTTTCTAACCTCGAAGCCGAGGAGGTCAAGCCATATATGGAGACTCTTGTCAACGCCCTCTTCGCCAATGTGCCCAGCGGCGTAGGAAGGGGCGGTGCCATCCGGCTGGATGAGCAGGAGATGAACAAGGTGCTTAAGGAAGGCGCAGTTTGGGCGGTAAAGCACGGCTATGGGACCAAGGATGACCTGGAGCACACCGAAGAAGGTGGCTCGATGGCCGGGGCCGACCCTTCCAAAGTGAGCAGGAGGGCTAAGCAGCGTGGCCGAGACCAACTCGGCACGCTTGGTTCCGGCAACCACTTCATTGAGGTTGCAGTTGTGGAGGAAATCTACGATGAGGAAGTCGCCAAGGCCTTTGGCCTCTTCGAGGGCCAGCTGGCGGTGTGGATTCACTCCGGTTCACGGGGGCTGGGGCACCAGGTTTGCTCCGATTACGTCAAAAGCTTCCAGCAGGCGGTGAGGAAGTACGGGATTAAACTTCCAGACCGGGAGCTGGTATGCGCCCCCTTTGATACTCCCGAAGGCCAGGCTTACTTCGGGTCCATTGCCTCGGCGGCTAACTTTGCCTGGGCCAACCGCCAGTGCCTGGCGCACCTGGTGCGCCGCACCTTCGAGCAAGTGCTGGCCGGGAAGGTGCGGGACTGGCGGCTGCGCCAGCTCTACGATGTGGCCCACAACATCGTCAAGCTGGAGGAGCACCGCATTGACGGCGGGCGGGTGAAGGTGTGCGTCCACCGCAAGGGAGCCACACGGGCCTTCGGGCCGGGCCAGCCTGCGGTGCCCCAAGCCTACCGGGATGTGGGCCAGCCGGTGCTCATCCCCGGTGATATGGGCACCGCCTCATACGTGCTGGTGGGCACTCAGAAGGCAATGGAGGAAACCTTCGGCACCACCTGCCACGGCGCCGGACGGGTGATGAGCCGGGCCAAGGCCAAGAGGACAATCCGGGGAAGCGAGCTGGTGAGGCGGCTCCGGGCCGAGGGCATCATCATCAAAGGAGGCAGTATGGCTGGCTTGGCCGAGGAAGCCCCAGATGCCTACAAGGATGTGGACAGAGTGGTTAACGTGGTACACGCCGTGGGCATTGCCCGCAAAGTAGCCAAACTTCGCCCCCTGGGGGTAATCAAAGGCTAGAAGAGAGTGAGATGGCTACCCAGGTACTCTACAGGAAATGGCGTTCCAAAACTTTCGAGGAGCTGGTCGGGCAGGAGCACATCGTCCGCACCCTGAAAAATGCCCTCAGAGCAGGGCAGATTTCCCATGCTTACCTCTTCGCTGGACCACGAGGCACCGGCAAGACCACCACAGCCAGGTTGGTAGCTAAGGCAGTGAATTGCCTTTCGGAGGGTGAGGATAAGCCCTGTAACCGGTGTGAAATATGCGTTGCCATTAACGAGGGACGATGCCTGGATTTAATAGAGATTGACGCTGCTTCCAACCGGGGCATTGATGAGATAAGGGACCTGCGGGAGAAGGTGGGCTTCCGTCCGGCCCAGGCCCGTTACAAAGTCTACGTGATAGATGAAGTGCATATGCTCACCAACGAAGCTTTCAACGCCCTTCTCAAGACCCTGGAAGAGCCACCCGAGCATGTCATCTTCATCCTGGCCACCACCGCTCCTGACCGGATTCCCCCCACGGTGCTCTCCCGCTGCCAGCGGTTTGACTTCCACCGCATACCTGTCAAGGACATTGTGGCCCGGATGGAGTACATAGCCTCCCAGGAGGGTATAGAAGTAGAACCGGAGGCCCTCACCTTGATAGCCCGTCAGGCGATGGGGAGTATGAGGGATGCCCTAAGCCTGCTCGACCAGCTCCGCTCTTACGGTGATGGCCCTATTACCACCAAGATGGTTCAATCCATACTGGGTTCCGTCTCGCTTGAGACGGTAGCCGATTTGATGGACCTGCTCGTCCAGGGCAAGGCGGCAGAGGGCATCGCTTTCATTGATGAATTGATAGATAAAGGGGCCGACCCTCGTCAGATTGACCGTGAAATCCTCAATTATCTGAGGAACCTATTGGTGGTAAAAGTTACGGGAGACAGGGCGGTGGTGGATCTGCCCCTGGAGATGTTAGAAAGGATTAAGGAACAGGCTGGGCGATTCCCCACCCGGTATTGGATGCGGGTAATCCGCATTTTGGGCCAAACGGCCCTGGATATGAAGAGCGGCCTCTCGCCTCAACTGGCCCTGGAGATGGCCTTTGTGGAGGCTCTGGAAGCTCAGGGGAAAGCGGAAGAGGCGGCACTCCACTCAGCCTCAACCTCCAAAGCCCAGGCTAAGGGGCTTCCCTCCAGGCCAGCTCCAAAGGCCGAGGAAGCCCACCGGGCTTCGGTGAAAACCACGCCGAAGCCTTCGGCACCACCCCCAGAGGCAAGGGCCCTCCCATCGGGAGCCTTGAAGCTTCTGAAAGAACAGTGGACACGGGTGCTAGCTATGCTGAGACCCCGCAACAGGTCAATGGAAGCCTTGCTACGGGATGGTGAACCTGTGGCTGTGGAAGGGAATGTGGTCACTTTGGGATTTTATTACACCTTCCATAAAGAGAGGGTGGAGGAGGAGAAACACCGGGTGCTAGTGGAAGAAGTCCTCAGCCGCTTCCTGGGAACACCTGTCAGGGTGAAGTGTGTGATTATCCCCAAGCAGAGGGGTAGGGTTAAAAGCTCGGCTTTGCAGGTAAGCGACCCGGTGGTGAAAGCGGCGGTGGATAAATATGGGGCACGAGTGGTGAAGCTCGAAACAAGTCATTAGGATTTTCACCCAGGGCTAGACACAACGGCGGGAGGAGGTAAAAAACTCCGGGGTTAAACTCGCCCTCGGGAGCCGGGCAAGGAAAAGGAGTAGTATTTCTTACACGGCGGCTTCGCCGCCGTGTAAGAAATACCCTCAAAAGGCCTTTACAGGAGCGAAAGCATTTATCGAGGAGTCTGCGCCAAGGAGGAAATTTATGGCAAAGAAGAAGAAGAGGAAGCTCACCTCCGGGGCTAGCATTAAAGCTCAGGATATGCTGCGCCAGTTGCAGAAATTGCAGGACGAAATGACAAAGGTTCAGGAAAGCCTGGGCGAAGAAACCATAGAGGTTAGCGCTGGAGGTGGGGTGGTAAAGGTGGTGATTGACGGCCACCAGCGCCTCCGTTCCATAACGATAGACCCTGAGGTCATCAATCCTGAAGATGTGGAGATGCTTCAGGACTTGATTCTGGCTGCCGTGAACGAGGCAATCGAGCGTGCCCAGGCATTGGCCGCCGAACAGATGGCCTCCCTCGTGGGAGGCGTACAGATTCCCGGGTTGATGATGTGAACGATGGCAAAGCTGGCAACCCCGATAGCGAGGTTAATCGAAGAATTCAGCCGCCTTCCGGGCATCGGCCCTAAGACGGCTTCCCGTCTAACCTTTTACCTCCTAAGAGCCCCCAAGGAACAGGCCCTCGCTTTATCCGAGGCCATAAGGGAGTTGAAGGAGAAGACCACCTACTGCGAAATTTGCTTCAACATCACCGACGAAAGCCCTTGCGCCATCTGCCGGGATGAGGAAAGGGACCACACCACCATCTGCGTGGTAGAGGAGCCCCTTGACGTGCTGGCCTTGGAGAGGACAGGAGAATATCGGGGGGTCTACCATGTGCTCCACGGGGCTATTTCCCCTGTGGAGGGGATTGGGCCGGATGATTTGCGCATCAAAGAGCTCATCCACCGCCTCCATAACGGGAACATCCGGGAGGTAATCCTGGCGACCAATCCCAACCTGGAAGGCGAAGCTACGGCAATGTACCTCTACCGGCTCATAAAACCGCTTGGGATAAAGGTCACCAGGCTGGCCCGGGGTCTCCCGGTGGGCGGCGACCTGGAATACGCCGACGAGATCACCCTGGCCAGGGCCTTGGAAGGGCGAAGGGAGATGTGAAGAGGATGGCTTGCGTATTAACGGTGGGGGACATCAACATAGATATAGTGGCCTTGCTTGACCAGTACCCTCCCAAAGGCGGCGATGCCTTGGCGAAGAGAGGCGAGCTTCACATAGGCGGCTCTGCTGCCAATACCGCCCTGGTCCTTGCCCGCTTCGGACTGGAAGTGAGCCTCCTGGGGAGAGTAGGGTCAGGCATCCTGGCCGATTACGCCCTGCAAGGGTTGCGGAAGGCAGGGGTGGAATTAAGCTTGGTGCAACGTGACCCTGAAGTTCCCATCGGAGTTATGTTCATAGCCGTCACTCCCGATGGCGAACGCACTATGTTCGGCTTCCGGGGGGCTAACACCCGCCTGAAACCCGTTCGCCTTGGTGAGGGTGAACTTGGGAAATTGCGATGGGTGCACATCTCAGGCTATGCTCTCTTGGAAGAGCCGCAGCGCACTGCTGCCCTCAGAATTCTGGAGACGGCTCGCCAGAAGGGGATAACCGTGAGCCTGGATGTGGGGATGTGCACTGCCATCCACGCCAGAGAGGAAGTGAGAAAACTGCTGCCCCAGGTAGATGTCCTCTTCCCCAATCTGGAGGAGGCCCGCCTCCTCAGCCAGAAGGAAGAAGCAGATGAAGCCCTGAAGGCTCTGGTGGAAAGAGGCGTGAAGCTGATAGCCCTTAAATTGGGGGAGAAAGGGTGTATGATTGGGGATGGAGAAAAAGCCTTCACCGTTCCGGCCTTCGCCATAGATGCGGTTGACACCACAGGGGCAGGGGATAGCTTCAATGCCGGGTTCATCTTAGGGCAACTGTGGGGGCTAAACCTGCCGGAGTCGGCGCTGTTGGGCAATGCCTTGGGCGGATTGGCCTGCACCGTGGTGGGAGCGGGGGAAAGCCTCCCTACCCCTCAAAAAGTTGTGGCTCTCCTCCAGGGGGCTCTTGCCTCTCCAACGTGGGAGCCCTGGAAGGGAGGACTCAATCACCTGCTGGAAATCCTGAAAGGGGGAACCAAACGATGAAAGTCGAATGGAAAGAGCGCCTGGAAAGCCTCCGCCTCAAATCCCTCAGGGAACTGTTCGGCGTGGAAAAGCCCATAATCGGTATGATACACCTGTGGCCTCTGCCGGGAGCACCGGGGTACACGGGGTATGGGATGGATTTCATAATTGAACGGGCCCTTGAGGATGCTCACGCTCTGGTGGAAGGCGGGGTGAACGGGCTCATCGTGGAGAATATGTGGGACCTGCCTTATTTTGTAGGCGATGACGTTCCGCCAGAGGAGATGACCGCCCAGGCGGTTGTGGCCCGCAAAGTGGTGGAAGCAGTTGATGTCCCTGTGGGCATTAACGTAGTTCACAACGGTGGGGTGGTGACGCTGGCCATAGCTGTGGCTTCGGGGGCGAAGTTCATAAGGGTGTGCTTGCTTACGGGAGCCAGGGTTTGGGACACAGGGGAATTCGACCATGGCTGTGCTGCACGCCTCCTGCGGAAGCGAAAGGAACTGGGAGCCGAGCACATAAAGATACTGGCCGACGTTGATAAGAAACACTCCGTAGCTTTCCCCGGCATAGACCTTGCCACCCACATAGAGTGGACCGAATTTTACCTGGCCGATGCCCTCATCATCTCCGGCAAGATGACCGGAAGCGCCCCCGACCTGGAGAAAGTGAAGAGGGCCAGGGAACTGTCCCATCGCCCTATCCTCATAGGCAGCGGGGCCACCGAGGAAAACATCGCCGATTTCCTGAAATACGCCGATGGGGCCATTGTAGGCACCACCTTCAAGGTGGACGGAATAGCCGAGAACCCCGTTGATGTTGAGCGGGTGAAACGCTTTATGGAAGTGGTCAATAAGAGGGTTCTCCGAGCCTGATTTCCTGCGGGGTGAGAAAAGGAAGGGTGCTCGTCCCACCCTTACCAGGGCTTGCTGGTTGCGACCAGCAAGCCCTTTTTTAGGATGGGGCTGAAGCTTCATTCCCTCAGAGAGCCTGGAGGCTTCTCCGCCAGGCGAAGGCTTCCTCCACGGATGAGAGGGCTTCTTCCAGTGTGAAGGGCTTGGTTAAGCAACTGAAAGCGCCTTTTTCCAAGGCTTCGGTGTCCCAACCTGGGTATGGCAGGGCAGTCATAACGATTACGGGGATGGTCTCATCAATGGCCTTGATTCGACCCGCTAATTCCAGGCCATCCATATCAGGCATAAATAAATCTGTCAGCACAATTTCAATTCCCCCCAGGTTTGAGAGGGCCTCTTCGCCGCTGCTGGCCTTGTAAACTTCGTAGCCGGCATCCTCGAGGAGACAGCCTATGAAATCGCATACGACTTTGTCGTCATCAACCACGAGCACAACGCCTTTCTTCATTATCTTATCCCTCACCGTTGAAGTAATACCCCACTCCCCACTCTGTTATGATGTAACAGGGGTTACGGGGGTCCTCTTCTATTTTTTGTCGAAGGTAATGCACGTACAACTTAAGGTAGTCTGTTTCTTCCTTGTAAGCCGGACCCCAGACCTGGGAGAGCAAGGTCCTGTGAGGGATAACTTTTCCCGCATTGCGGACTAAATATGCAAGGAGGCGGAACTCCGTAGGGGTTAAATCCACATCCTTGCCCTTCACTTTAACCTTGCGGCGGGCGAAGTTTATCTCCAAATCGCCAACCGTATATGAGCTTAATTCCCCCCAGCCATAGGGGTTGGTTTCCTCCATACGCCTCAGGATGGCTTCAATCCTTGCCACCAGTTCGGATATGCTGAAAGGCTTGGTGACGTAATCATCTGCGCCTAAGTCAAGCCCGTAGATTATGTCCTCCTCCCGAGCTTTAGCGGTGAGGATGATGATGGGGGCATTGGTCATCTCCCTTATCCTGCGGCAGACCTCCCAGCCGTCCATCTTGGGCATCATAATGTCCAGGATGACAAGGGATGGCTTGTGCTCGTAGAGCAACCTGAGCCCTTCGGGGCCGTTTTGAGCGGTTATAAGGGAGAAATTGCGCCTCTCCAGGCCTTTCTTGAGGAGCTTGAGCAACTCAGGGTCATCATCAATTATCAATATTTTCCTTTCCTTCATACCTAACCTCCACCCGAGGTAAAGAAAAATAGAAACAAGAACCTGCTCCTGGTCTGCTTTTCGCCCAGATTTTACCTCCCTGAAGTTCTACCAGCTTCTTGGCTATGTAAAGGCCCAATCCGTGACCGTAAATCCGCTGGGCATCGCTTCCATTCACCCGGTAAAAACGGTCAAAGACCCTCTCCAAATCTTCGGGAGGGATGCCAATGCCTTCGTCGCTGACGCTTATCACCACATCCTGACCTTTATTCCGGGCCGCAATGGTTATCTTACCGCCCTCAGGCGAATAATTAACGGCGTTCTCCAGCAAGTTGCTGAGGATTATCTCCAGGCTCCTTTCATCAACCAGGATAAGCGGGGAAGGCTCGGGGAGCCTTGTCTCAAAGCGATGGAGCTTTGAACGAGCTGCAAATGGCTCCATCACTTGCCGGATGATTGGCCTTAAAGCCACCGGCTGGCTTTCGAGGTGAATTTGCCCCTCCTCCAGGCGTGTGAGGTCGAGAATCTGCTCCACAAAATTGCTCAGGCCTATGCTCTGAGAATAGGCAATATCCAGCAACTCTCTATCCGCCGCCTCGGCGGGGAGGGAATCCCTAAGGAGTTCAATCGAGGCCCGGATGTTGGACAGGGGAGCCCGAAGCTGGTGGGAGACCATAGAGATGAACTCGGATTTCATCCGGTCGAGTTCCTTCTCCTTCGTCATATCCCTAAATGTCGCCACCGTGCCGGTTACATTACCCCAGGCATCGAGCAGGGGGGCGATGGAAATGGAGATGTAGCTTCGCTTCTTCCATCCTTTCTGAAGGTTACCCTCACAATGATAGGGGACATCCGAAAGTCCACCCTCCAGAGCCTTGATCAGGGCACAATCCCTCTCGCAAATCTTCGCCCCCTCTTCATCCACCAGGCCAAACACCTCAGCACAGGTTTTCCCTATCACTTCCTCCCTGCTGCGCCCGGACAGACGCTCGGCAGCAGGGTTAAAGGTTAAGATGCGCCTCTCCTTATCTGTGGTATAAACGCCATCGGCGATGCCCCGCAGGACCAGCTCCATCATCAGCCTCTCCCTGGAAACCGTTTGGAAGAGCCTGGCGTTCTCGATTGCAATGGCAGCGTGGGTGGCCAGGTTAACCAGGAACCTTATATCCTCCTCGGAGAAGGCATTGGAGGAGGGGCTTGCCAGCAGGATGGCGCCTATGGCATCATCTTCCTTCAAGATAGGCACAGCAAGGCGAGAGCTATTCCCCAAGAACAGGGGTCCCCAGGAATCACCCTCCACCTGAGCACTCCGGCTGATAAGTTCATCGAACAGAACCCGGGAGACATCCTCAAGCAATCCAAAGCAAGCCCCGTGCGAGGCCAACGGACTTAGCCCCCCGGTCCTTTCATCACAGAGGACCACCATACCGGCCTCAGCTAACGTCATTTCTATAGCCTTGTCCAGGATGAACTCGGTGATTTCGGCCAGGTTCAACGTGGAATTCAGCCTGGTCGCTATCTCCGCCATCGTTGATAATTCATCCACCCTCCGGGCCAGAGCACGCTCCGTCTTCGTATAAGTGATGGCATTCCAGATGGTCATCTCGCTTCGGGAAATAACCGCCTCCAGCGAAGCCATATCCTTTTCGGTGAAGAACTCTCCCTCCCCCTTGAACAAGGCTACATAGCCTGTGACCATATCGCCTTTTCGGACAGGCGCTACGATGGCGGAATTTATTGGGACATTTGGAGATGAGGGCACCTCGATAAACCTGGGGTCATCGTTTAACTCGTGTAAAATTAAGGGGCGATTCTGCTCAATAACCCACCTGGGAAGGGCCTTGGCGTTCTTAGGGGCTCCACCAGCAACCCCCGGAGACCCCCCTTGCAGCCGGGTGTTTAGGAGAAGCACCAGTTCTCCATCGGGCTCCTTGACCAGGGCCATCTCCCCCCATTCCGCATTGCATACTTCTATGGCGTGGTCGAGGATTAAGCTCACCACTTCCTGGAGGGAAAGGGCCTTGTCGAGCAATCTCTCCAGGCGATTGAGGGAGCGTGATAGCTCTTCACCGTAGCGGAGAGAGGCCGTTATGTCCGCAACGAAGAAGGCATAGATGTTGTAAAGGGGCAAGAGGCCCAAAATCTCTATCGTGTGGCCGGAGAGACCTGACCAGGCGATGTGTTTTGCCAGCAGGGGGATAAAGAGGGCGCTACAGAAGAGGGATATGCTCAAGCCCATTGCCTTGCCAAAATGATAGGCAGCCAGGGTTATGGGGATGAGGTAGAAATACCGATAAACGGAGAGGAACTCCAGGTGCTCGGCCTCAGCATAGTAAATCAGAAAGGTGGAAAGGAGCAAGCTTAACCCTATTAAACTGAGAATCAGCCATTGATTTTTCGACTTACCGTGTCTCAATTTTGCTCCCTTAACTGATTTTGAAGCGCTTTCTCGTGTAGAGGCCCCCTTCTTGGGACGGAACCCCACTTGTTATGTATCCACAATCAAGTGTGGAGCTGCCCAAAGAGCGGTTTTCTACCGAGTTGCAAAGGACTACAGCCTTGGTTGGCAATCTCGCCCCAGACGAGGGCAAAACAAGTGCAGGGCTACCGGAATAGCGCTATCAGGCCGAAAGTGACATTGCATAGATAAGGGGCCAGCAGGCTCTTTGTAGAGCGATAGAGGAAGGTGTTGACCAAAGCCATCATAAAAACATAAAAAGAGACCCCAATGGTCATCATCAAGTTCCCTGTCCATTGGGGTATGACCAGATAAACTCCCACGTTGAACAGGCAGGTGATGAGGCAAGAGGGCCAGAATCCCTTTCTGGAGAAGGTGTAAAGGAAGTTGAAGACCACCCCTCTGAAGAACATCTCCTCGGCAAGGGACTGAAGGCCGGCTTC
>Ga0164310_10002272_pt1 | contig 11020 bp, 12 predicted proteins | sample GuaBasSedimGuay1_FD_121795 | JGI IMG/M metagenome (GOLD analysis project Ga0164310, IMG submission 121795) | Subseafloor sediment microbial communities from Guaymas Basin, Gulf of California, Mexico - Guay1, Core 4569-9, 0-3 cm | ecosystem: Environmental > Aquatic > Marine > Hydrothermal vents... | reverse complement strand
CGTGACTCATCACTGGCTGGCGCAAAACCTCGCGGGTGAGCACCCCTGAATCGGAAATGATTTTTTCGCCGCCCCGAACCCCAAAAATTTGTTGTGGGAACCTAACTAGCTCAACGGTCGCTCTGAACTCCGAGGTCTTAGGAATAAAACTATGCTTATCGGCTCCAGTTGGAATAAGTTTTTTGAAGTACTCTGATTTTGGTACCACGCCCAACTTGCCTGCGGCTTGCGCGGAGTACTTTGCTAGCGTGGGGTGCTGCTGGGCTTGCGCCCACAACCACGCTTGAGGGTGAGCTCGAACTGCTTTAGCATATTCAACGACTTCTCCAGCGAGTTTGGGGGCGTGCTTGACACCCCAAAACATTGCGCTCGCCGTAGCTGTTTGCGTGGCAAACCCGAGTGGGTCGCGCTGGATGCCGTACACTACTCCAGCAGGGATTGCTGCTGCGTACGTTCCAACGCCTGGTCCTTTCTCGCCCCCCAACCAATACGTTTTTTGTCCGACGATTAGTGCTTCCACGTCCTTGCGGAAATCGCTTCCAACAGGAATTAGTTCTTGGGCAGCAGTTTTTTCGCGGGTTTTGATTGTGATGGCTCCTCGCTTGGTCTTGTACGGCTCGTACCACGATTCTTTTTCCCACCCAAACACTTTTTCAGGGTAGTCTATAGCTGTCCACATCACGTCTTTTCCTTCGCTCGTCCTCCTCCAATCCACAGATGCTTGAGCTCCTCGGAGCATTGGCACTCCAATAAATTGCGTGGGGAGTACTGCTAGTTGGAGTGGGAGCGTGGCAACGGTTCTCGTTGCGATTCCAGCCATGTGAGCCCACGGATCTCGAACCATGTCTTTCCCCGTCTTATCTCCTTTGTACTCTATGAAAGGAACGTGCTTGGCTATCGCACCATACGCGCCAACAGTCCCTCCATAAACATCTTCACCCCACATGGATACCCAACGTGAGAACTTTGTTAGCTCGCGCTCTTGAGCGCTCGCGAGGTCACCATAATGTAGCTCGCGCCCCGCAGCTTTCACCCAAATATCGAGCGGAGACTTATATTCTTCTCCGGCTGTGGGGAGTGGTGAAAGGATTTTGGAGTAATCCGCAAACGCGGTTTTAGCGTAAGCCTCTGGGTTCTCGAACGCTTTCACAGCTTCACTCATCTTGATTTCACCGAGCTTTAAGCGGTCTCTGAGCTCAGAAACAACGACGCCCTCAGCCCAGTCCTTCACTCCTTTCTCGAACTCTATGTCCACTGCTTTGCGTGCTTCAAGCCCACTGAGTAGTGCGAGGCCATAAAACTTTTCAACCCCGTGCTTCGCTTTTTCAAAATCACTCATTGCTTTGCTTAAATCTGCTTCGCGGGCTTCCCCCCACTTAACTATCTCGGAGTAAGAGTAGGACGGGAGGTCGCGGAATTTAGCGTATGACTCAATGGAAACGCGTGACACTTCTCTCGCGGCTTCCTCCGCTGCTTTTTGCCCGGTTTTCAATCCTGTTTCCGCGCCCTCCATAGTACCCCACGCCACGTCAGTTCCGAGCTGGAGCCCCATCCTAGTATAATCCGCGCTTAGTTCCGCGGTTTGTTGAGCGGCGAGTTGTACTGCTAGTGGTGTGACTTTTCCGAGGTACGTGGCTCCCTTCACGCCTTTCTCGAAAACGACTTCACCGCTCTTGGTGAGGTACGCACCCCTCTCTCGTCCAGAGAGAGTATCAATGTTCTCAAAGTATTCTGAAAGAGCTTCTCTTGGTCGACTAACATCCTTGTAATACACACTAGCTTCGAGGCGCGGGGTTTTAGTGTCGTAGTATGAGACTGCTTCAATCCTGTTTGGTTCCTTGCCCTGAATCCCGTAAGCGAGTTCGCGGGCTTTTGCGCCAGCTTCTTGCTCTGCGTACATCCTTGATTCCGGCATGGCGAGAGCGAATGGCAGCCCACCAGCTTTTTCGCGTTCACTCCAGTTCTCAACCCAGTCGGGAACCCATGCTACGGTCGAAGCGATTGCGGGGGTAGCTGTAACAACTGATTTTGCAGCTAGTTTAAGTGGCTGCACTTTAAATGGCCCGAACCCGAGGGAAGGAGTGTCTAACTCATCAACCCCTCGTTGTATGGTGGGCATAACATTTGATAGGGTTGTGAGAGCATCTTTCCCGTAATTCTTACCCCACGGTGGTTCGTACTCCCGCGTGATTTGTGCTTGCTCTGCTTCAAGCTCGAGAAGAGGGCGCTTATCGTATTCTTTTATTCCAGTGAGCAAATCAGTAATACTTACACCTGTACCAAGAATACCTTGATCGTAATAGGATACTGCTTTAATCGAAGGCTCGCGAGTGCGGTTCAAAGCTTTTAGTGTAGTGGGATCAGAAATCCATGAGATAAGCGAGCGAGGAGTGTTTCGCTTAAAAGTGTTTGCGATAATGTTTGTGAGCGCAGTATTCTGGGATTTTGCGAGAGCAAGCGATGAAGCTCGAAGAGTGTCTTCTGAGAACTTGAATGGGGCTGTAGATTTAATGAACTCTTCGCGCACCCCGGGGTACGAAGAGAGGTACGCCCACTGAACTGGTTGTGATATGGTTGTTGGCGTACTTTTTCCTTTTGGGTACCACGCCTCTCCTTAGTGTGCCATTCGCTCGGCTTGCGCCCACTTCTGGAGAGCTACTTTCGCTTCAAGGGATTCTTGTGGGTACGCCTCATACTCTTTTTTGTATGCTTCGGCGAGTTTTTCTTCGGGCATCAGCCAGTCTTTGCCTTCACGCGCTGATGACCACCGAGTGTACTCCGAAACCGATGACGCTCCCTCACCCACTTCTTCTTCTACACCGTACTTACCTGACGGCATTTTTTTAACGCGCTTCGCGAGCTCGTAAGGGCTGATACCGAGTCGGCGGGACTCGGCAACCATTTCAAGTGGGAACCCTGGCGCGCCTTTTTTTAAGAACTCTTTAGGCGTATCTGGAGCTAACCCCCATGACTCGGGGACTTCGTAATAAGGACTTGTTCCAATCTTGTGGGTGGTGAGAGGTTTCCTGCTTGAGGAGGTAGGAACTCGCGAGGAATCTCCAAACTGAATGGACTTAGTGATAGTCACTTCGTCAACGCCAGGAGATACTGTTCTACGAGTCACTTCTGACGCCAAAGGTGTTTTCGTGCGCATAGCTCGTTGCACGTCAGAAAACGTTGCGCTCAAAGGCACGGTCACGGTCTTGCTTCCAACAACCATTTGGCGGTCTGTAACCTGTTTTGAGGTCGGCACGTGCTCTTGATACGCTTTTATATCCTTTGCAGAAGCCGTTGTGCCAGCAATATACTTGTGGTACTCAGGGCGGTCGTAATATGATTGAGCCGTTACCTCAGCGCCTTTCACGTAATACTTGCCTTTCACGACACCAGTACCGGTCACACCAGTCTTCCCAGCAGGAGTGATAACACCGGGAGCTAGTGCTGATGAGGCTAGAGCAGAACCAGAGCCACCAGAACCACCAGAGCCACCTGAACGCGATGAACGCGAAGAAGTAGACGACGTGGTTTTTGAAGAAGTAGTCACAGTCGGAGTAACACTCGTGAGCCCACGCCCAGAGGTATAAGTATAAGTAAACCCACCACGTGATTCAGTTCGCGTACTCATCTTTTAAGACACCCCGACCGTCTCGCATTCGTTTTGCGAGGTGTCCGCACCCGCGTCGAGCTCAAACGAGCTCAACACGAGCTAACACACTCAAACTATATAAAGATATCGGAAACCCTTTATAAAGTATGCCTGACTTTCTTGAGCTCCTCATCACTCAACGCAATATTCTCTCCGAGCAAGGTCTCAGCCATATCCCGCACGAAAGCAGCTCGACTCTTCCCAACCCCAAACTTCGCAGCAATCTTCATCGAACTAATACGAGGCTCACCCTTCTTAATAAACCGAAAGTACGCCACGTCATCCAACACCTTGTCCACGAGCTCCTGGTTCGAAAGCTGCTTCTCCTTCGCCGCAATAGCTGTGAGCTCACTCTCAATATCCTCGTTCAACTTCTTCGTGAAAGCCCCTCTCTTCCGCTCATAAGCCTCTACAAGCGGTTTCGGAGGCATCGAAAACCTAATGTAATCCACCCTAATCTGCTCCTGCCCACTCAAAATCCGGGGTTTCTTAGTGAACACCTGGCCAGTCCGATAATTAATATCAAGGTTATAAAACGAGCCATACGACGCTTTCTCCGTCTTCTTGATCTGCTTCATGATGCAAAACGCGTGAAACAAGTTCCGAGCATTACTATCCACGAACTTGAGGAGGGGGACAGTAAAAATAACGATGAGGTTACGGTGGCGGAACGTCTGGAGCACGTAGTTAATCATCTTGTTCATCACGGAGTACCACGTTCTGGAGTCCATCGAAACCCCTGCTTCGTCGAACAAAATAACGCTGCCAGCAGGCAAACCCGCGTTCACGAGCGCCATGAACTCTTGAGGCGTGAAAATCACGCGGTCCACCGAAAAATTAGGGTCTAGCTGGCGAGCAAGCTCTACCGCAGCATAACTCTTCCCAGAACCAGTGCCCCCAATCATCGCCATCAAAAAGTTCTTGTTCAACCGAGTAACGCGCTTGAGGATATACGCTTTCAGAGGGTTCTCTCGCAAAGTCCGCTTCTTCGGGTTATACCGCTTAACGAGATTAATGATTTCCCCCATCTTGTGAACACACCTCGAAAACTAATCGAAGTCAATGATACCAGAGCGCTCCATGAGCAGCCCCATGCGCTTTAGCTGGTGGAGCTGAGCCCCCCACCACGCCATCAGTAAATCGAAGTACTCCTTTCGCGTGCCCTTATCCCGAGAGTCCATGAGCTTGAGCGTCCCCATAGCTTTTTTGTACGCCGTGAGGTAGTCCTTGTAATGATAAGGCATCGTCATCGTGTGCAAGACGTTGAGCGCGGCCTCCACGCCCTCGAGAGCGTGGCGGTCAAACCCCCTGCTAGCACAAGAAATGAAGCCCCTGCGAATGTCGCCGAGCTGGATGTTCACGAGGTCAGTGTACCCGAGCGTGGTGCCACCCGGGCCGCCCCCCACGGCAGAAGGGTTCATCACTTTCTTCGCGAGGCTCTTGTTGAACTTAACGTTCGCCATCCTCTCCCTCCCCCATCACTCGCATGCCTTCGCCGCTCTTAAGCATTTTCGCGCACTCATCAAGAGTTTCCTCGAGCTCGATGTTCAAGCTCACGCTCGCGCGAGTGATAGCACGCATGATTTGGGGGAGAGTTCCTCTCACGACTAGGGGCACGCCATCCTTCGCGCGTATCTTGAGCTCACCCTTAGTCTTACTCACTGGTTCACCCCACGCTCGTCGGCATCATTATCGCGGTCTTCGCCGCGACCTTCCCTACCTCAGCGAGGACTTGCCCTATCTGGCTGAGGTTCAAGTACGCGAGCACCGCCGCTATGAGCGCGAGCACGGCTGCCGCGCCGGCTGCATACAAAATGGTTTTGAACTCCGTGCCAGCCGCTTTTTGTCCGGCGTAATACATCTCGTACCCCAAGTTCTCGATGAGCTGTGGGTCGAGCGACTTGAGCTTGCTTTCGAACGGGTTGTACGTGAACTGCTCGCCTTCCTTGATGAACACGGCTTGAACACCCTTGTTCTTATCAAAGTAAATAGTGTTCTCGTCAATCGAGTACGTGCGGTTCCCGCGCTTAATCGTGGTGCTGTCCTTCGGGACGTGGCACTCCACCGCAACCGTCCGGTCCTTGTTCACTATGATGACTTCCTTCGCTCCTTTCTTTTTGTCTATCATGAGCTTCAAAGTTGTTATCACGTCTTTGCGAGCAATAGCTATCAGCATAAAGAAAAGGATTGCTGCGAGCCAGCCCGTCGCCATTAAAACCATGTTTACGTCAGCCATTAGAATATCCCCATGAACTTCTTTTTCGGGCGCGAGCCCCCAGCGCGGAACACGCGCTGCGTGACATCCTGCGTTTGCACGCGCAAAGCAGAGAGAGTAGTGCCACCCAGAGCTCGCTTCCCGTTAACAATGAAAGCGTAGCGGTCGTGCACAAACCTCGTTAGCGACGGCAAGCGAATGCCCATCGTGCGCTCAATGTTCTTCGCTTGAAGCAAAGCGCCTTGGAGGTGCCCGAGCTCCTCAATATCCTTGTTGTTGAGCTTGCTGAGAACCAAGTCGCGCTTCACGCCCGGAGCCTTGAGCGAGGGAGTCATGATGTTGAACTCGCTTTCAAGCGGGTTCTCCGGAGCGTACTGCGGCCCCTCATCATCCTCATCAAAATCCATTTGAGGCTGACCCCCCTCATCGTCATTCACGCCAGCTATATCGATATCGATTCCGTCGTCCGGAGCTTCTTCGTCGTCATCAAAAGCATTCAAAACAGCTTCACCCCCCAACTCACTAAAAAACTTCGTCCTCGGTTGCGCGCCTGTGGTGCAGGAAAGAAATAGCGCTACCCACAATGAGGTAAACGCCGAGGAGCATGAAGAACGCGGAGAGCGCGGTTATGAGTGAGTCATGTCGCTCGACTACGAGCTCGGCAGGTTCTGCGTAGTAGTACTGGGTCTTGTTGCATGAAACTATTTCGTTTTGGACGGAGTATGTGCCGGCATCGTTAGCCATCACTAAGTAATCGAAGTACATCTCATCCCCAACTTTGCGGTCTACGGCAGCAAATCGGAAGTACACTTCACCTGTCGTGTCGTTCAAGTAATCGGGGTGGCAACCCGTAACCTCATAATTGTTGTCGGTCGCGCTCCTACCCACATCAATATAATTGGTTGTGAGGGGTTGGAAGGCTCCGCTCGACCAGTTCCACACGTAGTACCTCAACCCAGTGGCGACGCCACCATCATATCGCCCATTCCACGTCAAGCGGCTTAAGCAATTATTGGGGCCGAGCGTGAAATTAAAGGTGGTGTTGTAGCCCGCCCCATCTTGTTCATTGTTGTAATACGTGCCATCATCAATCCACGTGTTGTTCACGATGCCATTGATGTTATCGCAGTCCAAGCAACTCACGTTGTGAGCGAGGTACTCGTTCTCGTCCTCAAACAAGTTCGTGACATTACAAAACCCGTTATACGAGCCCGTGTAATTGATTGGGAGCTCGAGCACGGGGCTCGGAGCCACTCCTTCGACGCCGACGAAGACGCCGAGCAAAATAAGTAGTATGCCTCCGGCGATAAGGAAGGGTTTGTTGCTTTCCTCTCCTTGCAGGGCCACCCAGATAAGCGCTAGGGCGACTAAGCCGATTGCAGCGAAGAGTTCTAGCATCATTCCTTGGTTCACCGGAAAAAAAAGGCGACGTGAGTGTCCGCACCCACCAATTTCTGTGGTGTTGTTCGGCGGGTTCAGTTCAAGGAGAACTTTACCTCATGAACAGCCAGCCTCCAGCCAAAGCGAGGATACCTACACCCATCAGGACAGGGATGTTGTCCGCGATAGTGTTGAGCACAGCGCTCGTGGTGAAGTTGGTGTCCGCGATTACGCTGTCAACGATCACGAGACCGATGACGGCGGTAACCACGCCAACAACGCCTGCGATAACAGGGTTTGCCATTGTCAGTCACCTCTGATTGTAGTCCATTTGATACGCTGACTTCATATTTAAAGGTTGTTGTTCGCATGAGAGTCCGTTTATAAAGTCCCCTCGTTTGTTTATAAACAAAGCAAGGATATTTCGTATGCGCACACACTATACCAACGCGAAATACAACGCGAAATATCGTTAAACCTATACTGTTGTACCACAAAACCCCTATAAAACTATGTGTGTTTCATGTTTCATGTCTTAGCGCGATTAGAGATGTGTGTGCATGTGTCTGCAACGACTTCTCTGTGCCACATGTATATACGCAATATTTTCCTCGTTAGTTTATAAACAAACCCATTAGTTTAAATACTTGTGTGCACATAACTAGCTCAACGTGATATAAGATGAACTGCAAAAACTGTGGAAAAGAGTTTGCTCCGAACAACAAAGAGCGCAACTGGTATTTTTGTTGCAAGGGTTGTGCTCGAGAATACATTCAAGACAACGAGGTTGGAACGTACCGAGGGGGTGTGACCATGAGGTTCACCACCATGCTCGGGGTTGATGACTACTTCCGGCTCCGAGAGTTCTACACGCGCGAAGCCATTAGTGGGTTTATAAGGGACGCGGTTCACACTAAAATCGATGAACTCCCTTCAAACAAACCAAACTACCCTCCATGCCAAGTGTGTGGCCAGAAGAACGAGCACGGGTACGCGAACATCGTAGCTCAAATGTATGGTCATACCACTGGTTCTGACGGGCAACCTCAGAAAGTGTACCTCAACGATTTCCGTGGGTTCCCTAACGGGGTTGGCAGTATTTGCTTGAAGTGTTTCAAGGAAGCGTTCCAGCGACCAACTGATGAGATCAACAAGATTTTTGTTGAAGTCTCACCACGAGACAGTGAGACTCGTGAGACTTTGAGACAAGGCACGGAACAAAAACCGCTTGCTTTAAATACAACGCAGAGTTTACCTATAGCGCAGCTAGAACAACAAGATTAAGCTGCCCGCTTTTTTCAGGGCGGGGTCTGTGCCTCTTTCCCCGCCCACCCTTGGCAACCAGCGTAACCGAAAAGATTATATACTCATTTAGTATTACTCTTAACCATGCCTTTGGGCTGGTGATAAGAAATGCCAAAAATTAATTTAGATGGAAGTGAAAGTAATTTCGAGAAAAACCTCATTCCTGAGGACACGTATATCGCGGAGGTCACAGAGATCTCTGATGTAACAGCGTTCCCATCGTACGAGAACAAAAGCGTGATGGAAGACAAGATAATCTTCACGTGGCTCGTGCACAGGGAAGGAGAACCAAGCGTTATCATACCACAGTTCTTAAAAAACATTATCACGAAGGGTGATGGTGGGAAGTACTCGAACTCTAATCTCTACGAGCAACTAGACAACGCTGGGTACATGGACGCCTTTGTCGCCCAGAAAGACGAGCTTGCTGATGACACAAAGTTTGTTGGTTGGCTGCGTAAATCATTCATTGACGACAAACCAAGGTTCAAGGTGATGGTTAGAACTGCGGGCAAGACCAAACAACCATACACGATTATCGACAAGATAATTAAGAGGGTTGACAAGGTGTAGGTAATCATGCCAACTAAACACAAGGGTGCGGACACCCTTACTCCAAAGGAGGTTATGAGAATGGAAGACAACAAAACTTTAATCGATAAACTAGTTGTACCGGGAATGCTTTTCATACTATTCGTATTGCTCTTCGGGATACTGGTTGCAGGCGTAACTTATCTTGGGACGTACGGCGCTCTCGGAGCGCTCGTAATCGACTTCTTTATTGCGGTCGCAGTCCTCAAGTGGGCGTACGTCGTGGTCCCGACCGATGAAGCGCACGTAGTCGTGTTCCAGCAGAACAGGACTGAGTACTCGTCCCGCAAAGCGGACGGCACACAACTCTGTAAGAACGCGTACTTCCGCGTGCCAATATTCATGAGGGTAGTCAGGCTCCCCTTGAACGTGTTCGACATAAAGAACGATAGGTACAGCTTGAGGGACAAGAACAACGCGCCGTACTTGGCGGACATCGTGGGTTACTACACTGTAGCCGACCCCATCGTTGCATCAGAAAGGATTCCGGCTGGAGGGAGCATGCAGCAGCTCGTCGAGCAGCTCATCGAAGTTCAGAAGGCGTCAGCCCGTGGTACGAGCCAGCGTTATACTATCGAGGAAATCCTGGCTGAGCGCGACAAGATTTCTAGTACTCTTGAGCACGATATTCGCGAGAAAATTTTGCGTGAGTGGGGTATTGATATCAAGGACTTCGAGATAGTGGATATTAATGACCGCGAGCAATCACACGTTATTCGTGACCTCGAGAACAAGCAAGCTGCTTACATCGAAGCGGAGTCTCGCAAGAAGCAAGCTCTTGAGCTCTCGAAAGCCAAGCAAACCGAAGCAGAGCAAACCGAGCTCTATCGTTTGCGTGAGGTTAAGCGGGACCAGGAGATTGGTGTTGCTGAGCAAGAGAGGGATAAGATGATTCAAGAGCGTCGCAAGGAAGCTATTCTCGCTCAAAAGCTCGCTGACGAAAAAGAAGTGCTTCGCACGGAGGAAATCGAGCGTGACCGCAAGATTCGTATGGCTGAGGGTCAAAAACAGTTCGAGATAATTAGTTCTGAGGGTGTTAGGCAGGGAGCTATCCTGAAAGCACAGGGTAACGCTCAAAAGATTGAGCTTGAAGGTGATGCCGAAGGAAAAGCGATCAAAGCCAAGGCTTATGGTAAGGCTGAGGGTATTGAGCGCGAGGCTATTGCGATGCAGAAGTTCGATGAAGCAGGTAAGTTCATTAAGTCGCTGGAAGTCCAGCAAATCGTTGGCGTTGAGAGCGCGAAGGCTTTGCAGGACGCGAAGATGAATGTGTACGCGATGCCGGAAGCGGATAAGGGGTTGTATGGTCTCGTGTCTCCGCAAGGCATTGGTCGCTTGAGCGCTGGGTTAACGGCTTTCGAGGATATTACTGGGAAGTCGCCAGCAGAAATTCTTTCGAGCGTGAAGGAAAAACCTGTTTCCACAGGGAAACCAAAGCCGAAGCCAAGGAGGGGTAAGTAATGGCTACGACTACAAATTTTGAGTTAGTGGAGAAGTTAGCTCCTCCCATCCCCGTTTTCGGTAGTAAGTCCGGGGTACTAGGTAATGCGGACGAAGAGTTTCCTACTTTGGCTGCGCTCAAGTCTTTTGTTACCCGCCTCGAGCGACAAAACATCCCGTATGTCGGCGTGTTCAAGGTTGAATCGAAGTACGAGGATGAGGATGACGAGGAGGACGAGGACGGCGAGTTAATCGAGTCCGTGTACTACGTGGACTACGAGTGGAAGAACTCTGAGAGTGGTTCGTGCAGAGCAGTTTACGCGAAGTGCGTTCCTGTTGACGAGGAGGATGATGACGAGGAGGATGATGAGTGATGACTACGAAAAAGAAGGCTGCGCCCAAGAAAAAAGCGAAGCCAAAAACCAAGCCAGTGAATAGGGATG
>Ga0164310_10002271_pt1 | contig 11022 bp, 8 predicted proteins | sample GuaBasSedimGuay1_FD_121795 | JGI IMG/M metagenome (GOLD analysis project Ga0164310, IMG submission 121795) | Subseafloor sediment microbial communities from Guaymas Basin, Gulf of California, Mexico - Guay1, Core 4569-9, 0-3 cm | ecosystem: Environmental > Aquatic > Marine > Hydrothermal vents >... | reverse complement strand
GGGAAGCTTGAGGAGGGGAGTGACATAGATATTGTCGTCGAGTTTGAGAGAGGGAAGGCGACGTTCAGAAATGTTTGTGGGCTTATAGACTTCTTAGAGGAGCTTCTGGGCAGGGAGGTTGATCTCCTGACTCCAGATGGTATTGAGTCTATAAGGATAAAGCATGTTAGGGAGGAGATAAGGGAGACTGTAAAGTATGCCTAGGAGAAGGGATAAGGAGTACATTATGGACATGTTAATTAGTGTTCTATGAATGACACTTCTTTTCGGTATTTTCATGTAGGGAAGCCTCGAATCCCTATCAGGGTAGCGGAAGCCACTCATTATCGTAGCAACCGCACTCTCCATTCTCAGCGCTAGTGACTGATTCAGAGCATCGGGTGTACTCTCCTATGGATATCATTTGAACTGTATTCTTATCATCCCACAGTTTGACTTCTCCACTCCATTCCACAAATGCACGTCCCCAGGTTCTGCCTCCATCTGGGTTCCACCATACTCCCTTCCCAACCTTCCACTTGTGGGGCCAAAACATGAAGACCTGGCCGGTGAGATTGACGTAGCCAGCCTCGAATGTGGCGTAGAGATGGAACTCGGTTGGTTGCAGTCCTCCATTGTCAGATATGTGGAGCTCCGTGAATGGAAAGGAGAGGTTCTTTCTCGTGAAGCTGATCAATCCCTGACATTGGAAGCTGACTCCTACATCCAGTGGTGAGGGGTTATCGGAGTACGCCACCATTATAATTAAATCTTCAGAGTATAGCCCCATACATGTGAAGGAGAGTGGAGCACCCGCCGTATATCTTGCAGTATCCAAGAAATGTGTTCTATGGCTTGCACGGTCCCAAAGGAAGAATCCTCTGAAGACGTAGGTGCTTCCATTTTCCAACTTAAGTGTGGCCTCCATATTACCCATATCCCAGAAGCCTCCCCATATGTCAAGGTCGGGTCTATTGAATGTCACACCATGAATTATGTAGGGACCTGGCCATTTCCCCATCCAGAATGTTGCACTTTTTGCCTTTCCTACAATTTTGAAGTAGGGCAAATGTCCCTCTAACGGTTTTATTTCGAAGATCCATTCTCTTCCATCTATATTGTAGCTCACCCTCTGTATGAAGGTTCTCGACGCATCGTAGTTATATACTGTGAGGTACTCTGAGAACTTATGCTCGCGATCTATGTAGAGTGGACTGAAGAAGGCTGGGAAAGGCTTTATCCACCTACCATCGAGGAAGATGAGAGGTGTATGCGACCCCTCGCCTGTGAAGGGAAGACGGCCTTGGAAGGCGAAGACGTGTTTCTCATCCTCTGTCGTACCATAGGCCACATATATGAAACAGCTCAGCTTCCATTTAAGGTCGTTAGATGGGTATGCGAGATATCCTTTTTCACTCTCAACAAAGACAGTGCCTATTGGGAGAAAATCATATTCTGTAGGGACATCTCTTAAGTGGTGGATATTGCTCTCAGTGAGGTTCCAGATCCCTTTCTTGTTCTCGACCGTCGGAAGCAGTTTCGCCTCCTTAAGGAGGTCTACTGCTTCGTAGAAGAGTCTTCTCGCCTCCTCATATTCATTCTGCTTCCATAGGTATACTGCATGCAGAAAGACGGAATAGGCCTCGAACACATCATACCCTTCCCACTTCATGTCGTTGAGGATTCTGGAGAATTCTGAGACTACTTGTGTATTGAGATCTTCGACTTTTAACTTATCTAGTTCTTGAGTATGTTCATATATAGTTTCCGTTGTGGTCAGTATAGCGGTTGTTGTGAGTGTGGAAGGAGTAGTTCCTGAAAGTACACCTGAGAGGATTATAAGCCCACTTAGAAGAAAGAGAGCTGCCGCAACACCTACCAACACTATTTCCTTCGTCTTCATTTTCACCATTTTCTTCTCATATTTTTATCTTTTTAAAAAATTGTGAATGAATGGTATAGAAGATTCATATACGGATGAAGCTTAAAAATAACGGAAACTTATGGTTTTTTCCCTATGTCAAGAAGATGATGGCCCTTATTAGATAAATGTTAATATTTTTAGCTGACATTTCTGATTTGTATGTATCTTACAACGGAGTCTTTGATGGCAGTAATATACCTTGCTGCCACGGTTGGGGGGCTCTGGATTATTGGGAGGATGAGGAGGAGAATTGTTTATCCTTCTGAGTTCAGGCGGCTGGCAATCGTCTTTGCTGTGAGCCTCCTTCTGAGCTTGGATCTCTCCATACTTCAGATTTTTCTGGAGGCGGATATAAGGCTCTTGGTTCTTCTCTCAGTTTCACTTGCCTACATCACATTTACGGGAATAGTGATGTACATATCCGAGAATGCCTATGGCCATGTGACAAGCTGGAGGAACATATTTAGGAGGTGGAGGACCATCGTCCTCTACATCCTTTCCCTATTCTTCATATTATGGTTTGTGGTTTCTCCACCCTATTATGATTCCGTATCATACGATCCTGTCTCCGGAGAGGTGGTGATAACAACTATCTATAGACCTGAGTTTCTTCTCCTCTTCCTACTTATGACGCTTCACATAGTTGGAGTGAACCTCTCTGAGATAAGGAGGATTAAGAGGAAGACTCCATCCTATAAAATTAGGAAGCTTGAGTATCTGCTTCTGGGCTGCATCTCCCTCATTATAGTTGGCATCGTGGTCCGCGGTCTTCCGAGGATATGGGGTTATGACATCGCCTATCTTCAGCACCCCATCAATCTCGGGCTTCTCACCCTCATATTCAGCTCACTCAAATGGATTGTATGTAATTGGAGCCTGCTGTGGATTCATGCCACCTTCCCTTCTCTGGATATTGTTGAGGGAGGAAGCTCTCATGTGGTGATATCTGAGGTGAACAGGATGAGGATTATTCTGAAGTATATTGCAGATGGATTGATGCAGGATGAGGCAGTCATACTCATTGTTAGGAATGAGGAAGATTTGAAGAGGTTGAGAAGGGAGGGAGCCAAATATGGGATTGACATCGAAGGCTTCAGAGACAGGCTTCAGATCTATACGTCTCAGGAGGTCTATAGGCTTAGAGAGAACCATCTGGATACGAAGTTCAGCAGCAACTGGTGGATTAATAAGGTTAAGAGCCTTAATAAAAATGCCATTAAGGGAGTCAGATTTCTGATCGATCTAGATAAATTCAGGTTTATTCAGAGGGATAGAATCGAGGAGTATCTTGAATATGTCGAGATAGTTAGGTTGATTCTTATGGATTATGGAGTCAGAATGACTGAGGTGAGGATGCTTGATGATGATGTTGATGAGGAGATTCTGAGGCTCTTTGATAAAGTCAGTTTGAAGAGGTTGGAGTTCGGAGTTAGGAGGGAGGCTCCAATAATGGAGGTTTTGGGCAGACCTCTTGAGAAGGTTACAGGCAAGTCTATTCTCATTGAGTATACATCAAGGGAGGATGTTACACCACTCATAGCTAAGATCTCAAGGGAGGCCTACAAGTATCTTATGCCCGTAGTCCTACTTATTCCAATAAGTAAACTCAGAAGCCATATGATGGAAAGCAACATATACAGGAGGATATTTGCATTCACCTCCGGCTTTGAATCCCTTAAAACGAGTGGGGACAAGGTGAGATACATATCGATAGCTGAGCCAATATCTCTTGTACATACTGTTAAGGAGGAAGTTGAGAAGGGTACACGTGGATCTGCGGTAATGATAATAAATCTCCTGTCTTATATGATCGCCACAGGCTACGACCGGGAGATGATTCTGAAGGTTACTGCAACGATCATAGATACACTTACAGCTAAGAACTGGATCTGCATACTTCTCCTCAACAAAGACATCACAGATGCCGGATTAAAGGGCTTAATCAGAGATCTCTTCAATATAATTCTGGAATATGATGGAGAAAGGCTTAGAGAGATAAAGATCGAGAAGTAAACACACTTTATTAGAAGCTCATTTCTATTACAGATATTCCAACACTAGGTTGAATCACATAGTTGTATACCCTGTCACGAAGGTAGGTTCCTCTCATTTTACGCACTGTCAGAGTTCTCACAATAGTTCTGAGCTCCACCTCAAACCTGAGGACGATCACACCACTCACAAAGAGCTCCTCCACTCCGAATCGGCTGATCCTGTTGGATCCCACAGGGATGTCTGAGGTGATGAGGCATGTTGTTTCAAGGGCATCTAGGCCATAGATGAAGGAGCGTATATAGTCCCTGATCTGGATCTCTGGAGATGTCACGAGGGGGGCAATCGGATCTATTGCAATCCGCCTCGCATCGACTTGAGAGGCATACTTTCTGATCTCTGAGATGATCTTCTTTATGTCCACTGCCTTCTTTTTTAGACGAGCCTCCTCGAAGTAGTCGGTCATATCAAGTATGATGAGCTTACCTTCAGCCACATAGCTTCTCAGGTCCCACCCCAGAGATTCAGCGTCCTCAAGAAGGTCTTCAGGTTTCTCGTCGAAGGTTAGGAGGACGGCACCTTCCCCCTCCTCCAGTCCAGCCTTCAGAAACTGGAGTGCAAATATCGTTTTCCCGGTTCCGGTTTCACCAGACACAAGGTAGGTTCTTCCCTCCTGGAAACCTCCTCCAATAAGTGGATCGAGGTTATGTATACCTGATGAAATTCTATTCCTAGGCATCTACATATACCTCCTTTCCCACATTAATTTAATTTTCCATCCATATGGTTCCATAGTTCAAACCTCTCAAACAGATATCTATCGTGATACATCTCCTTACCTTCCCTGTTGAAGATAAATACTGTGGAGAGGCCGAAGAGGAAGAAGAGTGCCCAAATTACATTCACCAATACAGCATAGTCCAAGGTTTCAAGAAGCTCTGAAACACCAACAAAAATGCTCACAAGGAATAGAAACATTAAGAGTATATGTGGGGAGAGACTTTTCAGAGGCACCTTCCTCCCTCCTCTCTTTGGAGTGACTTGGAACATTATCTTCCGCCTCGCCACTGCAGAGAAGAAGGCAAATATGTATACTGGGAAGGTAACTAGGAGGAGGAATTGGCTGAACCAAGCCCATTTTCCACCTCCACCCTTCGCATTTATAGCTGCAATGAAGAAGAGGATGCTGAATATGAAGTAGGGAACGAAGGTGAGGGCATAGGCAACAGGATCCAGAATAAGCGGCCTGACGCGGAAGAGGAGGAAGAATATCGGTGGAAGCAGGAGGAAGAGGTGTGCGAAACCTACGAGATACCAGCTTCCAGACAACAGATATTCCCACCATTGCCATTTGGAGAGTGAGCGAGGAGATGTGAAGAGATATTTGAGGGTTCTTCCAAGCACTGTTAAGACACCATATGCCCACCTGAATTGTTGAATGAAGTAGGAGGAGAGGAGGGTTGGACCCTCACCTGTGACATACACCCTATTGTAATATAGTGACCTATAGCCTCTTCTATGGAGTTCAAGGGAGGTGGCTATATCCTCAGTCACAGTTGTTTCATCGAAACCTCCCACCTCCCTCAGTGCTTTAATTCGATAAATACAATTTGTGCCACAGCTGAACATAGCGTTCTTGACACTCTTCCCTTCAGATATATAGGTGTAGAATATGCTCTGTTGGTATGCGGCAGTCTTTGCAACCAGGGAGGCTTCAAGATTCGCATAATACTGTGGAGTCTGGATGAAGGCAATCTTCTCATCAGCCTCCATCAAGGGTATTAGGAGTCTCAGATAGTTGGGGGAGGGTCTTTGATCAGCGTCGAATACAACGAGATACTCTCCTCTCATCAGGGGGAGGGCATCATTTAGAGCACCAGCCTTGAAACCTCGTCTATGAGTTCTATGAACATACTTCACACCATATTTCTCCGCAAGCTTCTCAGCGGCTTCTCTGAGCTCCTTCTTCGTGGAGTCATCGAGCAGAAATATCTCTTTAGGCTCATAGTCAAGGTTCACCACAGTTAGGATCGTTTCCTCAAGCACTGAGGGCTCCTCATTGTAGGAGGCTATTGCTATGGAGACCATCGGTCTTAAGGCAGGTATAAAGAACTTCTCCGTCTCCCTATATTTCAAAACAGATTTCATGAAGTTCAGCACAAAACCGAGGATATTATAGACTATGAATACTTCGCCTAGGAATAGGAGTATAGCAAGTATGAAATCTATGGTGGTGTAGCCGGGAGCAAATAATGCTATGAACCTAACTATCATGTATAGGCTGAGAAAAGAGAGGAAGAGTAAGGCAAGGATAAATGGAGCTAAGAACTTCTCAGTTTCCTTCAATTTTCTAAAAATAAAATGGATAATTGAAATGATAAAATTTTTCTTTTGAAAATAATTTCATAAGTAATTTTCCACATTACAAAATATAAATTCAGGATAATGGATAGACCCCACACCAAGCCTAACCATGCTCTGAGAATCCACTCTTATATTATCGACAGGATTTCTTCCTATTTTTACTATAATTACATTATGTCCGTCGAATAAGAATTCCAATCATGAAATTTGAGGAAAGTATCAAACTTATTTTCTATCTAACTCGCTCTTTATTTTTAGTATTTTCTTTTTTAGGTCAGCTATTTCATCCTTAGCCACTTTCCATGTTAAATTTAGATCTACACTAAAATACCCGTGGATTAGAATATCTCTCATTCCGGCAATTCTTTTCCAAGGAATATCAGGATATTTCTCTTTCAATTCTGCTGGGATATTTTTAACTGCCTCCCCTATAACCTCAATTCTCCTAATTACAGCATCTTGTTTCTCCCTAGAAGCCAAAAATTCCTCTCTCTTCAAGTCTTTAATATACTCCTCTATAGCATCTATACTCTCCAGAATATGCTCAATAAAGATCTTTGGATCTTTTTCATAAAATGGCCTTCTGCTCCTTTAGAATTCTCTCCTTCAAGAGAGGGTTGATCGAATTGTAAGTTAAGACATCAACCCTTCTACCTAAAGCCTCTTCTAAATCTATTTTTAAACTTGAAAGATCGAGCAGACTTCTTTCACCTTCAAACTCAACCAGGATGATATCAATGTCACTTCTCTCAGTATTTTCTCCTCTAACGAAGGAACCGAAAAGAGAGGCTTTCTTGACGCCGTAACGTTTCAAAATTGGAATTATCAGACTTTTAATCTCTTCTACTCCCACAACCTATTCTATCTATAGGACCCATATTTTTATCTTTCTAAAACTAAAAAATTCTCTTTCTTCGAATAAGGATCTCATAGTGAAGTTTCCATTCATATGGGAAGTGGTTCTCTAAAGTGATTTTATCTCGTTTAGGAGATTTTCCATTTCTTTTGGATTTGGGCAGGTTGTCTGGATGAGAAGTAAGTGAAGCTTATCTTTCGGTAGAAGCTTGAGAAAGGAAGGTATCTTCCAATGATCTCTAGCGTAGAGTACGAGATGCTTATCTTTCCCAAGTATCTTAGAGTAGATGTCCAGCCAGATTTCTGAGAAACAATCTGGTTTTCCTTCACCTGGAACCCATTGAATGCCACTTAAGTTGGGTATGGAGAGAATCTTATCAAGGTGAGGGAGCTCTCCAATACCATCCAGATGATAGATCACATGATCCAGTCTTCTGCACTGTTCTATTAGGTAGGGGTGTACAAATTCATCATAGAGACTTGGAGACAGCATATATGAATAGTCACATTGGATCGGGTAGTATCTTTTTGGGGACCATATGGGAAGCCATGCTGAAGATCCTGGAGAATATTGCTGAATTAGATTATGCAAATACTCGTAGGATTGATGCCATATTTCAAGAATATTACTTAAAAGTCTGTGAAGTTTGGCTGAATGAAGCCACATATCCTTGAGGATCTGCTTTATACCTCTTAATGAGGCAGCTACATCCAGAATGCCTCCTAAGTCGGTGTTTGCTATGATGAAGTTATTGTTACATATCTCTCCTGATGTTTTAATGATTTCAACAGTATATCTCCACCATTCGTTATGTGGGTCTAACCTTAGTTCTGCCAATCTATTCCAGTCTAATGGGTATTCAAACCAGACTGTATTTGATTTTATTCTGGGTTTAGAGCCCAGATATGCAGCTAAGACGCCTGCACCGAGATTTATGTGGAAATTTGGGAAATAATCACCGCCGAAACTATTTTGATGACACCAAGAGATAAAGGAGTTTACAGCGTATTCTACTTCACCCCACCTATGTACCAGAAGCCAATTGTCGAATGATGTCCTCGGAAACCCCTCTTTCGGAGAGTATACCTGAACCAGTGGTGTATTGCAGTCCTTATCCCACCATCTCATATACCTCTTTCTGAGAAAGTTCCAGTTGATCTCTTCAAGGATACTCATCTAGGACTTAGGTAGGAGAATTGTAGTAAAAAGAGTTTTCAGGTCAGGATAGACTGAACAGGAAGAAGAGTGGTAGGAGGGTTATTGCAAGTATATTCTGCAGTTTAACCAGGATGTGGAGTGAGGGACCTGCACAGTCTTTCAGTGGGTCTCCAACAGTGTCACCTATTACAGATGCCACATGTGCGTCAGGATTCCTTATGTAGCCGAGCTCTATGAGTTTCTTCGCATTATCCCATGCACCTCCAGAGTTGTACATGAACATTGCGAGGAGACCTGAAACCACCTTAACTGCTATCAAATATATGGCTAGGGCCCAGATACTGAAGAGGAAACCTACAGCAATCGGGAAGATGAGTGCAACAAGTGTAGGGAGGAACATCTCCTTTAATGCATATCTGGTGCTTATATCTATACACTTATTGTAGTCTGGTTTCTCTGTACCTTTGAGGATGCCGGGCCGCTCTCTGAACTGGCGTCTCACCTCCTCAACCATATGTAGGGCAGCTTTGTTGACGGCACGTATGGAGAGTGCAGAGAATATGAAGGGTAGGGATGCCCCTATGAATAATGCTGTCAGGTTTATGGGTTTTGCAATATTCAAGATTATATTGTCGAAGGATAGGGGTATACCTTGTATGCGGGCTGCTTCAGTAATGTAGGCGAAGAGGATGAGGACGGCTGTGAACACGCAGCAAGCCATGGCATAGCCCTTTGTAACAGCCTTCGTGACATTGCCGACTGAGTCCAGCATTTCAGCTATCTCTGTATCGGCACTCACACCGGACATCTTGGATATGCCCTGCGCATTGTCAACTATGGGGCCAAATGTGTCAGATGCCATTATTATACCTGTGGAGGATAGTATGCCTAGGGTGGAGGCTGAGATTCCGAATATGCCATGCATCCCTCCATTTGCAAGCAGGTAGGATGCTGACATTGTGAAGGCTACAACGAGAATGGGGACTGCAGCACTCTCAAACCCATATGAGAGGCCTGTTAGGATGGTTAGTGCTGGACCACTCTTGGAGGCATTTGCAATTGCCTTCGTGATCTTGCCTCCGGTCTTAGTGTAGTAGAGTACTACAACGGCTATTATTAGGCTGACTGTGAGACCGAGTGCTGAACAGTAGAATAGTGTGATGTCATGGAGGATAAGGGTGGAAGCCAGATAGAAACCTATAAGGGATATTACACCCGATATTAAGAAGCTCTGATATATTGACTTGGTGGGATTCATGCTCTCCCTTATGAATAGGACACCGAGGATTGTTGCAAATATGCTTGTAGACTCTACAGTAAGCGGATATACAACTCCATTTGTTCCATATACGGTGGCGAAGGCTAATCCCAGGATCATTGCACCTATTATGTTATCTGAGAAGGATTCAAAGAGGTCTGCACCTCTGCCAGCACAGTCACCCACATTATCTCCTACCGCATCAGCTATTACAGCAGGGTTCCGAGGGTCATCCTCCGGTATTCTAGCCTCAACTTTTCCCACAAGATCCGCGCCCACATCTGCAGCTTTAGTGAATATTCCTCCTCCCAGCTGGGTGAACAATGCAGAGAGGCTGGCACCAAAACCATAACCAACCAGGAGGACAGGTTCCCTAAACAGTAAATATAAGAGGCTTAAACCCATCAGACTCAGCCCGATTACTGATAACCCTGTAACTGCCCCACCTCTAAAGGCTATGACTACTGCCTTCTTTGGTTTAGCGACTGTGGCATATGCTGTTCTCAGGTTTGCTTTCACAGCTATTCTCATTCCTATATAGGCGGCCAGTAGGCTGCTCAGTGAGCCTGCCACGAAACCGAATGCGATCTCCCAGCTTAGAAATATGTCCAGGAGGGCTGTGATTGGAATTATGAAGAAGACGATGGTTTTGAACTCTCTGTCAAGAAATGTTTTTGCACCCTCCTCTATGTAGGAGGCTATCTCTACCATCTCCCTGGAGCCTGTGGGTTCGTTTAGGATCTTTCTAATCAAGTATATGACGGTTATAACTGAGAGAACTCCTGAGAGGAGAGGTAGGTATACGAGGTCCATTCTAAATCTGAGAGAAAACCACACTCCAATTGGTATTTAAAACTATTCCCTTTAGACAGAGAATTTTTAGGATTTGCTAATAGAGAGGAGAAACCTGGGGAAAGACAGCTAGGATACCAAGTTTAGAGAGATTTCCAGTCCTGTTCACCAATGTAATATAACTTTGTCTCACCGGTCCTGAAGAGATCTTGGAACTCTCTGGATTCGGCCACCACTTCAGAGCTGATCACATTCACTATACGCCGTTTTTCTTGGAGATGGAATTTCTTCACACCCCCTGTTACTGCATGTAGAGCGAGGAAGTTTCTATTTACATACAGTACATCACTTGAGTCCACATAGATGTGAATACCTGCGAAACGATAGATCGATCTCAGGAGGGATGGAGGAATGTTTGGAGCTCCAATATATATCGAAGACCAGTCTCCGAAGTTTTTGTATGCAAATCCTGGCACACACATCCCTCTGCTGTACACAATGTACCCCAAGATATCTGCGTCTTCATCATCCACATAAGGAATTGGTCCAACCTCCATATCGGTTCCGAAGGATATCGGCTTTGCGAGATCCTGTGTCACAGGATGATCACAGTCAGTTACAGCAAGTCTCACATTCCACTCCGTCCAATCTATCTTAAATTTAATTCCAGTAACCTCAGCCATATTCTCCTCTGATATG
>Ga0164310_10002270_pt1 | contig 11023 bp, 13 predicted proteins | sample GuaBasSedimGuay1_FD_121795 | JGI IMG/M metagenome (GOLD analysis project Ga0164310, IMG submission 121795) | Subseafloor sediment microbial communities from Guaymas Basin, Gulf of California, Mexico - Guay1, Core 4569-9, 0-3 cm | ecosystem: Environmental > Aquatic > Marine > Hydrothermal vents... | reverse complement strand
TTTAAAAGAAGCACCGTTGAGCGGTACAATAGATACTGCAAATGGTGTTTCAATAATAGGTGTTTTAGTAAGCGATGAATAAGTGGGGGACAATATGGTAAATAATGTAAAACCAGGTGAAAGAGAAGCAATCAGAGCGTCAGAAAGAGTAATCCGAAAAAATGTTCAATCGGGGATACAGTTTTCAAATGATACTCGAAAAATGGTTCTTGAATTGAGGGTAATGTTTGATTCTCTTCAAGGCAATGTGATGAATATGCACAGTGATTTAGTAGAACTTAGACGGCAATTGGCAATATTACAACAACAATCCTGTGCAAAAGGGACAGTAAATTATAGTGAAGCCAATTCTGTAAACAATAAACAATAGATTTAGAGAAACCTATGATTTCTGTCAATCCAATGAATTATGTTATTTACGTTCCAAAAGCAGATTTAAACCATTTGGGAGGTGTGGTTTATGAACTTGATGTTGACACTTTTAGAATGTGGTTAAAAGCTTGGGAAGATGACCAAGAATATGGAATGTATATGCCAAGAACACACGACCACAATACTGAAGTTTCGCTGAGCGGTATTACATATGCAAGAATTGTGGAAGTGCTTGACCCGTACACAGTTGAATTTGAGGATGGGCAGTATATAGTTAGTTGTACTGGAGCTAATCATAACATAGGAGATGTAAAAGTACCAAATCAGGTATCTTTATTAATTAATAATGCTGCCGGGCTTATATCAAACCCCGCTATTGAGTATGCTTCTTTTAATGGTGGTGTTACGATTGATGTTATTAATGGTGTTGCCGGAACAATAGGAAGTACAGGAAACCCCATAGGCACTCCAAGAAATCCTGTAAACAACACAGCAGACGCTCTACAAATTGCAAACAACAGAGGGTTTGTTTCTTTTTATATACTTGGAGATATAACGCTTGATAGTGGTCTTGATTATGAGCAATTATCCTTTATTGGTGAATCAGTTGACAAAACAACTATAACTGTAACCGACTCCGCTCAAACAGAAAAATGCGAATTTTACGAATGTACCCTTACAGGAACTCTCGATGGTCAATGTAAAGTAAAGAACAGTATAATTGATGATACTAACTATATCTCAGGGGTAATTGAATTATGTATTTTACGAGGAACTATTACATTAGGCGGAGGCGCAAACGCTTACTTTCTGGATTGTTGGGCAGGGACAGATTTAGGGACACCACCAACAGTAGACTTGGGCGGTTCAGGGCAAACGCTGGTAATGCAAAACTTCAACGGGTACATAAAATGGCAAAACAAAACCGGAAGCGAGCAAGCAAACGCAAGTCTTAATGCAGGATGGGTATTCCTCGATAGTACAATAACTAATGGTGATATTAATATAATTGGAACAGGAACAGTAGAAGATAACACAACTGGAAGTACTGTGGTTAATACTACTCATTTAGTTGATGGTGGAATAATAGGTAAAATATTTCGTAAAGTTAAATTTATAATTAGCGAGTTATAATTATTATGGCTGAAAAAAGAAAACCAAAGAGAGTAGATATTTATTCTCGTGGAAATCAAAAAATAAAAATGTTGGAAGAAGCTGGTGATATATCAGGACGTACTCCTAAAGAAGCTCAACGTGAAGCTGAAATTGATGCTATGTTTGATACAACTAATATAGAAGAGCCTGTAAATGAAGAGGAGAATGATATATTATATAATTGGTGGGAGAATTTATTTAGTAGTGATAATGAATAAAGGGAAGATAAAATGAAATTAAAAAAATTTTTAATCTTTTTTTCAAGTATGTTGTTAACAATGTTACTTATATTTGTTATTTCAACACACGCAAAAAATAAAGAATACAAATGTCTTGCTGAGTTGTATCCAGATAAAGCTGCGGAACAAGGTTTATTAGAATTAGGTGGTACAGTAGTTGAGGGTGATGGACATCAATATCGTGTTATGGCGGAATCAAAACACCTTGTTTATGATGTTTGGCTTCAGTTCATAGACACAACAAATCCTTTACATGGTAGTGGTGAACTTGATAATATCTGTGATCTCGTAATAAAATTTCAATTAATAAAAGGTGATTTTTATAGAATTGCAACATGGAGATTTGTTGATATTGCACCGGAACTTGATAAATACTGTAACAGAGAGGGTATACTAATTAAAGATTGGATTCATTTTGCAAAGCCTGTTAAGATTGTTCCTAAAATAAATAGTTAATAAGGAAGATATTGTGCCAAAAAAGAAAGATCAAAATGAACTTGATTTTACAAAGTGGTCAGAAGCTAAACAACTTGCTGTTATGGGTGCTCTTGATCCTTTAGTATGGCTTTATACAAATAAAATAATGCTTGGTGGTGGTCGATATAAAATAAAAGATCACGAATATCAAGCTGGTATTTTTGAAGAAACACATAATAGACAGGTAGTTATCAAGGGCGCACAGCTTGGATTCACTGAGTGTTGGATTCTCAAAACACTACACGGTATGATTCATGGAACATATAAATCAGGAGCGTTGTATTTGTTTCCAACTCAAAATGATGTGGGTGATTTTACAAAATCAAGATTCGATCCTCTGATAGAGGCAAATCCAGCAATAGGGTCATTTGTTCAATCAACAGATAGTCAACATATTAAAAGAGTTGGTCAAGGATTTTTATTTCTTAGGGGTGCAAGAGCAACAAAGTCAATAGGTGGTGAAAAAAAATCAAGTGCTTCTCTAAAATCTATTCCGGTTGATAGAATTGTTTTTGATGAACGTGATGAAATGTCTGATGAAATGGTAACACTTGCAGAAGAACGTGTAAGTCATTCTCACGTTAAAGAATTAATGTATCTTGGAACACCAACAATACCTGATTTTGGTGTAGACCAAGCTTACAAAGATAGTGATCAACGTATTTGGTTAATAAAATGTCAACACTGTGGAACAGACACGTGTCTTGAACTTGAGTTTCCAAATTGTATAAAGAGGGACGTAAAAACAGGAAAAAGATTACGGGTTTGTAAAAAGTGTGGTCAAGAGATTTTCCCAAGAGATGGTAAATGGGTAGCCCAATATCCAGATAAAAGTAAAGATCTTGTTGGTTGGTGGATAAGTCAATTAAATAGTGTTTATATAGATCCTGGTAAAATACTTGATCTTTATAATAATCCACCCAATGGTGATTTAAGCGAAGTTATGAACTCTAAACTTGGGCGTGCTTATATAGCATCTGAAAATAGGTTAACTCAAAATCTTGTTTGGGGTTGTTGTGGTCTTGATCAAATGAAATATTCTCATTCAGGCCCATGTTTTATGGGAGTTGATGTTGGTAAAGCACTGAATGTTGTAATAGGTTACAGAAAAACTCGTCAACTTATGAAAATTATAAAAATTTGTGAGGTTGATAGTTTTAATGATTTACACGAATTAGGAAATAGATATAATGTAGTTTCTTGTGTTATAGATTATAAACTTGAAATTCATAAAGTACGTGAGTTTCAGGCAAGTGAAAATTATACTGTGTTTGCTTGTGATTATGTTGAACGTAAAACAGGAACTGCTTCGTGGGATGAACGAGATAAAATGATTAAAGTTAACAGAACAGAAATTTGTGACGCAACCCACGAGTTAGTTATAAATCCAGGTAAACTTGAGTTACCAACAAGAAATGATGTCATGGAAAAATTTGTTTTTCAAATGTGTAACATAGCAAAAACACTTGTTGACGATCAATTTGGTGGTAAAATATATAGATATAGATCGCTCGGATCAACAATCAAAAAACCAGATCATTATAGACACGCACTAAATTACGCTTTATTAGCATCTAAACGTTGTGGTATAAAAAGTGATAGTGATATGGTAGCGAAATATTTTAACCTGGGAAGAAAAAGCAGATCATCTACATCGTGGATGGCTGCATAAAAAGGAGCTACTATTATGAAATGGAGTGATAATATAATAAAAAGAAATATAAAATCAGGGTTAACATTTAAATCAAAAATAGGGGGAATAAACAACAAAAGTGGAAATACAAAATCTAATAAGAAATCTTGTAACAGAAGAAGAGTTAATGGAACTGTTCGGTGTGTCAAAAAATGTTCTGTATAATTTAAGAACGAAACATCAACTACCATTCTATAGAATTTCTAAAGGAAGCCGTATTTACTCAGAGACAGATATAATGTCATGGTTAAACACACGCAAAACAGTGTTAAAATAATGTAGGATAACTGGAGATAACTACAGATAACGTTTTTTTCGAGGGGTACACCACAGTACCTATATGAATCTAAATTTTAAAGAGGGAGAGAGGTAACACAGTGAAATATTATATTAAACTACACAATGGCGAGACTTATGAAATTGACGAATTAGATTATAATCACATCAAATATCGCATTACTAACGGGCGTACAAATGGCTTTTATAAAATGCGTGGTAAAATAAATCCTGATCTTAACTTTGCTTTTAAATATTTTATGTCTATTGAGACAGATAGATACAAAAATGAAAGTAATAAGAATGATATAGACGTAAAAAAAATGAAACCACCTAAGATTGGTAAACCCAAAACAAAAAAACCTAAATGTGATCACAACTGGAATGATCCAGATACATGGATATATGTAAAAGAAAATGTAGATGGTAAAATTCAATATAGAAAACAATGTACAAAAATTTGTAAGGGTGTAAGTCAACTTATAAAACCAAAAGAAGTAGAAAATATTATGAAAGAATCTGGAAAGACACTTAATGATATACCAAATCGTACGATATTAAAATAAAAAGGTATAATAAATAATGTTAGAAAGATTAGGTAAAAAGAAATTACTTGAGGAAGTTAAAGAGTTATTTTCTGAAGCTGTAGCAGCAGATACTGATTGGCAACGTAATGCTCGTGAGTCTTTTAAATTTCGTGATAACGATCAGTGGTCTGAGGAAGAGAAATCTATATTAGAAGAAGCAAAACGACCTCACTTAACTTTTAATATAACAAAATCCCACATTGATCTTATAATGGGTATAAACGAAGATCAACGAAAAAGATTCGTTTGTACCCCTGTTAGTGTAGATGATTCTTTTCGTTGTGATATTCTTAACGATATTATATCTATATTATACGAAAAAAATGACTGGATTGATGAGGAAGACGCAGCATTTGAAAGTGCTGTTATTTGTGGCCGTGGTTGGGTATCTATTGATTTTGATATTGATGTTGATAGATATAATAGAATAACAATAACAGAAACTAATATACCTATACACGAAGTTAGACGTGATCCAGCATCTCGTAAAGCAGATTTAAGTGATGCATCTTATATAATTTGGGATAAGTGGCTTAGTATTGAGGATTTTATTGTTAAATATCCCAAAATGAAAAACAAAGTTATAGAAGCTTTTGCAACCGGTAGATGGCCAGTTCTGGATACACTTCAACGATTATCTCCAGAAAATGCAGATTGGCCATCGGGTGATCTTAACGATGTAAGTGATTATGAAGATGCTCTTGATATAGAATTTTACGATACGAAGAAACGACAAATTCGTGTAGCTCATATGGAGTATTGGAAAAATGTTGATGTTTATTGGGTAAGAAATCCAGAGACAGGTGAGTGGGAAAAAGTTACAAAAGATTGGAAATTTTTTAAAGAAGAGTTTAATAAAATATATCCAGGTAAAGAACTTGAATATGAAAAGAGAATAACAAAAGAGGTTTGGTGGTTACAGTTTAGCGGTGATGAAATACTGTTTAACGGTAAAAGTCCCATAGCTTATAAAGGTTTTAATATAATACCTTGTTTTCTTTATGGGGATGTAAGTAGAAGAAATGCAAACCATTTTGGTATAGTTGAATTAATGAAAGATGCACAACGTGAAATTAATAAACGTGTATCTCAAACTTTAAATCTTTTAAATCAACAAGTACAACCAGGTGTTTATGCCGAAGTACGAGCTTTTATTAATAAAGATCAAGCTGAAGCATCAATGAAAGAAGCTGGAGCTATTACGTGGTTGAATGATGGTGCTATACAAGGGCAACGTTTTTTGGAACGTAATGTCCCAACATTCCCATCTGCTATAATGCAAATGGAACAATTTGCTCAAGAAATTGTACGAAGAATAACTGGTATAAATCCAGATCTTATGGGTCAAAATGATAAAAGACAGGAACCAGGTATTGTTGTTCAACTTAGACAACAGCAAGGTATGACAATACTCAAACCTGTGTTTAAATCATATGAACGTATGAAACGAGAGTTATTTAGAAGACAAATAAGTATAATAACACAACACATGCCTCTACGACAAATAGCTCAAATTCTTGGTCAAGGTGATCGTTATGTAATAGATGAAAATGTTGGTACAATAGAAGATACTTCTACAAATTTAATTTGTAACATAAAAGATTTACGAACATTAGAGTATGATATTGATGGTGAACCTGAAGGTGCTTCATTAACAAAAAATATGATGGAACTCGCTGTTTATACTGAGATGCAAAAAAATGGTTTTCCAGTTGATCCAGCAGTAATTATATCAAAAACTAATCTACCAATGTCAGAAAAAATAGGGTGGATACAGTATATTGAAAATCAAAGTAAATCTCAAAGCGAACAAGCACAACAACAATTTGCACTTGAGAAACAAAAATTAGATCAACTACATCAACGAGAATTAGTAAAACTTAAACTTGATGCTATGATTGCTTCTAAAAAGATCGAAAATCAACAAGAAAAAGATCATCTTAAAGCTTCTGTAGATCAAGTAAAGATTGATAATACTCGTGAGAGAGATATGAAAAATCTCACATTAAAAACTTTAGAATATATTGCTAAAGTAAGTGATGGTAAAAAAGAATCGGCTGAAAAACTTCTTAATTTGATGATTGACAGCCAGGCAGATAGGAGGAAAGTGGTGATGCAACTTGTAGATACTTTTATTAAAGCTAAAAAAGATATTGCAGTTGCAAACATTAAAGCAAAAGCAATGAAAAAAATGGGGAAGAGTGAAAATGAGTCAAGTAACAAAACAAAGTAGGAATCCTGGTTCAGCCAGAGTAAAGACAAACTTATTTGCTAAAGATATGCGTGTAATAAGCGATAAGTACAGAAGGGGATGGGAAAGAATTTTTAGTAGTAACGGGGAAGAAAATAAGAAAATAAATGGTCGCAATCGGCGAAAAGGTTAACCGTAAAAGTTTACCCTACGTTTCGATTCCTCCCCCTCGGAACGTATAAAGATGGTTTGGGGTTTGGGTAGCCCCTTACCATCAATTTAAACATAGTCACCCAAATTAAAATGGGGAAGATTGACCCTGATAGGAGAAATTAAAAATGTCAGATGATAAAGCTGTTATCAAAGAATTGAATGAAAAAGTTGAACTTGACGATAATTTAGATGATGATGATTATTTTGAAAAATTATTGAGTGATAACATTGAAGATGAGAACGATGATGACGATGATTCAACTAAAAAATCAGACAATGATGATGATGACAAGACAAAAGAAAGTGATCTTGATAGAACAACCCGTGAGGAGTTAGAAGCTAAAATAAAGACTCTTGAAAAAGAAGCTAAAGGTAGACTGACGGATACCATTAAATCCCGTCAAGAAAAACGTATTATGAAAGAACAGCTGAAAGAACTTCAAGGTGCTGTTAGTAGTCTTCTTGAAAAACGTAAGGGTGAAGAAACAGAAACAAAAGACCCTTTGGAAGACCCCAAACGTAAGGTAGAGTTTGGAGATGATGATAAAGCTTTTGTTGATCTTAGTGATGTAAAAGCTGCTATTAAAGAACAAGAAAGTAAAACTCAATCTCAATTAAACGAGATTAAACAAGCAGAAAAAATGCGTGAATTGCGTGATCAATTTACAAATACTGTTAATTCTGTTCTTGATATTAATCGAGAAGAATATGAACCTGCTTATAAAGTTTTACAAGAGGCTGTTAAGAGTCTCAATAATCGTGTTATTGAGATGCAAAATAGAACAAATAATCTTGGAGACCCCAAAACAGGAAGTCTTGATGTTGATGTGGGAATTGACCTTATGGAAAATACCCCTGAAGAAAAAGCTTTCTTAAAGGATTTCCCAGGTTTAAACGTACCACAAATTGCAAGGGCTTTTAATTCAAAACGTGATTTAAAGATAGCTTTAAATACAGTATCCAAAACTCTTAATAACACAACAAGTGCCGAAGACAACAAACTTCTAAAGGAAGCTGGGAAAAAACCAGGTTCTCTTGGCGGTGTTGAAAATCAAAGCGGTATTAACGACACACTTATTGAGAAAATAGGTAAACTTAAATCTCAAGATATTATGAGTATAACGGATGCAGAAGAGGAACGAATTTTAAAGCTCATGCGTGAAGAAGAAATAAGAGGAGAATAAATTATGGCAATCACGGCGTTCGGAACAAACGATGCTTTGACCGTAAAAATATGGTCAAGTTTAACAATGAGAGAAGCTCTTAAACAAACTCTTTTTAATAAGTTTTTGGGCAAAGATAAAAGATCAATACTTCAAAGAATTACCGATCTTGAAAAACAAGCTGGTGATAATATTAAGTATGATCTGTTAATGCAAATGAAAAATAACGGTGTAACTGGTGATAACAGAATGCGAGGTTCAGAAGAGCAGTTAATTTATCATCAGGATAATGTAACAATTGATCAACTTAGAAATGCTCATGCATTTCGTAGAATGAGTCAGCAGCGAACTATTCATGATCTTAGAAGTGATGCTAAAACTAATTTAGCTGAATGGTTTTCTGATCAATATGATACATTTATGTTTAATTGTTTATGTGGTAATACATCTCATAATTTTGGTCAAGCTGCTGAGGCACCAGATAGTGATCACTATGTTATTTCCGGTGATGTATCTAATACTGGTACTATTGCAACCGATGAGGGTAATCTAAGTTCTAATGATCAAATACAACTTGCTGATCTTGATTTTGCTAAAGAAAAAGCAAAAACTCTCAGCCCGTTAATTAGACCTTGTATTATAAATGGAGATGAATATTTTGTTGTGGTTCTTCATCCATATAGTGTAACTGATCTTAGATTAGATACTGCTAATAGTTCGTATAATTCATGGCCAGATATTCAAATGTATGCTAATAAACGTGGTCTTAAAAATCCTATTTTTGATGGATCACTTGGTGTATATAACAAAATGATTCTTTTTGAATCTACTCGTATATACTCCCCGGTATCCAACGTAAGACGAAATCTTTTTCTTGGGGCACAAGCTGGAGTATTTGCTATTGGTAATGCCTATCCTAACTTAGCTCAAAATAGAGTTGGTAAAGATAATCTTATGAGTTGGTATGAAGATTCTGATGATTATGGGAATGAAAATGGTATTGCGGTTGGTTCTATATTTGGTATGAAAGCAACCAGATTTGATAGCAAAGATTTTGGTAAAATAGTTATTAGTAGTTATGCTGCTGCTCACTAAACCAAAAATAAACTAATCTTAAAATAGGAGAAATAAAAAATGGCAACATATGATTTTACGGATACCAGTAATAGTTATGGTATACCTCTTGTTGAAGAAACTCAGTGGAAAAATGCTGGGGTTCTTCAACGATCAATTATAGATTTTTCAAAACAAAATCTCACTGGTGGTTCGGATGACGCTAAATTGATGGATATTCCCGCAGGAACTATTGTTCTTTGGGTTTATGTTCGTACAATTACAGCAGATTCTGGTGTTACTGATATTAATATCGGTGACGACACTGTAAGTAACTCTTTTATTGATGCTGCTGATGTAGCTACAGCTGGTAACTCAGTTGGGTCAGCTTCTGTTGTAGCAAAATACTTTTCAACTGCAGATCATATTACAATTGAAGCTGTAACTGGTAATCCAGATACTCTTAAATTGGAAGTTGTGGCCTGTGTTGTTCCAGCAATTGATAAGGAGTAAATTATTAACATCTTTTCAGGGGAGTTTAATTACTCCCCTTAAGCATGTGAAACATGTAGGAGATAAAATAAAATGGCAATTTTTAATAAATTAAAATCATCCCACTTTTTTCAACGAAAACGTGGCAGTGAATCACGGGGTCGTACAGCTGATCTTTCAAAAGAGGATTTAATATCTCTAACATCAGCTACAAAAACGTTAGTAAATGGTGATTCTGGAACCACATTTCTTGTTGATAGAGCAGCTGGGGTAGTTGTAACACTTCCAGCAGCAACTGGTTCTGGTGTTAAATTTAAATTTGTAGTTGCAACAACTATAACATCAAATGCTTTTAAAGTTGCGTGCGCTAATACAACAGATAAGATGCTTGGTAGAGTTGTTTTTAGTCAGGATAGTGCTGATACATTAGTATCTTTTGATGCAGATGATAACACTCACGATTATTTTTCTTGTAACGGTTCTACTACAGGAGGATTAAAAGGGGATGTGTGGTCTGTTGTTGATATAGGAAGTAATAGATGGTTAGTTGAGGGTATTGGTTCAGCAACTGGTACGGAAGCAACACCATTTGGTTCAACATAGAAGTAATTAACGGGGGAATATTATATTCCCCCAATTTAAAGGTTTAATATGGCTACAGTAGAAACTGTTTTAAATGCAGCTAAATATGATCTTCAAGATTTTGGCGAACAGGAATTCGATACCACACAATTAATTCACTATTTGAATAGAGTAATTACTTTATTAGATAGGGCTTTAATAAGTATGAATTCTGACCAAACACTAACAGAAAGTACAGTAACATTAACTACTGGTAATAATTCTGTTACAGTACCAACATCATATACAGTTAATATAAGAGAGATTTGGGATGATACCCAAACAGAATTAAGTAAAGTAAATCATATGAAGTTATATGAAATGCGTATGAATAGATATGGTGATAGTGCTGAACCAAGATATTGGTCACATATACAAAATAATATAGAGTTTGAAGTTAACGCAGATGACGATTATACATTTACTGTCTATCATGATATAATGTCAACACCAATAACATCAAAAACAGATAACATGCCATATAATAGTAT
>Ga0164310_10002269_pt1 | contig 11023 bp, 6 predicted proteins | sample GuaBasSedimGuay1_FD_121795 | JGI IMG/M metagenome (GOLD analysis project Ga0164310, IMG submission 121795) | Subseafloor sediment microbial communities from Guaymas Basin, Gulf of California, Mexico - Guay1, Core 4569-9, 0-3 cm | ecosystem: Environmental > Aquatic > Marine > Hydrothermal vents >... | reverse complement strand
AGCAATACTGTAAGTTGCTCGATGAATGACAATAAGAAGATCTGTTTTGGTCGCAAACCGAGGGCAAGAAACATACCTATCTCTGTTTTTCGATTATTTTCCAGTGTTGTTGTAATGAGAATTGAAAGAATGCTAAACAAGAAGCAGAGTAAGTAAAGATTATTCATTGAGAATGTCTTTAAGATGAACCAAAAGGGTTCCCCGGTCCAAAATTGCTTATAACCATCTTCTAAAAGCACTAACTTTTCACTCGAGGTTAAGATCTCCTCTTGCAATTGTTTGATAAGCGAAGCTTTTTCTTCACTCTCTTCAAAGCGCAATAGTAAATGATGGCTCTGGGTATAACTGTACTCTTGCAGCACCTCACCGGTCTTTTTGCCAATAATGAAATTATCTCCTCGAGTGTTTTCATCGGCAAAAAAGGGCCAAACGGTATAATAGTCTTTAAGTTCCAAAGTTTGTCTTTCTGTGCTACCATAGAACAGCGTTATGGAGTAGTTATAGCCTGTTGGTTTGCTCCCGGAAGTAACAAAACCACGGTTTGCTATGAAGGTCATGTTTTGTTCAAGCTGAGCAACCGCTGAGGAAGGGTTGCTATCGGGAATAAATTCTTCCTTGAAATAAGCAACTGAAAGGAAGGTTGAAGTGTTAATAACGTAAAGCGATAGTTCTCTGTTTGTTAAATAATTTTTCAGTTGAAGTTTAGTTATCTCTGTAAAGTTTATTGTTTGAGGGAGTTTTACAATAATGTCGGAAATATTACTTGATGAACTGAAATCGATTCGCGCTTCAGCTCCGACATTAAAATAAGCTTGAGAGGTGCTCAGGTGATTAATAGTGGCGCCAATTTGGAGCAGAATTAGGAGATACGATATACATAATGCTAACGACAGGATGTTTCTTGTGAGAACTTTTTTTCGAGTGGTGAAAAGTTTTGTCGAAAAAGAAAAGAACCCACCGCGCTTCTGCCAGAGACGCTCGCCGGCTGTTGTAAGGATTTGTGGGAATACTCGCAAAAAGAGTAAAGATATAGCTGCCAGTATAATGAGTGTTCCAACAAAGTAAATGAAGAATTGTGTGATAAAATTACTGGTCTGTTGTTTAAGGAATACTTCATTTAGTAGCAGAAGCCCACAGCCAAGTAAAAGGAACAAGAAATCAAAATGGAACTTTTTCCAAGTTGTTATTTGCTCGTCTATTTTATCTTCATCCTCGAGTGTTTTATGTTCCACTTTTTGTGAAAGAATGGGTTTTAAATCAAGCACAATTAGGGACAGACTCAAGAAGAGGAGAAGCAGTCCGACGCATAGTAAATTATAAGGATTAAAAGTGAACGAATAGCCCAGTTGTAATGATGTGGCCCCGGGGAAGGGAATGGCACTTGTACCTTTAACCATCAAAATTGTTAGTGGTATCGCTAAGCTCGCTCCTATTGGGAAAGCAGTAGCCAATGCTAGCGCATTTTCTGAGAACGCAAAGAAGAACAATTGTTTGATGGACATGCCCTTTAGGTAATAAAAGGCGAATATTTTGGAGCGTTTTGTTGCAAAGAAGAGGTTGCTAAAAATAAGGATTAGCAACGCAAAGAGAATTGCCGGGATGGTAAGAACCAAAATTAAAATTTTGATGATAAACAGCACATTGTTTAATGCTTCTAAATAGAGCAAAACCATCAAAACATAAGTAAAATCTGCTTTTATGGTATACTCTTCATAGATGAATTTTTCAGCTGCAGTTAGAAATTGGCTGATTTGCTCTTGAAAAAGTGCTCTCGTTTTATAATTAAATTCAGAGTAATCAATTGTTATGTGAGCTGATGCCGAGAGATCGAAAAGGCCTGTTGAGATATTGATAAAGGCCAAATAATTCTTAAAAATTGTATCAGAAACAACCAGCGTGAAAGATGAACCGCCAACAATTTTTGTTATATTTTCACCATAAGGGACTTCATTAAAATCTGCCAGAATTTTCGAATGAAAATTAATTGTAAAATTATTCTCTGAAATGTCGCTATAACCATTGCTAAGTAGAGCACTACTTTCATTAAACAGAGCAAATTTTCCGGGCGAATATTGTGCTTGGCTCTGGTCTATTATGAGAATCCCACCAGTTTCGAAACTGACACTTGCATTTTTATTGATCGAATAGTTGTCAAGTTGTTGTAAGGCAAAAAGATTGGCATTAACAATTGAAATGGTGGAAGAAGTACCATTTAGAAATGAAAAGGCAAATGTTCCAAGCCTTGTGAAGATATATGAAAGTGTGGCATTTCCCAGCCTGCCGCTAAATTGATTGGCGAGGTTTGTTGCCAAAGTCTCTGCTAAAACTAGCTTATCAACCGTTTGATTGTGTTCGCCGATAAAATCTTCCGGTGAGAACTCAAATGATAGAATAACGTCACTTTGTTTTCCCCGGAGATTGACCATATACTTTCGTGAGAACTGTGGTTGAAACGAATCAATAAAATAGATGCTTGCTGCTATTGAAATGGCTACCAATGTTAGCGCAATGATCTTCAAGATAAGCGATCTCTTATTTTCCCTTAGAAAAGAGAGCATAATTTTTCCACTAAGAGTTTTTTTAGCCACTAACCTTCTCCTCCTCCACTTTGTAAGCGTCTTTTTTCATTAATCTTTTAATTCTCGCTCTTACGCTAATGAATGCCGTCAGAATAATGCTCCCAGTTATTGCGATGAAAACAATGCAAACTATTAGTGTGAGCATCCAACTTGTTGGAGAGTATTCCCCAATAAACGTTGGGCTAATGGCTATTTTTGTCAGGTAGTTTAGGAAGAACAAACCTACCATTAAGCCGCCAATAATTCCTGGAACGATTAGCGTGAGCATTTCAAAAATGAGTATTCGTCGCAATTGTTTTGAGGAAGCTCCCAACGATAGATAGAGATATAATTGGTTATTTTGATCCAAGAATAATTTTTGGCTGAAAAGGAAACTAGCTCCAATTGTCATTAATAGGGCTGCCAATCCGCTATATAAGGAGAAATTTACGAGCATTCTAACAGCCGGGCTTGTTAAGCTATCATGATATTCCTCGTTAAATGTGACCAATTCTTGCAGGTTTTCGTTGTTTTGCACGAGAGCAGTAATCGTGCTCAAGTCTTTCTTGTAATCGGTGAAATCAAGCAACAGGAATCTGTCAACAGAGAGTCCAGATAAAGTAGCACAAAGGTAGCTTCCGGTTTTCGCACTTACAATTATTTTTAACGGGGCGTTAATATCCTTCCCAATAATTGTAATTTTCCGTTCGAAAATAAAGAATGGCCAAGCATCAATAAAATCAGCAATAATTAGTTGTTGATTAAATACTGTTTCACCTTCCTGGACCTTTAGAGAATATAGGTCGTCTTTTTGGAGCGATAATTCTTTTGCTCGAGTATTTTCAATTAAGCAGCTATTTGTTTGAGTGAGGTAGGTCATTGCTTTTTGCAAGCTTAAACCAACTTTGCTTGATGGGTGATAAGCAATATTGCCATAGGTACTGGTGTTAATGAAATAGAATGAAAGAACCTGCTGACCCAAGGCATTTAAAATTCCTTCCAGTTTGACCACTTCTGTGCTATGAATCGTTGAGGGAAGACTTGAGACAATCTGCGTTATGTTTGCCTTAGGTTCTAGTGAAACCCTGGCATCTGCGCCTACTGAATACCTTGCTTCATTTGCTTTTGTCGCAATTAAACCAAAAGCCATGCTTAGAAATAGCACTATCACTAACGAGCCTGTGGCTAATGTCAGAAAGCCTTGTTTTAACCAGCTCTTGTTGATCTTAATATTCTGTAAAGAGAAGCTAAATAGATTGTGATTTCTTCGCCATAGCCTTTTTGCCAGTCGATCAATAAAGAGCTGATAGAGGAGATATATTGCCAGTATTGTTATACTGCTGGCAAGAACAATCAGTAGGAAATATGTTGAGCTAGAGAATTGAAATAGCGGTGAAATTGACTCGAACGGGACAAGAATTACTGTTAGTATTAACCCAAGAGAAACAATGCTGCTTAGAATTACAAAGAGTATTTGTTTTTTCTGTGCGTCTTTTTTCTTCTCAGTAACTTGTCTTTTTTGACTAATGCTTGCTGTTTGAAAGATAAGGTAAGGGATGCTAAATAATCCAATTATCGCACAATAAACACCAACAGTTTGAAGAACAGCAGTGCCGGAAAAGACTATCGGAGTAATGGTCAGAGAAATCAACCGACCTGCTGCTGCATAGCCAAATGGAACTGTCACTGTTGCAACACCAATTCCCAACCCAAGGCCCAAGAATGCTATGGAGAGAAATAGCACTAATTCTGAGATCAACCACTGTCCTCGTGTAACACCATGGTTTTTAAAAAACGCCAGCAACCCCTTTTTCCCCGGGAGAAGCTGACTTTGGATATAAAGCAAGAAACAAAGAAACAATACCATGGGAATTGCTAAAAAGGAGAGCCGGAGCTGCTCTATTCGTAAAGTTATATAAAAGCTCTCAAAGCCATCGCTAGAAATTCCCATCATTTTTATTGAGGTTATTAAAGGACATTCTGCAATCAAATTATTGCCTATTTGCTCTTTGAGCTCCAGCAGTTGTTGGAATTCTTCAACAGTATAATCGAGCTTTGCTGTGTCATGAATCACATGAGCATTAACAAAAATTCTTTTGCTTAGAAAGTTTTCCGGATGTTCAATCGTTTGAAGTGTGCCATTAAAAGAGGACAGTAATTGTCTGAATAGTTTTTCGGTAATGACTAAGCCTGAGGCGTCCCAACTGAACAGATAGGTATTTAGTGCTTTACAAATTTCAGTATTATCTAAGCCTTCGTAGATTATTTTATGGCTGAAATCCAATGTTACCGGTGTTGAATACATTTCTCCATTATCTATAACTGCTAAAGTGACATTCTCGCGCTCCAGCAGAATTTTATACGGGAAATTGCCTACCTGGCTAGAGCCCAGATCAGTTGTTGAGACCAATAAGATAACTGCCCTGTCAGATGAGATGTTGCTATTCTCCCATGTGGCAAAAGGCGTGAGATATTGAAAGATGTTTTCCGGAATAACATTAATTTCGATGCTCCCTAAAATGGTGCTTGCTCCATTGTCCCCCTCTACTAACACTTTGTAGGTATATAACCGCAGGTCAGTAGAACTGAGTGGGAGTTTGTCCTGCAACGGGCTTTTACTAATCGTTTTCATAATGATGTTGTTAAAGTCTGTTGGAACAGGGTAGCCAACAAACGAATTGTTATTATCAAAATAGTAGTTATAAAATGCTAATTCCGCTGAACAAGAAATAGAACTTTCGGTCCAGCCTTCTTCATAAACAAACTTTCTAAGAGCTGCTTCATTTGATTCAGAGACGATAAAAATCTGTGATAGGAACAAGCTAGCCAAAGATAGCCCAACGAATAGCAAGAAATAGTTTTTTTTATTGCTTCTTACCAAAACCTTGAACAAATCTTTAACTAAGAACATTCTTCCCAACAGCTTGAATTTACTTTTCCCACTAAATATCAAGGAATTACTTTAACGTATATTAAAATATTTCTTAAAAGTTAGACTTCCTTGTTGTTTATTAGTTTCTTGATTATTAACAAAAAAATCTGACAAAAATATCTTTTTTAGGAAAAATTTAAATTAGTTCATCTAATTATTAATTTTAAACCATTTATATAGAAAAGAGAAATGGCTAAAAAAAGGAGTGAGTGAATAAATGAAAAGATATTGGAATATTTTGTTTGTTTCTTTTGTCATGGGAATTTTTGTTTTTTTATAATATGCTCAAGTGAATGCTACAACTCGTTATAACGACTATGATAGTTTTGATAACGGAAAACTTGTAATGGATTGTCAAGCATCTATTTGGGCAGGCCCAAAATCTGGTGGTGGATACTTTATGAATCATCAATACTTCAATGTTGATATTGATTCGAAAACTGGTTGTGGTATCTATTGGGTTCGCATTATCCTTACAATACAAGGTAATGTAGTTTTTAATGAATATGTGGTCGATAATGGACTTTTTCCTGATTGGGGTCCTGATAGTGTTTACTATAATTTCTGGGATTATTATGAATATGAAACAAGTAATTATGCTGTATGGGCAAGTATTGAGGTTCAAGTTCTATGGAAACCTAGTGGAGGCGCTGCAACAATAACAACAATTGAAGCTGAAGCATCATATGGTAGTTGATTAATTGGGAAGAATTTCAATAATCTTCCTTTTTTATTCTATTCAAATAAAATTTAATTAAGAATAAAAATAGTGTTTAATAGGGGTTAATGTATCTTGTTAAAGGATATTAAATCAAAAACAGCTATTCTTTCTTTATTACTCTTGTTATCTTTAAATTTCTTTTTGGTTTTTCCATTAAGTGGAATAGATTTTGTGGTTATCAAATGTTGTGGTAATTGCCAATCCTTGAGTAATGATGGATCTAAACCCTTTGACTATAATGTTAACTTGTTATCAACTTGGAGCCAGAATTTTGGTTTAGTGAAGGAGCTACTTCTCGTAGAGAAGGAATTGTTCCTCATTGGTGGTGATAAGGAAATTTTCATTCTTAATACCACTGATCTTACCTATCCAAAACTGTTAGGGAGTTATCATAATAATTCCGGTGCTCTTACTGCAGTGCATCATGCTGGCCGGCTCTTTCTTGGTTTACAAAATGGTCTGGAAATTCTCGATGTTCAAAACTACTCTTCTATAGAACAACTTGCTTTTTACGAGACTGCTGCTGTCCATGCTCTTTGCCTTGACAATGAAACTCTTTTTCTTTCTCGTGGGTCTTTTGGTGTTGAAATCCTCAACATTGCTAATCTCTCTGCAATCACCCCTATCTCCATGATTTCTACAGCTGGAGAAGCCCATAAGATTGTTTTGAAAAATGATTGCCTTTTTATTGCAGATTCTGTTAATGGTTTAGAGATTTATAATGTCAGTAATTATCATTCTCCTGTAAAGATTGCCAATTATACTGATGGAAGCGCTTTTTTTGATCTTGTAGTTGATGAACAATTTGCATATATCCTTGACTCGAGTGGCAATTTTAAAATTCTCAATATTACTGACATTCTGGCGATAAAGAAAATAAGTGAAATGTCTTTTGTGCACCCCCAGAAACTGCTTGTAGAGAATGGCACTGTTTTTCTAGCGGTAAAAGAACAGGTGGTGCTGATAAATTGCACTGATCCATTGATGCCCTCCCAGATAACTATGGTTAATGCTACCAGTGATATTATTGCTTTACGGAAAAAAAACAGCTGCCTTTTTATGAGCGAAAAAGAGGGCATTGAAATAGTTTCTCTAGAAAATTTCACCTCTCCGGAAATACTTTCAAGGTTTGGTTATAGCGACATTGAGAAGGTTCTCATTGCCGGTGGCTATCTCTATGCATTGATGGGTGAAGAAGGGGTAGCTATTATTAAAGCAACTGGTCATTCAATACTTCAAGCTGTAAGTAATTATCGAACTTCAGGAAGAATAGTTGATTTTTGCATTGCCGGTCGTTATCTCTATCTTGCGGTAAAAGATACCGGCGTTGAGATACTTGATGTGCTTGAGCCTGAAAACCCACAAAAGGTTGGCGAATATCTCTCGAGTGGCAATGCTTCTAGCCTTGCAATTGCTGATAATTATCTTCTCTTGGCTGATGGTGTAGCAGTAAAAGTAATTACGGTGGCGGACCCCAGCCACCCTCAAGAGGTTGCACAGTATGTTCGGTCACTTTTCATACCTGACAAAGTCCGCTTTTACGAAGGGAAAGCCCTTGTTATTGACAGGGACAGGATGCAAGTTGCCATTTTAGAGCTAACTTTCTCAACTGCTACGGGCCCCGAATTGCTCTTTTCAGGGATGATTACCGGCAGTCAATTTATTCATTTTGTTGATGTAGCAATGCAAGAGCACTATATCTATTTAAGCACCGGAAATAGTTTGCAAGTTTATGATAGCCAGGCTGTAAGTATTAATTCACCAATACTTACTATTGAAAAGGGGAGTTATTATGCCCTTAAAATAACAAACAATTTATTATATGCTATTGGCAATCAAAATTTCCAAATACTTACAATAACGGATCTTGAGCAGGTTAATCGAACAGAATTCCCGCTTCTTGGTAGTTTCCTGGTAGATATCGACGTTGAAAAGGAATATATTGTCATCGGGAATTTTCTGGCTGGAGACGACCTCTATCTGTTTAATCACACCTATCCTCTAGCAGTAGAGAAGCGAGTATGGCCCTATATTGTCCTGCCAATTGGTGGCGTAGTTGGACTTGCAATTCCCATAGTTCTCATTGTGAGGTTTCGAAAGAAAAAAACTCTGCATAGCTAAGAATTAAGGGAGAAAAAAGGAAAAGGCTTGTTGGCTATCGTCATGAAAATGAAAAATCTTCGTACGAAATTGGTTAAAGTGCCAATTACAGAACCCTTTATAACCAATTAAAAGCCGAATGAACCATTTCTCAACCTTGCTAGCAGAGAAAGTCAACAGAGCTCGTAGGTAGCTCAATAGATTTTGGTTAATAATTTTGCTACTCTCAGGTAAAATTTTCAAATCTCTTGGCTAAAAAATAAATGCCTTTATAAATATTTAAATATTTAATTAATCTTTTTGCTTAGAGTTGGGATTTGACAATTATGGTCGAAGAAAATTGGCAAGAGAAAGTGAAAGGACTTATTGAACAAATAAAGAATGAGGATGTTGAAACCCGGCAAGATGCTGCTTGGACTTTACATAAATCAGCAGAAAAAGGCATTAAAGAAGTTGCTGAAGCTATTCCTGCACTCATTACTGCTATGCATGATGATGATTGGGTTGTCCGGAAAATGTCGATTTTGGCTTTAGGCGTGTTAAAAGTTGAGAAGGTGATCCCCTCAATAATTGATGTTTTAAAAAACGATTCTAATAATGAAGTTCGTGTTGGTGCTGCAGAAGCATTAGGTGACATGCAAGCAGAACAGGCTGTTCCTGAATTAATAAACGCTTTGGATGCCAGTTATGAAATGCTTTGCTATGTGGCAATTTATTCATTAAGCAAAATCGGTGAAAAGGCAATTGCGGCTGTTCCAAAATTACTCGAGTTGTTGGCTACTCCTGAAGAAGTTGGTATTATTCAAACCAATATTTTAACCGCAATGGCTTTAGGTGAAATTGGCGATGCATCAGCAATCGAACCTTTAAAAGTCGCTTTAAATAGTGCCGCTACTCATGAGTTTCAATTCACAATAGCCTATTCCTTAGCGCTTCTCGAAGGTGCTGAAGGTACAGGAATGACTGAGTTAAAAAGAATGAAAGACAACTACGAATTTATTCATGATGACGCCACATTATTTGAAAAATTACTCGAGAAGCTTAACTGAAAAGTTCTTTCTATGAATCTAAGCCGTCTCCCAATGCCATTTTTTGTCGGTACCGGAATTCGGCTATTCGTTTTCTGTAAGGGTAAAAATATTCGAATAGTTCCGGTAAGTCTTTACAATAAACCACCTTATGTGTATCTATTATCTCTGCTTGAATGTATAGTGGCAGTTCTTCGAATAACCACAAGTCGTATTTTCCTCCTACTTCTCGCCATGCTTTTCGTAGCAACTCCACTTGATCTTTTGTTTTTGGTGCGACAATACAAATATCAATATCACTTCTACTACTGGCTTCTCCTCGAGCATGAGAACCATACAACAGAATGGCGAGAACTTCTGGGTCCTTTGCTAATTTGGAAAAATCTTTCTTTAATCTTTCAAGTAATTTCCGCTCCATTCTTTAACCCTTGCTAATATTTGTTTGCTACCTGGGAATAGTTTTTTTTAAGTGATTCTAGGGCGAGTTCATCATTTATTCCCCTAGGGCTTGACTAATTTATTTCTAAGCCCATTTGTTTTTTATAGCTTTTTCATCATAATTAGGAGTAGGCAGCATTTTTGTCGTGGCTGTAAATTCCTTGATAGCCTTTTTTCGTTCTCTTTTTGTTTCTCTTTTTTCTCTTTCTCCAAATAACCTTTTTATAAGACAGCTCTTATTCTAATTGCTATGAATGTTGCCATTCTTTATTTCTCCGGGACAGGTGGCACTGCGAAGGTTGCTTCTGATCTTGCTGCAGGTTTTCATGCTGAGGGCTGTCAGGTCGAGCTTTTCCGGCTTAAACGTGGTCTTCAGTTTGACCTTTCAAATTTTGATCTCTTTGCTGTTGGCTCTCCCGCCTATTCTTTTCGTATTCCTCGTCTTGTTTCTCGCCTTCTTCGCCGTCTCAACTTCCATCAAAAACCTTTCTTCGTTTTTTGCACTAGTGGTGGTATGCCTGGTAATGCTCTCTGGAATCTCTACTGGGTAGTTAAGCGCACTGCTGGTGTTTGTTTGGGTGGACTTTCTATCTTTGCGATGACTAATCTCCGTTCCTGGATGCCGAAAGAGGGTGATTCTGCTGCTTCTCTCTGGCGTATTACTGACCATGACACTCGCATTGCGCGTGCTACAGGGAAGGTCATCTTAGAGCGCTTGCAGCAGTGGCAGACTGCTCCTTCGAAAAAGCTCCGTAACAATTGGAAGCCTACCCCGAGTTTGTGGACAATTCTTTGGTCTGCTCTTTTCACCTGGCGTTGGATGATGGCTGCTACAGCAGGTATTAAGCGTATTGATAAGAACCGGTGCAATAAATGCTCTCTTTGTGCTACTACCATTTGTCCTAGTGGTGCCATTTCAATCTCCGATGATGGTTGGCCAAAGTTCAATGAATGTAAATGCGTTGGTTGTAATGGTTGTCTCAATCTTTGTCCGCAAGATGCTATCTGGAGTTTTATTTCACGACACCACCAGCAATACGACCTTTACAAACAGTTTATTTTGAAAAAATAACTCTTCTTTTTATAAAAGGTGGAGGACTCTCTAGCGTTTTTTCCTCGAGTGAGTTTGCTCCTTTTTCTATTGTTTTACTTATTTTTGGGGGATTGCTGCTATTATTATTCTTGTTTGGTCTTTTTTTTGTGGTTCTTTTTCACTTTCTGGTGCTTCTTTTTGTTCTTTTTCTTT
>Ga0164310_10002267_pt1 | contig 11024 bp, 7 predicted proteins | sample GuaBasSedimGuay1_FD_121795 | JGI IMG/M metagenome (GOLD analysis project Ga0164310, IMG submission 121795) | Subseafloor sediment microbial communities from Guaymas Basin, Gulf of California, Mexico - Guay1, Core 4569-9, 0-3 cm | ecosystem: Environmental > Aquatic > Marine > Hydrothermal vents >... | reverse complement strand
TGCGGATTTGAGGGAGGATTTTGTTCTGTTTTCGGAGAGCAATACCAGATGGATAATCGAAACCGGGGAGAAAGATAAGGTTGAGGAGATTCTATCCGCTCGCAATGTTCCTTTCAGGTTGATAGGGAAAACTGGAGGAAAAGAAATCAGATTTCTAAAGGATGGAGAGAAGTTGCTCTCCGTAGATGTGGATACCGCAAGAAAAATATGGAGAGATGGAATATTGAGGTTTATGGGTTAGGTTTTTTTATTGCTTTCTATCGTGAATGTATCGTGGTGCAAATCTTCTTTATTGCCCAAGGCATCAACGGCGTAGTACTCAACGTGGATTGGTTTATCTACGGGAAATACGTTATCTGGCCAGGTTAAGTGGATTATGACCACCCCGTTTTCACTGACATTCCATTCGGTCCAGTTTTCATTCCCCACCTTATAACGGTAGTGTATTCTGCATCCACCCACCGCTGGCATCAATTCTCCACGACCGATATCTTCAGCTTCGATGTAAATATATCTTGGATACATGCAGTATGCCCTGCTCTTTGGAGGAGTATCATCGACATAGCATGTTATGTTGTGTGTATCTTCAATGTTTCCAACGAAATCCTCGGAATAGAACTCTATGTAGTGCAGTCCCTCCCCGTGAACGATAGGAATCCCACCCGTTATACTTACGAGTGGATGGAACATCATCCAGTCCGTCCATCCGCCGTATATGCTCCATATTCTATACCATTTTGCTTTTACCCCAGTTGTACAGTTGCCGGTATCGGATGAGATAAACTGAAATGGAGTGAGCGATTTAACAAAGAGTGGATTTTCGGTGTGAGGCTCTCCAACTGTAAGGTTGGTGCTCGGTGGAAAAGCATCGACATTGACAATGAAAGAATGCATCTTTTCGGTATTTCCGAGGTGATCCACAGCATACCATAGCAGGAGGTGCTGACATTCCTCCCGTATCGTGAACGCAACGTTATTTCCCCGCGCCGTGTGCCAGGTATCTCCGCCATCGTAGCTGTAATGTATCTCCTTCACACCACAGCCAAATTCGGGACCGTCTGTTGCGTTCAGATAAATGGGGGTTTGAGGGGATATCCATACATCTATCCCCTCCATGTACCGCGGTTTCCCGATTCTTAAGGCCGTGGAGGGAGGAGAGTCGTCAACGATTATCTCCTGCGTGTTTATCTCCTCGATGTTTCCCGCCCCGTCAATTGAATACCAGAGCACATCATAGATTCCCTCTCTACCCATGTTGAATGTTACCGAGATCGTTCCACTGGAAGGATTGGTATCGAGTTCGTCATTATCCTCAACGAAGATCGTTCGAAGGAGTTTGTTATCCGTATCTCTTATTTCACAGATGGTGTATTTGACTCCAGAGATATCATCCGTTGCATTCAGCCAGATCGGCGTCGATGATTTTACCCACTCGAGATATCTTGGTTTTCCAATGTGTAATTGTGTTGCGGGTGGAGAGCCTTTCAGACTGAGCATTGCTATGCCATAGTATCTCTTCTCGCCGGAAGATGGAAATGAAACGTTTCCGGATATGCGAATCGGATTTCCTCCTTCATCCAGCAGGGGGATTATATCGCCGGTGTTGAACCTCACGAGTGTATCCGGGATGCCATCGTTATCGTGATCACCGATTTCATCGGATATGTAAACCGCATCTACAATGCCGTTTAGTTTCGCCGACAACAGTTGCCAGCCCATCGTCGCGAGGGTATCGTTGAATTCCACATAACAACATATATTGTCAGTTGGGCTATTTGCATCCATGATCGATGGCTCGATATCTATCGTTGCTATGATTGCATCATCCGAGATGGTCGCCGGCATGAGATAATTCGCTGTATCTATCATGGATGAGAGGTTTTCCATCAGGTGAGAGATATTCATGGAATCGAGGTAGAATGTATCGTTCACCGAAAGGTAGAAGTCCAGCAGAGCATTAAGATCATCGTTTGTGAACCCGAGTTGCTTCATCGCATCTATCTCAATCTCCGGAAGACCCTCTGTTTCGAGATATTCCCCGATTTCATCTATCACCTCATGACTCATTGGCGGTAGAATTGGGGTGATCTCCTCAAAATCCGACTGGAGTTTCTGTATGAGTTCTTTCTCCATCTGTGTGTAGTATCTGGTTGCCGCGAGCTGGATCGATGCCCATTTTATGTCTCCCTTCTCAACCGCCCCGAGAAATCTGGAATAAGAGATTTTTCTTGCCCCCGCTATCGAAAGGACTTCGAAGGATGTTGATGTTAGGTTTCTGGCGAGAGGGTCTGTTATGTTTCTCACGATGGGAAGATACCATATCTCGGGTCTCGCCAGTTGGGTGAAGTTGTAGTCCGGATCCACGGATGCCAGATAGGTGATCTCGCTCACTACCCACATTACCGCTTCTGCTATGAAGAGAGAGGCTGCTACATTCCATCCAACCAGAGGTGCAAGCAATGCGCTGAATCCGAGGGATGTGAACTTTGATGCAAGCTCTGCTGAAATTATGCTCTCGACCAGCAAAGCGAGTTTCTCCGGATTGATCCACACATCCACGCTGCCCGGAGAGGATTGTGATGAGTTGCCAAGTCCGGAGTAGCTGTATTTCAGATGCCAGATTGCGTTGATGAACTGCGAGACTATAGATGCATATCCGGCATAATTGTTTGCCGAAAGATAGAAGCTCAGCTCCGGATACACGGTTCCGGAGCAGGAGGTGATTATTGAATATACTATGCTGAGGATTCTACCCATATTCCATGGCTCTATCCAGTTCCATCTGTTGAAGATGATAAAGTTCCATTCTTTGGTTTCATTGGAAGTGATGGTGGTGTCAAGGATTGTACCAAAATTGTAAAACTGACTGTGAGATGAATTCGAGAGTATGCAGATGGAATTTTCGTTGAGTTCCCATTCAGGTTGTACCTTTTCTCCAAGGAGATTGTATGGCGTGAAGTTGTAATCCAGACCAAATGTAAAGTTCTCTTCACCATCTGGCAGGGCGCCGGCACTTACATTGAGTTTCACTTCATACGGATAATGCATCCTCCTTTCAAAGATGTTGGAGGAGGGGTATGTCCATTTAATATCGATGGGAGATGGTATCTCTTCTTCTATTAAACTGACTGTAACGTTATCAAAAGCCGATCTCTGGATACAACCATGGGTGGATCCTGCGTTGGTAATGAAAATTTGTATCTTTATCTGTGCATATTCTGGAAATATCGTTTTGTTTATCCACCCAGTGTCTATTCCACCCATTGTCAATCTATATCTGTCTCCGTAAATGGTAAGGGAGTTATCCCATATACCTTCTGGAACGTTTTTCTTCAAGGTGTAATATTTGTTATCTATGCTATCCTTATATCTAAACAGATGGTGGTATCTCCAGTACTGGGCATCTATCCAATTATTTCCACTGTTGTCGATCACCCTCAGTCGAACGGTTCCTACCGAGCTAGTACTACCGATATCCGTTATAATTGTCCAATTGATCTGTAGACCTTTCTCAGAGGAAAACGTTACATTGAAAGGTATGCTTTCTATGCCTTCTTCCAAATAGCTATCGTTTTCCACCAGTTCGAATTCCACTCTTTGATTCTTTTCTTCCCATTCGCCGTCTGCGAACACTTCTGTCCATAAGGTGGTGTTTTTGATGTTGTCATCGAAATCATCGTGGAAAATCACTGTATACTTTGTCGTTTTATCCGTTCCTGTAACTGTATGAACTGGTATATTTATTGCTAACAACAACAGAGTAACTATACCTGCAGATAAGATCTTGTATCTAGCAGTTTCAGCTCTCACTATACCCACCACCTCCACAGACTTTATTTCCCATGTCTCGGTATCCATAGAGTAATAAAAATGTAACGTTTTGTCAGGAGGATCAAGGATATTTTCTTGAGTGATGCTTTGGAGACTGTATAGATATATGGTTATAAAATTTCACGGGTTAACTTCGTAAAATCATTCCAAGTATTAAAAGGTAAAAACAACAACATAAAAATAAAAATAGAGTAGGTTATGTCAAGATGATCAGAAGTAGCAGTATCAGAAGACCTCCAGGTATCAAGATTAGAAGAGTTGGATCTATGATTTTGGTAGATAGTATGTTGTTATTCTCGTTTATTTCATTTAGTTCGTTATCAGGGTCGAGAACAACATAGATTTCATGTATAAACTTTCTGTAGGGCAATTTACATATCACCTCTGTGTGGAAAGAGCCGTTATTTTCGATATAGTGAGCTGTTCTAGTGGTTTGGGGTGACGTATCGCCCCGGTCTATGACGGTCTGCTCTTTTCCAACTACTATCTCCCTTAGTAGTTCGCCATAAGGTGGTTCTCCCTCCCAGATCTGTAGTTTTATATCTCGTGGATAGACAGATAACCCTCTGAGATTCGGATCTGGATCATTGCCACCCATTCTATCATAGCTCTCTGCCTCTATCCTTTTGTCGCCTATTATAATATAGTCCAAGTGCATATCGGGGTTGTAGTCCATATCATAGGTGCCTAAAAATAGAGTGTGTTTTCCTTGTGTTATATCGACATCGTGTATGGTTACAATATACCATGAGTTTGTTGCTGGAACTTCAAAGTCACCAAGGTATGTTCCATCAAGTTCGACTCTATAGGTTGCTCCAGGTTCCGGAGATGTATCACCGACCCTGATTTTGATATCCACCACATCGTTTTTGTCATACTGGAAATCCCATTCACCCCAACAGGATCTCCCATCTGGTGAGTACCACCCATATCCGGAACATGCCTTGCATAGTCCTAGATTCCTAACATCTACACGCACTGAGATAACACCGAAACCTTGCGGAATTATTTTTAGATTCTCTAATGCAAGATCATAGTCATCCCAGCCTGGAAAAGCATCATCAGGTTCAATAGTTATAAGATGTTTCTCTTTACCTACTGATGGACTATTCCCTGCATCGATCGCTGTGGCAGTAGAAGTGAATACTACGAGAAAGGCGGCTATCATACAGAGAATTTTTCCTCTCATGTTTTCTATTAATATTGTAGAAATTTAAAAAATTTACGCAAGAGGTTCTTTGGAAATAGAATGGCAAATTTTAATAAAGTTAGTAAGATTTACTGGTCGAGATAGGAAATGGACATCTCCATCATTGGTACTGGGTATGTGGGGCTAGTTACGGGCACATGCTTTGCAAAAATGGGAAATAAAGTTATACTGATGGATAAGGACAAAGATAGGGTAGAAAAGATAAAGCAGGGTATTCTACCAATTTATGAAGAAGGGTTGTTGGATATATTTCAAAATCAACGTGAAAAAATAGCGGTGACTAACGACATAAAGTATGCTATTCATAACAGTGTTATATCTTTCATATGTGTTGGCACTCCATCGAAGGGAGATGGTTCTATCGATTTATCCTATGTCATGGAGGCGTCCAGAGAGATAGGAGAAGCTCTTAAGCACAAGAAAGATTGGCACTTGGTGGTGGTTAAAAGTACCGTATTACCCGGGGTTACACTACATAAGGTCATTCCCACCATAGAAAAGTTTTCTGGAAAAAAAGCGGGTGAGGATTTTGGTATAGCCATGAATCCTGAATTTTTAAGGGAAGGTAAAGCGGTAAGAGATTTTCTTGAGCCGGATAGAATCGTTATAGGATATTATGATGAGAAAAGTAAGTTGTTACTGAGAGAACTTTATCGAGATTTTGATTGTCCGATTTTGGAAACATCTCTTACTGCCGCTGAAATGATTAAGTATGCGAGCAATTCCTTTCTTGCAACAAAAATTTCCTTCATAAACGAAATTGGTAATATTTGCAAGGAAATAGGAGTAGATACCTACGAAGTGGCAGATGGGATGGGGTTGGATAAAAGGATAGGAAGAGACTTCCTAGACTCAGGAATTGGTTGGGGAGGTTCATGTTTTCCAAAAGATACTAAAGCTTTACTGAAATGGGCTGAAGAGATAGGCTATGAACTTAGAATAATTAAAAGCGCTATAGAGGTTAATGAAAGACAGCCCTTGAAAGTTATACACCTCTTAAAAAAATATATAAAAGAATTGGGAGGAGTCAAAATAGGGATATTAGGTCTGGCATTCAAACCCGGAACAGATGATGTGAGAGAAAGTAGATCTATACCAGTTGTCAAGGAGCTTCTCAAAGAGGGAGCACAAGTGGTAGCATACGATCCAAAAGCCATGGATAATTTCAGGAAGATATTTCCCCAAATAAAATACGCCTCCTCAGCTGAGGAGGTACTCAATGATTGTGAAGTTATCCTGATACTGACAAAATGGGATGATTTTAGAAAACTCAACTACAGCGGAAAAATTGTTATAGACGGTAGAAGGATTTTGGAGGCCAAAACAACTGCGAAAATATATGAAGGGGTGTGTTGGTAATATGATTATCAGAAAGGCTGTAATACCAGCAGCTGGTCTTGGCACTCGCTTTCTTCCTGCAACCAAGTCTATGCCAAAAGAGATGTTACCTATTGTGGATACGCCTGCCGTTCATTTTGTGGTCAAAGAAGCTATCGAAGCAGGTATAGACGATATAATCATAATAACTGGGAGGGGTAAGAGAGCTATAGAAGATTATTTTGATGAGTCTCCAGAGCTTGAAATGCATCTGGAGAAGAAAGGAAAAAAAGAACAACTCGAAATGGTCAGGGAAATATCGCAAATGGTCAATATACATTATATAAGACAAAAGGAACCTAAAGGATTGCCCGATGCGATTTTGAGGGCTGAGAAGCATGTAGGAGATGAACCCTTTGCCGTCCTTCTTGGAGATGATATAATAAAGGGCTCTCCACCATGTATCAAACAACTTATCGATGTGTTTGAAAAGTATGGCTCTACCGTTTTAGCTGCACAGAAGGTTCCTCTCGTCGAAATAAGCAAATACGGATCTATCAAAGGAAAATTAGTGGAAGACAGAGTATATTTGGTGGAAGACATCGTAGAAAAACCCAAACCTGAAGAAGCACCATCAAATGTAGCCTCGGTTGGAAGATACGTATTTACTCCTACAATTTTTGATTGTATAAGGGCAACCCCCGTTGGTCTTAACGATGAATTACAAATTGCAGACTCCCTGTCTATATTGAGAGAAAAAGAGAATATATACGCTTTTGAGTTCATTGGGAGAAGGTACGATATCGGAGATAAGTTTGGATATATAGAGGCAATTATCGATTTCTCTCTCGAAAATAAAGAAATCGGGGATAAGGTTAGGGATTATCTGAGTAAATTGATTAGGGATTAAAGAATTCTTTTATGCTTTCAACTATGTAATTCATCTGTTCAGTGGTGAGTTCTGGGTATACAGGTATAGAGAGAATCTCTTTAGATAATTTTTCTGCAACTGGAAAATCGCCTTTCTTGTATCCCAAATGCGAATATGCGGGCTGGAGATGAAGGGGTATGGGATAATGTATACCGCACCCAATACCCTTTTCTTCAAGGAATTTTTTAAGTTTATCCCTCTTTGGCGTTCTTATCACATACATGTAGTATGAATGCTTAGCCCCCTCCGCTTCTACAATGGGCTTTACAACTTCTGGGAGCCTTTCATCATAGAATTTTGCGTTTTTTCTCCTTTGATCTATCCATTTAGGCAGGTACTTTAATTTTACATTTAATATTGCTGCCTGCAAAGCATCCAATCTGTAATTGTAACCTTCCATCAAATGTTCGTATTTTGTAAGTCTACCATGATTCACCAACAATCTAACCTTCTCTGCGATTTCATCGTTATTGGTTACTACAGCTCCACCGTCACCGAAACAACCAAGTATTTTTGCTGGAAAGAAGCTGTATGTTGCTACATCCCCATAATATCCCGGCTGATGGCCTTTCCATTCAGAGCCGTGAGCTTGCGCTGCATCCTCTATCAAAATCAGACCATGATCATCTGCTATCTCCCTGATTCTCTCCATATCTGGCATTTGACCAAAAAGATGAACAACAATGATTGCTTTGGTTTTTTCCGTTATAACTCTTTCTAGTTTATCTATATCTACCAGAGCGGTATCCTCGATAACATCTACAAATCTAAACTTAGCACCAACATATGATATAGCTTCAGTTGTAGCAATAAATGTATTTGGAACAGTTATAACTTCGTCTCCTTGTTTGATACCGGCGGAAAGTAAAGCCAGATGCAATGCTGTTGTGCCGCTTGAACAACCTATGGCATGTTTGACTTTGCAGAATTTGGCAAAATTTTTTTCAAACTCTTTTAGGTAGGGTCCCATGATAAAAGCGCTCTCATCTATCACCTTTTGTATAGCTCTATCTATCTCATCCTTTATCGATAGATAGTTTACTCTGAGATCAACGAGAGGTATCTTATTCATACGCCTTATCACCATCCTCATAGAATAAATCGTCTACATCTCCTATCACTCTGGCAGGATTTCCGGCAACAACCTTATTTGGAGGTACATCCTTTGTTACAACGGATCCCGCACCCACAAGAGAATTTCTTCCAACCTTGACTCCAGGCAGTATGGTAGAATTTGCACCGATTTTTGCGTTTTCCTCCACTATCACTCCCTTTAGAAAGGATTTTGATCGTTTTGATTTAGGATATTTCGCATTAGTTAAAACAACATTTGGTCCTATCCAACATCCTTTTTTTAAAACGCAATACTCTGGGATGAAAGCTTGAGAATGTATCCTCACATTGTTCTCGATTATCGTATTAAATTCTATGACTGTTTTGGTTCCTACACTTACGTTATCACCTATTACGTTCCCCTCTCTTATGTTGACGTGATGGCCCGTTTGGAAATTGTTACCGATCTTATTTCCTGCATAAATTACGGTATGGGACCTTATTAGAGCATCATCACCTATAATCGTTTTCAAATCCCCTTCTTTCTTTCCCTTCGGTGGAACTCCTATCACAACATAATCCTGTATGGTAGGATTTTTTCCTATTATCACATTTTTATATATCTTTGCAGTGTTTGATATCATTCAACGATCAACTCCTTGCCCAATTCTGCTGATTTTAAACAAAGCTCACATATCCTCGTGGTATAGTAATTTTCTCTTCCAAGGTTTTCTTCTACTTCTCCTTTTTCGACAAGGGTTATGAAATATTTTAGTTCCTCCTTCAAGGGTTCATTCCGGTTAATTTTCTCTTCTATGGGCTCCTTCTTCTCTATCTTTTCGTAGCTAACTTTGATGGGATATCTCACCATCTTTTGATTGAAATAATCCAGATACACTTTTTCCTTCTCCGCGATTATCCACATATCCCTCGCTTTCAATGGATGTGAGCAACTCAGTTCTATACTCGCAAAGAAATTATCGTAACTAAGAACCATAATAGCCGAATCTTCATAAACTTCGGAGAGTAGATTTTTCTTTACAGCATAAACCTCTCTCGGGATTTCATTCAGGATAAAGTTTAGTATATCCACGACATGGATTCCGAGATTCATGATAACCCCTGAGTCCTTCCTTGGGGGTTTCGTTGAGTGTATGTATCTCGATGTTATATACTGGATTTCTCCGATTTCGTTGATTATTTCTTTTAATCTCCTTATAGAATTGTTGAATCTGTAAAGATATCCCACCGATAAAATCAGATTCATCTTATCGGCCATATTTACCAGTTCTTTTCCCTGTCGGGAGTTTTCAGCTATGGGCTTCTCCACCAAAACATTTTTTCCTGCTTTTAAACAATTTTTTACTATCTCATAATGTGTATCTGTAGGTGTCGCGACAATAACTGCATCAACCTCATCCAATACGTCTTCATATCGGGTAAAAAATTTCGATTTATACTTGTTTGCTATAACTTTTTTACCCGGATCTACATCTACTATTGCATAGGGAGAAAGACCCAACTCATACAGACTTCTAATATGATTTATTCCCCACTTTCCAGCCCCTATGACAGCTAATTTTACTGCACTTTCATCTCCACTTACCATATACAAGCCCCCTCAGAAAACCAAGTCCATATCCTGTGTGGATTAAAAAGTGTGCAATTATTGCAGCAAAAACAATTTTTATATTCCTTGTCACAGTTAGGGAACTGACAATAGAGAGAATCATGTACAATATAGCAAGTGATGGAAAAACAAAGACAGGTAGAAAGCCAGTAATTGTTAGTACGATTATGGTCGGAATACCTAACACAAAGCCGGCACCCAGCAAATGAGAGAATTTCAGAGTATCTGGATGTTTTTTAATGATCTTTGCTCTCGCAATGCCGTAACGGTACATCTGTTTAAACAGGGATCTAAAACTCGATCTTTTAAAATGATAAACCCTTGTTCTAGGTGTATACAGTATCTTATAGCCAGCCTTCTTTATCCTTATATCAAGCTCGGCATCTTGACCACACCAGAAGTCTGGATCAAACTTGCCAACTTTATCGAAAATCTCTTTTCTGTAACAGGTAAAAGACATGTGCTCCACAAATCTCTCTTCATCAAATTCTGCATTTTGTGGAAATATATTTTTACCACCCATGAAGCCTGAAAAAGCCACACCCGCTACCTTTCCAGCAAAGTTTTGTTCTTCTGGCGAAACATTTGAACATCCGACCCCCGCTATGTAATCGGGTTGTTCTTTAAGTTTTAAAGCGAGTTCTTTTAAGAGATTCTTTTCTGCTATTGCGTGACCCGAATAATTCATTATCATATCTCCAGTTGAGTTTTCTATACAGATGTTTCTCCCGATAGCAGTATTGCCTGTTGGATTATCAAGGAGTTTTATGTTTTTGTATTTCTTTGCATACTCATCTAAGATTTTGTTCGTGTTGTCGGTTGAAGGACCTCTCGCAATCAAGATTTCTATCTTATCTTTGGGGTAATCGATATTTAGTATAGAATCCAAACACTTCCCTATCGTCTTTTCTTCATTCAGGACGGGCATTATGAATGAGACCTTGGGGTGATCTCTTTTGTCCATACCGTTCTGACCAGACAGTTCAAAGTCGGTATATAAAGTTTGATGTTTGCAATTTGGCCAAAGGTTATTATTGTGTGTTGTTATAGAG
>Ga0164310_10002265_pt1 | contig 11026 bp, 10 predicted proteins | sample GuaBasSedimGuay1_FD_121795 | JGI IMG/M metagenome (GOLD analysis project Ga0164310, IMG submission 121795) | Subseafloor sediment microbial communities from Guaymas Basin, Gulf of California, Mexico - Guay1, Core 4569-9, 0-3 cm | ecosystem: Environmental > Aquatic > Marine > Hydrothermal vents... | reverse complement strand
GTAATAAGTCTAAATAATTCAGTGGTGGCTGTGACGTGAGGGGCAAAATAACCATATTGAAACAATCAAAAGCTTTGATAGACTACAACTACCAGTACGGAATTGCATCGATGCTCTACAAAAAACTCGCAGAGTCTGACGTTGAACTTGCAAACGAGGCACACTCACACCATGGATTCAAATACTACACCTTCTCCAACCTGATACTGGAAGACAGAAAACCATCCAGAAACGGTTTGAATTTTAACAGAGCACACTTCTACCTATCATCTCCAGACACGAGATTCATCAAAAGCTTCACAGAAGGACTGCTAATGAACCCCGAATTTTACCTTAAAGGGGTGCAAAAGATGGCCGATTTCACAATCCAAGAAATCGAGATACTTCCACAACCAGAATTCAACAAAGAATGCACTTTCAAAACACTCTCGCCCATATACGTCAAGACACAACGCTATCAGGGCGAAAGACTGAAAGAACACGACCTATACCCAAACGAACCCAAATTCTACGAAAACCTCCACAAAAACCTCATAGAACGATACACCGAATTCCACAACAAAACACCAGAGAAAGACCACTTCGAGATAACCAAAACCGGGAACATCAAATTAAAACGAATCAAAATAGCAGAAAACTACAGAAGATGCACGCTACTAACACTCCACATACAATCAACACCAGAACTACTACAATTCGCATACGACGCAGGACTCGGAGAAAAAAACGCCATGGGATTCGGATGCATCGACATCATAGAGAGAGAACAACACCAACCCCACAGAACCATGAAAACCAGGGCAAAGTGTCATTAACAATTAAAGAAATAGAGATGCAACCAATGAGAGAAGAAATAAACTACTGGCTCGCACAAGCAAAAGCCGACCTAAAAAGCGCAACAGACCTGCTAAAAACAGACAACTACTACGCATCTGTATTCTTCTCCCAACAAACAACAGAAAAATCACTAAAAGCACTCTACATCAAAGAAAAAAGAAAAAACATCAGAACTCACAACCTCGTGCTCCTCGCACGCGAACTGAACGCCCCAGAACACATCATCAACAACTCCGCCGAACTAACCCCAGACTACCTCACAACACGCTACCCCGACGCAAGCATAGGAGCACCATTTGAAAACTACACCAAAGAAAGCGCAGAAAAACACCTCAAAATGGCAAAAGAGGTATACCAATGGACGAAACAACAAATAAAGAAATAAGAAAATTCATCAACAAAATCGAAAAAATAATCCCGATCGAAAAAATAATCCTGTTTGGCTCACGCGCCCGCAACGACCACCTCGAAGATAGCGACATCGACCTGATAATAATCTCCAACGATTTCGAAGGAACACCCTTCCCTGAACGAATGGACAAACTAATCCTACACTGGGAAAGCCCACACGACCTCGAAGCACTCTGCTACACACCACAAGAATACAAAAAGAAACAACAACAAACAGGCATCATACAACAAGCCGAAAAAGAAGGCATCGAACTGACCATCTAAAAAGAAAGAATGCTTTCGCAACAGAGAGACAAAATTTATAAATACAAGAAGTAATACTAAAGATAGAGTGAAAAAGGATATGCGCTTAACTGGCAGACAGGTTGTTAGCTTATATGGATGATGAGAGTGGCGAGACGGTGATAACAAAAGAGTTTGTGGGTGATCCTTTTGTAGACTCTGGTTTAATGGCAATCAAGTTGTTGGCTGATAAAGAAATGTCTGAGTGCAGAGAGGAAACTTTAAGAAGTATTTCTGATGAACTCGTTGAATTGTATCTAACACCCGCGTGGTCAAAAGAACTGCTGTCCATATTTCCTAATAGTAGTTATATACAATTTTCTAAAAATTATAATCGTGAGAAGAAATCGAAGGAATTCCTGCATGAATTGATAGAAGCCATCAACAAACCCAATGATTTCGATGGTTATTGTGTGTTTTGTGGGAGTCATTCCTACAAACGTAAAGACGAAAAACCGTTCGTCAAAACACACATACCCTTGGTGGGGTCATCTGATTTCACTAATTTTTTCCCTTCGTTTAACAATGGAATTGATGTGTGTGCGAGATGTGCCCTATCAGTGCAATTTGCCCCAATCCTATTTTATAAAACTGGTGGAAAACCAAGCTGTATAAGTTGCAACAATAGTGATGTACTGGAGGTTTTTGGAAAAGAATGCATCGACTATATAAGCCAACGTAAAGTAACAAGTGAGTTTGATTCTAAAAAGACGTCTGGCATATTTGACGAAGGTTTTAAGTCACCACAGAATGCATTGTTCCACTTAGCATATAAGCTATCTAATAAATATAAAAAGCTTGGAATTATAAAAGAAGGGGAAGAACTCGTCATTTATCGTATAGATAATTATAACCAAAATCCAGCAGGGGTTTCTATCTATAAACTGCCAAACAATGTTTTCAGATTTGTAATCAGCGTGATGAAAAGTCCTGATTATAAAAAATCATGGTATGAATTGTTGTCTAAGCATTATCGAGGTAAACAAGATGAAAAAAGTAATTTGCCAATGTGGAAAACTAATTACAATACAATTCATGATTATTTATTGAAAAACCAAAGTATATTGTGGGTTTTTAGAGATAACGACAATAAAAAACCCACAGTTCCCTGGGAAATTGTTGAGCGTTATATGGAGTTGGTAAGAAATATGAATAAACAAAGAGTTGAAGCAATTAAAAATTTAGCCGATAAGGTTGCTGTCTGTATAGAAGATACAAACAATAAAAAACGAGTAAACGATATTATCTCGGCAAAAGACTTTTCAACGTTCAGGAATCAATTAAGGCTCGTTTTTAGAGATTGGCAAAAAGCAGGCGGAAAAGAACCTATGGTAACCTATGATGAATACGTATCCACGATAATTCCTGATGATTATTCTAATTGGAGAGATGTCCAGGATCTGATTATCATCAGATTGTATGAAAAATTACATCATATGCTTGCAACTGAAAAAGATGAAGGTGAAGAAGAATGAAGACCATTATAGGAAGCTATCTGATCGATGCGCCATTTTCAGCGCTGAATAATCGTGGAATAGATAATAGAGCTGCGAATGAAAATGAAGTAGCTACAAAGGTCATTAATTCTCCAGAAGGGCGCAGACCTTATGTCTCTGCACAGGCACTGCGTTATTGGTGGAGAACGGTTTTGGAGGATAAATTCGGATGGAACTGCTCTCCAGTGGAAGTAGTAAAAAAGAATCAAGCAGTAACCAATGCAAATCCCTTAGAATATGACGACGATGATGTTTTTGGTTACATGAGCGCAAGAAAAGTGGAAACAGGCAAGGACAAAAATGAAAAGCCTAAACTGGAAAATGTCACTGTTACGAGGGTTTCTCCATTAAAATGCTCCCCCTTGATAGGTTTCCCGATCCAACCCGTTACTGATTTTGGTTCTCTAACACGAAAGTTAGAAGGCAACCCAATTTTATTCACTCATCAATTCTACAGCAACATCTTTAAAGGCATTTTTGCATTGGATATTGATTCTGTCGGGAAGTTTACAATAATTGATAAACCTGGAAGTAAAAACTTATCAAAAGAACTTGCAAGGGACTACGAAGAAAAAGGCTTGAAAAAAGACGATAAGACCTATATGATTCCTTTAGATTTAAAGAAGAAGAGAATATCAGATACCATTAATACGTTGAAGTATTTGAATGGTGGTGCCATGCAAGCATTGCATCATACTGATGTAACTCCTAAATTAATCATGCTTGCGGTCTTGAATAGTGGAAATAATATATTCATGGATGTGACGCCTCATAATAAATATGAAAATGGGCTGGTCAATATTGATGCATTATATGAGGTGTTAGATGACTATAAGAAGGATCTGCTAAGTACGGTATACATAGGTAAGTTGTCTGGATTTGGCACAGATAAAGACAAAGAATTAGAACATTTTACTGCACCTGAGGGGATTAATTTTATTATTACAAGTCCTGCAAAGGCAATAGAGCAATTTATAAATGAGATAGTAGCTAACGAGAACATAATAGGCGGATAATATGGATTTTCTACGTGTAGAAATACGCGCAATGACCGCATCCTTCAGATATCCTATGTTTGCAGTGTCATACCAGCCAACCTATAAAGTTCCACCAATCTCCACAATATACGGTCTACTATCTGCTGCAAAAGGTGAGAAAGTCAGCATTTATGATTTATCAGTAGGCTATGATTTTATTTCAAGAGGGAATGGTGTTGACTTGGAGAAAATATGGGAGTATGGGGGTGAGAAAAAAACAAAACCTGTCTCATGCATCGGGAGCAATATCCTGGAAAGAGAGTTCTTGTATGACTGCACACTGAACTTGTATATATCTGATTTGAATTTTAGAAAATATTTAGAAAATCCACGTTATACGCTTTTACTCGGCAGACAGTCAGATTTAGCAAAGATAACAAAGATTGAAGAAGTGGAATTGATTCCGAAAGAAAAAGCTGAAGTGAGTAATGCGTGTATACCTTTCGATGGAAAAGTTCCTGGACAAATAGTATCATTACCTTCAGACTACACTGATGAAGCAAACAGAAAGCCTGTGGAAGTGAAAACATATTGTATCGTGGAATCAAAACAGCAAATTGATAACTGTTATTATGATGCTGAATTAGATAAAGGCGTATATATACATGAGTTTAATAAAGGCGAAGAGTGATGGGGAGCTATTAGAACACCATATAAATAATTGTCTTATTATTTTTAATCAATTGAAAGACATATATCCTGATTTACAAGAATTTACAAACTATACTTCTTTTTATGAGGATACTTTTAACGCGTTGTTTTTTCACGATTTTGGTAAGGCAGCAGAAGGCTTTCAAAAAGCGTTGGAGTCTGGAGAAAGATGGACTTACAGACATGAAATCCTCTCAGTTTCTTTCGTGGATTGTCTAAAAAAAGAAAACCTTGAATTTACAAAAATAATGGTTTTAACACATCATAAAGATGTTAATGAATTAATTGACTATATTGAGGATGAGGATTTTCTTGGCACTCCTTATACTGAACGGATAAAAGAAATAACCCCAAATGTTAAAGGATTAAATGAATTACTCAATAAATACTCTGATTACGAAAAAATGGTTTTTAATTATTCAAAGAACAAAATTAGTTTAATCGAAGATTTACCAGAGGACAAAGAAACATGGGAGAACGTAATTCAAAAAATGAATATCTCCTCAAAGGTTGGAATTTTTGGCAAAGGAATAATAAACTCCTGTGATTATTTAGCTTCCAGTGGGATAAAAACCATACTTAAGCCACTTCCAAGCTTAAATAAAGTGTATACTTTTGATTCATTAACATCTGTTCAAAAAAAGTGTCTTACTGTCAAAGGCAATGCACTGATTATCTCTCCAACTGGCTCTGGGAAGACTGAAGCATCTCTTTTTTGGGCTACAAACAATTTAGACAAGAGTAAGGGAAACAGAATATTCTACATTCTACCATACACTGCAAGCATAAACGCGATGTATAGCCGTTTATTAAAGCAATTAAGCCCCTATTATTCAGAGGATGGTTGTGTGTCACTATTGCATGGGAAAGCAACTTATTTTTTATACAAAATGTTTGAAGATGACCAAAGCAAGTTCAAGGAAATAAAAAATATCTCAAAGAAAATTTACAGTCCATATAAGGTAATGACACCTTTTCAATGCTTAAAACATTTTTTTTCATTGAAAGGATATGAAATGGGCTTATTAGAGATGTATAAGGGAAGATTCATTTTTGATGAGATACATGCATATGATGCCAGAACAACCGGGTTAATAGTGGCGATATGTGAGTACTTAAAAGAAGAAAATGATGCCAACATACTAATAATGTCTGCAACAATGCCAGATTTTCTAAAAAATATATTTTTAAATAGTCTTCAAATTGAAAATGAAATAGCAATGGATAGCAAAGAATTGTCTCAATATCTACGCCATAAATGCCAGATACTCGAAGGAGACCTATTTGACAGCATCGATTTGATTGTGAAAATATTACGAGATGGAGAAAAAGTATTAGTTGTATGCAATACTGTAAACAGGGCCCAGGAAGTTTACAAAACATTGAAAAACAAAGTCAATGACTCAGCGTTGTTGCATGGAAGATTTACACTAAAAGACAGAGAAACAATAGAGAGAAATCTTGAAAATTTAAATCTGCTGGTGGGCACGCAAGTAATTGAAGTGTCACTTGATGTAGATTATGATGTTTGTTTCACAGAACCAGCCCCGATCGATGCTCTAATCCAACGATTTGGAAGAATCAACAGAAGAAAAAACAGTGAAGGATCACCACTGAAAGGCATCTGTGATGTTTTTGTTTTCTCAGAAGGATCCGAAAATGACAAATTTATTTATGGCCCACAGCTCATAACTAAAACCTTAGAGGTTCTCAATGACCTTGATTTATTGTTTGAACATAAATTATATGACGCAGTCAATGAAGTATATACTAATGGATTTGGTAAGGACAAAAAGGAATTTGAAAAAACAAAAGCTCTATTCAGGAAACTTATAGACGATATTGAACCATTTAAAAATTCAAATAGAAAGGAATCATATTTTTACAATCTATTTAATGCAATAGAGATAGTTCCAGAGATATACCGAAGCGAATATCTTGATTGCATTAAAAATAACAAGATATTTGATTCCATGCAGTACTGTTTGCAATTGACAAACGGACAATATCATAAACTATTAAAAGAAGGAAGAATAGATTTTGAAAAGATGGTTTTTGTAAATGCAAAATATGACCCTGAATTGGGATTGCTGATTAACGAAGAGGAAGAGATTCAAAACATCATATAATACTATGTAGCAAAATAAAATGACCCTTTTAACATGACGCAACAGGGCGATTCAAGTGAGGAAAAATCAATGTCTGAAGATATCATCACCGGCAGCATGCGCATCACTGGTGTGAAAATCTCTTATTATTTCATCTGCCACACAAAGCTGTGGCTCTTCTCTCGCAACATCACGCTTGAGTCTGAGCACGAGAACGTAAACATCGGCAAGCAATTGCATGAGGAGCGTTATAAGCGTGATTCGAAGGAGGTTGGTATTGATCAGACGATAAGTGTTGATTTCATCAGGAAAGGAGATGCACTGGTTCTTCATGAGATTAAGAAGACGAAAAGGATGGAAGATGCTCATCGTTGGCAGATGCTGTATTATCTGTATTATTTGAAGTTGCGGGGTGTTGTTGCCACTGGTGAGATTAATTATCCCCTTATCAGCAAAAGGGATGAAGTTGTGCTTTCAGAAGAAGATGGAGAGGTTCTGGAGAGGGTGATCAAGGATATCAAGCAGATTGTGGTTGGTCGGATGCCCTCGCCTAAACGCAAGAGGATATGTTCTAAGTGTGCTTATTTTGAGTTCTGTTTTGGAGATGAGCCTTTCCAGTCCATAGAAAGCTCACGCTCTACGTAGTGGAGAGATGAGAGTATGAAGTCGGATTATTATATCACGCAGGATGGTGGGTTGACTCGCCACGAGAACACGGTGTATTTTGAGAATGAAAACACGAAGCGTGCTCTTCCTGTGAACAAGATATATTCAATCTACGCTTATGGGCGGTTGAGTTTTTCATCAGGCGTCGTTGATTACCTTGCGAAAAACGGGATACCCATACACTTCTTCAACTACTACGGCTTCTACGAGGGCAGCTTCTACCCGCGGGAAACACTGATTAGCGGCGACTTAACCGTGAAACAAGCAGCGCACTACCTCGATGTCGAGAAAAGGATCTGCCTTGCAAAGTCCTTTGTAGAGGGCGCCTGTGGCAACATCCTCCGAAACCTCAAATACTACGCACGAGAACAAACAGAACTCGAAACACATATCGAAAACATCGAATCAGAAATCACCAGACTCCCTGAAACCACAACCATCCCTGAAGTGATGAATGTCGAAGGCAGAATACGAAACACATACTACACCGCACTTGATGAAATATTCCCAAACGAATACAAAATGGTCAAAAGAGAGCGAATGCCCCCCACAAACAAAATGAACACACTGATAAGCTTCGGAAACTCACTGATCTACACAACGACCCTATCAGAGATCTACAACACCCAGCTCAACCCAACAATATCCTTCCTGCACGAACCCTTCGAACGACGATTCTCGCTATCCCTCGACATAAGCGAGATATTCAAACCAATCATAATAGACAGAATAATCCTAAAACTCGTGAACAAAAACATGCTCGACGAAAAATGCTTCAGAGGCGAAATAGGAGACATGCTGCTAAGCGAAAAAGGCAAAAAAATATTTCTGACAGAATACAACGACAAACTAACAACCACAATAAAACACAGAGGACTGAACAGAAAAGTATCATTCAAAAGACTCATCAGACTCGAACTATACAAACTCGCAAAACACTTCATCGAAGAGAAGGAATACAAACCACTGGTGATGTGGTGGTGAAATCATGCACCACTGTAGAAAGGTATTTAGTTTATAAGTGTGTTACTCTTCAATGTGAAAGCATTTAAGGTGTTTAGCATCAAAAGATGTAGAAGGTGGGTTGTTTAAGAAGGTTGAATAAATGGAGAACAATTATACATTATTTGAAGGATTTATTGCCGCTTCTCTGCATGATATTGGAAAAATAGCGCTCGTAAGGAAGGAGCAAAAGAAAAAGAATGGGGATGCCCACTATTCATGGGAAAATCATGCAGATTTAAGAGTGGTTGGTGAAAGAACTGGAATAGACTTTATGAAACTGCTTGGTGAAAACGTTGTGAACTTGATATCTATTCACCACGAAAATGTCGAGAATAAAAAAAGATTTGACTGTTCTAAATTATCAAAGATGGAATATGCGTTGGTTCTTTCGGATAAAATTCAATCGAGCATGTATCCACGAAAAGAGGCTAAAGAAGGAGTTGGTGAAGTAAAATTTAACCGCATGCAAGACCATGAAAGATGCTTCAATCCATACTATGGAACCATGAAAAAATGGGATGATGTTGCAGCGAATTCGCTTTTCAAAGGACTTGTTAATGAGTTACAGGAGTTAGGCGATTTTGAAAAAATATCCAATCACGCGCGGTGGGCAAGTAACATATTCAAGGTACAGGATAAAAATAAACTCTTAAATTACCCTTCTTTGACATTCATGCCTCATCTGTCATTGGCGATGCACCACCAGTTGAGCGCTGCTTTGTTCCTGTTCTTGTGTGATGAACTCGAAGAATACGACGATTTAAAAGATTTTAAGGAATTTAGTTTTTCTGTTATTGAAATAACTCCTGACCCCCTCAGGACGTTTTACCGAATGAGGGATGTCAGTGGACTGCACTCGATAACAGAAGAATTATCCACAGAAATTGTTAACGAACTCTTCGGCCATTATCGCAGTAAACTTAATGGCATACCAAATAAAAAATCAAATCCTTTTCTGTTTTACAACAAAAATAGTCTTGTGTTGGTGCATCCATCACACGAGACTGTACTTGAAAGACTGCGTGAATTGTTGAACAAGTTAGACCTCTTCTATTCTCTCGCGGTTAACGTCAATGAATATAACTGCGAGTTGGATATAACTCCTGATAAAAAAACACCTTACGAAAATATATATGCCAATGGGCAGCCAGTCAGCAGAAGACACTACACAATAGTATCCGATAAAATTTTGAGTGATGCCCCGCACCAGGATTATATTTGCATGGCATGTGGAAAACCGATCGGAGATGATAGAAAAGAAGATGACAAAGGGCACGTTCTGTGTGATTTCTGTTACAACATGCGCAAAAGATCCACAAGGTACGATCTTGATGTTTTCGGTGGAGAGGGAGAGCGTCTGTCGTACATCTTCTTAAAACTGCCAGACGATCTGGTAGAGCATTCACAAAAGGTTGCTGAAGAGGAGCTAATCAACCGCTTTCTCGCTGAGTGGAGGATAGACCCGTATTCGATTCCTCCAACCGATTGTGGAATCCTTGAATACTTGCAGGCGCTGCGCGAATTATCTTCATTCCAGGATGATGTTGACGGTCTCATTACAGGGGATTACGAAACAACCTTGTTCAAATCTCCACAGTTCACAGGGTATCTATTCAGGGAAACAGAGACACAGCCATGGGATTTCCTGCGATATCTGAATGCAAAACGAACTGATTTAAAATTAAACCCATCGCTTGTTCTGATGAGCTGTAATACCAAGACTCCTTTCTGGAGCCTCATAGAATCGCTGCCAGCATACAATAAATTAAATGGAGATGTTATTTATGATATATCAGGTGGATGTGTAACAATGTTTCAATCAGATGAAGTTAGTAGGATAAGAGAACTTGCAGAGATTGCACGAAATAGCAACGTGACATCAACTCAACTAAATAGTTTGTATGATGTGGCTATGAATACAAGTATTGATGAACTGCTGCTTGAGCTGGACACACGTGAGGATAAACTGCGAGAGTTTGGAAAACGGTTGGCTGATGCGATTACACAACTGGAACAGACGGAAGGCGAATACCAGAACCGTATAAAACGTGCAATATTCATCAAATATATTGGTAAACTTGTCCCACACAGTAAGAATAGATACAGTAAAAGGAGGAGATAATTATGGTATTTGAAAAGTTAGAAACGATTACTGAGATAGACGTTCAGTACACAACGCGTAGTTGCCTGGCTATTCATGCAGGAAAGTCTGCTGGATATTCGATTGTGGATCAACCGATCATAAAGATTGGCGGGGTTCCTGTCATCCCAGGGTCAAGTATCAAGGGTGCACTACGAAGCACTACAGAATCAATAATGTCTGAAAGTGGCATCGATGTGTGCATCCCTGGGGCATCGATTCCAAAAACAGTTAAACAGAGAGGACAGAGCAGGGATTATGCGAAGGGTCTTGGAAGACTGCCGCCATGTGATTATTCCAGAGATAATACCTGCTGTCCGGTATGCGACTTGTTTGGTGCGGCAAGCCTGAGCGGCAGAGCGATGTTTCTGGATGCCCGACCCGAAACAGAGG
>Ga0164310_10002261_pt1 | contig 11037 bp, 22 predicted proteins | sample GuaBasSedimGuay1_FD_121795 | JGI IMG/M metagenome (GOLD analysis project Ga0164310, IMG submission 121795) | Subseafloor sediment microbial communities from Guaymas Basin, Gulf of California, Mexico - Guay1, Core 4569-9, 0-3 cm | ecosystem: Environmental > Aquatic > Marine > Hydrothermal vents... | reverse complement strand
CCTATGGCCTGGGTCCTGGCCAAGCGGGGCCAAGCCAGGGCCTAGGGAGTAGGGGAGCCATGCGTAGCGCTCCCCCGCACAGGGCCCACGCTGGACAGTGAACAGCAACCTCCCTGCCCAGCCCAGCCTCTCTCCTACGGGAGAGAGCACAACGGGGGGTTCAATTCCCCCCAGGGCCACCCTTTACGCTCACTTACTCACAGCCCCTTATCTTCTTACAGGGACGGGGCAAAAAAGGGGGTAGAGGGGGCCTTATCCCAGCCCTCTCATGCCCCGCACATGGCCCTTGAGGGGCTGGACAGATGGGGGTGCTCCTCCAGTCCCAGCCTGGCGCCCGCCCGCCAGGACTGGGTGGCAACCAGGGTGAGGAGGAAAACCCGCTGAAAACCAGGCTTCAGGCGGTGCAGGGAGCCTGGGGAGTAAGCGGTCAATGTGAGGGTTCAAATCCCTCCACCCCCTCGGCTAATGGCCCTAAAGGGCTGGGAGAGTGGAAAAGTGAAAATAGTGGAGAGAGAGGGCCGGGTATATCTAACTGTGCCCGGCCCCGATGGCAAGGACTATGCCATCGGCCAGTTCGGGGCCCCTATACGGCCCCTGCTGGTGGATGGCATGGTTGTATCTGAAGGGGACGGTACAGTCCTCTTCAGATTTCTTGAGAAGTCCATTCCCCTCTAAAGACTGCCTCTAGGGGGGAATGGCATTTTTTGGCCCAGTAACGGGCTGGGAGGTAAAAGATGGAAAAGACTGTTGAGCTGTTGAGCCTGGACGGTAGAAGACAGAGGAGACAGCGCAGAGAAGACTCCTACCTAAAGCACTTTGAAATTCCAGAGAGGATGGCTACCCGTAGGGAGGCGGAGGATTTCCTCCGCGACTACGGGATGATAGTGCACTATGAAAAGCATGGGACGATGCACCACTTCTACTATGTGGGGCTCCCTGTAAGAGAGGGAGACGTAAGAAAGGCCTTTGGCGCTGTTGAGGGGGTCTTCACTGGCGGGGTGTGTAATCTCAACCCAGACACTCAAAGACAGATTGAGCGCAAGGGGTGGAGGGTAATAGACTACGACAGGAAGTGAGCCTGACGTGCCCTCTGCCCCCTTTTTTGGCCCAACAGGGCTGGGAGGAATCGCATGAAGGAGGAAGTAATAGAGGAATGCCTAAAGGAGCTCCTCACAGCCGTTGACAAAGCCTCTAGGAGGCTGGTTGGTAAGAGCGCAGAAGAGCTCCTCTCGGAGATATACCCCCCTCTGTAAGCTGAAGGGGGGTTGTGCTTTTTTTGGCCCGCAGGGCTGGGAGGAAGCGAATGGCAAGGCGAAAGAAGGTTGACGGAATGTACCTCAACCGCAGAAAGGTTGAGGTAGTGCATGTGCTGGACGCCGTGGAGAAGGCGTCCCTGGAGACCTTCCCCAACTCCGAGAAGGAGGTCCAGGAGCTGAAGGAGAGGCTCTACGACCACCTTTTCGGGGAGTGGAGCATAGACGACGACGGAGTGCTGGACACCCCGCTTGGCTCCTTTGTCTTTGTCCCCTGCTCCGTGATGGAGGCAGGGGGCTTTTGGAAAGAGGTGGGAGAGGACCTTCACTGCTGACCTCTCCCCCTTCTCTCTCTCTTTTTCTTTTATGGCCCAGAAGGGCTGGGAGGAAGTGGATGGACATAGAGAAGGCGATAGTGAGAGACTGCGAGAGGGTGAAGAAGAAGCTCATTAAGGAGGCCCAGAGGAGAGGCATCTATGAGGACTTCGGCCAGGAAGAGATAAGGGAGCTGGAAAGCAAGTATTTCCAGTACAAGTATTCCCGTGCATACAGGCACATAGATGCCCTGGAGGAGTGGGCCGAGAGCTATACGGGATGACGGGCTGGCGTGCTCCTCACCCTCTCTTTTATGGCCCTTAAGGGCTGGGAGGCAATAGATGAGCGTAAGAGATAAGGTAACCGTGCCTGACCATCTCCCACCAATCCCAGAGGGAGCCGTGGGCATAGCTACTCTCTCCCCTGACCATGCGTGGATAATCATCCACCTTCGGCATGGCCAGGGCACAAGGACAGTAAGAATCCGCAGAAAGGACCTGCGCATGCTGACCGGGGGCCACTATGACACCGTGCCCGTGCTGAAGTGAGGCCCCCGCCTCTCCCTTTTTTATGGCCCATGAGAGGGCTGGGAGGTATGGAATGGAAAAGTACAGGCGCACTTTCTACATGAGGAGAGGCAAGGAGAGATATAGGTTCCGCCTGGAGCTGACAATTGACCAGAAGGAGGGGAAGGACTACAGGACACTGAAGAAGACAAAAGGCTACACAGTGTCTATCTGCGGTGAGCTCTATTATCTCAGCGGTGAACCCGGCCGTCCTGTGACCGTGAGTATGGGACAGATAGACATGGACGCACCCAGGCTCATTAAAGAGGGCTTCGTCCCTCAAAAAGACCTGGTGGAGGTACTGTATCTGTGGAGGAAATGGCACCTGAACGATCTCACCGCTGGCACGTTCTACCAGGAGCTCCTCCTTGACCTGCTGGATGCGGATCGTTCTGACTATGAGGGATGTGTAGAGACCCTGAAAAAGGCGGGATACCACAGCGATAGGGGGTACAAATACGGCCACGGATGGCTCTTCCGCCCCGTGCCGGAGGATGTTGTGAAGAGACTGCGGGAGCTGTTTTCCGAATAGCTCCTCCCCTATTTTTTTATGGCCCTTATGTGGCTGGGAGGAAGCAAATGGACTGTGAAGAGATGGCCAAGGTAGAGTCAACGATTAGAAGGCTAACGAGGGGGAGGCTATGGGGGCATGGAGCGGGCCTTGTTGGACAGCGTGGTGAGAGGACATACTGGGCGAGCCAGGGACGAGAAGCTATGCTGGAGGCATCCGCCTCTGAGATCCGAGAGGCTATTCTAAAGGAGGTTCGCAACCCAGGCGATTTGGGGAGGCCCCCTCAAGTTCCCTCTCCGATAGCAACCTCATGGTACCGCGGGGACTACCTTGAGGAGGTGTTCAAAACCGCTCTGTCCCTTTCCAGGGCTTACAGAGTGGGAGAAATTGCTGTGAGCATGACGGGGACTAATGGGGTTCTCATTGTTGAGATCCCTGAAACTGCTAGGCTTTATCTAGCGCCCTTTATAGAGGTTTAATTCGGACAGGGCGCTTTTCCCCTATTTTTTGGCCCTTACGTGGCTGGGAGGTGAAGAATACGGAGCTGAAGGATTTGCCAGAGGACCTCCGGGAGAAATACCTGGAGGTGAGAAAGAGCGTGAGCGCATCTGTCCAGTGCGACATGGACGACGCACTGGGGAGAGCACGGAACGTGGACGAGTTCAGAGCCCTCCTGGAGGAGTACCTATCCAACCTCATGGGGGAGATAGAGTACGCCATCCAGGAGGTGGTTGGCAAAAGGCTGACGTGGGAAGTCCTGGACTTCCTGTAATCTTTTTTTATGGCCCTTAAGGGCTGGGAGGTGAAAAAGATGGAACGGATCGGAAAATGTATAAGATGCGGGGGGAGACTGTACTACGACTCACAGACAGGGCTAACTTGCACGTGTGATTGCATGTGCAGGGGCCCGTGCCCTATACATCAGCCGTACCAGTATGAACAGTGCGAGCAATAGGGCTCCCCTCTTTATTTTTTTATGGCCCAGACGGGCTGGGGGGTTATGAGTGGACGTGGATAACGTGTTAGTGGAGTGTGCAAAGATATACAACAGGGTGTACCGTGACGCTCTGAGGAGTAGAGACTACTACGACCTCACTAACGAGGAGGAAGATGCCCTGGACAGCCGAGCCAGGGAGGAGATAGAGGCTTATCTTTCCTCCGTGGGCATTCCTCCAGAGGACTATGAGTTTGCGACTGTCCACTGTAACTGCTCCGAGCTCCCGTTTCCACGGGATGAGGAGCGAGTGGGGACAGGTGCAATGAGTGGCCGGGGCGTGGATACCCCCGGCTTGATAGTGAAGGGGAGAAAAGTCTGCCTGCTGTGTGGCAGGTGACCCCCCTTTCTTTCTTTTTTGGCCCTCAAGGGCTGGGAGGTAGGAAAAAGTGAGAGTAAGGAATGAAGACCGGGTTGTGGCCCTTCTCTACTCCGACTGGGGCCATGAGAACACGGAGATGACACCCTCTTCTAGGTACCTGGTGTGTGCAGAGCAGTTCCACAGGGGCCTCAAGGCCCTTCTGAAGAAGAAGTACGGAGACGGCCTAAAGAAATACAGGAAGGACATAGACTGCTACTACACTTCTGCGTTCTTCCAGATAGAGAAGGACGGAAAGGTGAAGACGTTCTACCTGTACGTCCCTGACCACCGCCTTGTTCCCATGGGATACCGGGACGTGCTGTTCCGGGAGGCAAGGGACATGCAGGACTATGCGGGGTATCAGAACAACAACATCCATATCTACAATTTCCCCATGGAGATGTACAGCCTCATAGACTCCTCTTTTGAGGAAGAGGAGGAGTGAGGCTTTTTTTCTTTTTTTGGCCCTCAAGGGCTGGGAGGCAAGGTATGGAAAGGAAAGAGCTAGTGGAGATTCTGAACAAGGCGAGCGCCATCGCCGTCCATGACGACAGGGAGCATGACATGGCCGAGCCCGTGCTCTTCTACAAGCGCCTTCAGGACGGCAGGTGGCAGGAGACCCACAGCCCTCGCAAGGTCTCTGCAGAGGAGGTCGTTACGGAGATCCTGCAGTGGGCTGAAGAGGAAAGGCTTGGGCTGGAGTACCTCTACTCGGAGGACTGTGGTATTGCCCACCTTCTGGGCGTTGCGGACTGAACCTCGCAGGACTGCGGGGCGGTCCCCTTCTCCATTTTTACGGCCCTCAAGGGCAGGGAGACCGTGCACTGTCCCCACGCGTGGGGCCTCCGCCAGCGCAGGCCAGCGACTCGTATCGTACAACGTGACAACGGCCTGCGAGAGCCACCCGTCCTGGTCGGGCCCCACGGGGGTGAGCAGTGATGCGGTCTCCAACCGTGGCCCTTCTAGGGCTGGGAGGTGTAGTGACTGAAGTTCATAATAAGGAGCAAAAAGGACGTGAGGAAGCTGATGGAGTGTGCGAAGGGGGGCTTCGCCAACCTTCGAAACTACGAGGGCTCCTCCTACGGAGGTTTCTACAAGATGTCTGAACGCTACGAGATGGAGTATCTCAACAAGGGCATCTGGCTTGGAGGAGGGTGGGGTGCATGGGTCCACCTCGCCTGGGATTATGAGGACAAGGTGTGGATGCAATGGCTGAAGGCGAGGGGCAGGCCGTCATACACGGTTCCGCGCCCCATATCAGAGGAGGAGGCGATGGCTCTCCTCTGGAAGGACCGGAAGAGCGTGAACAAGCTCTTGAGAGAGGTGGAGTGGGACTGAGCTCCCCCTCCGTTCTATTTTTTTCTACGGCCCGCATGGGCAGGGAGGCTGGCATCTCCTCCTTTTTTGTGCGGACCTTGGTCTTTCCTCCTTTGGGGATGCCAGCTTCGGAGCCTCATGTGGGTGCGGCCCCTAACCAGGCCCACATGTCCCATCCCTACCCTTGACGGGACCTCAGTCTCTTTTTTGGGGTCTCTCCTAGGTATGCAAGACTTGGGTCCCGTCGCTCAATAGGGCCCTTCGGGGCTGGGAGGTGATCTTATAGATGCGGAGAGGCTGATGGAGGCGGTCCTGACCACGCTCCCTCGTGAAAGCAGGGGGCTTCTGTCCTATTTGACCGTCTCGGACGGCTACGTTGAGCGAGAGCCCTATGGGGGATAGTCCCCCGGCTCTCGCATGGCCCAGCAGGGCAGGAGGTGTAAGATGGAGCTTGAGAAGAGGAAGGTCGGGTTGAAGTGGATAGACCCTGAGACTGGCGAGGAGACCGTGGAAGAGCGAGAGGCCTTCATAGACCCGCACCAGACAGGGATGACTGCCCGCATCATGGAGAGAATCTGGCGCCATCAGGTGCTGGAGAGCGTCACGCTCTTTAGATCTGATGGGACCCCGATGACGTGGGGTGCGGAACACCCGGACCAGGATCACGTGAGGATCGTCCCCGCCATCGTGAGGCCCATAGACGTCCTGGAGAGAGATCTCAAGGAGTTCCTGGCGGCGGAAATTAAGACCCTGAAGGGCAGGGTCGTGTATGGCCTCTACCCCCTGGACCCCTTCTACCAGACCCTGAGGGCTCACAACGTAAGGGTCAGCAAGGTGGAGGTGTGCAGGGCCTTCGTGGAGAGTCACAAGGCCTCGGTCCCACGCCTGCACCCTGAGAAGGACAGGGAGATCTCAGGCGAGAGGCCCCTGGTTTTTCTCGTGAAGTATCCGGGTGAGGCGATTGCCTGGCTCTACGTCGTGGCGCCTCACATCTATCTCCACGACATAGAGGGCGGGGCAGTGGCGAAGACCCTCGCCGATGCGATGCAATGAGAGCCTTCTGGGGCTCTCTTTCCCCATTTTTTTGGCCCTAGCGGCTGGGAGGTAAGCGTGTGACGGTAGAGGTGACTGGCAAGGTTGTCAAGAAGGGGCGGATAAAGCTCTATCAGTACGGCCCCTACTCTAGGCCCGTGCACAAGTTCTTCCTAGAGCTCGACACTGGGCACAAGGTCATGGTGGAGGTGAAGGATGACGAGGACCCCCGCTGTAAGGTAGCCGTGGGGGACACCGTGAGGGTCACCTCCATGCAGGACCGGGACGGATGGCTCTCGTGCACTCTGAAGAGGGACTTTGAGATCGTAGACGATGCAGGCCAGCGGAGACTGGCGGAGGAGCGGGAGAGGAGACGGCGGTGGATTCGCGAGCGCAACAGGAAGGCCAGGGAGCACGAGAGGAGGCTTCAGGAGCTTGAGAAGGAGAAGATCGTCGAGCTGATGGGCTTTGGACCCCCTCTGATAGCGAGGAGGGGCCTGAAGGTCCTGGACTTTCTCAGGCACTTCGGCCCGACGGCCCGAGGACGGCCCGGTGTGAGGGGAGACATCTACGACACCCACTGGATCGCACCCACCGGGCTGTGCAGGGGCCCCCTGAGAGACATAAACGACCCCTCCAGGGAGAAGGTGCTGAGAATGCTGACTGAGAAGGGCTTCATCCGGCTCCGCGACGATGGCAAGTACGAGCTGACGGAGAGCGGGAGAGCATTCCACGAGGCTGTGACGGAGGAATACGAAAGATTTCAGAAGTGGTGTGATAGGGAGCGCGAGAGGGCGTTCTACTCCGCCTGACGCTCCCTCTTTTTTGGCCCCATGGGGCAGGGAGAGCGGGTGCCGTGTGGCCCCGCCAGGGTGCGAGACGTTTTTTCTGTGTGTTGTGCCACAGAGCCTTACCTTTTCCCCCGTCCCAAGCACTCTGACCCTGGACGGCGCTCGCTCTCCGCAATCCTTAAGGGGGGGACTGCGTTCTCTTTTTTGTCAATCATGTTTATCATATCCGTAACCGGGACGCAGTCTCCCCGCTCGTTTTGCACTGGCTCCTCCCAGCTACAAAGGACCAGGGCCCTCCACCCCGGGGCGTCTGCGGATACCCCGGGGGGAGATAGGCCGTAGGCCAGGAAGTGAGAGGTGAGATACATGGACGAAATAAGCAGAAAAATAGAAGAGTTCTGCCCGGAGTACCGCCGGGCGGAGAAGGTAGTGAGTGCCGACGGCTGGGAGGTCACGGTGAGGAGATGGGAGAAGAGCACGATTCACTACTCTGACGGAAGCGTCGGATGGTTTGACGCTTCCGCAGAAAGCGAGATCCTCGACGCCTTCTCCCGGGCGACGGGGAAGGAGCGCTTCACAGAGGCGGAGCTCAGAGAGTGGCTCCGCCGGCAGTGAGACTGTGCCCTCCACCCTGGGGTGAGCGGTCCTGCCCTGGGGGGAGAAAGGCCGTGAGGCCGGGAGGTGATGAGCGTGAAGAAGAACGATGTGAGGAAGAACGCCCACGGATACATCGGGTACTTTGGACGGTGCCCTGAATGCGGGTACGAGTCCGAAGACCTGCTGACCGGCGAGTTTTGCCCCCGCTGCGGGGCCCTGCTTTGATAGACAGGCGAAATGGGCTGAAAGGCGAGGGGAGACGTGTTTTGATGGAGCCTTCTTTGCCCTTTCCTCCATGACCGCGTATATCACCACCCCCTCGCCCAGCCCCGCACCTGGGGTGAGCAGTCTCGCCCCGGGTCCGGAAAGGTTGCCAGCAGGGCGAAGTCCCCTTTAACCCTATCCCCACCTCTTTTTGCCTGGCAGCCCCGGAAACCCGGTGCTGAAGGGTGCAGCGATAGTTATATATACCTCCTGCCCCTTTTACCTTTTTACAGAAGGGGCTTGCAGGTGGTCCCAATTTCGGGGGTGATCAGATTGCGTGTGAGTTTGGAATACGTAGCCAGGAAGGCAGGCGTGCCTCTCAACAAGGCCGCCGCCTTGATGGATGTTGTGAGTGAAGTGATGAGGGAGGAGCTTCGGAAGTCTCTCGAGAGCCCTCTTCTGCGTAGCTATCCCAGCCCTGGTGACATAGCCAGGAGCCTGGCCAATCGCATGTCCGACAGGGGCTACTCCGCTGAGGACATCAAGTCTGCGCAGGCCCTTCTTAAGGTGTTGATCTCCGCGTCTGAGAGGTTCTCACCGCCCCCACAGCCGGTCCTGACTGCGGGAATGTGTGAGTCATGCAGGCACATGCACTGCGACACCTACGACCCTTCGCCCAGCGGAGTCGCCCTCGGTCCGGGCTCCATTACGGACTGCGGTTGCGACATCGAGGATGAGGTGTACGAGAAGCTGGAGAGCCTAGGCAGGCCGGATGACGTCAGCGAGGTGGGGCGCTTCGTCCCGTGCCCCCTGTGGGAGCCGAGGCTGCCTGAGTACTGCGAGAGGCATGGCACTTGGTACGACCCGGAGGAGGGCTGCCTGATGTGCTTCAGGGAGGCCATTCGGGAGACCTCCTCTAAGTCCGGCAAGGGGGTGTAGTGATGAAAATAGGAGTGTTTAAGATGGCAGATGAAAACGTGACGGCGGAGATCCACCGCCGGCGACGGTATGACCTGCTGGGCTGCCAGGCTTTTTCCTACCACCTCAAGCTGACCAAGGAGAGCTATAAGGGGTGGGAGCCCGTCCCACCGCCAATTACGTTCTCCGTACTGTATGGGGTGGACGGCGAGAATGTCATCTACAACCCCTCCCAGGAGGAGAAGCTGGACATCGCAATTCACTTCATCTGCGACACCCACGTCTTCGGCGTGGAGAAACTCTCTGAACGTAGCCGCAAGCTTTACAACTTCGTCCATCGCGTCATGAAGGAAGAGCTTCAGCAGTTCTACAAGGTGGAGCCCCTCCACTACGCAGTGTGGTGGGATGAGAGGGGCAGGATCTACGTGGTCCACTAACAGGAGGCGATGAAATGAAACTTGTTGACCCTTGGAAGATGGAGGAGAACGTGGAGAAGGTGTATGAGGCATACGAGCGGATAGTCCCTGCGGTGTGGGCCCTCCTCGCAGATGGGGAGTGGTGGGAGGAGATTGAGCCCTACCATGAGGGGTGCCGAGACTGTGCTAAGAGGGCCTTTAGGACCCTGTCCAAGACCGACCACAGAATGCTGGAGTACCTTGCCTCCGGCATTGTGATGTGGTCAAATTTCTTCTTCCCGGAGCGGCGTGTGGTGGTCTTCCGCATAAAGTGGGACAACATGTGGCGGACCTACACTGCACTCGTCTCGCACGAGGGGCGGAAGCGTATCGAGGAGAGGGCCCACACGGAGATACTGTTGGAGAGAGTAGTGGACATGTCGACCAACGTGGACATGACAATCAGGTACCTCGCTCAAATCGTGCTGGACACGGTCTACGAGCTTAAGGAGCCCGAGGGAGCCCCCGCAGTGAGGCTCAACGTGAGGAGAGCGGAGCCCCCCAAGGTGGTGGTGGATGACCTCATGGAAGGGCTCCTATCTAACGACTCTGACACGGAGGGATCACAATGATGTGGGGACACTGCAGAAGGTGCGGGGCCTACGCCTCGCTGAATCCCTACCCGGACAGCCTTTTCTATCGCCTGTGCTTTGCGTGCCAGATGAGGGCCATGAGGGTCCAGCATAGGCCCTACGCTGACGTTCCGGCCAATACTTACGAGCCAAGTAGTGTGTAGGAGGTGACGCAGATGAGAATGAAGGTAAGAAGGGATTGGATAGAGATCGAGCCTGAGGATGAGGAGGATGAGGCCTACATAGAGCACGTGCTGGGAGACCACCCCGTCGTGGAGCGGGTGAACGTGCACGGGCTCTCAAGCCTCGCCTACCTCAAGATACGAAAGAGGGACCCTGTCGAGAGGGCGAGGGACCTGCTGGGGCCCCCTGCAGGAGCGGACCTGCTCAAGTCCGTGAGGACGCCAGAGTGGGAGGAGTCTGGCAGCGCCACCTACGTGCCTGTCGAGCTGGTCCAGTCGACGGAGCCGGAGCAGCCTGAGCTCCTAGAGTGCCCCAAGTGCGGCCTGAGATGGGTCTACGACGGCCACGGCAAGAAGTGGGCGACCTGCCCCAGGTGTAGCCGCCCCGTCAAGCTCGGAGGGGCTCAGAGCAAGGAGAGGGCAAAATGAGAGAGCGCATGGAGATCCGAGGCGGCTTCGGTGCCGAGGGCACTACGGACCCCGACATGAAGTGCCCAACCTGTGGCCACAGGGGCCTGATCATCAAGAAGACATGCAGGCCCCGCAGGAGCCGTGACGGGGGCATTCGCCAGACCACCTGGTACGTCTGCCCCGAGTGCGGCAGGAAGACCTACCATGACAGGAGGTTGTAGGAATGAGGAGGTCAGAGAAAGAGCACCCGAAAGCCCGGCAGCTCTACGTCCCAGTCCGGGATCTTCTCGAGCTGCCATATCTCCGAAAGGCGAGGGCTATCTACACTAGCAGCTCACCGGGGCGGTTCAACCCGAAAAGACCTCACTTCGGCAACCAGGCACTCATTGCTGCGACCGTCTGGCGCCGCCTGCCTTGTGGACCCGGCGATTACTGCTGGGTAACAGATATCTTCTGGTTGAAGGACTATGACCCGCCGTTCTCCTATGAGGTCTACAATGGAGACCACAGACCGAGTGAGGCGGTGGACCCGATCGAGGTCCTGTGGGCACTTGGGAT
>Ga0164310_10002260_pt1 | contig 11041 bp, 7 predicted proteins | sample GuaBasSedimGuay1_FD_121795 | JGI IMG/M metagenome (GOLD analysis project Ga0164310, IMG submission 121795) | Subseafloor sediment microbial communities from Guaymas Basin, Gulf of California, Mexico - Guay1, Core 4569-9, 0-3 cm | ecosystem: Environmental > Aquatic > Marine > Hydrothermal vents >... | reverse complement strand
TTTCATTGCTTGCAATTTTTAAAAAACTTGATAAAATAGTTTTGGTGCGCCTGTAGCTCAGCTGGATAGAGCGCCGGACTACGAATCCGTAGGTCGGGGGTTCGAATCCCTCCAGGCGCGCCAGAAAAAGAGAAAAATAAAGGCCGGTTAGAGAGAACTATCCGGCTTTTTTTATTTGTCAAAAGTTGGGTGTAACTATAGTGTAATCTGAGAACAATCTTTTTTCTCAACCCCAGCCAAACGCTTTGTTCTAAGTTCAGGGGAGTCTTTTTGTGAGTTTGCCGAAAAACAGTAGAACTATTTAATCATTTATCAAAAAATAAGGTGCACAGCAGATGAGCCATGCTAGACAAAGTCTAAGCCTCTTTTTAGGCAGTTAAGAATTTTTCTAGGAAGTTAGCTAAAAGCAAGGTTATGACCTTTTTTCAAACGCTTACTTGGTTTGTCATATCCCAAGAATTAAAACACCATCATTAAACCACTATCTGCTCCAAGAATAGGAAATCTACTTCCATTATCTCCACAACCTCCATTTTCTTGATTTTCAACTTGCTTAAATAGTGGAGGTTCTATAGAGGCTTATGGAGGTTCATCTTTCTTATGCTGGCCTACCTTGTTCATGTTCAATGCCTAGTTCAGAAAAAAGAATTCGCAATTCTCTAAAGCAATGAGAATCAAAACGTCAGCCCGGCTTGGAAGCTTGTTTGAAAGGTGATCGGCATTGTTTTTTTCTAATTGAGTCAGAATATTTTTTAAATTGCATTGTTCTGTTCTTGTTGAAAAGCATCAGTGGGGTTCATTTCCTACCTCCTACTTGTCTTCTAATCTGTTAACCATCGCTGCAAGTTATTGCTCTCTGATTGCCTAGCTCATCTTTCTAATTCCGTCCCGAACAACCGCGTTTAACCTCTGTTAGTTTTCCAACATGTACTCAAAGAGCTCAACCTGTGTCCTGAAAGAACATTAACGCTGACAAGGCCCGAGTAGTATCTAACTTCTTGAAACCCCCGGCGTTCCGTTCCATTTCTGTCTTGTGATGTAAGCTCTGCAGGTATTCCTTTCTTGCTCTTTTAGGATTTAGTTGATTAACTTTACCGCCTGCATAGGCCTGCCTCTACCTTGGCCCTTTCCAACCTTTCAGCTTGTTTAATCAGTTCCTCTTGCTCACGTCTCAAAATTCTCTCCCACGCTTCTAAATCCACGTAAAGTCTATTACCGATTTTTATGAAAAGCCCGTCTTTTACATATCGACCTAAATGCTTCCACTTCCGCAGAGTATCAGGTTTTACGAAAAGCCCATTTTTCTTCAGCATTTCTTGGTCATAAATTGATACCAGTCTCATGCTTGTCCTCCTTTTCCTTGTTTTTTATTGTGACTATAGCGGTATTATCCAAACAAAAAAGTGGATAAATGAGGACATATAAATCTAAATCTGTCACTAAAATTGCATAATGTAAGTTAAACTTCTCAGTTAAAATCTGCTGCTAAGATGCGTATTTCGGAGAAACCACCAATCCGGTAGAAAATATGAACAGACAGATAGAACGCACTGGAGGTTACTTTCAATCTTCTGAAGTGTTAAAAATAAATGTGTATTTACAGCTTAAGCGTTTGGAGAATGGCCGCTGACATAAAGGTGTCTCTGAACTAAAAGCTAGATAACATGAATTGCCACAACTTTTTGGGCAACGCCATGAGTTGGAGGTTTAATTAGATGGACAGAAAATAAGTGACAAGCGGCATCAAGACTATAATCTTTTATCTCCCTTTTCCTTCTTAATTGTTTATGCAAATAAAACCTGTTTAATTGTTCTAAACCTTCTAATTCTTCTCCTTCATCCACAGGCATAAAAGGCGTCACTTGAGGGTATCTGTTTATACTCAATAACTCCTTTTTTAAACCTTCGTCTACTTTAATCTTTCTTATATCTTCAATAGCCCTATCTCCTCCATTAAGCATAAGCACAATGGGTAAAATAAAGTCTTCTGGTTTATAGCCTCTACCACTTTTAGGCAGAGGTAGATATTTATCCGCCATTTAATTAAGCCTTAATCCATAAACAAACTTACCAAATAAAAGCTAAACCTGCTCTAGGAGTGATGATCTCGTGAGTAGTTTCTAAAATAAATGGTAAAATAGTTTGCTTTGCTTTAGAGCTTTTTTGTTTTATCGTTGTTTTCAGCCTCAAGTGTGTTTTTTGACCCTGTAGGTGAATATGTGTTTTCAAAAACTGTCGTATTTTAACAGACTTGCGGGGTTTCTTTTAAAGCGATCACGGATCTGGGGCACACTAGGATCTTGACATTTGTATTACATTAATGTTAGTCTTGTGAGAGTTTACTAACAAAAATATAAGATGGTTTATTACCTTGCAGAAGTTAAGCAAGTAAATAAATCTGTTTATTATAAATCTTCTTACTTGTTAAAAAAATTCCTGAATATCTTTACTAAAACAAAGAATTTAAGTTTACCAAATGTTACTTCTTTAAAATCGGTAATATTTTTTGATATTTTTGCAGAGAGCAAATTTAGGAGATTCAAAGGAGTTTTTTAAAAATATTATACTTTTGAAAGATAAAAATTTGAGGTCGAAAATTACTAAACTTTTTTTATTAGTACTTTGTTTTTGTTTATGTGTAAGTGCCAAAACACTTCAATTTATTGAGGCAGAAGGAATGGCACCTGTAAGTGATGATTTAGGATTGACTAGAGATATTGCCATCCTGCGAGCCAAACAAAACGCTATTGAACAATTGGAAATTGGTATAAGTAGCCAAAGTATTGTGGAGATGGGGAAACTTCTAGATGATATTATAAAAGTGCAAACATTTGCTCTTATTAAGAATTATAAAGTGCTTTCGGAGAGAGTTGAAGGAAACCAATATAAAGTTAGAATAAGAGCATGTATAATTCCAAAAGAAAAACAAAGACAGGCTCTTAGCAATCTTTTTGCACATCGGTCTATGACAATTCAAGCAATTGGCAAAGGAAGTGATAAAGTAAAACGAGAACTTTTGAAACATTTGACAAAGGAATTTTATTTTGTGATTGACCCCGAATTTTCTAAATGGATTCCGGATTATAATATAATTATTAATTCAACTATAAAATTCTCTCATGAAATTTATGACATACGCTCGTATTACGCAGATTCTGAGATAAAATTAGTACAAAGGTCAAATGGGAAAATACTAATTACAGAATCTGCAAATGGTATTATCTTTGGATTAAATGAAACACAAGCCATAAATGGATTAAGGCCTGATCAATTTCCCCAAAAAATCGTTTTGCCTTTGGTGAAAAATTTTATGAAAAGCTTTAGGGAAATAATGTATACAAAAGAACATAACATTCAAATCACAATTTATAATCTCCCTAATTATAATGCATTTAGGGAATTCTGTAAATTTATCAAAAGCCTTAGATTAGGTATCAAAGCAGTATTTGATGAAAGTTATCATGATAAAACTGGTAGTTTAATCGTTAGATATAATGAAAAAACCGATTACTTGGCAGCTATGGTTAATTTTAGAACTCAGTATAAAATAAACAGCATAACTAGAGATAAAATAGAAATTGTCTATCAAGGGAGATAAAAAGTGAAAATTAAAACAGAATTGAGGAGGTGATAATCATGAAAAAATATACTGCTTTATATTTTATAACATCTTTTTTTCTTTTATCTTACTGGTTGCTGAGTATACAACCTCTATTTGCAGAATCTAAGTTAGAACAAAACGAAATCCAGACCTTAGCTCAAGTAAGTTATTATTATAATTTGGGCTTGAAATATGAGGAAGAAGGTAAATTAGGCAATGCTTTAATAGAGTTCCGAAAAGCATTATCAACCGTCCCAAATTATAAAGATGCTTATAGTAGAGTAAAAAATTTAGAAAAGAGAATTCGTTCTAAAATTGCATATAGAGTAGCTATTTTACCTTTTAAAAACTTTACTTCTGATACAAGTATTGCGGACAGTTTTTGCGAAGCGTTGACAAAAAGTTTAATGCAAAGAAGCGCAAGTTTAGTCATAATTGAAAGGAACGAATTAGATAAAATTTTAGCTGAACATAAGTTGGGGCTGCAAGACATAATCAGTCCTGATACAACTGTTCCAGTTGGGAAAATTAAAGGTATAAATGCGTTCATTTTAGGTAAAATACTAAACTATCAAGTGGATACCATACAAACTGTTGAAAATCTAACAAAAAGATACCAAGCAGGCTCAAGACAAGAAATAAACCCAGAGTATATAAAACTTTATCAAGAATACCAAATGGCTAAAGAAGATGATGCGGTTTTAGATCAATTAAGGATGCAATATGAAATGGAAGATAGGTATCATCAGCAGATGGCTGATATGTACCAACAACGTGCTGATTATTTATCGAATTTAGCTAACAAACAGTCTGGGTTAGATAGCATTGAAACAAGGACAAGAGCTGCGGATGAGGTTATGAAAAGCGCTAGTCATATTGGACAATCTATAGGGACATCTCTTGCTAAAGTAGGAATTGGTTTTGCCCAAGCACTCTCTGTTTTTCAAAATGCTGATATTAAGAAAAAATTGAGTGAAACACCGCCAACAATTCAGGTACCTGTATACAAAAATTGGCATTACACCATAAGACATGTGAAAAAAGAAGCAATCATGGAAGTAAGCTGTAAAATTATTGATATTGCAACTGGAGTAGTATGTTTTTCAGACAGAATAACTAATAAAAGCATTGACGAAGATGACACAGTTGAAAATGCGAATGAAGCTATAGGCATTTATAGTGATCCACTTGAAATTTCTTCTGACTCAGAACTTAAAAGTAAGGTATTAGAGGAAACAGTGTCAGAAATAGCTGAAAAAATAATAAAAGCTCTACAAGATTATGGCTCTAGTTACTATTTTCTAGGCAAAAGTATGGAAATGACAAATCCAGAAGAAGCTATTGAGCATTATGTAGAGTTTTTGTTATCAGGATATCCTTTTGTAGATGATAAAATACGCGAAGCAACAAATTTCATTCTAAAGAAAAAAGGATATAAATGGGAAATTAGCATTACAGAAAATGAAGTTTTGCAAAAATTGTTTTAAAAAATGAGAAAGGAGTAGCAAAATGAGCTATGAAGCAGAATTTAAAATTTATTATTTACTGTTATTCATTGTCTTATTAGCTTTTTTCTCAGGATGTGCGAGCCCTTTATGTACGGGAATAATATATTATAAACGTGGAGAATTAAACAAAGCCCTTTCACATTTTGAAAAAGTTCGTATGTGTAATCCGCAAAATTGTGGAGCACATTTTTGGCTGGGTCGTATTTACTATGATATGGGTATGTTAGATAAAGCTATCCGTGAATACAAGTTAGCTATTAATTTATGTAAAAGTAATTATCCAAAATATGCCCAAACATGTGATTGTTACTACTATTTTTTAGGAAATTGTTACAGACTTATTGGAATGTATGATGAAGCTATTCGTCAATACAAAAAAGCAATTGACTGTAGACCAGAATGGGCAGAAGTATACAGCTCACTTGCCGCCACATATTTCTATCAAGAGAAATATGAAAAAGCAATTGATATGTTCAATCTTTATAAATCTTTCAGACCAACCGATCTTAATGCTGACATCTGGATTGCAGATGCCTATAGTGAGCTTGGTAATCCAAAAGCTATTGATTTATATAATAAACTAATTCTGAAAACGCAGACTAAAGGACAAATAGGAGTGTGGGTAAGAGAAGAGCAAGATGGTATAAAAGTAACAGGATTCTCGGATTTATCTTCTGCTAAAGCTGCTGTGATCAAAAAAGGAGATATTATATTAAAGTGGGGAGACAAAACTGTAAAAAAGCTGAAGCACTAGTAAAATTAGTTGATAAAAGCAAAATTGGAGATAGTGTTATTGTTACGCTTAAGCGAAAAGATAAAATTTTAAAATTGCCTGTAATAGTGGGAAGCAAAGCAGACCCCTTTAAGGCATCTCTTGCATCGTTTTATTGCAAGATAGGTGAACTTGAAAAGGCAGAAAAGATTTGTGAGTCTTTAATTAAAAAATATCCAAACTCTCTTAGAATTAATAAGACATTAAGCTGCATTTATTATGAGAAAGGATTATATGACGAATCCAAAAAATTTTACGGATGGGGCTTTGTCGGAGCTCTTTTTGGCCGTTACAGCTTTTTTACTCGTGAAGAAATACGAATTTTGTCTGTTTTGCATGATAGTCCTGCACAAAAAGCTGGTTTAAAACCTGGCGATAGAATTTTCCGCATAGACGGAAGGGAGTTTTCAGATACAGGTAGTATAGTCCACTACATAGCATATAGACCTATTGGCTCTAAGGTTACATTCACCGTAGAAAGGGGTGAACAAATTTTAGCTATTCCTGTCAAAGTAACAAATCGTTTTGAGTGGTTAAGAAAATATGAATTAGGAGGTTTAAGACGCTACGCAACGTGTGTAATAGATTTTGAATCAACTGCATTGGCAAATGCTGTGATAGACAAATTGTCTAATTTACTTCGGAATGTAGTATCTAAAACCAAGTGTTATAGAGTGTTAACTGAAGAAACAATCAAACAAATCATAAAAAGCAGACAAATAAACTTGGCTAAATATACTAACTTGCAAGATGATGAAGTTCTTTCTTGTTTAGGTAAAGAGCTAGGTGTAGAAAAAATGATAAGAGGTAAAATTATTAAATCTTATGGTGCCTATATAGTAACAGTAGTAGTGATAGATGTAGAAACAGGAGAGGCAGAAATTACTAAGACTGAAGAATGTATAGGTGAAGCATCATTGGAAGAAACTATATCAAAATTAGCAAATGAATTATGTCAAAGATAGGATTTGGTACTAAAAAGGAGTATAAAATGGTTGAAAATAGATTGAAAAGTAAAAAGTTAAGGACATGTTTATTTGTTTTTCTTCCTTTTGCAGTTTTAGTTTTGTTCCTCTCTAGCTATTCACTTGCTAGAACACCTACTTGGAATGGTTGGGATTTTGACATTATTAAATTTGAACAGGAGTCTGAAACACTAGTAGTCTTTGTTAAAAATTCCAGCAGAGTTTCTGAAAATGTAGGTACGGTTAGAGTGAACTGTATTATTGATGGACGCGAAGTGGCATCTCAATATCTTGATATAGCTAAAGGCAGAATTTCTGCTGCTCGATTTCATCTTCCAGATATAACTGGTGTTCATTTTGTTGTTTTTCAAGTATGGGGTGGTTGGTATTTTACTTGGAAATTTGACGAAAGTCCTCCCAAACAAATCAATTTTGGTGCAACAATTACGCTTCCTTCAAGCCCTTTTGAAATAACAACGCGAGAATCAGGTCCTTATACAATCTATTCCTGTAAATTCAGTGCAAATGAAGTCAACCGGATGGCAGATGATTGGAACATTGCTGATTACTATGCTCGAAGAATTGCTTGGAGAATTGTTACAGATAAATTCAATATGGATAAAGAGATACTTATCGCTTTAGCTATAACTATAAAAACAACTGCCGATAATTTACATTATCAAGCACGCCAAAATAGGAACTGTGTGCTTGTATATGAGCTAAACTTTGATAACCGGATGATTCCAGTTATTGGAACCTTACAGGCTGTACAGTCTGCCTTGGAAACAGTACAAATAATGTTTGAAGCAGGCAAGTTTATTTGGTATCCGGCTACACGTAATTTACCTAAAGCGGTAGGGTGGTAATCAGTATGACAATGATAAAAAACGAAAGGAAAAAATGAATATTTTTTTCAAAAAATGTTTAGCAAATTATGTATTTTACTTATGGTTCCAAATACTTGGATAGGTTATCCGAGAATAGATGCGTGGGAGATATCTCAGAGAATTACAGAAAAAAGATCGGCTAATACATCAAATCGCCAAAACATTTGTGAAATTAATATGGGAGGTAAATATATGAGGTACTTAATACGGACTTACATCTCACTTATTTTTCTTGGATTTACACTCATCATGGCTTGCACAAGCAAGCATATAAAACTTGGCAATGAATATATAGCAAATAAACAGTTTTGTGAAGCATTTAGAGAATATATGCTTGCCAAGAATAAAGATAAAGATTTAGAAAAAGATCCGGCTTTTAAAACAATGCTAAAACATGCCCAAGTTGAATGTCTATATTCTAAAGCTAGCAATCTAGCATCACGAGGAGAGTGGGAGAAAGCAATTACTTATTATGAAGATGCTTTAAAAATAGATCCCTTACACACTGGAGCTAAATACGGACTTCAAGAAGCAAAAAGAAAATTTTCAAATGTTTTGCTTAAAGAAGGACTTAGATGTGCTGATCAAGGTAAGTTAAATGAAGCTATTTCAAAACTAGAGAAAGCCTGCAAATATAATCCACAAAATAGAGATGCTAAAGAAGCTTTAGAGCTAGCTATAAGAACAAAAGAACAATATGAAGCTAAAGCAGAGGAAGGATATAAAAAGGGACTTAAATATTTTAACACTAAAAAATGGGATAAAGCCCTTTCTGCATTTGAAATAGCAATTAAGTATAATCCAAATCATGTATTAGCTCGTAATAAAGTAGAAGAAACAAGGCAAAAAATTAGAGAAACAAGAAACTTATATCAACAGGGGATGATGTATTATAAACAAAAGGATTGGAAAAGGGCTATTCCACTATTTGAAGCTGCATTAGCTATAAGTCCATATTTTCCCCAAGCAGCTCAAAGAATTAAAGAAGCACAAAATCAAATCAAAAAAGCAAAAAATTTATATGAACAGGGAATGAGGTTATATAAAAATAAAAAATTAGAAGAAGCTTATGTAAAACTGAAAGATGCTTTAAATACTGACCCTTTTAACAAAACCCCAAAACAACCGCTTGCCCAAATTTGTTATACAAAAGCTATATTTTATGAAAAGAAAGGGAAGTTAGGAAATGCTTTAATTGAGTGTAAAAAAGCCCTTACTTATGTGCCAGATTATACTGAAGCAAGTACAAAAGCCGCATTTTTAAAAAATCAGATTTGCAAAAGTATAACCTACCGCGTTGGGATATTGCCATTTGTAAACAATACCTCAGATCAAGAAGTTGTAGAACAAATCATGGAAGAACTAACAAAGAATCTTCACAAACACAAACCATCGCAAGTTGAGTTGATTGAAAGAGCAGAGCTTACATCTATCCTATCAGAATATAAATTGAGTTTGTCAGGTATTACTGACAAAGATATTCCAATTGGCAAAATAAAAAGTCTTGATGCTTTAATAATAGGCAAAGTTTTGGTCTCCGATGTTTACACAGAGAAGCAAACAACAAGTGAGAGCGAAAGATACCAATCTGGAACTAGAAAAGAGGAGAATGAAGAGTATTATAGATTGCAACAAATTGTATGTGACTTAGAAAATCAAGTTGCACGACAGAGACGAATTGTTAACCAACTTGAATCTGAATATGAAAACCAACAACAAAGAGCCGAATATCTTAAAGAACAATGGTACGATGCTAAAAGAGACTGGGAATCAGATTGTATGTTTGTACTTCCTAAGGATTATGAATTAAGGAGGTGTAAAGAGAGAAGGAAGGAAGTGGACAAAATTTATGATAGATATAAATCAGTTTACTATCGGGCTGAAGATATACGCTATAAATTAGAAGACAATAAAAGGGCTTTAGAAAGACTTAAAAGTAAGTTGTCTAATGCAAAAGAAAAATTTTACAATACCTCAAGATATATTGAGGTGCCAGTATATAGCGATTGGCATTATCGTGTTACTCATTACCATAAACAAGCTACAGTAAAAATTAGCCTTAAGATTATCGATGTCTTAACTGGCGAAATCTTATTTACTGACACTTTTGCTGAGAATGAGTCGGTCAAGGATTACACTATTCATAATGCTAACCCAGAAGCAGAAGTTTATCCTCATACTGCAAAACTGCCTTCAGATGAGGTTCTTAAAAACAAGGTGATTTCCAAATTGGTAGCGCACGTAGCTCAAAAAGCAGCTAATGCTCTTGTAAATTTTGGAATTAGATACTTCACGATTGCTCAAGATCGTGCAAGGGTTGGAAGCAATGAGGAAATTATCGAGAACTATGTTAAATTCATTTTGTCTAAACCAATTAATTATAAAGATAAAATTAGAAAAGCAATAAATTTTATAAAAAAAGAACGAGATTACATTTGGACAGATTTAGATTAAAAGTCATTTAGTGAATCTTACAGCCAGATAAAATAATCTTATCTAAAATTAACCCTAAGTTACATACCATTTCTATTTCTAAAAGGCTAAGTAAAAATCGCTTAGTTGTATGATGATAACAAAGTTGTGTACCTGTTGGTAGTAAGGGATTTTTAGGAAAAAGAAGAAAGTACACGTATTATGTATTATATAGGAATTGACCTCCATAAAAAGTATTTTGTTTCAACTATTATAGATAAAGAAGGGAAAGTTTTAAAAAGAAGTAGAGTTTTTACTGATAGGGAATCTATTAAGCAAAGCAGTTATAGAAGCTACTTTTAATTGAGCTTATTTTTATGATGAGATATTTCCTTTTGTAAATGAAGTAATACTTGCTCATCCACTTAAAACAAGGGCAATAGTAGAGGCAAGGATTAAAACAAATTCTATTGATTCAAATACTCTTGCTCATCTACTTCGTTCGGATCTTGTTCCAAGAGCTTATACGCTTAGTTTTGAAACTTTAAAGGACTAAGTGATAAATTTGGAAAAACTGGCATGAAGATAATGAGAGGTTTAAATCTTAAAGGATATGATGCATCTATCCTAAACGGATATGCCTAAAGTTACACCATGGTTACACCCAAAGTTTGACCCCCCCTCTTTTCTTAGCTCATTTTGTCAACAACCGTCAATATTATTTTTGCTTATACCATCGGTACTTATCAATGTCAAGCAACAGTTAGAGTAGACTAAAAACAGTTTTGGAAACGGACTACGAATCCGTAGGTCGGGGGTTCGAATCCCTCCAGGCGCGCCATAATTTTAAGCACTTAGAAAAGTAACTTCATTATTAAAAACCCTTAGGTATCCAT
>Ga0164310_10002259_pt1 | contig 11043 bp, 3 predicted proteins | sample GuaBasSedimGuay1_FD_121795 | JGI IMG/M metagenome (GOLD analysis project Ga0164310, IMG submission 121795) | Subseafloor sediment microbial communities from Guaymas Basin, Gulf of California, Mexico - Guay1, Core 4569-9, 0-3 cm | ecosystem: Environmental > Aquatic > Marine > Hydrothermal vents >... | reverse complement strand
TTGTCTTATCACCAGCTGTTTCCATAGAGTGATGAAATACTTCACCTACTGTAGTTTTAAGTTGATTAGCAAATATAGCTTTATCACCCACACCCATTCCCACCGGAACATTGATATAAATTTTAATTTCTACTTGACCATCCTGTAATCTATTACCATCAACACTATATGTAGTATCAACTTTACCAGTATGTGTTTTCTTACCATGCGCCTCAATAAGATTCTTATCAGATACTTTAACTAACTCACCAAGAGTTCCAGATAATCCATCCAACTCACTATTGTAATAAATAACTATCTTAGAGATAGTACCTCTTACTTTAGCTTTAGGTGTAGCACCTTTAATCTTTTGTAGGGTAGCTATAGCTTCTTCATCAAGACCCTTAATCTTCATGATACTTGGATCAGTGATGCTGAACATAGGAGTACTAGGTTCTACCTTATCACCAACTTTAACCATGTTAATGATTTCATCAGTACTATCAACAATTATAGATTTAACTTTAGTTGTAATAGTTTCAAGTTTCTTAGCAACGCTTCCAGAGATTGCACATGAATCTTCAAAAGTTTGAATGTCTTCCATAAGAACAACATTTAAATCTGTAGAAGACTTATATATAACTCTTTTCTTATTAAAGATATCTGGTTCGAAGAATAAACTATCATAAGCGATTGTGTCACCAGCTACGAACTTCTCACCCTTAACCATATTAGCAACAATGGTATGTGTGTAACATGAACCTGCTTCTTCTTTAGTGGTCCATTCTTTTAAAGGAATTTTAACAACTTTAGAAGAACCAGTTTTATCAACATATTCTACACGGATAACTTTCTTGCTAACATCCATAACTCTGCCATCCATTTCAGCAACAGTAGCGAACTTCTCACCAGCACGCATAGCGATAATTGCTTCATAACCAGTTCTCACACCAGGTGCTTTTGCATGTGCAATAGGAATGATATGTGATGCTTGAATATTAGCAAAGTTAGTTCTCTTAGGATCATCTTGTGTACTTCCATACATTAATAAACCTGTTGTAGACAATACTGATGTAAGTCCATCTTCTTTAAAGTCTATCTTACCAGTCACACCACGAAGTGATTCTAACTTAGGAGCAGCAGACATATAAGCGGTGATACCAACATCAGAACTATCTTTAGTAGCTTCAGACATAATACCAATCTCAGATGGATGCATTACACGAGTATCTCTTGAGAAGGTTTCTTTAGATCTACCGAAAGCACCAAGCATACTAACATCATCACTCTGTTTAATCATCGCAATAGGATTCAGGTCGTCAACAGGAACAGTTGTACTGTCGTCATTGATAGCGCCCCACACTGAGTATGGATTAACAGTTAATTTACTTTTACCGAAGATACTTTTATTCTTATGCTCTTTGATACTCTTAACTAATTCTTTATATACCATTCCTGATACTCTCTCATAACCTTTGATAACCATACCACTAATATCATTAGGGTTATTATAGTTATCGTTAATAAGTAGCTTACTAGCTTGTATAAGTAGTGCTGGGTAGTTAACTGGCATTTTCATTTCAGTTAGAATAGTTTTAGTAATAGGATCGATAAACATAGACTCAAGTAGTTTAATCTCATTGATATATAAAGTAGGTAATTGTAACGCACTGAATAATATAACGAAGTTATTCTTACTATCCATAATAGAGTAATCTATATTTTTAGTAACTTTAGTCATACCAACAAGTCCAGCTATAATCATATCACTAAGACCGTTATCTTTATTTATAATAAGTTTCTTATCTCTGAACTTAACAACAAATTGTTCTTCAGTAATCTTAATACGCTCATTAGGTTCAACAACATCATACTTAGTCTTCAATACTTTAAGTAGTTGAGTTAATCCCAAATAGTAGCTTAACATAACTACCGTAGGGATGTATTGCTTATACACTTTGATAACACTGTGTTCGATAGGCATCTTGGAATCATCTATTCCTAGTTGATCATGAATGTTATCTAACTTAGTATCACCATCCCATATATCACCATTGAGACTCATAACGATTGGTCTATTACCAGTAGTAACACCAACAACTACAGTACCTTTCTTTTCGAACTTACTAGTATCAGTATCTTTCTTAAAGATAGCCATTCTAGTTGAATGTTCGAAGTGATATATGATTGGACCATATTTAAACGATTTAACATATCTAGATATTGTACTATACATCAATGGTAGACCAACACCAACATTTTTAACTTCTACAAGAACTAAGTTCTTAAGTTTACTATCAGTCTCATAGTTAGCTATCAACTGTTTACGGAACCAGAACCCAGCATCATCTTTTTTATGTGTTGCTTTAGTAACGAACGATTTACCATAGTAACTTGTTAAAGCTACTTTGTTATGTAATAGTTTTCTAATAGGAATATCAGTTTTCTGTTTACGCATACGATAAGTATTACCAGACATCATAAACTCACCATTATCATCAATAACAGGTAACTTTAATTTAATCTTACTAGTATTACCATCTAGGGTAGCTATACTAATAACATGTTCTTCAAAACCACCAAGAATATTCTCTTCTTTATTAATTTCATAATCAGAAACCAACATACCTTCATTTTGAACTGAGAATAATGTTGAAGTAAGATCTTTACGATATACTTTCTTAAGATATTGTTCTTCTAGAACACCTGTTGTATCTTTTTCCATTGTCTTATCTAAAACAACTTTATTTGTAGGAAGTGATATTAGATTTTTATCAAGAGTTAAATCATCTTCAGTAATAATTAATAGTTCTTCTAAAGCAATACTACCGATGTCAGGAATAACTACTTTCATATCTTTTTGTTTATCTATGATAGCTTGCATACTCTTAGCTTTAGCAGGAGTGATAACTTTGTTAACTTTTAAACTATCTAGCTTAGCTTGGATAACATCTTGCTGTTCAGGAACATAAGTTAAGATAGAATCAACTGTTTCAAATACATCACTATCAAGAACACTATTTGTTTCAATATCTTTAGAAGTTAGTAGTGAATCAATATCCTCATCAGTATCTATACCAACAGGTTCACTGGATTCAGGAATAGCCTCTAACTCAGCAGAGATACTTACTTCTCTAACTTCTTCTTCATTGTTATCTTCCAACTCCATAGCATGACTCGTAACAGTTACGTTAAGGTCAGACATCTCAGCATTATCAGTTACTTTATTATCAGTATTAATTAATAACTTATTCATGAAGATGTAGAACATCTTACGGATAGTAGAAGCTGGCTTAGTACTTAACTTAGTTTTAATAGCATACTCATCTACAGTAGACAAAAATGTCTTCATATTTAAAAATGATATCTTACCATTAGCATTGAACATTAATGTAACATTCTCTAATTCGTTATCAGGGATAGCTTTTAATAAACTATCTACTCCTGGTGTAAGTAGTTTCCATATCTCCAGTACGTTAAAATACTTATAAGTAGGTAAGTAAGTTAATGTTTGGTTAGTAACTGCATTGATATACTTATCTAGAATCATTCTAGATGGTAACGCAGGCGGTAAATCGATTAAGATGAACTTATGTCTACTTGAACCTACTTTTGCATTTGTAGCATATCCAACCATAGTCTGAAATGAATTATACCATTTGTTATATTCATTAAGAGGATCCGGACTATATCTATAAAAGTTGTTTAGACTACCATAACTAAATATCAATAGCTTCTTGTTATTAATCTTTAAGTTTTTAGCAGTTGGTTTAAGGAATTTAAAGTTTGGTTCTTTTTGAGAAAGTTCACTAACCGCAGTTGTCGGACTTATAGACTTATGCGTACTACTACCCTTTTGGTTACCCGTGTATTCAGTAATTGTAACAACAGCTGGAATTACAGCTTTATTTAAATAACCGTATCCCTTGTTAGGTGGGGTTACAACATCTGACGGTATATACCATTGTAGTATACTGCTTTTAGGGAACTCAAACATCTCACTTTTAAGTAGAACCGGTTCTACTAAGTTAGATAGTTTTCTATTACCATATTTCTTATAAAAATCACTATATCTCATAACTATTCCTTATATTATTCTCATATGAACTGAGTCATTTAGTAAAGATATACTAGCGGGCTAATAACCCACTAGTATATCCACTATCACAAAATCAGTCTTTTCACAAATACTTGTACCAATACATTTCGGATCTTTAAAATAGCTTGGTATTCTCCAAACTAAATTATCATACGCTATATGTGTACCTCTTACATAAACTAATTCTAATAAATTATCTTCATCTATAAGCTCACCTTCATCTAGTATATGTCTATATTTAGTACCCTTTATACTATACTTACTTTCTGGATCTAATAAAAACTCTTTTATTCTTACCAACAATATCTCCTAAATTATATTCAACAAACTAGCTCGTCATATGTTTAAGGACTAAACTTAGTGTATCCGTATCTGCAGAATATAATAATCTACCATCAGGAGACAGATAATATTCTTTACTATTTAATAAGTCCGTTATCTCAGCAATACTTTCATCTTCATAAAGTATATTAAAACTAACTGTATCACCATCGAAGTCAGCGCCAAGTCCAACTATGTGTGATGGATGTACTGAAAGTGAATTATAGTAACTCTCTTTCAATATAGGATACTCTACAATATCTCTAAATCCGCCTGGATATTTAAGATCTCTTAGTTTAATAGTTCTAGTATTAACAGTAGTTCTTAAATATACATTAGATGGATAGATTCCGCCAACACCAGCAACTGGATATCTTGTAACAAAACCAGGATACTTATTACGTACATCATAAACAGCCAAGTAGAATAGCTCTGCATACGTTATAGGACGTATGTGAGACTTAGCCATACTATCAGTCACATCGTTACTATTCTCAAGGATTTGGATCTCTTTACCATTATCGTAAATTAACATTAAATAATGATTACCAACGATGATTGGCTCAGAACGAAGTTCTTCTTGAGCAAGTTTAGATATAACTCCATCAAGACCCTCATCGGTAATCCATGTATCACGAATATCTGTTTTTAAATCAACATACTCAGTCTGTAGTGTTTTCTTATTAACTAATACAGCAGTTGTATTATCCGGATTGAATATCTTATTCAAAAACATAGTAGAAACTTTATTCTTAGTGATAGGACTGATAGCTGATATGTATTGATGTAAACCAATAATAGTATCGTTGAAGCTAATCTTATTATCTTGGTTAAGGTCATGTGGTGTGATAGGCGTAGATGTTAAAACATTACGTGTACCATTAACGATAGCTCGCTTAGCCCACTTACCTAAAATGAATTTATGCTTACCATCTAACATAACTCTAAAGTATTCATAAAGCTCTAGTGTGATATTCTGTAACTTGAATCTTATAGAATCAAGTGCTGATGGATCATTGTAATCAACTGTAGTGTTTTTAAGGAGTCCAGCAGTGTTAAGTAATTTTCTATATAAACCATTAACTTCGTCTTCACTCGGTACTCCATTTTTATCTATAGTATAATCACGTAGACCAGCAGGTAGCACAACCCATTTATCAAGTTGTGATTCATTTCCAGTATATAACTCAACCATTTTGATTTTAGCTGCTCTAGCATCACTATCGTTATCTTTAAGCTTTAGGAACTTAAGATGTTTCATAAAGAAATGATATCCAGTGAAACCCTCATTGATATCAGATGGAATAAAGTCACCTAGCTCTTTATCGAATGTAGCATATTTCTTATTAGATAAGATATCCTTATAGAATGCTTTAAGGTCAATAAGATTCTTATACACTAGCGGATGTAACACTTTAATATGCATATCTATAAAACCATAAAGACTATTACGGTCATTGGAACCTATAGTACCAAATATTTCAGAAGAGAATAATCCCTTAGGATCAAAATTCTCACTTGTTGGTTCGAAGATAGAAAGACTTGTAACTTCCCCCAATCTACTAACATGATTTTTGTTTAAAACTAATAGTGATATATTAAATGGATCCATAATTTGTTACCTTTTTCGTATTTTTTGAATAACTGTATATACTGTATATATAAATACACTTTCAAGGAAATGATATGGCTGATGAATTTGATTTAGATTTTGAAGATGACGACTTGGGTCTAGATGATGATTTAGACTTCGATATGGATCCATTAGCCGTAAGGCCACCCGCGGCTAATTCTAGAGAAGCAGCCACTAATCTACTTAAAGATGCGAGTGCTGGGTTCACAGATGATATAGGTGATGACCCATTAGAAACTGCTAGTGAAATAGCTAGAGCTGCTATACCAGACGGATTATCTAAAGAGACAGATATTGTATTTGAACTTAAAGATAAACTTAAAGATGAAGTAACTGACGCTACTAAAGAAGTTAAGTCACAAGCAAAGGGTACTGTTAGAGCGTTAGAGAAGTTATTACCTAAAAACGAAAAGATAACTAATGTAGCCAATAAGATAATGTCTTTTATTGGTGATGAAGATGTAGCTAGTAGAGGTCCGTCTGCTGAAGAAACACAGAATGCTAACATAGCTAGTTACATCAGTGATGTTATGGGTGAAAAGACTGACCGCGAAACTATGGAAGATGTTATTAAACATCAAATAGAAGCAAATAGACATAAAACAACTACTGAACTAACAGCAACAGTTGCTAGTAATGTAGAGAATATTAGAAAGTTCAATAATGAGATAACGAATAGTTATTTTAGAAGATCGTTAGAGTTACAGTATAAATCATTATTCACAGCTAAAGAACAACTAGCAGTTATTAAAACTGGTATGGATACTTTTAAAAATCAATTTGAGGGTATTTTACACAATACAGCATTGCCTGATATTGTTAAGACTAGAAATGCTGAAGAGTTAAAAGCTAATATTAGAGGTAGATTACACGATAGTCTTAGTGGTAAATACTTTAGCGATGATAATGTTGTTGGAAGAGTGCGTAAAAACCTTACTGATAAAGTTACTGGTATTAAAGACCAAGTACTTGGTGGTATGGGTGGTATAAGAAGCGCTGCTGACCAAAAAGATATGATGGACGATATGGGTACCATGGGTGCTACCAAAGGTGGTATAGCTGGTAGTCTTACTGCGAGTATAGCTAAATCTAAGTTCGGTGAATTCATTGGTAATAAGGTATCTAGTAATACACAAGCTCAAGAGGGTATACATACTGCTAAGAATGCATTTATGGATCCTACTGCTTTCTTCAAAGGTAAGCAAGAAGCTGAGTATAATGAAGATGGTACTGAAAAGTTAAGATCTAAACTTAAGAATGGTATGTTCAGTTTCATGGAAGATATGACTGGCGGTCCTACTAAAACTAATGAGATATCTATCGGTAAAACAGATTTAAATGGTGTTGCGTCATTTGATGGTAGAGCACATAGTAGTATTACTAAAATCATACCAGGATTATTATCTAAAATTTATGGTGAAGTTAAAACTATTAGAACTGGTGGTACTAATCCTGAAGATAATGAAATATCATATAGTCATAATGATGATACCTTTAAAACAGCTAAAGAGATGATGGCTGATGTTACAGGTGGTATTAAGAGTGATGTTTCTAAAGATTCTGTTTATTATATAGACAAAGTTATTGACCTCCTTGCTAAAGAGGGTGGTCTTAAAGTTGGTAAGGGTAAAGACTTACAAGAGTTACGTAAAGGTTTCATGTCTTACATTATGGATGGTGGAACATTAGCCCCTGCTAATATGATTGATTCTGGTCTATTAGACCACTTTGGAAATGGTGTTACTGATGATTTAGAATCTAGTATAAATGCTACATTAACTAAATCTAAAAAAGAGATGGGTATTCTAGATGACTTTAATTATAATCTAAAGAATATTAAAGATAGCATCCCTAATATGGCTGGTAAAGTAGACGAGTTAAATAACTCTGGTAACTTAAATATATTAGAAGATATGGGTCTTGTTACTAGAGATAAGATAACTAAAGAAGCAAGCTTCAGTAATGAAAAGTATAAGAAATTTGTACTTGAAGAACTGGAGAAAACATCAACAGGTGATATACAACACCTACTTGATGCTAAAGCTGAAGAGGTTGATAAACTTAAAGAAGAAGAAGCTAAGGCTAAAACTACATATAAAGATAAATTAAATTCTCTAAAAGATATAAGAGATAAAACTGTAACAAGATTTAAAGAGTCTAGTGTAGGAAAGATAGGTGGTACTAAATCTAATATTGGTAAAGCTAAGACTTATGGTGTGGGTGCGGTAACAAAACTTAAAGTGTTATCTAAAGAAGCTGAAAATGCATTACGTAATCAATACTTTAATAGTATGGAGTATAAGAATGGTACTGTGACATCATTTGAAGAGTATGTTAATGCTCTTGGTTACCAACAACAGAAAGACTCTATGAAGCAAACTATTAAAGACACACTGGCTAAAGCTAGAACTCTTGATAAAAAATTATTTAATGGTGCTAAAGGTTTACTTAAAGGAGCACTTGGATTTGGTGGTAAAGCTAAAAAGAAGTTTAAAACACTTACTGAAGATCAAGAAGCTGCATTGCGTACTAAGTTCTTCGCTAGTGTAGAGTATCAAAACGGTACTGTGAAGACTTTTGAAGAGTACATTAATACATTTGGTTTCACTGTTGATAAAAAGGCTATGAAGGGATTTGTTAAAACTACTCTAGGTAAGATACCTGGTATGGATAAATTAAAACTACCTGATATGAAATTACCAGGAAGAGGTTTATTTAATAAAGGTTTAGCTGGTAGTACTGAAAAAGTTAACGAAGTAAAAGATACGGTAACAACTAAAGTAGACTCTATATTAGATTTCCTTAAAAAGGATAAAGCTGATAAGAAAGAACCTAAGAAAAGTATATTTGATTCTGATGGTGATGGTGACCGTGATGGTAACTGGAAAGAGAGACTGCTTGGTAAGAAAAAGAAAGATGATAAAAAACCTAGCTTATTAGGTAAAGCAGTTGGTAAGAGTAAAGACTTATTAGGTGGTCTTGGTAGCATGCTTATGATGGCTGTTCCAATGATACTTGGAACTTTAGGAAAGATACCTAAATTACTAGGTAGTGGATTTAAAGTAATTAAGTCTATAGCTACAGGTGTTCTTAAATTACCTGGATTACTTATGAAGTTACCTATGTTATTAGGTGGTGTTATTGGTAAAATGATGGGTGGTATTACATCACTTATTAAGGGTGGTACTAAAGTTGCTACAAAGGTAGCTATGAAAGCTTCTGCTACTGGTGCAACTGCATTAGCTGCTGCGGCTACAAAAGCTAAGTTAACTCCTAAAACAGTTAAACCTAAGATACCTACTGATATTCCTGGTAAGAAACCAAAACCTGGTATGATTAAATCTATGCTTAATAAGTTTACAGATCCCATCATGAAGAAATTTGGTAAGAAAGCTGGTCTTAAGGTAACTGGTAAACTTGCTGCCAAAGTAGCAGCTAGAGCTATACCATTCGCTGGTGCTGCTTTACTTGCTTACGACTCAGTTATGATTGCTAAAGATATGTTTACTAATAAGACTAGTTTTAAAAGTGCTGTATCCAAGCAAATATTAGGATTTGATTTATTTAGCGATGATTCAGTTGCTAAAGATGAAGATGGTAACCCTATTAAACCTGATGACCAAAAGAAAGATAACCAAGATGATTACATAGCTAGTCAAGAAAAAGCTGATGATGAGTATTGGTCTACTAAGAAACAATCACCAGCTAAAAGAGATAAACCTGCGAACAACTTAGGTTTTGATCCACATAAAAAAGGCACTACTACTACTGCTAGTTTAGTTGGTAAATCTACACTTAACCAATATACAAATAAAGTAGAAGGTGATGGTGTATCTGAAGATAGTACTAGAACCAAAAAAGAATCAACTAGCGGTGGTGCTGTTGGCAATATCTATAGTAGAGGTGGTCCATATGCTGATCCTGCTGGTGGTTTTACTAATATGTATAAGAATGGTAAAGATGTAGACTATAGTGGTTTCCATCCTACTTTTGCTAAACACTTAGCAGCTATGGCTAATGAGTACTATGAACTAACTGGAGAGAAGATTCCTATCAACTCTGCATATCGTTCATATGAAAAACAAGTAGCTCTTAAAAGAAAGTATGGTAATAAAGCTGCTACTCCTGGTAACTCACCACATGGATTTGGATTGGCGTTCGATACAAATACAAGTGTTGCTGAGAAACTAGATAAATTAGGATTGATGAAGAAATATGGATTCACTAGACCTGTCGGTAAAGAGACATGGCATGTTGAAGCTATCGGAAACAGTCTTGATATGGGTGCAGCTAAGAAAGATCCTGCTATAGCTGAACAAGGGTTGATTGCATCTCTTGGTAAAGGTGGTGCTGGATGGGGTGCTGGTTCTAAAGGTAGTAATAAGAATCGTGGTAGAAATACTAAACATCAAGCTGGTATCATGGATGCATCTGGTAAAGAAGTTAAGGGTGATGAAAAAGAAAGTCCTATTTCAACTTTACAACCTGCTAACAATGTTGGTATTGGTAGATCTAAGATGGGTAGTTCTCCGACCATGCGTAGTGCTTTAATGGATTCTGAAACTGTTACACCTACCGAAGACTTACCTAATGCTGGAGTCGATACCGGTCCTAAACCTATAGCACAAGTAACTGCTCCTGGAGCTAAACCTAAAGCTAAGAAAATAACAAGTATTGATGATGCTACTAATAATCTTAATAAAGTTAAGAATGATCAGTTAGTTAAACCAATGCAGAACAACATGGACTTATCAAGACAAGCAAATACTTTACTTGCTGGAATGAGTAATAGTCTGGAACAATCGTTAGATGTACAAAGAAAAATGCTCGACACTCTATCTAGAATAGAGAAAGCTTCTGGAAATATCATAGATATTGATGTAGCTAAACAACAAGCACTTAGTACTAATACAAATACTAGTAATGATACTTCTAGAAATAGATCAACATTACCAGAACCTGTAGTCGGTTTAAAAAGAAAAACAGATATATCGGCATAATAACATACAGT
>Ga0164310_10002258_pt1 | contig 11044 bp, 7 predicted proteins | sample GuaBasSedimGuay1_FD_121795 | JGI IMG/M metagenome (GOLD analysis project Ga0164310, IMG submission 121795) | Subseafloor sediment microbial communities from Guaymas Basin, Gulf of California, Mexico - Guay1, Core 4569-9, 0-3 cm | ecosystem: Environmental > Aquatic > Marine > Hydrothermal vents >... | reverse complement strand
GGGATCATATCTTCTCCTATGGCCAGGCCCTCTGTTCCGGATTCACCGTCAACTGCCCGGAGAGCACCGCCACGGTGGCCCACGACCAGAAAGAAATAGGCCCCACCCACATTTTTGCTCCCCCCCGCATCTGGGAAAACATTCTCACCCAGGTAATGATCAAGATCGAGGACTCGGCCTGGATCAAACAGAAGGCCTTTCATTACTTCATGAAGGTGGCAAACAGGGTGGAAAAAAGAAGGATCTCCAACCAACCCGTCCCGCTCAAAGACAGGATACTATACCAAATAGGCAGGTTCATAATATACGCGCCCCTGGTGGATAACCTTGGAATGAGGAAAATCAAGGTCGCCTATACGGCCGGAGAGGCCATCGGTCCCGAGATATTCGAGTTTTACAGGTCACTTGGGATCAACCTGAAGCAGCTTTACGGAATGACCGAAAGTTCCGCCTATGTATCCATGCAGAAAGATGGAGACATAGATTCCGAGACCGTCGGACCTCCGGCCCCCGGTGTGCAGGTAAAGATCTCCGAAAAGGGCGAAGTGCTCTATAAGAGCCCCGGGAATTTCCTGGGCTACTACAAGAACCCGGAAGCTACGGCCGAAACACTGGAAGACGGATGGCTCCATTCCGGCGATGCAGGGTATATGACGGAGCGCGGTCACCTCAAGATCATTGACCGGGCCAAGGATGTAAGCAAACTGAAAGACGGCACCATGTTCGCCCCCAAGTACATCGAGAACAAGCTCAAGTTCAGCCCTTTCATCAAGGAAGCGGTGGCCCACGGGATGGACAGGGAGTACGTGGCGGTTTTTATCGACATCGACTACGGCGCCGTTGCCAACTGGGCGGAGAGGCGCCACATTGCTTTTACAAGCTACACGGACCTGGCGCAAAAGCCGCAGATATACGACCTCATCTACGACGAAATCCTCCGGGTAAACAAGAGCCTGAGCGAGGATCCCAAGCTAAAGAACTCCCAGATCAAGCGCTATCTCCTGCTGCACAAGGAGCTGAACCCCGATGACGGCGAAATAACCCGGACAAGGAAAGTAAGGAGAAGGTTCATCGCCGAGAAATACGGCAAACTCATAGAGGCGCTCTATACGGAGGGTCAGGAGAGCGTGCATGTGGAAGCAACATTCACCTACGAGGACGGGCGGACGACAACAATGAGAGCCAACCTCAGGATCCGTGATGTAGAAACATATTGAGGGAGAAGATACGCCATGAACGAAAAACCAGAACCCCTACTCCGTGCGGAAGACATACACATCAGTTTCGGGGGCCTGAAGGCCTTGGACGGGGTCAGTTTGGAGATCTATCCCGGCGAGCTCATGGCCATCATCGGGCCCAACGGCGCCGGAAAGACCACCATGTTGAACATCCTCAACGGCTTTTACAAGACTGACAAGGGCCGCATCATTTTCGAAGGAAAGGAGCGGCCCAGGCACATGAAACCGAACCATGTTGCGGCCCAGGGCATTGCCAGGACCTTTCAAAACCTCGCTCTGTTCACAGGGATGTCGGTCCTGGGAAACATCATGATAGGTCGAACCATGATGATGCATTCCAATCTTTTCTCCCAGGCCCTTTACTGGAGATTCAGCCAGAAAGAGGAGATCGAGCACAGGGAGGCCGTGGAAAAGATCATCGATTTCCTCCAGATCGAGAACATCCGCAAGACCCCCGCAAGCATGCTGCCGTACGGATTGCGGAAACGGGTTGAACTGGCGCGGGCCCTGGCTTCCGAACCCAAGCTCCTGCTCCTCGATGAACCCATGGCGGGCATGAACCTGGAAGAGAAAGAGGATATCGCCCGCTTCGTTCTGGATGCCAACGAAGAATTGGGCTACACCATTGCCCTGATCGAACACGATATGGGCGTGGTTATGGATATATGCGATAGGATCGTGGTGCTCGATTTCGGCAAAAAGATCGCCGAAGGCACGCCTGAGGAGATCAAGGCAAACCCCGAGGTGATCCGCGCCTACCTGGGAACCGCAGGAGGTTGATTGCCGAAGCACTGAAACAAAAAACGTTAAAATTTCCCGAATCTTTAAGGAGTATTCGCATGACTTTCTTTTTTGAGGTGCTGGTCAACGGGCTTATGACGGGCATAATGTATTCCCTGGTGGGGCTTGGATTTGCCCTTATATTCAAAGCGTCGGATGTGTTTAACATGGCCCAAGGGGCCATGAGTCTCTTTGCCAGCCTCGCCCTTTACGGTTTCTTGGAGCAGTACATGCATCTACCGTTGTGGTTGGCCCTCCTCTGCACCGTGGCCGTGATGACCATCTGGGCGTACGCCATTGTCTTTGTGGTCCTCAAGCCCCTTGTGAACCGCCCTCCGCTCATGCTCTTCATGGCCACCTTCGGCGTCACATACCTTATGGAGGGAATCGGTCAGTCCATTTACGGCACCCAGGCCAAAGGGCTTAATCTCGGCATACCTGACAACACATATGAAGTGGCAGGGATATTCATCAGTTCGTTCGACCTGTTCTTTACCGCGGTGGCCGCCGTGCTGGTGGTGGGGCTGGTCTGGTTCTTTCAAAAGACAAGGAACGGCAGGGCGCTCAGGGCCGTATCCGATGACCATGAAGCGGCCCTCTGTGTGGGTATTCCATTGCTCAAGGCATGGACCATTACCTGGATTGTTGCGGGGGTTGTGGCCACCGTGGCCGGGGTGGCCTGGGGTACCCGCCTCGGGGTCCAGTACAGCCTCTCCTTTATTGCCCTGAAGGCCTTGCCGGTGCTCATAATCGGCGGGATAGACAGCATCACGGGCGTTATTATTGCAGGCCTCATCGTGGGGGCGGGAGAGAACCTGGGAGAGGTCTTCATAGGGCCGTATGTGGGAGGCGGGATTCAGACCTTTTTCCCCTATCTCCTGGCCCTGCTCGTCCTTTATTTCAAGCCGTACGGCCTGTTCGGCAAAGAGATAATCGAAAGGGTGTAAACAAACACAACGAGAGTGGAGCGAGCATATGTTTTACAGAGAATGCGGCAATTTCAAAGACAGCTACGCCAGTGACATGGCCATCTTCCCTATACCCCTGGACAGATGGGGCTTTACTGTGATGCTCTTCCTGGCCTTCGTGGTCATCCCCCTCTTTGCCAGCGAATATCTGATCACCAATATTATCATCCCCTTTTACTGTTTCGCCCTTTCAGCCTTCGGGCTGAATATCCTGGCCGGTTACGCAGGTCAGATATCCATCGGCCATGCCGCATTCATGGCTGTAGGGGCCTATTCCTCATTCATACTCTACGGCCGTTACGGGATCCCTCTCATCCCGAGCATTCTGGGCGCCGGCGTGGTCACCGCGGCCGTGGGGACCTTCTTCGGCCTCCCTTCCCTCAGGATCAAGGGCTTTTACCTCGCCATCGCCACTCTTGCCTCCCAGTTCATCATAGAATGGGTGATCGTCCATGTGGAATGGATCAGCGGAGGGGTGTTCGGTACCATACAGGCCCCGGAGATGTATATATTCGGATGGCCCATAAACACGGCTGTCAGGAAGTACTTCCTTGCGTTATGCATGATGGTAGTATTCATGACATTCGGCAAAAACCTGGTGCGCGGCCAGATGGGGCGCAACTGGATGGCGATCCGGGACATAGACTACGCGGCCGAGATCATCGGGGTGAATCTATATCGCGACAAACTGATCGCATTTGCGGTCAGCACCTTCTATGCGGGAATAGCCGGGGCCCTTCTCTGCTTTTGTTATGTCGGGGCGGCCAATATTGAAGAATTCAACGTTATGACCTCGTTTGCCCTGATGGGCATGATCATCATCGGCGGCCTCGGAACCGTGCTCGGTTCATTTTTCGGAGCCGGATTCTTTGTCACGCTGCCTATCCTCATCAACCATTCCCTGGGGGCCTTTATGGATGTGGTGCCCTCCGATATACTTTCCAACATTGAAGCCATCATATTCGGAGGATTGATCGTCCTATTCCTTATTGTTGAGCCCTATGGTATGGCCAGGCTCTGGCACACCATAAAAGACAAATTGCGTCTATGGCCTTTTCCGTATTAACCAGAGGTATCCGTGCCGTGTGTCACTCCGGTCGGTTACTCTATCTATTGTCAATAAGATGCAATAGTGGTACTAAATACCAAGTCTTGAGGTGTCCGTGGGCTTTTTAACCATCAACATTTATAGAAAGGAGGAAGGGAGCATGGGACGAAAATTAATGTACACCTTTTTTGCCCTGGTCTTGACACTCAGTCTGGTGGCCTTCACAGGGCAGGCCCAGGCCGCAAAGGAAAAGAAGAAGGAGGGGCCAACCCAATTTGTCGGTATTCTGGCGTATAGAACCGGGCCCTTTGCCGCCGGCGGCAGCGGATTCAGCAGCGGCATGGAAGACTACATGGAGCTGATAAACATGGAAGGCGGGATCAACGGCGTGAAGTATGTGTTTGAAGAATGCGAGACCGCATACAACACTGCAAGGGGCGTTGAGTGCTACAATCGATTCAAGGACAAAATGATCTTTGTCCATCCATTGAGCACCGGAATCACCTATGCCCTGATCCCGAAGGCCACCAAGGATCACATTGTAGTCATCTCCAGCGGCTACGGCCGGGCCGACGCCTCGGACGGGCGGGTATTCCCCTGGGTGTTCCCCTTGCCCACCAACTACTGGTCCCAGAATACCGCCAAGATCAAATGGATCGCCAAGCAGGAAGGCTGGGACGGCAAAGACATGTCGACAATCGGAAAGTACCTGAAAGGCCTGAAGATCGCCAACCTCCATATCGATGTGCCCTATGGGCAGGAGACCAGGCCGATCCTGAATGCCATGGCCAAGAAGTTCGGTTTCAAGGTGAGGCATTTCCCGGTGCCATGGCCGGGCATCGACCAGAAGGCCCAGTGGATGGACATAGTGCGGAGATTCAAGGCTGACTGGGTCATCAACAGGAACTGGGGTGTCTCCTGCACGGTGCCTTTGAAAGAGGCGGCAAGGCTCGGCTTTCCCAGAAACCGGATCCTGGGTGTCTGGTGGTGCGGCTCGGAAGAGGACGTGCTGCCTGCCGGCCCGGCTGCCAAGGGTTACTACAGCACCAACTGGCACGGTGTGGGCAGGAATTTTCCTGTAATACAGCGTATTATTGACAAGGTCTATGGCAAGATGAAGGGGCACATTTCCTTCACCCGTGTGGGCTCGGTCTATTATAACAGGGGTGTCTACGCGGGAATCATCAATACAGAGGCCATCCGCACCGCCCAGAAGAAGTTCGGCAACAGGCCGCTTACGGGAGACGAGTTCCGCTGGGCCATGGAGCACCTGAACATTACGGCGGAGAGGATCAAGGAACTGGGCGCAGAGGGATTCATGCAGCCGCTTAAGTTTTCCTGTGCGGACCACGAGGGAGGAGGAAAGGTCTTCTTCCAGCAGTGGGACGGCCAGAAATGGGTCATGACAGGAGAAACCATGGAACCGATGAAGGATTTCGTCAGGAAAATGATCGAGAAATCCGCGGAAAAATATGCCAAAGAGCAAGGGATCAAGATAAGAGACTGCTCAAAGGTGGATTAATTCCTTTAGACACATGACACATGGCGGGAGCAGGAGGGACTGAGGGTTTCTCCTGCTCTCAAATCCGGCGTTTCCCTGTAAGCCGGGGTCTTGCGGGCGGTTTACCAGAGGGAAGTGCAAGGTAATACCTGAATTTTGCAAGCGTCGAGTGACAATCTTGTACCATGAATTCTCATTTTGTGATCACCTGTAGGGTTATCCTGCCTCACCACATAATTGTCACCCAAAAGGACGGACTCGTTTGATATTTGAAATGGGTTCAAGATTGTTCATGCAAGATTCAGGTAATAAGAGAGGGGGAGAATATTATCATGGCGGCTAAAGAAGAGCCCCTGCTCAAAGTCAACAACATAGAGGTTATCTACGAACATGTGATACTGGTCCTGAAAGGGGTTTCCCTGGATGTCTACGAAGGACAGATTGCATCTCTGCTGGGCGCCAACGGCGCAGGAAAAAGCACGACCCTGAAGGCCATATCCAACCTGGTCAAGGCGGAGCGGGGCGAGGTTACCAAGGGCACGGTGGAGTTTGATGGGAAGCGCGTTGACAAGCTGTTTGCGCCCCAGCTGGTGAAAATGGGTGTGATCCAGGTGATGGAGGGAAGACATACCTTCGAGCACCTGACCGTTGAAGATGACCTGCTCACCGGAGCCTACACCAGGGGCCGTGACAAAAAGGGGACCAGAGAGGCCCTGGAAATGGTATATAGATATTTTCCCCGTCTCAAGGAACGCAGACATACCAAGACCGGTTATATCTCCGGGGGCGAGATGCAGATGTGCGCTATCGGTCGGGCCCTAATGGCTGAGCCGAGGATTATGCTTCTGGATGAGCCGTCCATGGGTCTGGCGCCCCTGTTGGTGGAGGAGATCTTCGACATCATCCGCCGCCTCAATCAGGAGGAAAAGGTGGGTATGCTCCTGGCAGAACAAAACGCCGCCATGGCTCTTGACTATGCCACGTACGGCTACATCATGGAAAACGGCCGAGTAGTGCTTGATGGGGATTCCGAGGTCCTCAAGGACAATGCGGATGTAAAGGAGTTCTACCTCGGCCTTACGGAGATAGGGAAAAAGAGCTACCGGGATGTGAAGCATTACCATAGAAGGAAACGTTGGCTGGCGTAGCCGGGACCGCGAGCAAGCTTGGCGGCAAACCATACCTGAGGGCCGAGGGGCGACTATCTTCGGCCCTTTCAGTTTGTATGTGCGGTTCATCCGGTTTTCCGTGCTTTGACAGTTGATCTGTTATTCCCAGCAGAGGGCATAAAGTCTTCTCTGAGTGACTGTCGGGAGGGCGCTGTATTTTCGCGACTTATCAGTGGGGGAAGCCGCAGCCCGGCACTTTCCACACAGAAAGTACGCTTTAGTCGGATGAACCATATATACCTATGTGATTTCCTGAAATTCCCTGCCCACAGGAGGTTCAAATGGCCCTGCGGAGTTCCGAAGAATATATGGAAAGACTCAAAAGAATGAAGCCCAACGTCTATGCCCATGGCAGAAAGATCCGAAGAGACGACCCTATCCTTGAGCTTCCGATCAATACCCTCAAGTTCACATTTGACGCGGTCAATGATCCAGAGCTCAAAGACCTGGTTTTGACGGAGAGCCACCTTACGGGTGAAAAGATCAACCGCTTTACTTCTCTCAATCTGAGCATAGAAGACCTGTACATACAGCAGGAAATGAAGCGGAAATGCTGCCACAGGGTGGGCGGCTGCACGCAGCGATGCATGGCCACGGACACGTTGAATGCCATCGGCGTGGTGACCAAAGAGATCGATGAAGACAGAGGGACCAATTATTTCGACAATTTTGTTGAGTTCCTGAAATATTACCAGGCCAACGACCTCGTGGGCAGCACGGCCATGACCGATGTGAAGGGCGACCGGAAGGCCAGACCATCACAACAGGAGGACCCTGACCTCTATCTTCATGTGGTGGAGAAAAACGGAAAAGGCATCGTGGTTCGAGGCGCGAAAAATCACATTACCATGGGGCCTTACGTGGATGAACACTTAGTGATCCCCACCCGGAATCTCACCAAAGAGGAAAGTGAATGGGCGGTATCGTTCGCCATCCCCGCGGATGCCGAGGGCGTGAAGATCATATCGCGGATCGTGGCGCCAAGAAGACGGATCGACCTCAAGGCCCCTTACAATCAGTACGGGGTCGCCGACTCGGTAGTGGTCTTTGATGATGTGTTTGTTCCCTGGGAGCGGGTTTTCATGTGCGGGGAATGGGAGTATGCGGGGAGGCTTGCGCTCACATTTGCAGGCTTTCACCGCCACTCCTACTGCGGATGCAAGCCCGCGGTAACAGATATCATCCTCGGGGCCACCGCCCTTGTGGCGGAATATAACGGGGTGGGAAATGCTCCGCACATCGTGGATGAACTGACCGAACTCATGATCATCGCCGAGCTGGTCTATGCCTCCGGCATTGCGGCTGCCGCCAAGGCTACCAAGACCGCCTCAGGCATCTATACCCCGAGGTTTCTCTATTCCAACACCGGCAGATACATGGCCGGGGTCAATATCTACCACGAATACGACATACTGGCCTCCATTGCCGGGGGGCTCCCCTCGACGCTGCCCCCGGAGGAAGACTGGCTGAATCCCGACACCGCCCCCTATCTGGAAAAATACTTCAGTCGCAAACCGGGCGTTTCGGCGGAGAACCTGCATCGGCTCTACAGGTTTATCTCCGATTATTCCTGCTCCGCAATGGGAGGCTGGGCCCAGTACGCGGGAGTGCACGGCGGGGGCTCGCCTGTCATGGAAAAAATAGGCATCAGATCCGAGTACGACCTGGAATCCAAGAAAAACATCGTGAAGCATCTAGCAGGGATCAAGGACAGCGTGTAAAGCAGAGGCTCCTTTCACTGACCCGACAAGACCTCTCCTATTTTTCGGGACAGATCCTTTATGTTGAAAGGTTTCTGGATAAAGGCGGTGCATCCTCGTCTTATTATCTCCTTGGCCTCGCCATTTATGCTGTAGCCGCTTGATAGAAGAACCCTGATATCGGGATTTATCTCCTTGAGCCTGTCATAGGTCTCCCCGCCATTCATCCCGGGCATTATCATGTCCAGAATCACCATGTCTATCCTGTGGCCATATTCTTCGTAAATCTCCAGGGCATCCCTGCCGCCCCTGGCCACCAGGACCTCGTACCCCAGGGCCTCCAGCATGGGCCTCCCCACCTCAATGATCATCTCCTCGTCATCCACTAAAAGAATGGTCCCGCTCCCCTGTCTCAACCTCTCTTCCGCAACGCCATCCTCGCTCTCCATGACTTTTGCTTCCGTGGCAGGCAGATAGATCTCAAAGGTGGCCCCTTTACCCGGCTCGCTGTGCACATCGATCATACCGCCATGATTGTTGATGATCCCATAGGCAGAGGCAAGCCCCAGTCCCGTACCCCTTTCCATCTCCTTTGTGGTGAAAAAAGGATCGAATATCTTCTGTATGGTATCCGCATCCATGCCGATACCGGTATCGGTTACCGAAATCTTGACATACCTGCCCGGATCAAGGTTGCGGGCCTTGACATCGAGCTCTTTCAGTATAACGTTCTCGGTACTGACATACAGGTCGCCGCCTCCGGGCATGGCCTGCCATGCATTTACATAGAGATTAAGCAGGACCTCCCCGATCTGGCTTGAATCCACCTCCACGGTCCAGAGGTCCTCGTCGTAGTCCTCATGAATCCTGATCTCCTTTCTGGTGCGGCCGAACATTCTATTCTGGTCCCTGATCAGTTTGTTTAAATCCACCGGTTTGACCTCATATTTGCCTGCCTTGGCAAAACCCAGGATCTGCCGGGTGAGCTCCGATCCGCTCCGGACTTGCTGCTCAATGCTCTTCAGCCTCTCATAGTGGGGATGATCGGGGGTGAGGTCCAGGAGCATCAAAGAGGCATTTCCCTGGATACCCATGAGAAGGTTATTGAAATCGTGGGCGATACCGCCTGCCAGGGTCCCGATGGCTTCCATTTTCTGGGCTTCCTGAAGCTGCCTCTCCAGCTTTTTCTTTTCTTCTCTGGCTTTTTTATGAGCGGTAATGTCCTCGGCCATAGCGATTACGATCCGCTCTTCAGAGTCCGGATCCATCAGGGTGTATCTAATATGGCAGTCAAAAACCGAGCCATCCCTTCGGACCCATCTTGTTTCAACCTCGGCCGTCTTCTGCCGCCCCCCAAGAGAGCTTATGGCACGGCCGGCCCGCTCATATTCCTGGTCATCAGGATAGATCATTCGCGCGTCTTTTCCGAAAAGCTCCTCGGACTCATAACCAAGCATTTTCGACATGGTATCGTTATGCCATTGCATGACCCGGTTCTTTACCAGGCCGATCCCGACTGGTAAGGCCTGAAACAGCCCCTGCAATGCGGCTTCGCTTTTCTTGAGTGCTTCTTCCGCGTGTCTCCGTTCTTCGACTTCTTCTTTCAGCCGAACATTCACTTCTCTCAGTTCCGCAGTGCGTTCCTCCACCAGTTTTTCAAGTTCGTGGCGATACTTCTCAAGTGCAATCTCGGCACGGGTCCGCTCATCCACTTCACGCTCCAACCTTAGCTCCCTCTCCTCCATCATCCCTTGGTATCTCTCCCGGACGGCCTCAACAATGTAACTCATCGCGGTTATCAGGCCATAAGCCAACAGGAATCGGGTTATCACCTCCCTTTCATAGGGGAACGTACCGATAAAGGAAGCCAAACCGGAAAAGACAACCAGACATAAAATAAAGGTGAGTGCGCTCCAGAAGAAACCTTCCTCCTTGCCCAGTAGAAAAGAGGCGAAAAGAGGGAAAAGGAGCATCCAGAAGATCCTCGATCCGTGGCTGCCTCCCATAACCAGTAGGAACAGAAAATAGGCACCCATAAGAAGGACATTGCCCCTGCAAAGATTCTCCACTCGATCCACAACCCTAAATGAGATCAGGGTAGCTCCCTGGATGATCCCCAAAGACAATAAGATCAAACCGCGCAAGATACGACCCTTAGATAGGTGGAAAAAAGCGAACGGAAAAATCAAAAACAGGCCTATGATCAGAAAAAAGGCGAGCACCGTTCTCCTGCGTCGTTCTTCAAACCCCCTCTCCCACCCTTCGGTGAAGGAAGAGAGCGTATCCCACATCCTCTGGGCGATCCTGTTCATGGGTTTCATCATAAATTCCATTTGGCACTGCCTCCTCGGTTTGAATCCGGTCCCTGAAGTACAAGCGGGGCGAGCAGGGATCATCCGTCCTTATATTGATGGGTATAATTTATGGGTCATGAATGCCATGGGGTGACATGGATCGAACCGGGAAATCGCTAAAGATCATGCGGGAATAGGCGATAAAATAATGAAACCACCAGAAAGATGGAGAAAATGGTCTCACAAGGAAAGAAAAGTATGGAAAGGGGGGAGCAAGGGGGGATTGTGAACTTTTGACCAACTGCATTTTTTTCAACGACAAAATGAAAAATATGCCCGCTACAGC
>Ga0164310_10002257_pt1 | contig 11044 bp, 10 predicted proteins | sample GuaBasSedimGuay1_FD_121795 | JGI IMG/M metagenome (GOLD analysis project Ga0164310, IMG submission 121795) | Subseafloor sediment microbial communities from Guaymas Basin, Gulf of California, Mexico - Guay1, Core 4569-9, 0-3 cm | ecosystem: Environmental > Aquatic > Marine > Hydrothermal vents... | reverse complement strand
TCCAACAAATCTAATTCTGGTTACAAGACCCCTCCAATCCGTTAAAGAAATGAACACATTCCAAATAGAGAAAGCATAGACAAATGTTCCAACAAGGACTATTGCAGGAAGAATAAATAAAAAAGTTTGAAGGTTGACGTATTTCGTCATTTTTCTCGGCACCTATCTCGGTTGCTGCTACTCTAAGCGTTTCGGATAGATTTCGCGATATGCCGCATCTAAGGCCGCAACCGTCTTATCGACGTTAAATGATGATACGAACTCCTCTAGTATCTCACCGCATTTATCGAGCCATGCCTCGACGACGCCGTGTCCGCCCACGACGATTTTATGGCCCCTGATATACTCAGCTATTCTTCTCTGCATGGGGTCAAATCTGTCTAGTGGGACGTCTGTCCTAGGCGGAGTTGCTCCCTTGATTACGCAGAATGCCTCCTGAGCCTCTACGGTGGAGAGGAGTTTTACCCATGCCTTGGCGTAGGTGGGGTGTGGGGCTCCCTTACATACGCCGAAGGAGTCTCCGTGAACTATACTCGCTCCCTCTGTGCCTGGGGCTGGTTGCCATCCGAAGTCTACATCCGGTTTCCATCCAGAGGCCGTGAAATGCCCTTTCTGCCAGTCTCCCATGTAATTAAATACAGCTTTATCGGCCATTAGGAGCTTTCCCGCTTCATCCCAAGTTAACGCTCCGAAGTCCGAGTTGACGTAATTCTTCCAAAGCGTCTCCATGTTTTTCAGCGCGTCTTTTACTGCTGGATCCGTTGCCGGATGCGCCCTTCCATAATTGAAGTCATTGACGTAGTCTGGCCCACCGTTGGGCGAGGCCATCATGAACCACTCGAGTATGTAGTTAAGCCAGAATCTCTGGCCGCCGACTGTCCCGAACGCGAATGGAATGTATCCGGCAGACTTTGCCTTTTCACATGCCTTGAAGAAGTCATCTACAGTGCTTATCGGCACTTCTATTCCTATCTCATTAACTAGCTTGATATTATACCATAGATTGCTGTCTCTGTGGATGTTTAAAGGCATAACGTAATAGTGTCCGCCGACCTTAGCCCATTTCTTCATGGTCTCCGGGACAGGAAGCCCCTCCCATAGATCATCTATAGACTCCAAGAACTCTGCCCAAGATTGTACCATGCCGGGTCCATATGTTATCTGGAACGTGTCTGGCGGCTGTCCGGCGAGCAACATAGCCTTGACAGCGGCTCTCATGACGGCGCCGCCACCGCCAGCAGCTGGATTGTCGATTATTTCGACTCCGGGATATTTCTCTTTGAACAGTTTATAAACAGCGTCTATTGCTTCACGTTCTCCTCCTGCGGTCCACCAGTGGTAGATGGCCAATTTCTTTTCCTCGGGCTTTGTAGGTGGTGCACGAGACGCATAATATACGCCAGTTCCGATTCCTGCGGCGGCAATAGCAGCTCCCACACCGATGGCTATTGCAACTTTAGCCGTTGTAGAAATTGCTTGTCTCCTGGTTATTTTTCCGTTCCAATATCTTAGGGCATTTTCATCGATCTGCGAGTTCATTCCTCTTTTCTCATCCTTCATAGGCATCTCGCTAATTTTTATCATAATCACATTATTAAAATTTTTCCCAATCCTTCTTGGCATTTGACGGCAATTTATTAATGGAAATATAATTCTATTGATTTTTTGAGCCCTTTGTTACTCTTCGACTCTTGATTTCGTCGATTAAAGCGGGAATTACTTGCCTGTAGTCACCTACGATACCGTAGTCGGCATTTTCGAAGATCGGCGCTTCGGGATCAACGTTTATGGCCACTACGATTTTTGCTTCCCTTATTCCGAATAGGTGTTGCGCGGCACCTGAAATCCCAACAGCGAAGTAAAGCATGGACTTAATAGACTTACCTGTTTGACCTACTTGTCTGTCATGACTTATCCAACCCGCGTCCACCGCCTTTCTAGATCCCGCGACGACGCCTCCTATCAAATTAGCCAATTCACTCAGTAACTTAAATCCATCGGCAGAACCAAGCCCTCTTCCTCCAGAAACTATTATGTCAGCTTTCTCTATTGGAGTCTCTTCAACTTTAACTTCTTGACGAGATATCAGCTTGATCTTCGATTCGGGAACCCGTACCTTTTCCTCGATTATTTCTCCCCGCCTACCTTCATCACGCTTTGGCAGTCTGAAGACATTGGGTCGCACGGTTGCGAGTTGAGGTCTCCGATTAGGTACTCGAATATGTGCAAGAAGAGTCGCGCCAAATGGAGGTCTGATCATTATTAGATCACGGTTTTGAACATCTGCGGAGAAATCGGTGCAATCTGCCGTTATCCCCGTACGTAAGGTATTTGCGACGTATGGCACCATCTCTCTTCCCCTGAGGGTTGCCGCGGCGAAAACGATCTCAGGCTTATATTTCCTAATTAACGTGACTAAAACCTCTCCATAAACGTCGGGGTAGTAGGCGCGGAGTTTTTTGTCTTCTACATAGATTACTTTGTCAGCTCCGTAGTAAATAGGTTCCATCAAATACTTCTTGACATCGTCCCCAAGAATCACGGCCACGAGTTCTGTGTTCAGCTTATCCGCTAGTCCTCTCGCTGGTGTTAAAAGCTGAAGAGATGCCGTATTGATTCCTTCATCAAGGATCTCGATGAAAACCCAGATCCCACGCCACTCATTTTTATCTAAGGATTCCCATTCCGGACATCGTTCTTCACTCAAACTAAACTCACCCCTTCCTTCTCTAATTTGTCTAAAAGCCATCTAACGGCTTCTTTTACATCCGATCCCTCGAATCTCTCCTTTTTCCTAGGTATAGACGGCGTTGGGACTATCTTTTCAACTCTCGTCGGTGACCCGCTCAGCCCTACGCACCGCTGATTTAATCTCAATTCTCTATTGCTCCAAATCTCTACGGCGTGTTCCATTTTCGCACGTAACTTATGGAGGAGCCTAACGGGTCTGGGCTTATTGGACTTCATAGCGACGGCTATAAGTGATGGAATGGGTAGCTCATAGATCTCTATGCTTCTCTCCAATCTCCTCTTAACCCTTAACTTTTTGTCGAGGATCTCCACATCTGTAACATAATACAGGTATGGGATTTTAAGCCATGAAGCTATTTGCGCTCCGATATGCGCGGTAGAGCTGTCTATCGTCTCTTGGCCGACCAGTATTATGTCAAAGGGGCTGAGTTTTTCGATGGCTTTTGCTAAAGTGTAGGAAGTGGCAAGCGTATCCGCTCCAGCAAAAGTTGGATCACTAATTAGGATCGCTTTATCGACCCCCATTCCGAGAATGAATTCTAAGCCCATCTTAGCGCTTATAGGAGCCATAGATATTGCCGTAACGGAGCCCCCATATCTTTCCTTCAGGCTTAACGCCAACTCAACAGCATTAAGGTCGTGGGGATTTATTATACTGGGTACGCCTTCTCTTATTAGAGTTCCAGTTTTAGGATCGATATTAACAACTTGAGTATTCGGAACCCACTTCACTCCGACAATAATCTTAAGCGGCATTCTCTCACCCGAATCTGTACTGAATACCTTTACCGCTAATAGGATAATTCCATTTAATGGCATCCTGTGGGCATATTATCCTACATGTGCCGCATTCCAGGCATCCTTCATAACTGAATAATATTTTATCATCAAATAAGGTATAACATTTACCGGGACATAGTTTAGTACAGATTTTCTCTTCGCAGGTAGCGCATTTCTCGTAATCGACCTCTATATGCGGGTTTTCATCAACTTCCCAGATATCGGTATTTAAAGCGTCCTCTATCCTCATTCTTTTAGAGGCTACCCCGCTCATGGCGCTTTCACCAAATCAGTTATATCCGGGCCATTCTCGGTAAAGAGTGTTTTTCCTTTTGTTGCCTCTTTGAGGGCTTCAAGTATCGTTGGTGATCGCCATTTAATTTCATAGAGCTTGCTTGCCAAGTTTACGAGGATTTCCGGATAGATCTTGAACATTGATTCATTTTTCAATAGCTTTGCTATACTTGTGTGTTTGTTCAGCTCTGTCATTATGAAACTCTCTTCAAGGAGATTCTGGTAATGGGCCAAATTTTCCGCATTGAATTTTCCTTCACTATGAGCTTTTTCAAATGCTTTGGCAGCGAGGTATCCACTATATGCTGCGAGGTCCACTCCTCTGACAGTATATCCGAGATTTAGTAGAAGGCCTGCGGCATCGCCTACCACCAGAAAACCGTTACCATAAAGTTTCTTGGGAGAGAGGTCTAAACTTATTTCAGGAGTCAAGTGAGCTCCGTATTCTATGCAGACCCCATCTCCAATAAACTTCTTCATCAGAGGTGAGAGTCTGAAATCCTCTAATATCTCGAATACATGTTGGTTTGGGGGTTTTTTCATCCCCCACAAAAATAATACCAGCCCTAGGCTAACGGTCGTGGAGTTCGTATAAAGGAATCCTCCACCTGGGATCCCTTTAGTAACTTCTCCCATTATGAACCAAGCCAGTCCCTCGTCTGGTTCGAGACCGAATCTCTCATTAATCCGCTCTTCATCAAGTTTTATGACTTGTTTAAGACCTATGGCGACATGGTTGGGATCTAGTTTCGGCACAACCCCCATTCTTTCAAGTAGGATTCGGTTTATGCCCTCAGCATCTATGACGACATCTGCTTGTAGCTTATCGCCGCCGGCTTTTATCCCTTTAACAAAGTTGTCTTCAACCCATATATCGTCTACCCTTATATCGGTGAGTATTGTTGCCCCCGCCTCCTCAGCTTTTTGAGCCATCCAATTTGTTAGCTTAGAGAGATATGCGGTAAAACTTGATGAAGAATTAGAAGAATACTCGATTGTAATCGACTTATCTCCTAAAGCTATTGAGAATCTCTCCTTCTTCACCCATCTTTCTATAGGTGCCTCGCTTCGAAAGCCCCCGTAAATCTCTTCCAAAGCAGACGAATACACCCTTCCCCCATACAAGTTTTTTGATCCGGGAGTTCTACCCCTTTCAAGGACAACAACCTTGAATCCCTTTTTTGCCAAAGAATAAGCGGCCGTTAACCCGGAAGGCCCTGCTCCGATAACTGCCACATCAAATTTTGGTGAACATAAGCCCATGCACTCATAATTTCGCTTAAGCGTGAATTTAAACTTATCTCTTTTAATCTTTCACCATGTATTGTATTTTGTGAGAACGATAACGAACGGATGAGGGTTGTGGGAAATTGAGGCCATAGATTTTGTAGGTCTATTGTGTCCTTGAGAAAGGTTAGATTTCTTTTTAGAACAATATTTTTGTGAGAGCCTAATAGGCTCATAAGAGATTCATTGCCTACCTTACCATCTCTAAGTCTATCCATCGATTCTCCTTATCAGATCGGTGGATGGCCTCAAGCACTCGTTGGGCTTGATATCCGTCATAAAACGTTGGAGCGAGCTCTTTTTCGTCTTTAACAATTGCTTCTAAGAAGTTGTATAGCGCGAAGACGTGCCCAGTTTGCCATCCTCCAATATGACCTCTTGGAGGCCACCAAGGTAGATCCACAAGTATAACCTTCCAGCCCTGCTCTCTTCGGGGTCCTTCGGTTTTAAAGACCTTGACATAATTTAAGTCCTCCAAGTTCCATACCAGCCCTCCCTCACTTCCGTGGATCTCTACCCTAAGATAGTTTTTATATCCCGTACCTACTCTCGTGGCCTCTAAGATTCCCAGAGCGCCGTTCTCGAACTCTAGAAGGCTCATGAAAGCGTCGTCGGCCGTTACTTTCTTAGTTTCTCCCGTTGGATCTTTTCTCTCGGGGATGAAGATCTTCTCCCTAGCCATGACCTTTGAAATCTCGCCGACAAGGTATCGCGCTAAATCGATTGCATGTATTCCGAGATCCGCTGAAGCTCCTCCTCCGGAGGTTTCGAAATTCTCCTTCCAACTCCAGGGTCTATTCACGTCTACATGTCCGGAGTGTGCGAAAACGCATCTGAAGTGGAAAAGTTTCCCGATTTGACCCGAGGATATAAAGTTCTTCATGAACTTCACAGCCGGTAGAAATCTGTAGTTAAAGATAGACATGGTCTTGACCCCCGTCTTTATAGATTTTTCATAAAGTTTCCTCGCCTCTTCCAACTTTACTGTTAGCGGCTTTTCGCAGATAACATTCTTCCCAGACTCTAGTGCGTAAAGACAAGGCTCATAATGGAGAAAGTTGGGCAAGGTATTATCTACTACTTCCACTTCCTTATCATCTATAAGTTTCCTCCAATCATTCAGATAGACCTTACTGAATCCGTGAACTTCCTTGAACCTTACTGCTTTTTCAGGAGTTCTACTATATACGGCAACCATTCTTGCAAGAGCGTCCGGAGACTGGATATAGAATGGTATTGACTTATAAGCATATGTGTGAGTGCGGCCCATGAAACCCGTTCCTAACAATCCAACGTTTACAGGTTTCATAATACCCCGCCTCATTTAACCTCTGAAATTTTAGCCAATTTAAGTATATCTATTGTCGACTGATAGGAGTTCACTATTTCCGACATTTCTTCCCTGAATTCACGGCCCTCAACAAGTTCAATAAATTTCCTCGCAATCAGATCTTCTATACCTATTCCCCAATAGATCGGCTTAACGTTGTTATTATCCCTGAAAAGGAGCACCTGCTCCGTTGTATCCCAAGCCAAAAATCTCTTGAATCCCGTGAGCTCGATTATCACGTCTACGCCAGAAGGATTAGAAGTGGAGTCGACGAGGTATGACGTCGCAGAACCTATTTTATCTTCAAATGCGGAATTTAATACGAGGACCTCACGTGAACCTTTCTTCACTATCCAACATCCAGTATTTGATGGCTGAGCACGATATATCCATGAAAGAAAGTCGATGGCATTAAGCAGGCAATATACTATTTTCCCCGATATATTTAGTCTCCTGAATTTCACATCTCTTGCATAGTTTTTCATGTAAAACGTTGTTAAGTGTATTGCACCTATTCTTCCAAAGACTCCGTTATCAGCAAGTCGTTTTACGCAAACTAACTTGGGATGATGGCGTGAAGGATGCGTCAAGATAAAGCGGGCGCCCTTAGACAGTAACCGCCTCAATATCGCTAACTCGCTTTCTATGTCTTTGGAAAAGGGGGTGTCAAGTAGAAAGGGTATTCCCTTCTCAGCGGCGTCGAATATCATGCTTTCTTCGGTTTTGAGAAATAAGATTCCGGAAAGTCCTTCTATTTCTGAAAAGGCGTTCACGTCCACAAGTTTATAGTCGTAATAAGTTAGCAGACGATCTACAAATTTGTGCTTAACAGAATCCTTGACACCAACAATTCCAACAACCTTCTCTCGCGGCATGTTTACACCTCTAATGGCAATTCAACACTTTTCCTATTTCTTGCAGATATTTCAGCTGCAACGCATATTTCTAAGGCCTTCCTCGCCTCCTCAGGTTTCACAGGCGGCTCCTCATTATTTTTTATAACCTCTATGAATGTCTTTAATTCTAGGTAGAATTCACTTACCACAGGTAAGTATTCTACCAAAGGCTTGTGCCCCGTAGGAATTGGATCAAGAGGAGTCTCCCCGCAATATATTTCGCTTAAGCTTCCTGCATGAGCGAGTATTGTTTGCCTATAGAAGTTGTCATATCCCCATACACTTCCTTTCTCTCCGAGGATCTCTATGAATCTTTCATACTGTGGATACCCTTGCGTTTCTCTGTTAACTTGTATAATTCCGCATTTACCTTTCGGGTATTCTACGACCACATTAGCCGACGTGAAAAATGGTAATGCAGGCGGATATGTTGTTCCAATTGCGGTTACAACTTTAGGATCTTCTTTAAACATCCAATTTAATAGATCTGCTCCATGTACCCCGCTATCTATGAGGGGGCCGCCTCCGTATTCCCAATAATATTTTGGGTGTTTCGGGTTCATCACCCATTTACTATATGGGTTATCGAAACGCTGAGCCATCCGTATCAGTAGCAGGTCTCCGAGCTTTCCAGATGCTATTATTCTTTTGATAAGAGTTACCATCGGAAGAAACCTGTTAGATTGACCTATTAACAGGAACCTATTTGATTTTTTCGCCGCCTCTATCATCTCGTCTGCTTGTTTAAGATTTGAGGCCATGGGTTTCTCGCAGATGACATGTTTACCTTCCAAAAGAGATTTAATTGAAACTTCTGCGTGGAACTTTGTGGGAACGCATACGTCTATGACATCGATATCCCCCCTTCGCAACACATCCTCTATCGAGGTATAATAAGCTGTTATACCGTATTCTCGCGCCCGCTGAGCCGCCAAGCCCTCGATTACATCGCATACCGCGACGACGTTTGCATCTGGAATGAGTTCATATGCATTAAGGTGAGCAATACTTATAACACCGCATCCAATAATCGCTATGTTAATCATTACTGTAAAATAGCTTCTTTAAACGGGATATTTAGTTTTAGCGCCAGCCCAATTCCTTGAAGTTGATTCTATCCAGGCTAGGGCTCTCTGCCATCAAGATCTATAGCCCCCTCCTAAAAATGTTAAAATAACGCTTTATGGGATAAGGATTAGTCACAATGAGTGAGAAAAAATTCGCCTGGCGTTTAATTGATTTTTTAAAGGAAATATACTCCTGTGTCCATTGCGGGTATTGTCTCGAAGCTTGTCCTGCACGGGATGCAAGCTACTTTGATGTATATGGGTCAAGGGGGAAAATGCAGCTATTTAAATCACTACTCGAAGGAAAAACAGAAATAAGTAAAGATTTCGCCGATAGAATTTTCAACTGCGCACTCTGTGGTTGGTGCACGTATAAGTGTCCCGAAGAACTTCCGACAACGGACATATTCGTGGCCGCAAGACACGAATGCGTTTCAAAGGGGATAGGGTTTATGACGGTTGAGGCAGCAAGGAGATATCTACTAAAAAGCCAGAATCCATTCGGGGCCTCCGATTCTGAAAGGATTGAATGGAGTAAAGGACTTAATTTGAAAAGAACTGGGGAAACCGTATTATTTGCTTCTTGCATGAACCCACTAATGGGATATACGGAATTGATTAATGTCCTCGGGGTGTCATTTGAAAAAGTTGTCGAATTATTCGGGTTTTTAGAGGAGATGGATCTTGATAAATTTGTTAGGGAACTAGCGGGCATTGTGAATCCCAATGAATATTATCAGGAAGTACTTAGAAGAGCCGTTAAGATACTGAGATTCATAGGAATAGAGCCGGCTTATCTGCGTGAAGATGAACCATGCTGCGGCAAACCTCTTCACACCTATGGTTATTTAGAGGATTTTGTGAAGCAAGCCGAATACACCGCAAAAATGCTTAAAGAAAGGGGTACTAAAACACTAATATTGCTGAATCCCGTTTGCCTCTATGTTTTCCGAGTTCTCTATCCGAAGTTTCTAGGAAACTTTGACATAAACGCTAAACACTTTTCCGAGATATTAGCAGAGAATCTGGATAAATGGTCTGACCAGGCAGCATTCAAAAACCCTGTGAAAGTCACATATCACGATCCATGCTATTTGGCTAGGTATCTAGATGTGATCGAGGCTCCCAGAATCGTCATAAATAACATAAAAGGTGTGGAATTAGTGGAGCCAGAATACACTAAGAAAGAGACTTACTGCGATGGCGGCGGAGGAGTAGAAGTCACCCACTCCGAAGCAGCGGTAAAGATGGCAGCCCGCAGAGCCCAAATGCTTCTTGAAACGGGAGCGAAGAAGATAGTAACCACTTGCCCGGCATGCGTGGCAATGATAAGAGTGGGATTGAGGGCCATAAATGCTCCTGAGGATGTTGAGGTAATAGATCTAGCGGATCTCGTGTATGAAGCCTTGATTCAAAACGTGGAACTCTAAGAAAAATCTGAAGTTCATGTATGAGGGCTTTAGTTAGGTTTTTGAAGCAAATATTTCGCGGTACTCATTTTTTCTCAACGCCAAAGAATATTCTTGAGGCCTTATTGTAAATCATTTTTGGGGTCTCGTTTATCTTTTTGAGTCGAGAGATTAATGGCACCTGCATTGGATTGACTTTCTTTATTACGGCTGCATATAACGATATGTAGTCGCAGAGAATTATTAGCTTGATCGTTTCGTTAACTAAGTCCATGCTCTCTGCCTTCAAAAATACAAATCTATCACCGCCTAAGATTTCAACAAGAGCATTTATGGTATAGGTTAGCTCTTTGGGCTCTCTAAAACTTCGGGGAATTATCACTAATGAGTCCTTGGTAAGCGCCTCTATGTCATTATGTAATGCTTCTGGTAGTTCCGCGTATGAGCAGTAAATCTTGGAGTTTTCATTTAGTTGGGATTTCAATCTCCATCCAACGGCCTTTAAATATCGAGGACAGTATATAACTGGATAAAATTGCGTTATCTTAGCAGCCACCTGCTTCGCTAAATTTTCCTCATAGGGAACGTCGCATTTAAGTTTCGATTGGAAGCCTTCCAATTCTTCTTCATTAACATGGAATTCTATTATACCTAGCGAGGAGAGTAACCCAAGGGCTGCTCCGAGCATTTCCGGGAAACCGTATCTTGGAGGAATATCGCCTCTAACCGTAATTAGTGGTGCTCCAATTTTTTCGGCAATTCTTTTCAATATTCCATCTGAAGTTATGACTACGAGTTTTTGATCGGCATTTCTCTGTAACAACTCAATTAAGGAATTGATGGTCTCGGCGGTATTTCCCGAATGACTCACTATAACTGCTAAATCATACTCCCCACGCGCTATGAAATAATCCTTTTGAACCCGGATCTCGACATCTTTCCCCGCCAAAAAATCCGCGACGACATCACCAATAATGCCTGATCCACCCATTCCGGTGAATATTACACTTCGTATACGGGGGACTTCGATGCTCACTTTACTTCCTAATTCAAAGCCTTTTTTCAAATAATCTACAAAATCATCAATGATGCCGAAGGCTTTTCCATAGGGTTCTTTTCGAAAAGTTTCATTAGAATCCAGCAGGCGTTTTAGAGAATCATTATCCATGTCGGGTCGCCTCCGTTTTCATAATAAAAGCTTTATCTCATCAGCTTTAAATAAAGTGGACC
>Ga0164310_10002256_pt1 | contig 11045 bp, 11 predicted proteins | sample GuaBasSedimGuay1_FD_121795 | JGI IMG/M metagenome (GOLD analysis project Ga0164310, IMG submission 121795) | Subseafloor sediment microbial communities from Guaymas Basin, Gulf of California, Mexico - Guay1, Core 4569-9, 0-3 cm | ecosystem: Environmental > Aquatic > Marine > Hydrothermal vents... | reverse complement strand
TTTATCTTCTGTTCCATGAATTATGCATACAGGCGGCTCTCCGGCATCTATCCTGCTAACATTATCATAAAGCCCACCCCACAGATCAACGCATGCAGATACGTTAGAGGAATATCCTTCATTACCACTATTCCCTTCATATTCTGGTTCCCTCAGATATGTTGCATGCAGCGCTGTTATAGCTCCTGCTGAGCCACCTACGAGTGCAATTTTTTCTTCATCTATTTTCCATTCCGATGCGTGAGCTCTGAAATAGCGAATCGCTGCTTTAGCATCATGCATTGCCTGTGTTATGGCGTGTTTTGTAACATTTCCTGGTTTCTGTAAACGATAATTTATAGATGCAGTAACATACCCTCGTTTGGCAAATGTGGTACAGAGAAAAACCCATTGTTTATCCGCCTTATCCCCGCCAGTAAAACCGCCGCCATGAATGAATATTATCAATGCCCTTTTGCTTTCTTTATCACCATGGGGCTCGTAAATATCCATTTTTAATTCAACGAGTCTGCCAGCAAAATCATAGTTCTCGCCATACACTACATCTTTCGTTATATCTACTTTTGAAAAAATTTCGTGCTTGTATCTTATGCCTATTGGAGTTTTTGCAAAAGAATGCACTGAAAGAGATAGCAGCATAATGATAATAGATAGGGCAATTACAGCCTTTGATTTCATAATCCTTATTTATTCCGGATTTTAAAAATATTTTTTTATTTTCTAACTGATTCGTTTAAGCACATATTCAATTTTTTCACTGTTTCTATAAACTATTTTATCATGAGAAGGAACAAAAATGAATTTTGTTATTACCACTTCAACCTCTTTTCCATCAGATGGGGCATCCCCACATCCATTTCCATTTTTGTCATACAACCATAAATTGATATGAACTTGCTCATTATCTGGCAGAGGATTATCATCGCCATAATATGTCCACTCTTCTATTATCCAATCATCTGGAGGATTGATACAGTGTCCATACCAGCTTTTGAAGTATATGCTATTCTCCCTCCAGGAAATGAGATGCGTCGTGTTTTCCTGACCCAGCATCATATTAAATCTATGTATATTGCCCCGATGATACCATGGCTGCACTACATATTGGGCATTGGGATTGGAAGTATAACCCCATCTGGCAAATTCAATATCTATTTCCTGCTTATCATTTTCGTATATAAAAAGACCCATAACCACATTTGGATCGAGTTCATCCACTCTTCCTCTCACAAAGAAATAATAGTCGCCATATCCAAAAGCCTCTTTGGTGAATGTCTCCGCACACGTCCATTTTCCGTCTATATACCTTATTTTTAAATGGATTTGTCCTTTATCATCAAGCCATACATTCTCTGCAAGAAAAAGATTTCTGCCAGGTCCTTCATAACCATTGCTTTCTCTTTTATACCATTCATAGCCTGAGAAATACAGCATCTCTCTTTTTTCTGCTGTTTTTTGAGAATAAGCCGCAATGCTCAAAATAAATAAAATTGTAAAAAGAATAGCTATTTTCTTTGCATAAACCATCGAAACTTATTCATGAGCACATATAAATCTTTTTCACTTTCATCCTAGAATGATGCAACAAGTAAAACAATGCTCATTACAATCATTATTATCCATACAGCCATATTCCATGCCATAACTTTTCTCCCATCTAACGGGCCAAGAGGAATTAGATTGAAAAAAGCCAGAAATGCATTTATGGTTGCAATGGCTGAGGCAATATTTTTTATTATACCAGCACTAGCCACAATAATAAAAAGAAGGGCGAGCGTCATATTTGCTAATGGGCCAGCTGCTGAAATTTTTCCACTTTCTTCTCTAGAAGGCATTCCGAAAATCATTACAGCCCCTGGGGCAGCAAAAACTATGCCAGCAAAACTTAAAAGCAATGCAAAAAGCAAACCCTGAGGAAACATTCTGTATTCTGACCAGTAACCATATTTCATGCCTGCATATTTATGCGCTATTTCATGACATGCGAATGCAGTTACAACAGCAAGGAGAGCAAGAGGAAAAAAGAGATAAAAATACAAATATGCTGGAAAGGCCATTGCCATGGAAAAAGCGAGAGAAAGAACTAAAATTGAAATGAGTAACTCCTTAATTTCTCGCTGACTGAATCTCAAACTTGGCTTTCCATATCCATAACCATAATCATGCCCAAATGGAATCTCATGAAAAGAATAATAAACCTTTCTTTCCATGGGAAGAAAAAAGACTATCCTTTATGAATTTTTTCATATGCTTTGACTGCATTCTCCAGCATACTGGCTATGGTTACAGGCCCAACGCCCCCTGGAACAGGCGTAACAGCTTTTGCCTTTTCGGCCGCGCTTTCATGGACATCGCCATAAACCCTGTTTCCTTCTTTTTTTATTCCTGCATCGATTATTATGCATCCCTCGTTAACATGCTCGCCCTTTATGAGTCCTTTTACTCCTGTAGCTGTTATCAGAATTTCAGCCCTCTTTGTATATGAAATTAAATCCTTTGTATAAACATGGCATATTGCTACAGTGGCATTTCTATTGAGTAACAACATGGCAAGAGGCTTTCCAATTATATTGCTATGATTTATTATAACCACATCTTTCCCTTGCAAACTTATCCTTTCATGTTCTAAAATTTTCAAAACAGCTTTTGGGGTGCAGGGTATCATCTCTTCTCTGCCAAGCAATAAATTGCCGATATTATATGGGTGCATTCCCTCTATATCTTTTCTTACATCTATTTTTTTAACCAAATCCAGATAATTTATGCCTTCTGGTAGTGGGAGCTGTATATTTATTCCTGTTACACTTTCATCTTTATTCAACCCTTCTATTTCTTTTTCAATATCTTCCTGCTTCCTGCAGTCCATACCCATTATCTCATGCTTTATCCCAACTCTCTTACACGCTTTATCCTTAAGCCTAGCAAAAAGCCAAGATTCCTCATTTCCTTCTATAACGACTGTAACAATTTTAATTTCCTTTCCTTCAGCATTTCTTTTTATTTCCTCCTCCATCTCCTGAGCAATTTTTCTCCCATCAATTACATGCATAATGATATTATAAGGCAAGGATAAAAATGCTTCTGCCGTGAACTAATGAAATGGATTGATAATTATTTCTTATACATGTAGCAAAACGAAAGCATGTTTTCAAAAATTCTGGCTATTTGTCAATTTTGCTATTTTAAAGGGGTGGCTTTGCCATATTTCCCTCAATTATCATGACAACCTTTTTATATAATGTGTGCATGTAAAAAGGGGATAAATATGGAAGGAACCGTAATAAAGTGGATAAATAAGAAAGGATATGGTTTTATCGGAGTAGATGGACAAAAGGATATTTTTGTTCATTATTCCGATATAAAGAAGGAAGGCTTTATCAGCCTTAAAATAGGACAGAAGGTAAGGTTTGATGTGGAGGAGACGGATAAGGGGCCACGTGCCAAGAATGTTGAATTGTTGGAATGATTCTCTCAGATAAGGATATAAGAGAAGCGATTTTAAAAGGCGATATTTCAATTGAACCTTTTAGGAAAGAGAATCTAACTCCAAATGGCTATGACTTAACCATAAAAGAGATATATATAAATGGAGAGATAAAGGAAGAAGCAATTATCAAACCAATGACGTGGTTTGCTATTGCTACAGAAGAATACATAAAATTGAAGAATGTAACAGCTCAGCTATGGCTCCGTTCCTCCTATGCAAGAAAAGGATTGTTATCATCTTTTGGTAAAGTAGATGCTGGATTTGAAGGATGCTTAACGATTTCGTGTTTCAATACCCATCAGGAAATCAAAATTAAAAGAGGTGATACAATTTGTCAAATTGTATTCGAAAAAATGCTGTCAAAGCCATCGAAATATTATGAGGGAAAATATAGAGGACAAAGGAGCATTAAATTGAAATAAGCTATTGCAGATTTTGCAGAGCTGAAATATTGTTTCTGTCTTTTATGAAGTTATGTTTGATTAAATTTTTATCCTCTTTTTCTTTTTTAATTGTGGTTGAATTAGGCAGGGACGAAAAAATTCTATGGGAACGTAAAGGAAATTTAAAAATTAGATATGCTAAAGTTGCTGGCACTCTTTTTATTACAAACAAAAAAATTGCTTTTGAGCCTTTCTTGGCAAAAAATGCCATTATTCTGAATATGGGCGACATTCAAGATGTTAAAACTGTAAAGAAAATAAATAAGAAATTAAAAATAGTTGCAAAAGGTAAAGAATATATCTTTTCAGTTAAGCATCCAGAGAATATAGCTCGTCTGATAAAAAGCTTGATTGCCCAATATCCCCAAGATTTATAAAAATATTCTGTATGCAATAATATGAAATTACTCACCATACTACTCCTTATTCCATTAATTTCTCCATTGAATTATGTTATCGAAATAGAAAATAATAGCACATATGAAAATGCATGCCGTTATAATATTAATGGATGGATTTATGTTCATATAGAGGGTGAGCCTTATGAAAGAGGTTATCAGCATGGCTATCTTTTATATGCTGAAATAGCCGATATGATTTACAGGTGGAGTAACATCATTCATAATTGTCCTGTAATTGTGAGAAATCTGCCCATTGATACTAATTCCAGCAAATATGAAGAGTTATCCTCCAGATGGTGGAAAGAGTGCAAAAAACTTGCCATGAAAATTTTCTGGCCTTACTATCCAGAAGAATATAAAGAAGAAATAAAAGGGATAGCAGATGGGGCAAAAGCAAGGGGAGTAGAAATATATGGAGAACCAATAAGTTATGAGGATGTCTTGACATTAAACGAAATGTATGAGCTAATGAGTATTCTAGTTAATCCCCAAAAGGGTTTTCATCCATTAAGAGATATTTTCTATTCATTGTCATCTATTTTTCCTTCATTAAAGGGCAAGGAAATAGAACTTTCTTCAGCTTTATATCCTACACATCATTGTAACGGATTCGCTGCCGTTGGCAACGCCACAAAAGATGGAAATATCGTGATTTCTGACTCAGTGTGGTGTGGAGGCTGGTGGTATAGCTATTATATAGCTCAAAGATGGAATGTCATTCTGGATATAGAGCCAAGCAGCGGGCATCGCCTAATTATAGCCACATCTCCTGGCTATATATGGAGTGATGAAGACTACTGGCAAAATGATGCTGGCATAGCAATGGTTGAAACAACATTTATTCAAGGATGGTATAAGTTGCGTGGACTGCCACTTGCTATAAGAGCGAGAATGGCAATTCAGTATGGAAATAGCATAGATGATGTTGTTTATTATTTGCTTAAAGATAATACAGGAGTAATGAATGCTCAGTGGCTCATAGCAGATGCAAAAGAAAAGGAAATCGCCCTATTTGAATTTGGCTTGTATCACTATAATCTCGTGAGGACGAAGAATGGCTTCTTATGGAGTGCAAACAACCCTTTCGATTTTAGAGTGAGAAGAGATATCCTAGGATATGAAGTTTTGAAAGCCCCCATATTTCGTCTTGCCCATTTATTGTTGAATGCAACTGGTTATCAGTACTATACACTATTTTATACTCCTTCGGAAAGAGACATAAAATTTGAAGAACTGGGCAAAAAGTACTACGGCAGAATAGACGCGGAAGTAGTTAAAAAAATAATGAGTACCCCACCAATAACTGATTTTACAACAGATTGCAAACTCACTGATGGAAAAATGATATTTAATAACTCTCTCTGGGCTTTCTGGGGAAATCCAACTTATGTGTGGAATACAAGCGATTTGTACAAGCTGAAAGGTGTTAGAGATGTTCCTCCATCTGGATGGACTAAATTTGTTGGCGTTCCATATGATTTTCAGCCAGAATATGAGAAAGGAAGCACTGGCAAAGGCAGAGAAGCAAGGATGCTCTGGCAATATGAAATCGGTGAGATGAATTATGATTATTCAAATTTTGCAACAAATGGACACAATATATATGCATATGCTGACAATATGCTATATGCTTTCAACGAAAATGGCAGTTTGTTATGGAAAAAAGAACTTGATGGAAAAATAAATGATGTGGAAGCAAATGGAGCCATATACGTAGTAACAACAAATGCCTCATATTCATTTTCATATGACGGAAAGAAGCTGTGGCAGGGAAAGGGTGGAAAAGATGTTGAAGTAGGAAATGGCAGAGTTTATATTGCTGCTGATACCTCAATGGAAAGTGATGTTGCAACATATTTTGATGCAGATTTTATCAGATATAAGAATAAACTTTATCTTGCCAAAGAGAACAAACTCATTGCCGATGAATGGGAGTTTGAGGCAGACGCCGGCATAACAGATGTTGTTATAGGCAAAGACATATATGCCGGAAGCTACGATGGCAATCTATATTGCCTTGATGAAAATGGCAAAATAAAATGGGAGTATACAGCTGGCTGGGGCATATCTGATGTTGATTTTGATGGTAAAAACATATATTTCGGCAGCTTCGATGGAAATGTATACTCCCTTGATAAAGAAGGCAATTTACAATGGATTTTCAGCTGCAATGCATCAGTACACCACATAAAGGCGTATGGAGATCTTATTTTTGCAACATCAAGCGATGGAAGATTTTATGCAGTGAATAAGAGTGATGGAAAAGTTATCTACAGCTTTGCTCCTTCATATGAGATAGAGGGCATATACAACTATATAACCACCCCTGTCAATTCAAACATCGCTGCAATAAATGGCAAAGTTTTCTTTTCGGCGGCAGGAAAAATTTATTGTTTGGACGCAGAAACAATTGAGAAAGATGTTACAGGCAAGGAAAAGCAGACCACTCAGATAGTAATAGGAGGCGTTATTGCCATAATAGCCATTGGAGGCATTTTTGCTGCATTTGTTTTCAGAAGAAAAAAGGAGGAATGAAATATTTAAATTTGTGTCTCATTTTCCAATACAGGCAGGGGTAGCCAAGCGGACAACGGCGCAAGGTTCAGGGCCTTGTGGCGCAGGCCTTCGTGGGTTCGAATCCCACCCCCTGCATAAAATTTTTAAATATGGTGAGATGAATGGATAATGCTCAAAATATATTATTCAAAGCCTGTAGCGCTGGATGAAATAGAAAAGGCAATTAGGGAAAATTTCGGAATAGATGTAAAAGATGCTGGCATGCTGCCGATGCCAGAAAAAGCGTATGAAGTAGCAAGAGGACAATACAATGCTGCTTTTCTTGTCTCCATTCTTCCTCCTTACTCAATCTGGATTGTGGATGAAGATATTTATGTTGATAATATGAATTTTGTTTTTGGCTTGGCTATGCAAAACAGAGCAGTTGTCTCATGCTATCGCCTTCCCTCTAATGCCATGATTGCGAAAGAAGTTGTTCATGAAGTCGGGCATATCTTTGGCTTATCTCACTGCAAAAACGAGTGTGTGATGCAATTTTCGAATAGTCTGGCAGAGGCAATGAAAAAACCTGGTAAGCTATGTGAGGAGTGTAAAAGAAAGATAAGAAAAAATAATTTTTCAAACTAATAAAATAAAAAAGAGGAAGGGGATTAAATCCATCCCCTGGTTTTCATTGCTTCTACCACTCTTTCAATGCTTACAATATATGCTGCCGTTCTCGGATGAATATCCTTGCCCTTCTCCTTGTATTCCTTCTGCTTGTTTATTACATCCCAGAATGCCCTGCTCATTTTTCTGTCCAGTTTCTCATAAACTTCCTCAAATTCCCAGTAATAGCCATTGATATTCTGCACCCATTCAAAATAGCTTACCGTCACTCCACCAGCATTTGCAAGAAAGTCTGGCAATACAAGGCATCCCTTCCTATGCAATATTTCATCTGCTTCTGGTGTTGTTGGACCATTTGCAAGCTCAAGCACAATCTTCGCCTTTATACGCTCTGCATTGTCATTTCGTATAACATTTTCCAGTGCTGCTGGAACAAGTATATCAACATCCAGTTCAAGCAACTCCTCGTTTGTTATCTGTTTTACTCCCTCATAATTGATAACGCTTCCTGTATTCTTCTTAACCTCCATTGTCTTCTTATAAGGCAGCCCTTCCTCGCTATATATACCGCCTTTTGAATCGCTAACGGCAACAACTTTCACATTCTTGAAGAGCCTTGTTATCAGCAAATGTGCAAACTGGCCCGCGTTTCCATATCCCTGAATGGCTACGGTAACAACATTTCCTGTTGGTATTGTATCATCTAGTTTTTTTAACTCTTCATATGACTTGTGCATGTTCTCTGCATTTTCCTCCAGAGGTAATCCAATATGCTTTGCTGCCTCTCTCAACACATACATGCCTCCTCTTGCTGTTGCATCAGCTCTTCCCTTGCTTCCGCCAACGCATAAAGGCTTTCCAGTTATTACTCCTGGAGCATTGTAGCCTACTATTTTGCTGAATTCGTCCATCATCCATGCCATTATCTGAGGTGTTGTGTAGACATCTGGAGCGGGTATATCTTTCTCCGGTCCAATAAAGCGGCCAATCGCTCTTATATATCCTCTTGCCAGTCTTTCCTTTTCTGCATCGCTCATTTCTTTAGGGTTGCATATGATACCGCCTTTTGCGCCTCCATATGGTATATCTACTACAGCTGTCTTCCATGTCATCCATGCCGCCAACGCCTTTACAGTATCCAAACTCTCTTCAGGATGCCATCTTATTCCGCCCTTTGTTGGACCTCTAGCATCATTATACTGTACTCTAAAACCTGTGAATACCTTTGTTTCTCCATTATCCATTTTTATGGGTATGCTCACGATTAGAGTTCTCATGGGCTCTCTTAACATGGCATGTGATGCTTTATCTAGGCCCATTATTTCAGCTGCCTCATCCAACTGCTTCTGGGCTATTTTAAAAGGGTTTAGTTCTTCCATTTTTTCACCGTTCGTAATAAAAAAATGAAATTTAAAGATTGGCTGACTTTTGCTAACATTTATCACGAAAATAAATTAAATGATTTGCCGCTATTCCCTTAGAATGGATAAAGAACCACCTCCTGAAGGCGATATGCATGAATGTATGGCTATTCAAAAACAGGCAGATAGCAAGAGACCTAAAGGAGAGTTTATTCTCTCTCACTTTTTGCACTTTTGGTGACTTAATAACTGGCGTAACCATAGGTTATTTTACCGGTTCTTTAAATGCTCTGCCTGCTCTCATTGTTTTGATCCCGCCAGCCATAGGGATGCGAGGCAATATTTTTGCTTCTCTTGGCTCAAGACTTGGGACATACCTTCATACTGGAGAACTTGTTATAGGGGAAAAAAGCCATATACTGAAAGACAACATCAATGTTTCCTTTGCCCTTACCTTTTCAATGAGCATATATATTGGTTTTCTCGCATGGATAATAGCAAGACATCTTGGGATGGAGGTAGATATAATAGATTTATCTCTCATTTCTTTGCTTGCTGGCATCTTTTCGGCTTTTCTCATGATCTTCTTCACATTTTTTATTGCGTTTTTAAGTTATAAAAAGGGATGGAATCCTGATAACTTAACAGCCCCTCTAATAACTCTGGCTGGAGATATTATCACATTGCCCCTGCTATTTTTCTCCATGGAAATTGTTCTGCTGCTTGGTGAAGAAATAAAATTTGCCATGTTTCTTGTTTTTGTTGCAGCAGTTTTTGCAAATCTTGCCCTTTCAATCAAACACAAAACTTCAAAGAGAATTATACTGGAGAGCTTGCCTGTATTAGCTATATGTGGTCTGCTTAGCAGTTTTTCTGGAAGTATACTGGGAGCAAAATTTGAGGGTTTGATGGAGGTTGCTGCCATTCTAACAATAATACCTGCTTTCCTTGAAGATGGGGGAGCCATCGGAGGCATTCTGGCTGCTCGCTTTTCTTCTGCTCTGCATATTGGAGAAATAGGTTATGAAAAAATACCGCCGAGAAAAGCATTGGATATGTTTCTTGTTATGCATATTGTGGGATTATTTATATTTCCTCTAATAGGAATATTTGGTTATATTGCTGGCCATTTTATGGGACTGGAAAGTTATAGTCTAATCAGAATGGTAATAATCTCTCTTATTGCAGGAGAAATTGTTATCCTGATTGTAAATTTTCTTTCCTTCTATGTTTCAACCATAGCCTTCAAACTCGGTATAAATCCAGATAATGTCGCAATTCCTATATTAACAAGTTTAATGGATTTTATTGGAGTGGTTTGTCTGATAGGTGTGGCGTTTATTTTAAACTTTGGCTAGAAGAATCTCTATTGCTGAAACGTTTCTGTTCTCAAGCTCTTCAGTGAAAATTTTAATGTCTTTTATCTCAACATTTTCCAAAAACTTGTTCACACTTATCTGGCATGCGTCTACTGCCGTGGAAATTGCTCTTCCTCTTGCCTTTATCGTTACCTCTTCAGCTCCCTTTTCAAATTCTGTTGCTACTGCTGTAGCGTATTTTATTGGCGCTTTATTTCCTATCAATATTACTGATTGCATTGTTTGGCAATAAATTCTTTTATATAAATTTTTTGAAGGAAGGGAATACATCTGATAAAGAAAAATGATAGTAAAGCTGTAATTTTCATGAAAGAATAAAGATAATTGGTATCGGTGCTAAATGCTTACTTTGCTATTTCATGAACACATAATTCATGGTTGATTATGAAATGGCTCAGCAGATACAGGCAAATAACAGCTGATTCTTTCATTTTTGATAATTTCGCAATAACCAATAAACATTAAAATGGGAAAAATATAACTTCTTATGAAATTCAGAGAGTTTATTGAATATTTAGATGAAAAAGGAAAGCTCGTCAAAATTAAAAAAGAGGTTAGCATTGAATATGAAATTGCAACTTTAATGAAAATGCTCGATGGTAAGCCCCTTCTTTTTGAAAATGTTGCTGGCTATGACATGCCAGTAGCTGCCAATGTTTGCTGCAATCGAAGCTTGCTGGCAGAAGGATTACAAATAGATGAAAAGGAACTTATCAAAAAAATGCTCAATGCCATAGAAAACCCTGTTGAGCCTGAAGTTAAAGAGGCAGAGGGCTATAGAGAGTTGAATAGCTTAGAAGATTTGCCCATCCTGCTTCATTATCCACAAGATGGTGGCAAATATATTT
>Ga0164310_10002255_pt1 | contig 11047 bp, 10 predicted proteins | sample GuaBasSedimGuay1_FD_121795 | JGI IMG/M metagenome (GOLD analysis project Ga0164310, IMG submission 121795) | Subseafloor sediment microbial communities from Guaymas Basin, Gulf of California, Mexico - Guay1, Core 4569-9, 0-3 cm | ecosystem: Environmental > Aquatic > Marine > Hydrothermal vents... | reverse complement strand
TCGTTGGCACTGTGCCCAGGATCCTCCGGCTTGAGTGAGGAGAAAAACCTGTGTCCGAGAAGAAGACAGCTGTTTTCAACTCAACGGGACGGCTGAAGCGAGTCTTACTAGGCAAGCCGACCTTTCATAAGAATATTCCCGTTAGCGATGTGGCGCGTGATCTGGACGATGCCGGGATCCGCCACGATCAGGCTGCCAAGGAGAAGCAGCATAAGGAGCTCGAAGATGTATTCCGTGAGCTCGATATCGAAATCTCCTGGGTTGAACTGGAGCCCGAGCGAATGCCCTGGCAGATGTTCACGCGCGATTTTGGCGTGAACACCCCAGACGGCATCCTGGTCGGTCGCTTCCGATATCTTGAGCGCAAGGGGGAGGAGATCGCTGCGAAGCGGACCCTGGAAGCGCTCGGGGAGCGCCTGTTGCCCCAACAGATCACCCGGGGTGCTATGGAAGGAGGCGATTGCTTCTGGCTGGATGAGGAGACCCTGGTCATTGGCAATGGCAACCGGAGCACCTATTCCGGTTTCGAGAACGCACGTGAGATCCTTTCCCAGTATGGGCGCAGGGTTTTCGTGATCGAGTTCCTCTCTAAGTGGAATCACTTGGACAACAACTTCTCGCCCCTGGCGGACAAGCTGGCCCTTGTGAATGAGGATGCGTTGCCCGGCTATTTCTTTGGCATCCTGGATGCTCTGGGCTGGGAGCTGATCCGCCTTCCTGGAGAATACGCCCGCACATGCGAAATCAACTTGCTGGCCTTGGGCGATGACCGCGTGCTTTCGTTCCGAGGCAATCGCCTCAACGAGCGCTTGAAAGCCCTTGGCTTGCGGGTCTACGATCCCGAATACTCCTGCTTCGTCGCGCACGGCGGCGGGATTCACTGCTCAACCTTTGAATTGGAACGTGAGCCGTAGGCGCATAACAGATTTGCGGCAAGGGCTCTGAGGAGCTTCCTGACAAGATATCGCAGGAGCCCCGGCCGTGTGGAGGAGGGTCATGAAGAAACCATTGGGTTCTTTGGAAGAAGCCACAATCAGTGTTCTCGCTGAGGACACGATTGGCTTCGATACGCCTTTTATGGGCCGCTTCGGGTTATCTATTTTGCTGGAGATGAGAGCCGAAGGCTTCGAGAAGACGATTCTCTATGACACAAACTCGGCCTCGGAGCCCATTCTTCGCAACCTGGAGATCTTGGGCAAATCGCTTGAGGCGGTCTCAACCATCTTCCTCTCCCATTGCCATTATGACCACAGCGATGGTTTACCAGGAGTCCTTGAAGCCATTGAGCATCCGGTGCCGGTGATTGCCCATCCCGAGATCTTCCGCCCATGTTTCGAGATCAACCCGGATGGCATCCGTCATATTGGCATCATCGCATACAATCAAGGCGATCTCGAGGAGCGTGGGGGCATCTTCACGCCAGTGAAGACGCCCTTGAGGATCATGACCGGGGTCCTGACAACCGGCGAGATCCCGAGAAGGACTCCCTTTGAGGAGCTGGAAGACCTCTATACGCTGCAAGATGGCGAGGTGGTCCAGGATCATGAGCGGGATGATTCAGCGCTGATCCTTAACTTCGAGCAAGGGTTGGTCATCGTGACTGGATGCTGCCACGCCGGGATTGTGAATACGATGCTGCATGCGCGTGAGATCACAGGCGTGGACAAAGTCCACGCCGTCATCGGTGGGCTGCATCTGATCGATGCTTCTGAGGAAAAGGTCGCGAAATCGATTGAGGCGCTGCACGAGGTGGACTGGGTCTTCGCCGGACATTGCACGGGCTTTGATGCCATGCGTAGGATGGCGGACGCTTTGGGCGATCGCTTTGCCCCTATCCACTCCGGCTCGGTGATCCACTTCCCGATTGCGGATCCGGGGTCTCCGATCTTCACGATCCCCACGGCGGCCCGTGATCTTCATCGCTACGCATAGGGGCTTTCGCGCGTGCACTGTCGTCGCGTCGTGATAACCCGGCCGGGCGGGCCGGACGTGCTGCGAATGGTCACCGATCCGTTGCCCGAGCCCGGCCCAGGGGAGGTTTGTGTCAAGGTGTTGGCCGCGGGCGTAGCGCGCGCCGACATCATGATGCGCCGGGGCCAGTATCCCGGTGAGGTGCCTCCCTATCCCTATGCACCCGGCTATGACATCGCCGGTGAAGTGCACAGCCTTGGAGAGGATGTTCAGGGCCTTGAAGTGGGGCAGCTCGTCGCCGCCTTGACCGGGGTGGGCGGCTATGCTGAATATCTCTGTGTGCCGGCTGCGTGGCTGGTCCCCGTTCCGGAAGGATTGGATCCGGCAGAGGTGGTGAGTCTCGTCCTCAACTACCTCACCGCCTACCAGATGATGCATCGTTTCGCCTCGGTCCGTGAAGGAGAGCGGATACTGGTCCACGCCGCCGCGAGCGGGGTGGGCACAGCACTCCTTCAGCTGGGGAGGCTGCTCGACCTTCGAATGTGGGGCACGGCCTCCGCGGGCAAGCACCCCGTCGTCGAATCGCTGGGCGCCATCCCCATCGACTATCGCTCGGAAGATTTCGTCCGCCGGGTTCGGCGCGAGGCCGATGGGGGTGTCGACGCGGCGTTCGATCCGGTGGGAGGGGGGCATATCTGGCGGTCGTATCGTGCGCTGCGGCCCGGGGGGCGCATCATCGCCTTCGGGGAGATGGCGTTAACAGGCCCGGGAAAACCCGCGTGGAGCGAGAGGGTGCTGCACACCTATCTCCCCAGAGTGCTGAACTATCTCCCTGGTGGAAGAACCGTGCGATGGTACGAAGTCTTCGATGAGAATCGAGAACATCCCGATTGGTATCGGCATGACCTGGCGATGCTTATCGAGCTTCTCGAGGCTGGGAAGATCCGGCCGGTGATTGCCGAACGGATGCCGCTGGCAGAGGCGGCGCGCGCCCATGAACTCATCGAGGGCGCCGCTGTGAGTGGCAAGATCGTTCTGATGTGCCAGGAGTGAGGTGCCCGGGTTAGGGCGATCGGCACAACATTCTGGATGATGATCTAGGAGAGTGCGCGGATGACGTATCTCGAGGGAAGCGATATTCTCTCGCTGGAGGGGATCCAGCGTGACGAAATGGAATCGATCTTCGAGACTTCGCGTGCCATGGAGGAGATCCTGCGCAGGCGAAGCCGGGAGAGCTTGCTGGCGGATAAGGTTCTCGGCCTGGCCTTCTTTCAGGTGAGCACGCGCACCCGCATAAGCTTCGAAAGCGCGATGCAACGCCTGATGGGCGGTGTTGTCGGCTTCGCCGATCCCAAGACGACGAGGGCGGGCGACTACTATCAAGAGAGCCTCCATGATGTGATGCGGATGATGGAGCATTATGCCGATGCCGTTGTTATCCGTCATCCGCGCGATCATGCCCCGGCTGAGGCGGCAAGCTACGTGGATATTCCGGTCATCAATGCCGGCGACGGCTACAATGAGCATCCCACTCAATCCTTGCTGGACGTCTATACCATCCTGAGGGAGCGCGGACACTTGGATGACATGCGCATCGCGCTGGTCGGTGATATGAACATGCGTGTGATGCACTCCCTTCCCTTCGCGCTGGCCCCGTTCTCGCCGCAGGTCTACTTCGTCTCACCTCCTGATCAGGCGATGCCGGAAGCATGGCTGGAGAGGTTCCGCCGCTCAGGCCTGGCCTTTGAGCAGCGCACAGATCTCGAAGCTATACTCGGGGACCTGGACGTCATATACTTGATGGGAACGAAGACCCCATCCTACGCCAAAGGCCTGACGGAAAGGCCTTCCGAGCGGCCCAGGACGCCGGCGCCCTATGTCATCGATATCGAGAAGCTGCAGCGTGCCAGAAGCGATCTGATCCTGCTGCATCCTCTGCCCAGGACGGATGAACTTCCGCCGGAGGTGGATCAGACCGAGGCCGCACGCTATTTTCGCCAGGCCTACTATGGGGTGGCGGTGCGGATGGCTCTGCTGGCCATGATCTTCGGGAGAGCCGGCTAGCCGAGGCGAGTGCGCGAGCATGGATTTGGGGTATCCTCGGGGCTACCCATCGGAACAACATTCTGGAGAATGAAACTAGCAACGGAGGAGAACATGTCCAAGAACAAGGTTGCAGTCGTCGCTGTTGGGGGGAATTCACTTATCAAGGATAAGACCAAGAAAACGATTCCCGATCAGTATGCGGCCGCGGCCGAGTCGATGGCCCATATCGTAGATATGATCGAGGCGGGTTGGGAAGTCGTCATCACGCATGGCAACGGGCCGCAGGTTGGGTTTATACTCAGGCGATCAGAGCTTGCCTTGCATGAACTCCACCCCGTTCCTTTGGATTACTGCGGGGCCGATACCCAGGGTGCGATTGGCTACATGTTTCAGCAAGCGCTCTTCAATGAGTTCCGGAGACGTGGCATTCGGAAGCAGGCGGCCACCGTGGTCACGCAGGTGCTTGTCGACCGGAATGATCCTGCCTTTGCCAATCCAAGCAAGCCCATTGGCTCGTTCATGGATGAGCAGACGGCGCTGGAACACCGAGAACAGGATGGATGGGCGGTCGTCGAGGATGCCGGCCGCGGCTGGCGTCGTGTGGTTCCATCCCCACGGCCTAAGGAGATCATCCAGCGGGATGCCATCCTGACCCTGGTGAAAGCAGGCTTTGTGGTTGTTGGCGTTGGAGGGGGTGGAATTCCGGTTGTGGCGACGGAGAGCGGCGACCTCGTAGGTGTCGAGGCGGTCATTGACAAGGACTTCGCCTCCTCCTTGCTGGCATCCAGCATTCAGGCTGATTTGTTCCTCATCTCGACGGCGGTAGAAAAGGTCGCCCTCAATTTCAATAAGCCTGATCAACGCTGGCTGGATCGTGTAACGCTCGCGGAGGCGAAAGAATTCCTCGAGCAGGGACACTTCGCCAAGGGCAGCATGGAGCCTAAGGTTCAGGCCATCATCGGCTACCTGGAGCGCGGCGGGACTGAGGCGATTGTGACCGATCCTGAGAATATCGGCAGAGCGCTAAAAGGTGAAACGGGAACACACTTCGTTGCCTAGCCCATTCCGGGCATAGATGCTGGCGGGGGTTCAAGATGCCAACGAAAGATGAAATCCAAGATCTGGTCCAACATACGTTCGGAACATGGCGCAGACAAGAACTATGGAAGTCGCCCCTGCTCGTGAAGGATGCGGAGGGCGTGTACTTCTACGACTCCGAGGGCAGGCGCTATATCGACTTCTCCTCGCAATTGATGTGCTCAAATCTGGGGCACAAGAACCCCGCCATCATCGAGGCTATCGTCAAGCAGGCGGAAAGGCTCCCCTACGCTGCCCCAGGCTTCATCACTGAGGCCGCCATGAGAGCCGTGGAAGCGTTGCGCGCGGTTCTCCCGGAGGGTCTGGAGAAGATGTTCTTCTCGACCTCGGGTACGGAGGCCAATGAGGCCGCACTCAAGCTCGCCCGCCAATCGAAGGCTCCAAACTACAAAGTCCTCTCTCGCTACCGCTCGTATCACGGGTCGACGGCGGCCAGCATAAGCTTCACGGGCGATCCCAGGCGGATATTGGCCGAGAGGGCCCGGTGCACGATTGAGGGCGTGCGGTTCGCGCCGGACGCGTATTGCTATCGATGCCCATTTGGGCTGGAATACCCCTCTTGTGAGGTTCAGTGCGGCCGCTATTTGGATTATATGATCCAAGAGGAAGGCAACGTCGCAGCCATCATCGTGGAGCCTGTGGTGGGAACCAATGGCCGCATCGTTCCGCCGCCTGAGTACTTCCCCCTGGTGCGGGAGATCTGCGACCGTCATGGGGTTCTCCTGATCGCGGATGAGGTCATGTCGGGCTGGTTCAGGACTGGCAAGGCCTTCGCGGTGGAGCACTGGGGTGTGGTACCGGATATCCTCACGACGGCCAAGGGTTGCACGGGCGCCTATGCGCCCGCAGGCGTTACGGCCACCACGCAAGAAGTCGCCGGGTTCTTTGAACAGGAGACCTTCGATCATGGCCATACGTATGCCTATCACCCGTTGGTGCTTTCGGCCATACCGGCTGCGGTGAGCGAGTATAAGAAGTTGATGGGGTCGGGACTTCCGCAACGGGTCGCCGCGCACATGAAAACGCGGCTCTACGAACTCGCGGAGAAGCATATCAGCGTTGGGGATGTGCGCGGGTTGGGTCATTTCTGGGCGCTGGAGCTGGTAAAGAACCGGGCGACCAGAGAGCCCTTCAATACCAAGGCCGACAAGTTTGGAAAGGTTCCTCTCATCACGGGCCAAGTTGCGGCGAAGGCGATGGAGCAGGGTGTGTACATCGCGGCGTGGTACGATAATCTGATCGTTGCGCCGCCCCTGATCATCACGGAGGCGGAGGTGGATGAAGCCATGCAGGCCCTCGACGCGGCCCTGCAGGTGGCTGATCAAGCGGCTGTGGAGACCGATTTCCCATTCTCGAAGAGCAGCGAATTTGGAGCTGCTTGAGCCAACTTGCTAGGAGATCAACAATGACTATCAAGGCCCTTCAAAACTATATCGATGGCGAATGGGTGGATTCCAAATCGAGCCGCTGGCTCGATGTCCACAATCCTGCCACGGATGAAGTCATCGCACGCGTACCCCTCTCCTCTGCGGATGAAGTTCACGCTGCAGTGAAGGCTGCCAAAGATGCGTTCCAAGATTGGCGCGAAACCACTCCATTCACGCGGAGCCGGTACCTTTTCCGAATGAAGAATGCCATGGAGGAGCGATTCGAGGAGCTGGCCCAGGCGATCGTCTTGGAGCATGGCAAGATCCTCGATGAGGCCCGGGGGGAGGTGCGGCGCGGGATTGAGAATGTGGAGGTGGCCGCGGGTGTCCCCTCACTCATGATGGGCTACAACATGGAGGATGTTTCCCACGGCATCGATGAGGAATGCGTCTACCAGCCGGCAGGAGTCTTCTGCTGTGTGGCGCCGTTCAATTTCCCCAATATGGTGCCGCTTTGGTTCCTCCCCTATGCAATTGCCTGCGGCAACACGTACATCGTGAAACCATCCGAACGCTGCCCGATCAGCCAGAACTTGCTCTTCGAAATCCTGGACGAGATCGATATGCCACCGGGGGTCGTCAATCTGGTCAATGGCGACAAGGAGGCCGTGGACGCATTGCTCGAGCATCCAGATGTCAAGGGGCTGTCCTTTGTCGGTTCGACACCAGTTGGGCGCTATCTCTATGCCAAGGCGGCTGAGCACGGGAAGAGGGCGCAATGCCAGGCCGGAGCCAAGAATTGCCTCGTGGTGATGCCGGATGCGGACCTTAAGGCCACGGTCGCTTCCATGATGACTTCGGCGTTTGGCACAGCCGGCCAGCGTTGCCTGGCTGGGGCTCTCGTTGTGGCGGTTGGTGAAGTCTATGAGCCTCTGAAGGATGCGTTGGTGGAATCGGCCAAACGGATCCGCGTTGGGTATGGCATGGATGAAACTGTCCAAATGGGCCCCGTTATTTCCAAGGAAGCGCTCCAGAAGATCATCGGCTATATTGAGAAGGGCCTCGAAGAGGGTGCAACGCTGCTCCTGGACGGCCGAGGGATCGAGGTGGAAGGGTATCCCAATGGCTACTTCCTGGGGCCGACGATCTTCACGGATGTGACCCCTGAGATGACGATCGCCAGGGAGGAAATCTTCGGCCCCGTGCTTGGGATCATCCACGTGAGGGACTTCGATGAAGCGCTTGAGGTGATCCACAGCTCTCCCTATGGAAATGCGGCCTCGATCTTCACCTCCAGTGGAAAGTGGGGGCGCGAGTTCAAGTATCGGGTCGAAGCCGGCAATATCGGCATCAATATCGGCATCGCAGCGCCGATCGCCTCTTTCCCCTTCAGCGGCATGAAGGACTCCTTCTTCGGAGATCTCCATGGCCAGGGGCGTGATGCAATCGAGTTTTTCACGGAACGGAAAGTGGTCATCACCCGCTGGTTTTAGATGCCATCTATATCGGGAGGAACCGCCTATGGAACTGGCCACATTTGGGGCCATCATGAGTTTCGCGATTGAGATGGAGCAGCGGGCGCTCGGCTTCTTCCATGAAGCTGCAACCCGCGAGGGGCTCGGGGTGCGATTTGGAGAAATGGCAAATCGGGCGCGCAAGAGGCTTGCACGAGCGGAGCGAGCCCGGCGGGAAGGCGTCGCGGAGATGATCCTCGAATCCATAGAAGGTCTGAGAAGTGAGGACTTCGAGATAGATCTATCGCCCGGGGCAGACGAGAGCCAGCTTCTCGAGCAGGCAGCAACACTCGCCGAGACTGCCTCGCGCTTTTACCATCAAGCTGCGAGCAAGGTCCCCATCAAAGAGGTTTCCCGGCTTCTGGGCCGGATGGCCCGGGAGTGGGAACAGCAATTGTCCGATCTGCAGCAAATGTCCCCCTGATCAGGCTTCTCTCCTCTGTCAATTTGGCGGGAGCGATCCGCCCGCCCCGGTGTCATCGTTGGGGCGGGCGGTCGCTTTAGACCGGATGCTGGAGAGGGTATCGCGCCGAGGCCCGTGGGCTTATTCGATCGGGATCTCCTCGAAGCGAGCGTCGAGGTTCACGCCCTGGCGGCGGCGGATCGCACGGGCCACGAAATACCAGATGGCACCCACGACGAAGACGGCGATGAACATTGCCATCGAGATCGGTGAGTTGGCGCCGTAGTCCGAGTCCACGATCACGCGATAGACGACGTAGCCCAGCCCGAGAGACCCCGGGATCCCTGTGAGCGTGATCAATGGGATGCCCGCGACCTCGATCTTAGCAGGCGAGTTCTCGTAGACCTCGCGCTTGTAGAAGGGCAAGAGCGCGGCGGCCAGCGTTGTGACCAGGAAAACCAGCCCCATGCCAGCCATTCCTTGCAGGAACCGGATCCAATCCGTGAAGCTGTAGATCGCGAGTGTTATTGTGGCAATCACGCCCGTGACCAGGATCGCGTTCACTGGGGAGTGGGTCTTCTCGGAGACCTTGCCCAGCCATTCAGGCGCCATGCCGTCGATGCCCCAGGCAAGCAGGCCTCGCGTGCCGTAGATGGCTGTGGAAGCAGCCACGTAGGTGGTCATGACAATCGCCGCGAAGTTGATGATGACCGTTAGCAGGATGTTGTCCGCCATGACCGAGGCAAGCGTTGAGATCCATGGATAGGCCAGCGGGAAGCTCTCCGGCAAGGCGTCACTTACCCATCCGGCAGCCAGCAGCCCTTCCGTCCCTATTGCGAGCCGGGCGAACAGCCCGGTCAGGATCAGCAAGGCGCCGCCAAAGATCTGCAGCGGATGCAGATCCCCTCAGGTTGTCCGCAGAACTGCCCGGCCGGTTGGGAGCCCTTTTTCTCGGCGCAAGGATCTTGGCCCCAAAAAAACCCTCTGAAAATATCTTTCCCATTGCTCTTCAAGATGGGAAAAAAATCACTTGATAAATTTGCGAATGCCATAGTACGATAGCTTCGCGATTTCCGCAATAACATCAACGCAGTGCTCAGGAGGGCATCGGAACCCTCTACTGGATGGAGACTCACAAGCAAATGGCGGACACAAGGTGGGCATCACGGAGGGAAAGAGAATCTTCGGCTCTTCTCTGCGAGCTTGCCTGCGATCTCCCGCTTAGCCGGGCGAGATCATTGCGCCACTTGATCCATGGCCTGCGATCCTATGGGGCATATCCCAAGCTGATCTCGGCGTATTTGAAACGGATGCCGGCCATGCCACATCCGTTTTGCGTCAGGCCATTCTTCGCGCTGCGCTTTGACAACGGTTTCGGCGGCCAGCACCCGGCGAAGGTAGATCATGCCATGGGGCGCCAGGTGCCCAATGGCCACCCGCAACCGGGGCACAGCCCAGATGCTTGATCTCCAACCTTGGCCGAATGGAAAGGAGGGAAGAAGACCTCACTAATAACCATCCATCGCCGAGAGATCCGACCAGCCGTGCAAGACCTCCTCAAGCAAAGGAAAGGAGAGGAACAAGCATGTTCACTCGAAGCAAATCGATAGCCCTGGCGCTTCTGGGCGGGATGCTCATTCTGAGTATCGCCCTGGCAGCCTGTGGGCCAGCCGCAACGCAGGAAGCGGCCCCTCAGCAGGAAACCGGAGCAGAGGAGGCGCAGCCCCCGGCGGCCGAGGAGCAGCAACCGGCAGCCGAGGAGGCAAGCCCTGTCAAGGTTGCCTTCGTCGGACCCCTGACGGGGCCTGATGGCGTCGATGGCCAGGGAGCCGCCAAAGCTGCTGAGCTGGCCGTGCGCCAGGTGAACGAAGCGGGCGGAATCTGCGGGGGAAGAAACGTCGAATTTGAGGCGCATGATACAAAAGCTGACCCCAAGGAGGGCGCCAATATCGCCACATTGCTCTGCAATGACACCTCGGTCCTGGGTGTGGCTGCCGATTACAACAGCTCTGTGGCGCTCGCAGAAGCGCCTGTGTTCAATGAATGCCACCTGACACAGGTCAACTATTACGCCGCTGCTCCTGAGATTCCCAAGAGGGGCGGGGAGTATACTTTCCGCGTGTATCCGCCCGGTGAAAACCAGTCCAAGTACATCGCCGACTGGCTCATCAACGGCCTCGGATACACTCGCTTTGTCGCTTTGTATGAGAACACCGACTACGGCAAGGGCCTCTATGATGCCTTTGTGGCCGAGGCGGAGCGATTGGGCGGCGAGGTGATCGAGTCGGAGGCGGTGCTGAAGGATCAGACGGATCTGAGCGCGGTGGTGGCCAAGTTCAAGGCCGCCGAGCCCGATGCCGTCGTTGGCCTGATCCAGTATCAGGTCGGCGCGTACTTCTCGATGCAGGCGAGGGATCTAGGGCTGGAGGCGCCACTCTATGGCTCGGATGGCCTCTTCGCGCCCGAGATCATCAACCTCGCTGGCGATGCGGTAGAGGGCGTGCGCACCGTGGCAGCCTACACGACGGAGTCAACTGATCCTGTCATCATGAACTTCGTGGAGGCTTTCCGCGAGGCCTATGGAGAAGATCCCAACAACCCGGCAGGTTATGCCTATGACGCGGTCAACTTCATACTCGAGGGTATGGATGAGACGGATTGCGCCAGCCGCGAAGCTGTGCAGGCATGGTTCGCCAGTGAGATGGTGG
>Ga0164310_10002251_pt1 | contig 11049 bp, 8 predicted proteins | sample GuaBasSedimGuay1_FD_121795 | JGI IMG/M metagenome (GOLD analysis project Ga0164310, IMG submission 121795) | Subseafloor sediment microbial communities from Guaymas Basin, Gulf of California, Mexico - Guay1, Core 4569-9, 0-3 cm | ecosystem: Environmental > Aquatic > Marine > Hydrothermal vents >... | reverse complement strand
CCATGATATGTCTTACCACCACTTGAGTAAGTTGAAGGCACTATGCCTACATAAGAACAAAGCTTTTTAGCAGATGAAAACCTTTCTATATCGTCTATCTCATACCTCATAAGAAAGGCTATAATATCACCAATGCCTGGAATGGTTTTAAGTAGCAAGGTAATCTTATCTTCTTTAACAAAGGATTTAATCCTTTTTTCTAAATCATTTATCTTTTTTGTGATCTCTTCTATAATTTTGGGACAATCAATAAGGCGAAGTAAATTAAAATCAGATTCTCTGAGGAATACGAGATATGGTTGGAATTTAGTGCGATCTAATTTGTTAATGGTTGCAATTAATTGCTTTTCAGTGCATCAATTTTTAAGGAATTAATCATATAAATTATTTTATTTTTATTTTATCGTTTTTCATTCAATATTTCCAAATAATATTGTGAAAGTTTATCCGCTTGATTTTTAAAAGAAAATTTTTCTTTGACAAGAGAATATGCTCTTTTGATTACTAAAGCGTTTTTATGAGAAGTTAAAATATGTATTATCTTCTCACTAAGTTTTTTTGTATTATTAGGAGGACACAAATAACCAGTGATACCTTCAGAAACTACTTCTGGAATTCCTCCAACAGGTGAGCATAAGACAGGCACTTTTAAAGCAAAAGCTTCTAGAAGCACTAATGGCAATCCCTCTCTTAAAGATGTAATGACCAGCAAATCAGACTGTTTAAGAATAGCTAAAGCGTCTCGTCTAAAGCCTAAAAAGAATATTCGATGCGAATAGCCAGCTTTTTTAACTACATATTTTAGCTTATCAAGATTAGGACCATTGCCAATAATTAGGAAATAACAATTTGGGAGCACAGAGCTGACATGCATAGCGGCTTTGATAAAAAAATATTGCCCTTTTTCAGGACTGATTCTTCCTATATTAACCACAATTTTAGATTGTTCAGGTAAATTAAGTTCTTCACGGATCGGTGTTTTAATAGTGATGTCAATTTCTTTTATGTCTATAGCGTTATAAATAACTTTAAGTTTTTGGGGATTAAATCCTTTTTTTATTAAATTATTTTTAATACTTTTAGATACACAAATTATTCCATCAAACAGGCGAAGTATTTTATCATCAAATTTTTCATAAATAATCATCTTTTTGCTATGACTGGTTCTACCGTGAAAAACCGATATTGCTGGTTTCCGGCAAAGTTTTGCTGCAATTATTCCATAGAGGTTTGATTTGTAATCATGACAAATTATCAAATGAATTTGCTTATCTTTAATTAAATTTACAAGTGTAAATATACTTTTAAATATTCCTCTTAAAGGTACAACAGAATATCCCTTTTGTTGGATTTTTAATAAAAAATCATTATTTTGATTTCGTTTTGTAAAAGAAGTTACTATAAAATTAAAGCCTCTTTTAGAAAGAACACCTATTTGACCAGCAATAATTGCTTCTGGACCTCCATAAAATAAGGAATCTCGGATGTGGATTACATTCCACAAGCTACTTTTCTCCAAATTTTATCCATTTTATTTGCTAATATTTCCCAATTATAATTTTTTTCTACAAGTTCTCTTCCTTTTTTTTCTAATTTTTTTCGTATTATGTCATTTTTAAAGAGCTGAATTATTCTTTTTGCGAAGCCATAAGGTGAGTCTTCCAAAAAAATGTTTTCTCCATGCTTAACTTCTAAACCTTCAGCGCCAATAACAGTAGATATAACTGCCTTTCCTGAAGCCATAGCTTCTAATATTTTTAACCTAGAACCTCCGCCAATTCTTAGAGGAACAACAAATAAATGTGCGCGGTTTATATATGGCCTTACATCATTTACTGTTCCTGTTAATTCTACCCCTTTATATCTATTTGCAAGTTTATATAACCATTGAGGAGGATTTCTGCCTACTACAGTAAAAGTTGCACTAGGCACTTCCTTTAACACAAGATGCCATATATTTTTTAGAAAAAATTTTATTGCATCTTGATTAGGTCTCCAGTCCATAGAGCCAGTGAAAACTATATTATATTTTTTAAATCTGATACTTGTAGGATGGAAATAATCTATGTCAACTCCATTTGGAACAATTTCTACATTATAAACACCATAATTTTTTCGCAGATAATTTGCATCTCTATCTGAGACAGCTATACACGTAGTAAATTTTTGCAAATATTGGGCTTCGAAGGCAGAGATCCTTTTCCATTGAGAAAGAATGAATATTTTTTTAAATATATTAGTTTCATTCAAAAAATATCTTTTCCATATTTCAGCTTCAACATTATGACAAATTCCCACAGAAGGAACTTGGACTTTCTTATTAGATAAAAAAATGGAATAAAGAGATATTTCGCAATGGATGAGGTCATATAGTTTAGTTTGCATTAGACTGTTCACTTTTGCTTGATATGCTTGGGTATAATATTGGTAAATAATAAAAGGTAAGTTAGAAAACATATTTAAAAAAAGTTTTAGATAGAATCGCTTTAAATTGTTTTTGGACTTTTGTTGGATGACTGGATAAACATTAACACCAAATTTTTGAAATTTTTTGATTACATCAAGTTCAGCAGGATCTACGTAACAAACATAGTCAATTTCATGTCTTTTTGCTAAACGGCTTATTAAATTAAAAGTACGTGTTTTTTTACCTGTATCAGTTGGATACGGAATTTCTTCGTCTAAGACTAATACTCTCATGAGGATTTTGTTACTAAATATAGCTTCTTAGTTTCTATTTACAGCATCATAATCTTAAAGTCATATTTTATTTTTCAATATATATACCGATAATCTTTGCAAATTTTCTTAGGATAGGGACAATCTCAAATATTTTTTGATCAATTAACTCCAATTTTCTTGCCCAAAAATTATTTGAGTTAAAAATATTCAACAAACCAGTATATTTAAATTCTACTTTTGGGAATTCTGATAATATTATAGCGATATCCTTTTTTGAAAGCGGTTTTTCGTATTTGGTATGTTTTGACCGTGCTAAGAATCTATAAATCTTTAAAAAAGGATGATAAGCAAAATCTTCAATTATTGCTGCCTTCCCCCCCTTTTTTAGTACCCTTTTAATTTGCAACACGACTCTTTCCACATCACAATGATGTAATGCAGCATTCATGAATACAAAATCAAAAAAATTGTCTTCAAAAGACAATTCTTCTGCAGGCATTACCAAAGGAGTGATTCTATCAGCCAATCCATTAGCTTCTGCATATTTTTTAGCCAGTTCTATGCACTTTGGGGATATGTCGCAGCAAAATACATAAGCACCACTTCTAGCAAAATATAATGAAGCCCATCCATCACCGCATCCTAAATCGAGTAACTTCTTGTTCCTTATGTTTCCAAAAAATGGAACTACTGGTTTTAAATGCGGAATTTCACTAAAAAGTTCAATATGTGTTTTTGTATTTGTAAGTTTGAATGTTCTATTTTGGTTAAGTATTTTTCTTGCTTTTTGATCAAAGAATGAAATTTCATCAATATATCTATCATTAGTATTTAACATTCTACCAATCCTTTCTTAATAAAAACTATTTAAGGCCATATTCATGTTGATACCACCATTGAAACACAAAAATAGCCCAGAGCTTATGAGAGTTATCACGACGGTTTTTTTGATGTTCGTCAAATAAGCTTTTTATTTTTTTAAGATTAAAAATCTTTTGTGAGCTAAAGCCAGGAAAATCCACAATGTTCCAAAAAAGTTTTTGAAATTTATTATTTCGTTTTAACCATTCTCCAATGGGGATTTCAAATCCTTGTTTGGGTCTATTCCACAATATTTGAGGCAAATACTTGTTAAAAGCTTTTTTAAAGATATATTTCAAAGTAGTTTTTTTTACCTTAAATGAACCGGGCAGACTAAAAGCAAACTCTGCTATTCTATAGTCAAGAAGAGGACTTCTTATCTCTAAACTATTTTGCATACTCATCCAATCCACTTTAGTCAGCATATCATATGGTAGAAGATTTTTAAAGTCAACGTAAAGCATTTTATTGACAGTATCATCACTGGGATAGGATTGATATAAGTTTTTTATTAAATTATATCCTAATGAATTAAAGTGCATCTTGATTTCATCCCTAAAAAGTTCATTTCTATCTTTATCAGGAAAATAGACCAACCAATAATAATGACGTTTCTTTTGAGATTCATCTGCACCATTGATAAATATTTTAAGTCTACGGTTATATTCTAACCATTTTCTTCCTTTAGAATCGGGCAATTTTGTCACAAATGGTTTTATAAATTTCTTTCGAATGAAGGGAGGGATTTTAAGGTAATAATTAATGTATTTTTCGCCTAAGTATCTTCTGTATCCTCCGAAGATTTCATCTCCTCCATCACCGCTTAAAGCAACCGTAATTCCTTGGCGTGCTAATTTACAGACCAAATAGGTGGGAATTGCAGAAGAGTCGGCAAAAGGTTCATCAAAAGACGAAACGATTTCTGGCAAATAATTTAACCCCTCAGAAGGAGAAAGATCTATCTCATGATGGTTTGTCCCGTACATTTCCGCAACAGCTCGAGCATACAAGGACTCATCGAATAATTTATCCTCTCCATATCTAATAAAAAATGTATTTACCGGTCGAGATGAATTTGCAGCCATATAGGCCACGACGACAGAGGAATCTAATCCCCCACTTAATAAGGCCCCCAATGGTACATCACTGATGAGGCGTATCTTGGTGGCCTCATTTACAAGGTCACGCAGTCGAGAAATAGCCTCTTCTTCATTAGTAATATACTGGGGAGTTGGTAAATCCCAGCATTTATGTATGCGTAAACCTCTTTTATCAAAAACTATGTAATGCCCTGGTTCTAATTTTTTTATATCTTTAAATATAGTCCATGGTGCGGGAATAAAATTAAAGGTGAAAAAAAGTTCCATTCCTTCCCAATCTATCTCTTTCGAGATTGAAGGATGACGCAAAAGCGCTTTGATTTCTGAAGCAAAAACAATTTGTGAACTCGAATAGTAATAAACAAGGGGTTTCACACCTATTCGATCACGAGCGAGTAACAACTTTTGGTTTTTTGAATCCCATAATCCAAAAGAAAACATTCCATTCAATTTGCTAAATAATTCTTCCCCCATTTCTTCATAAAGATGAAGGATCACTTCTGTATCCGTTTTAGATTTGAATATATGTCCTTTTCTTTCAAGCCATGTCCTAAGTTCAAGAAAATTGTATATTTCACCATTAAATACGATCCAAATGGATCCATCTTCATTTGATAATGGTTGACGTGCTTTGTCTGAGAGATCGATGATTGAAAGCCTCCTATGACCTAAACAGGCAATACCATCATAAAAAATCCCAAAATCATCGGGTCCTCGATGCCTTAAAGCATCAAGCATCCTTAACATAACTTTTTCATGCACTGGGCCGTTTATACCAAAATTAATTTCGCCACAAATCCCACACATTGTAATTTTTTATTCAACAAATTTTCGATTGACTAGAGACAAATAATAATTTTGAATTTCCTTAATTTTAAGGTCCCAAGAGAATAATTTAACCTTTTGCTTTGCCTTTTTCCCCATCTTTTTGCGTAATTTTTCATTTTTCAATAGCATAAGAATACGATCTGCCATCATTTCTGCGTTATTTTTCGGCACTAAAAAGCCATTTACGCCGTCCTCAATAATCTCATTATTGCCTCCTACATCGGTTGCTATAGTTGGTATACCTGCTGCCATATATTCTAAAATAGTGTTCGAAAAACCTTCAGAGTCAGAAGAAATAACTCCAATATCAAAATGCTTAATATAAGAAAAAACATTTTTTTTAATTCCCATAAACACTACCTTATCAAAGATATTTAAATTCTTAGCTATAATTTCTAACGAAGGTCTAAGATAGCCATCGCCTATAATAACAAAATATACATTTTTCCAATTCTTACTAACGATAGCAGCTGCTTTTATGAAAAGATCTACCCTTTTAACTTTTCTATTTAAGTTGGCAACAATACCTACTATAGTGGAATCTAAGCCAATTTGGGGAAAAAGTTTATTACGCGAAATTTGAAAAGGATTTTTGAAATATTTAGCTAAATCAATACCATTGTAAATTACATCAATTTTTGAAGCTGGAATTTTTTCATATTTAATTAAATAATTTTTTACTGCTAACGAATTTACCAAAAAGCGGCTAATAAATGGATTAACTGCTCTCAATCCTTGAGAAATAATTTTATTGCTCCAAAATCCAAGATCGCGTCTAGATGAGATGACATATTGCACACCAGCTAATTTTGCAGCGACTACACCGAATAAAGTTGAGTCGATAAAAAAAGTTTGAACAATATCTATACGTTGCTTTCGCAAAAAATTTACCAATTTTATAAGGGCAACTACAGCCTTCCAAGACTTAAATGAATATAACGAAATCTTAATTTTTGGACAATCAACAAGGCGAAGTAAATTAAAATCAGATTCTCTGAGGAATACGAGATATGGTTGGAATTTAGTGCGATCTAATTTGTTAATGGTTGCAATTAACTGCTTTTCAGTGCCACCAATTTGTAATTCATCGATTATATAAGTTATTTGTACTTTCTCATTCTTATTGTTCCAACTCTGTAGAAATTTATCTCCCATTTTCTCTAATAGTATTCTTATAAGGTTTTATCAAATAATTTCTGAATTGATTAGGGTTACCTTTCAATCCTGCTTCAGCTGCTTTGACAATGTTATATGCTTCTCGTGCAGTTACAAAATGAAGTAAGTACTTCTGTCCATCGTTATATTTTTTTGTTAAATAATCAAATAAATTTTTAAATCCATAGTCAAATAACATTCTCCAATTTTTGGGAGAAGCACCGTGTGTAAAAACTTTGACAAAAATCCAATCAGGTTTACCTTTTACATGAATGCCTGCTTTTATCCATTCATCGATTCTAATAGGAGTAGGTGGATTATTAGCTTGTAATTGAGCATCATCAATAGAAGGGTAAAGTACATGTTTCCAGTCTCTCCAATTAATAAACAGAGGACCTTCAAATATCATCAGGTCGCCATAAGGTGGTTTGCCTACCTCTACATCAATCCCATCATTATAAGATTTTGGCTTAAAAGGGTCATCTTTTGCATAATAAATGGTGTTAATCTTAGATGGCTGAGCCATTGACCCATTGGCAGGAAAGGTGAAATCAGCAAAGCATCCTTCTTCTTTAAGAATTGACAATTCATTGTTAACTCCACAGTAATTTTTATCTCCTTTTTTTACCGAATTATCTAAAGCCCAGTTGCCATGAACAAAAGCAAAAGCTGTTTTGCCATCTATAGTAATACACGCTCCATGCTTTTGAAAATTTGATATTCCCTCTCTTAAGCGTTTTCTAAAACTTTCACTATTATCATTACGATGATGAAATTGAACTTCAATTTCTCCCAGTCCTTGTCTACATAAATTAGAGATCAATTCAATAAAAAGATGATTTTTATGATACTGTTCAATAGGAAAAGCCCAAGTGTAGCGAGGGTGATAACCGTCACTATCTTTGTATTGAAATGCTATCTTCGGATATTTTGTTAACCAAGGAATTACATTTTCTTTTTTGGTAGGTTCAAAATGGTCAATCATTAAAAACATAATGTGAATTAGATTTGGAGAACTTTGTGAAATGTGTTTTTTAATAAACCAGATTATATAAGAAGAAAACCAATAATTAAGACCTTTTTTATAATAAATAGTGACAGAAATAACAAAAACTGCGATAATAAGTGAGAGTATTAAGAGTTTTTTAGAAAACTTAATGTGAAATTTCCGATTTAACATAAGCATATTTACCAGACGGTTCTCTAGGGATCTCTTCTACATATCTAAATATAATATTGATATTGTGCCCTAATAATTTTTGAAAATTTTTTCGGATAATATTTTCATGCTGTTTATTGAACTCTGCTGTTGGAACGATTTTTACTTCTACTTCTTTGTAAGAATACTGTATTATTTGAAACTGTCCAGGAATTCGATTTTTGTTAATTACTTCTACAAAAAGATAACCTGGTTTTTTTTCGCCATTACTAGAAATTAATATATCACGATCTCTTCCTAATATTTTTTCAATCATAGGTAAATGTGAACCGCAAGAGCATTTGTGTTTTGTATAAATTCCTTTATCTCCTATTTTATATCGAATGAAAGGCATTCCATAATTAAATAAATCTGTTACTATAATATCTGCTATTTCTCCAGGTTTGGCTGGTTTGTCATTGTTTAAAAATTCTAGGTATACACCGTCTGTAAATATATGTTGTCCTTTATGTTTGCTACATTCACAGCTTATTACGCCGTGTTCAAAACAGGCATATTTCTCAAATATAGGACATTGAAAGACTTCTTTAAATAATTGACGTTGATTTGAGTATAAATTTTCGCCGGTACATGAAATAGCTTTAACTTTTATGCCTTTATATCCTCGTTCTTTTAGAAATTGGGCAAAAATACTTAATGAGTTCGGAAAGCATTTTATGATTTTAGGTTTAAATTTTATAAGTTGCTGGTAGAACCATTCCATGTATTCTTCATTAGTTTTATATGGGTTAAAAGCCAGAATGCGCTCACAGGTGGCATTTCTGAATCTTTGTTTAATGCCCTTTAATCCACCAGGATAATGCCTTGGTGCCACAAAAAGTGCTATTTTGTCCCCTATATCACATCCTATCCAACGATCAAAAAATAGTTCTTGAGCTTTACGTTTAAAAAGACATTCTTTATCACGATAAAATACAAGAGGCACACCTGTAGAACCACCTGTAGAGTCTTCAAATAATTCTTCTTTTTTTATATTTTTAGCTAACATTTTATTGATATTTTTCCTTATTATTTCTTTGGTAAGTAAAGGTAATGAGGTAAGTTCATCAAAATCTTTAAATTTATAAGGATTAAACCAGGCATCATCAAAAATTTTTTTGTAATATTCAGTTTGTTCATAAGCATGGACTAAAAGAGCTTTTAAATTGGCTAATTGTCTTTCTTTTATCCGTTCTTCGGACTGACACCATTGCTTGTTTTGATAGTAATTAATATAATACAAACTTTTCAAATAACCGTCTTTTAACATCCATAATGGAAATGTAATATATTTAATAAGTCTCTGTGAGATTGACATTGTCTATAACTTTGGGTATGAGTCCTGCTTTTACTATAACTGCTTGAGCTAAAACTGTTAAGGGATCTACAAATGGTACTGGTAAGTCTTTATGAGAAATAAGGAGGGGAATTTCTGTACACCCACCTATAATTACTTCTGCTCCTTTTTCAATTAGATCGTAAGCTAATCTTATAATTCGTTGTTTAGTATATTTATCTGCGTTACCTGATTTAATGCCTTTATTTCCATAAATTGATTCCATAAGTTTCACTTGATTTTTCTCATCGGGAACAATAAGCTGGAAATTTTTTGAATAAAGCATTTTATGAAAAATCTTACTTTTTATAGTTCCAGTTGTTGCTAACAGCCCGACTTTATTAATTTTGGGGTAGTTATTTTGGATATATAAAGTCGTTTCTTCAATTATATTCAATATTGGTATATTTGTAAAGCATTTTATTTTTTCAAAAAAATAATGCACAGTTACACAGGGAATAACAATAATATTAACTTTAGCTCTATCTAAAAAAAGAATTCCTTCTTTAATTTCTGCAATTAATTTATCTGTCGTTCTATTTAAAATCGCTTCAGTTCTATCAGGGACCTGAGGATTATTATAAATGATGATTTTTAAATGTTCTTGATCAAATTTAGCAGGTGTTAGTTTGATAATCTTGTAGAAAAATAAAGCAGTTGCTTCTGGTCCCATACCACCAAGGATACCTATGGTAAGAGGGGTTTTAGACATTAATTTCATTATTTTTTAAATACGTTTCTTTAATGATTATTTGAGAAGTTACCACAAGCCCTGCGTTTAAATACCAGAAAAAAATATGTAAACTATGAGTAGTCATTCCTAATATGAGGCGTACATAAGTAGCTACTTCTATTCCTAAAGTTAAATGATAAATGAAACTAAATTTTTCTAATAATTGATTGTGAATTACAAATTGTCGTAGAGCTCTTATAGATTTAATAGTATGATAGACTAGTAAACTCCAAGATATTGTACCTAAGATTCCTAATTCACCCATTAATTGTCCATAGTGATTGTGAGCCCAAAGAGACCAATTAAACCATTTTTTTCTAGCCACAGGATAGCACCCAATACCCACACCAAGTAAAGGCCTTTTTATGAGCATAGATATACCATGTACTAGTCCATCTAATCTACTATGGGCAGAGATATCAGAGTTACCTAGCTGAAGGATTGTAGAATATCTCTCAAATAATTGAGGGCCTATCATAGCTAAGGATGTAATCAAAATTATTGTGGCAATAATCAAATTTTTCAATTTATTTTTTGAAAACAAAGAAATAAAGAAAAGTGTAGAAGTTAATCCAATAAAACCACCGCGTGAGCCTGTCATAAATATTGCAATAAATGAAGTAACTCCTGATGCAATAAGGAAAAGTTTTGTTATTTTGTTTCGCGTTCCTACAAAAATATAATATATGATAGGTAATGCCCCTACCAAAGTATTGGCTAATCCATTAGGATTTGAGAGAAGTCCAGTAATTCCTCGAACACGTTCAACTCCTCCTACTATTACGATGTTGCTTCCTGTTAGATAATTATGAAAAGCACCGAAAGAAAGCCAAGTTATTCCTATTAAATACATCCATATAAAATTTTTAATTTTTGTCTGATCATCTAAGAGGACTACAACAAGGAAAAACAAAATGAAACACCTTTTACAATAATATATAAACCAATAGATAGAGTCAGATTTAGAAACGGAAAAGGGAATTGATAAGATAGTTATGATAATAAAAAAGTAGTAATATTTACTTATAGGATTGGTTTTCGCTGAAAGACGGTTAAGGTTATTTGATGAAAGCAAAACTATTAATATGCTAAATATTCCTATAAGGAATTCAAAACGTATTTTACCTAATATGGGGAAAAACATCCCTATTTGTGT
>Ga0164310_10002250_pt1 | contig 11050 bp, 9 predicted proteins | sample GuaBasSedimGuay1_FD_121795 | JGI IMG/M metagenome (GOLD analysis project Ga0164310, IMG submission 121795) | Subseafloor sediment microbial communities from Guaymas Basin, Gulf of California, Mexico - Guay1, Core 4569-9, 0-3 cm | ecosystem: Environmental > Aquatic > Marine > Hydrothermal vents >... | reverse complement strand
GCGAATAACCTTATAGCTTTTTGCACAAGACAAACAAATAAATCTTCGAGTCTTCTCACACCATGTTATCCCACTAAAATGCTTCGGTCTTCCGCAAACACTACACACAAATCTCCAATGCCAATCACACCGAGGAAAATCACTATTAATATCTCTAGATGCTTCACGAAGAGGATAATTTACATCAAAAGTACAAATTAACTGACAATATTTACAAATCATCTCAAGCCACCAAAACGTTAACAAAGCAAAAACAACCAATAACATAAAAATTTTACGTTACATTGCGAGCAACTGAAGAAATTAATTTATCTTGCAACTGAAACTTTATAGTTGCAATCTTAAATTTATCTATATCAAAGGTAAAACTGTTATTTTTAATCGATAATCGGTCTTTCACTTCTTCAAGCAAATTTACAGTTTCAGCTCTTATTATTTCTTTTAACATTTTAATCGAAATTCTTTGCCTCTCTCCTAAAACTTCATAAAGCCTTAATATGTAACCTTTATCATCAAAGCTTTTCTTAAAAACGACCGGGATAACATTCCCATCAACATTCATAAAGCACTCTTTTTCAGGTAATACTCCACTATGAGCAAATTCAAACACAATAATAGGCTTAAAATGAAATTCATACGCCCTCTTTATCGTCTCTATTAATTTCCAACCATCTGAATGAGGATATAATGCTAATTTAAATCTATGTTCCCCCTGGTCAGTTATAGGCTGATCACTATCCCAGTTTTCACCAAAGTGTGGTGGATGCTTTGCACTCCTCAACAGAGATAACCTAATGAAATTTTCACCAAAATCGTACCCGTAAATCCCATTGTTAATAATTGAAAGTCCAAGTTCTTCTTTCCATGATATGTCAGCCCACATTAATCCTGGAACTTCAAATTTAGCTCTCTCATATTGCGACGCATTTTCGGAAGAAGGATTTCTTCTTTTAATCCAACCGTAAGGCTGATCAAACTTAACATATTCAGAATTAAAGGCAACTGGAATGAAAAGTTTAGCCATTCTATGTTTTGCATGCCAATCTATTTTTAAAGCTACTTCCATCCAATCAATATCTGAATACAAAGTATATTTCAATTGAAAAATAGATTTAGACCTCCTTTCCTGATCATATTCATAAATTACTTTCACAGAAGCTCTTAAAGGACCCTTCTCAACTATTTCAATCGCAGTAGGCTTTAATAAAGGTGAAACGTCAACCCCCTCTGACTGCTGAAAAATATAAGTTTCCCAAGCATCAAAAATAGAAGCATCAAATCCACTCTCACCCCCAACCCTACCTTTAACTGGTTCATCCTTAAAAATTTGAATATGAATTCCACCTCTTTTGACATCAATTAAATTTACACTTGAATCTTTAGGATATAACCCAATTATTGCACCAGTTTTCTTTGAAACCTCGCATCTTAACAGTTTATTACTCATAGTGATTTTTCTCTTTTCCTCCCTTAATGTGACTGGACTTTCTATTGTTGAAAAAATATCATCATCTAAATTATAGGAAGTATAAGATAAGGGAGGTAACATAACAGTTGGAAGAAGAAGTTTTACCTTATCATCTTCCTTGATTTCTTGATATAACTTCAGTTTCTTTCTAAATTCAAGTTTATCATCTAGAATTATACTAGCTCTCCTCTCCCAAAATAACGTATTAAATATTACCAGCTTGTTTGAAGCAATATTTATTTTTGAAGTTAAATAGTTGATTGCTTCTGAAACTGTTTTTCTAGCTTCAACAATTATTTCGTTTAGTTCTTTCTTGCTGTCAACATTTACTTCTGCTATTGAAGTCCCAGCGATTATATCGTGAAACTGATTAAATAACAGCTTTTTCCATAGATTTTCAATCTTTCTACCGGGATACTTAAATCCATGCAAACTGGCAATTGAAGCAATTTTTTCAGCTTCAATTATTAAACATTCAGCCTTTCTAAGAAGCCTCTTTATTCTTGACTGAGTAGTATAGACTCCTCTATGAAATTGTAAGTAGAGCTCATCTCTCCATACTGGTAAAAGCTTTTTTGACGACATTTTTTCAATATATTTAAAGAATTCAGTTGGACAAACAAACTGAGAGTCATAAAACGGATTCCCTAAAATTCTTCTACAATCTTCCAAAATTTCTTTTCCTAAACCGCCTCCATGATCACCATAACCAACAAGAACATAAATTACTTCAAATCCATGTCTCTTCTTACACTTCGAAACCATCTTCCTGACATCTTCCTCTTTTATAGTTCCCCCTAAATCTCCAAAAGATTGATGTGCTAAAACCTTTGATCCGTCCGGAGATTCCCAAATAAAATAGTTATAGGGAAATTTTACAGTATCATTCCACCTTAACTTCTGCGTAAAAAAATATTTTATATCGGCCTCAACCATTAATTGCGGAAGCATAATGGAGAAACCGAAAGTATCTGGTAACCATAAAACCTTAGCTTCGAAATTAAACTTATCCTTAAAATAAAACTTAGAATAAACTAAATGTCTAACAATAGATTCGCCATGACACAAATTAGCGTCAAACTCGATCCAAGGAACAGCAGGCTCCCATTTTCCCTCCTTAATTTTTCTCTTAACCGCTTGAAACAGTTTTGGATTAAATTTTTCAATCCAAACATAGTAATGTGCGCTGCTTTGAACAAACTTTAATTCAGGGTAACTTTTCATTAAATCCAAAACGTTAGTAAAAGTCTGTTCACAAATTTTAATTGTCTCACTCCATCTCCATAACCATGCAGCATCAATATGAGAATGCCCAACAATGAAAACTTTAGGTTTCAAAGAATCACCAACACAAATTGATATTAAACCTTTAACATAAACTTTTCATTTAACTATATCACTTGTTTCCTCAAATGAAGAGCCTTAACTCTATTTTGAAATTTCTGTTCTAAAGTAAAAGGAAAATGTTTAGGGAAAAATTATTCATAGGTAGTTTTTGCGCTATATTTTGGCTCTTAACGCTTCGAAATCAGGGTCTGTTTCTATATATTGAAAGACAAAGAGCCTAATGATCAAGAAAATCGTATAAAATGAGCCCTAAATATAATGTCCAATTTCTGGCAGGTCCCAAATATATCCTCCAATAGCCAATGAGAAAGCTTGGAAAATGTTAAGAGGTATGCTATCAAATCCAGTATACATCCCTGCTCGACTTTCTCCAGTAACAATTTCGTCAGCTTCAGCAATGTTTGCAACTATAGCATAAGGAAATAGCCAATAACCAGAAATACCAACGGCAGCAAGCGCTATAAAAATATACCCTTGAATTTTTAGATCAAGAGGTATCGGAACACGTCCAATAACCCAACTTAAAGGTAAAACCGTAGCTAATACTATAATAGCTAAAGTCATCGTCTTCTTTATCTTCCAACGTTTAGAAAACTGATGCCAAACGTTAAAAAACGTTACAACTGTAACTAGAAGAACAAAAGCAAAATATAAGGTATCAATACCGCTAAATTGTAACACGTCTGAGACATAAAGCAAAACAAACGATGTAACAAATGCGATAGCCACAGACATTAAACCCCTAGCTAAAATCCATGCGACATAATACCGAAACTTGTAGAATTAGCAAACGAATTTTTCTCAACAGAGGTCGTTGTACAAGATATCGCGCCTATAAGCTACGAAGAAGTCGAAAAATATTATAAAGATGATGCATCAATTTGGAGCCTCTACCTAAACTTAAGGAAAATCCACCGTTTCATACGCACAAAAATACTAAGAAAATATTACGCATACATCCTTCCACCTAAAATTGAAAGATAAAATCCAAAGATAAACTACGTGAACAACATCACAAAATACTTCAACATTAAAAATGAAAAAGCAATTAAAACAGTTAAAATGCAAACTTAAAAAGAAATTATTTTATGATCTCCCATAGTTCCCCAATTTTTTTAATCCTAAAATTAGGCTTGCATTCATCAGACCATGCTAATTTGAGTACACTCTTAAATTCGATTTTTACAGTTGTTATGTCCTTCATTTTCCTATTTATTTCATTAATTGGTGAAGGTTTATCATCTATAACTACTATTTGATTTGGAGATACATTATATTTTCTAATAATCAAATTTATACCTTCTATTCTATCTTTTATGTCTTCACCAACCACAAAAATTTCATCAAAAAAATGAGCTAATCCGCTTTTTTCAATTCTCCTTTTCTTCATACCAACTATACCGTCATTTCCAGCCATTATTATTAAGATTTTCCCCTTCTTTTTTAGTAATTTTAAAATGTTTTCACAGTTTTCTATTATTTTACTTTGTTCTGCACGTTTATTCCAGAAGATTTCAATTAATTGATTCAATTTACTTTCATCTATAGAAATTCCAAATTCTCTGAATAATATGGGCCACCAAGTTCTCTTCTCATAATTACCCAAGGCGTCCTGTTCGTCTTCAAGCCTTATCGCCTTTTCTATAAATTTCTTCCTCAACTTACCCTCTAATCCAACATACTGAGCAATATAGTCGTACACTGAGGGCAAACAAGAATAACTATCCACTAAAACACCATCAAAATCGAAGACAAAAACTTTCCATTTTCCATTATTAGTACTCATTTTTTACACCTTTATTTTTCCTTTAAATGAAAGATACGCTTTTGTAGCTGTAGAAAACAGACCAGGAATTAATAAACTGCCTATAATAAGTTGAGATATAATCGATTCAATACCCAACGTTACTGCAATGATAAGCGAAGCAAGTATCGAGCCGAAAGCTAATGAAAGCCACAGGTATCCCTGTCTCACCTTTAAAATCCTACCTTTATACGCACTTTCCAATTCTCCTAATAAATCTTCTATCCTTTTCTGATAATCAATAATGATCCTGTACACTCTATATGAAATTTCATCAATCTTTCTAACTTCTTTTACTTTACTAACTCCAATAAGTGCAAATGCTGTCTTCTTAGCATCATGATACCAAGAACCATCACGCTTATACCTTTCAGGTGACTTAAAAATCTCAGCTAAAATTGAATTGATTAGCTCATTATCTTCCCCGCCCAAAAAACTTGCTAAACCTAGAAAAGCCATCATAACATCCTGAAAAGTAGCCTCACTAATCCCTGTTCTCCTCACTTCCTCCAAAAATCTTCTTAAATCCATTTCACAAGCTCGCATAATTTCAGCTGTTAAAGAATATCCGGAACGAACTAAAGCATCTAAAACTTGGCCAGTAACATAGGCACCAAACAAATGTTCTCCCTCTTTCCTCTCTCTTAGTCTTTTTTCTATCTCCGAAGCTATAATCTCACTAACTTTTTTAGCATCTTCATCTAACCCAGCATCAAGCAAAGCATTAACCGCTTGAGCTAAATGATGCAGGGGAATTCTCTCCCTCTGCTTACATCTATTTTTAACCCATTCAGTAACTTTGAAAACCCATTCTTCACGTATTCCCAATTTATATAAAGCTTGAAGACACACCGATGTATCCCATAGATTATTTTCCCAATTATCAACATTCCGGATACTCTTAAGCCAATTAATAGCTTTCTTTAACCCACCAACATGTCTCCCCTTAATTAACCATTCCTCATCCCTAACTCCATATATTGAAAAAGCTAATAAAACAAGAGCTGTATCAGCAACAGATTCGTATCCCCAATAACCATCAGGATGCTGATGATCTTTCAACCATTGTATAGAATTCTTAAGTAATTCTTCATGCTCAAGAGATAATTTCTTGAACTTCTCTAATCTCCTAATTTCATTAATCATATCCGTAAAGATTTCACATATCTTCTCTCTCATACAATCTCCCCTCGACTAAATTCTATCCTTAAACCGTCATATGCTGCCCTTAAAACGCCATCAGTTTTATTTCTAAGTATCTTATCTAACTTGTCGTGAGGCAGATTCTTATGCCCAATATGAGTAGCAAAAGCCATTTTAGGTTTAATATTTTTAACAAACTCAACAGCTTGAACAATATCCATATGACCTGAACCCTCACTCTTTTCCCAGGTATTATCCAAAATCAATATATCAGCATGTTTTTTGATAATATCAACTGCTTGCTTAGAAAGATCAGGCCCAGAATCAACAAGATAAGCTACATATCTATTCTTTAACTTAAAAATAAAACCTGTAGAAGGAAGCGAATGATCAAGTTCAACAGGTATAACCTTAATCTCACCTATTTTAAACGGATTATAGCTACGTACCACATGAAATTCGTAACGAGTCTTTAACCAGATATTAGTAGAATCTACCAATGCAGGCAACACTTTCTCATATTGAGACAAAGCGTATTCATTCATAAAAACTTCAAACTTAGGAGAATATTTAGAAAGTCCTTTTCTATCCCATGCATGAAGCTCAACAACACCTATCCAATGCTCAAAATGCCAATGTGTTATCAATACAGCATGGATCACATCTTTATCTATACCTACCCTAATAAATTGATCTCTCAACGCTGGAGTGGGATCAACAAGAATATTCGTTAAACCATCTGAAATAAACAAACTAGCCCAGCTTCTTTGCAATGCTCTATTCTCCCTAGCAAGTTTACAATGATCACACAAACAACCAATTGCTGGAATCCCATCAGCATCACCTGTGCCAAGAAATATTAGAAACGCCATTAACCTCACCACTCCCAAATAAAACCTACCTAATATACATTATACCTCTCCCTTCCAACCAACATATAAAGATTATCAAATTTCAGCTTATTTTACCCAAAATAGTAAAATAAAGCCCAAAAATGAAAAGGTTATGATGGAAAGCGTCGATTAAATTTAAAGAAAATTAGAACCGATATAAATAAACATAAAGCTAATAAAACCCAGATACCTTACAAACCGTTCTACTCCACCTCAATAATTCTATTTTAAAATTGAAGAATAACATCAATTACCATGAACCCACTAAATGACAATCTCGACTACAAAATGTTAAATTATATTGTCGTCCTCTATTTATGTGGTTGTGTATGAATTTCAAAATGAAACACTTACTGATGTAATTCCATCCCACATAATCACCTGACAGACAAAGAGTTACCTGTCTCATAGTGCTCCAAAAACTTCTAATTCACTTTTACCAGACCTGTAGCTCCCTTTAAAACTGGGGGAGGACATAACACTAATCAACATTTGAGTTACACCCTTAAAAAGCCAATACAAGTACATAAATTGTTTAACAAACTATAGTTGAAAACAAACTTAGAAAAATGAGGTGAGACCAAGAATTAAAATCTAGGTGATGGCAAATGCAAGTGATAATTGAGGGTAAAACTTATCAACTACAATATGATCAACAAGTTCCCTTTGTAACACCTCCACTTAAAGTTGCATACTGTGATGAACTTGCGAAAACATATATGCCTATTCTCTTGGATCCTCAAGGTTATGGAAGTCAACCTTTCCCACCAGAATTCATAGCTTATAGATTGGTCGTAGACGATGTAAAAAAGCGATTATGCATCATTTATGAAGTTTACTGGAAACGTCAAGAATGCACATGGAAGGAACTCAACAAAGACCATGATCATGACTATGAGCCAATACATCTCCACTTCAATTTAGAAACCGGTGAAATGGAAAAAGTCGTTATATCTTCAGTTGGACCAGTACAATATGCTGGACACGGCGTTGAAGTCTACTCCCATACTACTCAAATTACACGTCGACCGGTTGAAGGACAAACCTTTTCGAAAGAATCATTTCCGTGGGGTCAACATAGATACGAAACAGAAATTCTTGAACAACCGATAAGCAACCTTGTTTTTCGTGATCGAAAACCTGTCATACTAGTTATCAACTGTTATCACGTCTTTACAGGCTTAAAACCTTGGAGAGAGTCAAGTTACCATAAAACGGAAGAACTAAAGCCAACATTAAAAAGACTCGACCAATGGCTATTAAAACGATGGTATTTCCACCACAGCAGGAACAAATTCGGTCACGACGTTTCTAACCCCTTCAAAGAACCCTATATCCTATATTATCCACCACCTGAAGACTTAAAGTCACGAATCGTCTATAGCCTCCTCTGGATATTTAGCGTCATCAAAAGGCGAATTGCCCGGTTAGAAAAATAAGAATGTAGTGACTTCAACATAAAATAAAATTTAAAGACATGCATCACACTTCGCACGATTAATGAACATACATGTCGATTATAGCAATCGGGCAATGCAGAACAACAGAAACTTGAGTTACAATTAAAGCTTTTTACAAGTTCTTAAAGAAACCTAAAAAATCTACAGTCTTCTCATCATAATTACCCGTAAGATTGGAGAAACGCAACTAAAACATTAATAAATTACTGCTACAATCTAGAAGTGTGATAAACATGAATTTTACAAAAGCTATTGAGTTTGTTCGGAAAATGGGTAGCGAAGAAGAAATAGAACGTTTAGAATGCATTTTAGAAGGAAGAAAACCTAAGCTTCGCTTCATCGAAGAACTAAGAAGACTTCAAAATCCAGATGGCGGTTTTCCACTACAAATGGAAAAGGGCAAACCAAGCACCCTAATGAATTCCGCTGTTGTACTCGTCCGTTTAGAAGAGTTTAACTCGCTTCAAATCGATATCGTAAAGAAAATTATCAGCTTCTTTTTTGCAAAACAAAGCAAAGATGGAAGCTGGAATGAAGACGAAAACATACTTCCATATAATCCTCCACCATGGATGAACCCAAAAGACATACGTGTAAAAATTTTATCCACCGCCTACACAGGTTTTTGGCTAGCAAAACTTAATTACTCAAAGGATGATAGAATAAAAAAGGCTTGCGATTTCCTAATTAAATATAGGAAAGAAAATGGTGCTTTCGAAGGATTTAAACACACTACATGGATTGCTTCCAGATTCTTTGCAATGATCTATGGCAAAAGATGCAAAGTAACAAGAGAAGGCTTAAAATTTCTAGCCAAAATCCCCGAAGATCAATGGATTCCTTCCCAAATCGCATGGCTGCTCTGGTGTCTAAACTCTGCAAACTTTACGAAAAACAACAAATATGTTAAACACTTCCTAAACCTACTATTAAAAACTCAGAATCCCGATGGAAGTTTCGGAAGTGAAAACAGTTAAAATACGTTAATATGCCAATTATTCATTTCTTTCCAATTCCTTTTCCCTTCTAGACCCCTCCAAAAAGAAATTACAATCTAAATACTTATATTGAATGCAACGTTCGATAACTTCCTTTTCAAACATTTTATAGCTAGGATATCCCATTAGTTTCGCTGCCCTACAAATATAGACGTCTAAGTAGTACAGAGAAAAATCAAAATCCAAGAAGGGACACGGAATAAGATTCTTAATATTTTTGGGCAACACTTGAATTCTTCTCCCCTCAACTTTAGATAACGATTCATCAAGAATATTTGAAGCTTGTTCACACGTAAAATAATTTATGTCATCAAGAACACGATAAGTAAACCCTAACTTATCCAATATTTTCAATACATCCCGTGCATAACTTTTTTGAACCCAATATGAAAAAATCTCCACAAATGTATTATTATTTTCTTCTTCCAATGCAATAGTTATTACAGGATCAGTACCAGTTCCAAGAAAATACTTTCCACCTAAAATTACTCCATAAGAATTTCCGTTTTCAAGTTTTAAACATCTTCTATAACAATGTCCAAATGCTTGAGCCAAAACATGATATAAAATTGAGAACGGACAATTAACCATCAATTTAATATAGTGAACCGCCATAAATCCCCAACCCCGAAAATATTTTGAAACTCAAAATTAAAATACATTATGTTCAATTTTCTCCAGGCCGATGACAATTCCACAACACTTAAAATCCAAGCAATGTAAACTATTTAGCCCTCTTTTCAGCTAAACACATTAATCACCACGGTTAAATTATTTTTTAATGAAATTTAGCTGACCAATTGCTCCACTCCAATTCTGTTACATTTGCTTTCCCGCTTCTTTTTTAGCTTTCTCTAATATCTCCTCAATATATTGCGTTTTAAGTTCTGTATATTTGGAACCATCTGGACCGGCTTCTTTGCTCCATTGCTTTTTGAGCTCGTAATATCTTTTAGCTTCATCTGGATGTTTTCTAAGATAATCTCGAAAGAGAAGTTTGTCTCTATGTTCTTTGCTTCCAAAAAATGTAATGTGAATATGTATGTGTAGTTCTTTTCCATGGTATTTGTATGGTCCTGAAACGAAAAGCCTTTCTGGAGGAGTTCCACCTTGAGGATTATATTTGTATCCCTTAGACTCTAATATTTCAACTATACTTTGCATATATTCTTTCTTTGTTATAATTAGTATGTCAATTATTCCTTTTCCGCCCAAACCTGGAACAGCAGTGCTCCCTATATGCTCAACTTCAACCTGATACGGAATTACATCGCAAATAAACCGTCTTATCTCCTCAAATATTTCCGGTGCCTTACTATCGTAAGGTAATATTCTTACAGCTAAATCCCGATTCTCACCAACCATTTTTATCTACCTATGAGATTAAACAAAGTTCGTAGAAGGCAAATTTAGGTGAAGCGAAATACAGCCAGGCGAAATCGTTAAATCGCTGTTAAGAGAAAGGTAACATCAAACAACCTAAAAATTACAGGATTTCTCGAAGCAGTGGCGAAAATTTTACCTCCAAGGAATTTTCCACCACTCCTCTACATATTCCAGTTTAATTAGCTTGTTATCACGTACATAACTCATATAAATATTTATTATTTCTGATAAAAGTTTTGCTCGTGTTTCGATACTTGCCGTTCTGACTATTTCATCAATTTTAGGTATAACTTCAGGCACAACTTTAGGAAGTTTTTTGAATTCTTCATATAACCATTGATGATGGGTAGGGTAATATTTTTTGTTGAAGAGAAACCCAAGAATAATAATATTCCAAAGAGCATTACACAGATGTAAATTAAACATAAATACTTTCTTCCGCTTCAAATCTCTTTCTATATTATATTTTCCATCTTCTAACAGAGAACGCCAATGTTTCAATATATTATCTCTCCATACCTTCTCAGGATAATATTTTCTGACCCTTTGTT